>Ga0180430_10001014_pt1 | contig 28916 bp, 31 predicted proteins | sample SS_ome_9_FD_132999 | JGI IMG/M metagenome (GOLD analysis project Ga0180430, IMG submission 132999) | Hypersaline lake sediment archaeal communities from the Salton Sea, California, USA - SS_1_S_2 metaG | ecosystem: Environmental > Aquatic > Non-marine Saline and Alkaline > Hypersaline >... | reverse complement strand
TCTCTCTGATCTCTTGGGTGGTGGGGAAGTTCATTTGGTTCTCCTTCTGGGTTTGGGGTTCAGGGCTAGTTCATGGCCTTCAGGTAGTTCCACAGGGCTTCCGTTTCCGCCACCAGGGCGGCGGCCACGGCCAGGGTGGGCTCTTCCTGGATCTGGACACGGATCATGTCCAGCTTGTGGCGCTCTATCGCCAGGGCGTCCTTCTGGGGATCGTTCCAGGGAAGGGACACGCTGATCCTGACTTGGGCGCTGACTACGGCGTTGGCTTTAATCTGGGCCTGGTAGACTTCTGTGGGGATCTGTGTCTGGTTCATCTGGTTCTCCTTCGGGGTTTGGGGTGTTGTTTGTTCGTTCATCATGGTCATAGTATAGACCACCTGTTCCCATTTGTCAAGAGAAAAGTGAAGAAAAAATGACCTGGAGCGGACTTTTTTTCTGGCGGGTCAGCGGGCGGCGTGGGGAATGGAGGATGTCCGGGACGGTAACGGAGGGGAGTAGAAGAGCCAGGGTCCCCACGCGAAACCGGACCCGGGGCTTGACAGATTGACTTGAACGTCCGGAGCGGCTGGAGTATCATGGACCTGACAGACATCCCAACCCAAAGATGAAAGGAACACAATGTCTTCCCATCGAAACGTCAGGCTGTCCAAGGGTGGAGACCTGGTCATGAAGCGGCTGATCAGCGAAGACCAGAAGGAGAACCCGGACCGGAACCTGGCGGACTCCATGACGGCGGTCCTGGAGAAGATCGGGGCCTTCAACCTGGAGCCAGAAGGGAAGAGATCCACCACGTTCACAGACAGAGCTGGCGTCAGCCTGACGGCGGAGCTGGCCACGGGAGGAAGAACACGATGAAGACAAGACTGGTCATGATCACGATCCTGGCGGCCCTGATGTTGGGCTGTGTCCCCCACGCTGTCAAACCCATGGCGGCCCAGAACGCCATCCTGGCCCGGCGGATGGCGGAGCTGGTGGAGGCGGGAGAAACCACGCGGGAACAGGAACAGAAATTCATCCAGGTCAACGCGGAGCTGTGGACATCCTTTGACGATCTCCTGGGCGGGAAGGTCAAGAAGGAGGACACGGACGAAGAAGAGACACCGGCGGAGACCACGGAGGACACAGAGGACACGGAGGACGAAGAATGAAGAAACTGGTGATCATCTGGGGGCTGTGTTTGGTGTGGGGCCTGGCCCAGGGAGCGGGCGTCCCAGTGGAAGAGATCCAGGACGCCATTGAAACGAAGGGCGCGGAGTGGACGGCCGGGGAGACCACCATGACTTCCCTGTCTGTAGAAGAGCTTCGTGGGATGTTTGACACGGCGGGCGCTCCACCTGACCCCAAAAACGAACCCCCGGCCACGGCCTTCCAGCTATACCCCCCAAGCTGGGACTGGACTGACTGGATGACTCCCGTGAAACAACAGGGAAGCTGTGGGGCCTGTTCCTCCTTCAGTCAGACGGCTGTGGTGGAAGGCTTGGTCAGGATCGTCACGGGCTACCAGGACTATGACATAGACCTATCTGAACAGTTCCTTTTCTCCTGTGGCGGCGGTAGCTGTTCCAGCGGAATGTCCATTTCTGTGGCGGCCAATTTCTTCAAGACCGTGGGGGTCCCAGACGATAACTGTCTACCCTACGCGGCTGTGGATGATAACTGTCTGAACCGGTGCGCGGACTGGGCGGACAGGGTCTGGAAGATTTCCAACTGGCTCTACGTCAGCTACGCTCCCACCAGCGGCGTGAACGTGGATGGGATAAAGTCCGCTGTGATCTACGGGCCTGTGGAAGCCACCATGGACATCAATGAAGACATCCTGGCCTACACTGGCGGAGTCTATGAATGGACCTATGGGGAATACCTGGGGAGACACGCGGTCTGTATCGTAGGCTATGATGACTCCCTGGAGGCGTTCCGGATCAAGAATTCCTGGGGGGTCGGCTGGGGAGAAGGCGGTTACGGGTGGATCAAATGGCAAGATGGCTACAAGCGGGAGCCAGGGGACGATCCCAGCGCCTACCTGGGTGAATACGCTATGAGGTTCTTTTTTGACCCTGACACGGGACCCCCTCCTTCTGTGGGGCCTATCGCCACGGCCACCCCTCTTCCAGGTCCTACGAACACCCCCACCCCTGACATTCCCACGGCCACGCCTACGGCCACCCAGACCCCCCTTCCCCAGGTCTGTCCTGAAGTCTTGGTGACGATCCCTGACCCTATCCAGGTAGCCTTCTGGGACTTTGAAAACGGTCTGGACTGGGACTCCCAGACACCGGCCTGGACGGAGACCACAGACGGGAACTGTAATGTGGGAGACTACACGCGGACAGGAAGTTCCTATGAAGCCCAGGTAGTGGCCTACTCTGGCGCGGATGAATGGGTGACCTACACCTTCCCAACCTACGGGATGAAGGACATCACGGTCACCTGGGCCTACAGGGGAGCCACAACGCTTCCGTCCTACACCAACGGCTACCTGGAAGCGTCAGAGAACGGACCAGCGGGACCTTGGACCACCTTGGCCACGCTGACGGGGATTGACGCCACCTGGTCAGGTCCCAGGAGTGACGTTCTTCCTGTGGCCTGTGAAGGCGTGAACACCTGTTCCATCAGGTTCAGGTCTTCCTTTTCCACGGGCGTGAATTCCCCGCTGTTTGTGGATGACATCCAGATCACGGCCAAGACCTACGGGGTTCATCACAGATACCCAGACTGGTCCCCTTCGGGAACCTGGATAGCGAATTCGGCCCAGCCACCTGGGGAGACCTTCCAGGCCAACGCCTGGAAGATGGATTTCTTAGGAAATTATCCTTTCACTGATGACCCCCTGAACAGCTACTTCAGGACCATCTTCTACCCCTTGGTGGCTTCGGAAGGGATGGCCTGTGAAATCACGGACGCCACGGGCTTGACCAAGATCTACATTTCAGGGGGCGCGGCTGGAGATCCGCCTTCAGGGGGAACCATCGTAGGGGCTCCCTTCATGGACCACAAAGAACCTGTCTTCAGCCCCAACGGGGCCTGGTTGGCCTACATGAGAGAACCAGAACACAGGTCCAACCATTGGCAAGTTGAAATATTCCATGTGGTGGGCGGCCTGGGCTACAGACAGGTCACAGACTATTCCAACTGGCGCGGGTTTCTGACCTACGCCAATGACTCCCAGTGGGTGGCCTACGTCCGCCAAGAAGGGGAAGACGGGGCCATGAACATCTACAAGGCGTCCCTGTCCAACCCTATAGTCTTCGGGGAGCTGGCCCAGGTGGAGAGGGTCACCTTCAGCCCTGAAGACAAGGTGGATCTGGAGTGGAACCCCGTGACGGACTGGATCGTGTATTCCAAGAAGGACGCGGATGGATACTTTCAACTGTACGTGGTGAACGCCAGCGGAACCCTTCCAGAGACGGAATACCAACTGACGGACGCGGACTTCCACCACATGAACGCCACCTGGGACCACACGGGCCAGTGGCTGGCCTATCAGCGGATGACTTCGGCGGGCTACTACCAGATGGCCATCATGGAGCTGACGGGGAGCCCCCCTGAACCTGTGGGCGGGGAACAGGTCATCACCACATCTCCCTATGACAAGTTCAGACCCACGATAGACCCGGCGCGTCAGTGGGTGGCCTATGAACGGAAGGACGCGGCGGACACCTGGCAGATCTACAAAGCCAGGTTCCAACAGTGTACGCCTACCCCCACCCCTCCCCCTACGGACACTCCCACGAACACTCCCACGGACACGCCAACGTCCACCCCCACGGCCTGTCCCACGCTCTATCTGGAGGACTTTGAAGGGGAGTCTGACTGGGGGACCCTATCAGTTCCGCCTGGGACCATCCCTTGGCTGGAGTTCCCTGGGTCCCTGTATTTCAACCTGGGAGACTACGGGCGGGACGGGTCGGACAAGGAAGGACGGGTGGGCTTTTCCTCCACCACAGGGGACATGTACGTTCAACACCAGCTTTCTACCCAGTCCCAGCGGGATGTCAAGGTGTCCTACTACACCAAGGGCGTCATGAACACCACCACGGCCACGGCGGAGATCATGGTGGCTCCAGAGGAAGCGGGACCCTACACGATCCTGGACCGGTTCTTCTTCGGCCCGCCAGGTCAAGACATCTGGGCCTACAGGTCCCACCTTCTCCCTGATGACCCCTTCTCCCACAAACCCCACGTCACAGTCAGAGTGAAGATCAACAAACCTCCGGCGGACGGGGTGTCCTCCATCTACGTGGATGACGTTCAGGTCCTTGGCTGTTATGACGCCAGCCTTCCCACGTTCACGCCTACGCCTACCCCCACGGCTACGCCTACGGATACCCCCACGAACACGCCAACAGAAACGCCTACTTCCACCCCAACGGACACACCCACGTCCACCCCAACGGACACACCAACACCATCACCCACGCCTACGGCCTGTACTGGAAGCCAGGTCTACCTGGAGGACTTTGAAGACGGCCTGGACTGGGACTCCCAGACCCCACCATGGTCTGAACACAATGATCCCTACTGTACTGTGGCGGACTTCAACAGGACGGGGAGCAATTATGAAGGCCGGGTGGAAGAGTTAGCGGGAATCAGTTGGGTGAAGCTTCCTGAAGGGATAGATCTTCTTGGAAAGTATGAACCTGTGATTTCTTTCTGGTTCAAGGCTTGGCACCAAGTAGGAGACAACGGACCCGGCTATCTGATAGTCAGGGCGTCCCCTAATAACAGTTCAGCCTGGCTGACAAATAACACGTCAGTGGAAGGGGAGATGTTCAGGTTCCCCTACGTGGGTTCCACGTGGACCTACGCGGAGCTGAACCTGGTTGGGGCCAACGAATACCACGAAGCGCCACCGGTTCCAGACGGGTCCACCAGATGGCTGGGGACCCACCCCTACTCCCACAACACCAAGTTGACGCTACGTTTTGAACTGGCTGGAATTTCAACGGCGTCTTCTCAGTTCTTCATTGATCAGATCAAGGTGGACGCTTGTGACGGCTATCCTATGGTCCCTGACTCCGCCAGTGTTCTCTACTATGAAGACTTTGAAGACGGGCGTCAGCCCACCTTTGAAGTTCCACCATGGACCACGTCTTCAGCGGCCAGTGTCAGGACGATCCACAATGAACTGTCCCCCTACAGCGGCCACGTGGGCGCTGAATACATCATCTGGCCGGATGACCCAGGAACGGGACCAGTGAAGGGAGTCTACCAGAAGCCAGGCTACGGGTTCACGGACTTCACAGGTCAGGGCTTTGTGACGATCAACGGAAGCGCGGGCCACTACATGGATCAGTTCATCTCCACAGTGGGGAAGGATAACATCAGGGTCACCTTCTATTCTTCCACAGATGACCAAGCGGACGTGACGTTCCTATACACCACCAACGGCTCCACCTGGGTCACCAGGGCTACTATTCCACAATACGGTGATCTATGGAAAGGCCCCCACACGTTCAACATCTCCACCCATTCAGGCGGCGCTTCGGATAATAACGCCAATTTTGGAATACGGTTCCAGAACAATGACCCAACGCTGACGGACACCATTTCCATAGACTACATCATAGTCAGAGGGGATGACATCTGATAAGGAGAAGATCATGATATTGATCTTTGGAGTTGACGGGCTTTCATTTCGCTACTGTGTAGAGAAGGGGCTATTCATAGACCAGGGCTCCTTCTTCAGGTCGGACGCCATGATCACGGACTTCATGGCGCGGGAACCTTTTTCTGGGCCAAACTGGACCAGTATCTACACTGGACTCCAGCCAGTGGATCACGGGGTCATCATGAACGGGCGGACCATGTCTGGTCCTACCTTCGCGGATGTCAGGTCTTCTACTTGGCTGGATGGGGAGAACACGGCTTCCTTCCTCATGCCCTTCACCTGGGGTCTGGAAGTGGTAGGGAAAAGCTGGACCGTTCCTGGATGGCCTAGTCCTACGGACTTGGACATAGCCCAGGGAATTGACCTTCCAGAGGAATTCCTGTTTGACGTGATGGACGAAAGGCTGGGAACGGTGTGGGGTCAGATGGTCAACGCCACATTCCCGCCTGAAGTTCTGGACACGCTGGTCCTGATCCTTGGCTACCACAGCGGGTTCCTATTTCGCCATTCAAATGATCTGAGGTCCAAGGACGTGGTGGCTGTCGGGACCAAAGCTGTGGACAGGGTCTGTCACGCCTACGGCGGCCTGGGAGATCATGGGGTCTACGGAATTCACTGTTGGGTGGAACAGATCTTCAAGATGTTGGTCTGGATGTACCAGCCAGACTACTGGGTGGTCTGTTCAGATCACGGCTTTCAGGACGAAGGCGGGAAACATGACACGGAAGGGATCTGTGTCTACTCCGGGTCCCCTGGCGTGGAAGAAGAAGCCAGACCTGTCTGGGAAGTTGGCCAGATGATAGGGGAGGAAGCTGGAGTTTCCCTTGGGGAGTCTGTGTCTTCGTGTCACAGGCTAGACTTTGATACCATGAAAGGATACAGGCGGACCCAACTGTTGGGCGCTGGCGCTACAGGAACCGGGGCTTGACATCCCGGGGACTGGAAATGGGTTCACGAAATGAGTAAACTAAAGACAGAAGATTGGGAAAACGCGGTAGACACTATCAAAGACCTTCTTGACAGTCACGCTGATACGGGTCCTACCATCACTACCCCTGTGGGAGACATCACGCTAGATGACCTTCCTGTGGGGGATCTCTTCACGGCCACAGACCTACAAGTCCTAGTCCAGAACGCGGATCTCTTCCTGGCCTTCGGGCGGGAGCTGTTGGAAGTCATATACTTCAAGCTTCGTCAGGGGAAGATGGAAGAAGCGCTGGAACTGGCGGCTGACCACATGGACGCGGATCTGGTGATCCTGTCCCTAACCCGGAACGCGGAAGAGATGGTGGAGCTGATCAAGGAAGCCAAGCGGCGGAAGAAGTTTGTGAAGGCCCTTGGGAAGACCACGCTCTACGCTCTGATCCAAGTTCTGACTATCGTTCTGGCGTGACTATGTTGAAAATGAAAGAAGCCAAGAAGACGTTCATGGAAGGGTTCAGGTTCTATTCTGAATGGGACCTGGAGCGGACCATGGAGACGGCGGAAAAGTCAATCCAGGATAGGGAAGCCCTTCAACAGGCGTCCAAGGGGGAGAAGATTGACCCATCCCCCAGGCGCGGCGAAGGGCGGAAAGGCGGGGCGTCTTCCGTGAAGGCGGTAGCGTCCAGGACTCTGAAATACGGAAGCGGAAGGGAAAAGAGATCAACGAAGGAAACCAGGCGGAAGAGCGGGAACCAGTAGCGGCCTATCAGTGTGTGAATTCATCGTGTGAGTTCGCCATGGAGGTCTTCACGGAAGAGGAAGACCAGGCCCTGATGGGGAAGCTGACCCTGTGTCCACGGCCAGGCTGTGGCGGGGAGGTCAGGCGCTATCAGCCGGAGCTGATCAATGTTCCCTACGGCGCGGTGATGGAAGTGTCCTTTGGTCAACCTGTGTCCAAGGTGACACTGAACGGAGAAACCATGGGGATCAAGACGGAGGACCTGGCGGACATGTCAGTGTCTGACGTGATCTGGTTCTTCAACCAAATGATGGAGGAAGAAAATGGCGAACCAAAAGGGAATGAACACCAAGTTCCTGTCCAGGAAGGAACGGGCCAGGCGTCAGCCTGACAGGCCCACGTCTTCTCTGGCCACAAACACCGGACTAAGGGCTGGGAAGGGTCGGCCTGGGGATAATGACAAGTTCATGAAGCCCCTGGCTCCCCTGGACGCCACCATGAAGTCCGTGGTGAAGGATGTCACAGACGGGACCCCAAAGTCCCCCAGGCGGATGAACGTCAGTGACCTTCAGAAGGAAGGGAGGATGTAACAATGGCTGATTTCCTTCTACAAAACAAGCGGGGCGGCCAGTTCACAGTAGACACGCTGGGGACCCTGATCAAGACGGAAAACACCAGGGAACCCATCATCATCACTCCCTTGGATGGGGATGTCTACATTGAACCCGGGAAGATCCCTGTAGCGGACCCAGCGGTCACACCTATCCTGAAACAAGAGGAGTCTGTACCTTACGGCGGGGAAACCTTCTCCACCCCTGGCGTCATAGGTGTCAGAGCGGTCACCGGACTGGTGGAAGTTCGGGTGATGTCTGGCCCTTTCGCGTCTAGGGGGATCAGCAAACCCGGAGGGACCACAGGTCCCGCTGGTCCCCCAGGCCCAGGCGCGGAAGAGCTGATCACGGAAAGCGCCACCTACTACTTCTCCCCAACGGGAAGTGACGTGACAGGTGACGGAACCGTGGGACTACCTTGGCAAAGCTACAGACACGGCTATGAACAGGTCTTGGAAGGTCGGGTGATCTTAGGAGCGGACATCATCTTCCAGTTTGCGGATGGTGACTACTCCGCTTTCAACCCGTTCACGGACATCTACAGCTACCTGTTCCCCTTTGGGTATACTGGGCCTTTCGGCGGTCCTGTCTGGGTCAACACAGTCAGGGCCTACAGCGGCGGGAAGTTCCGGATACAGGCGGAGAACCCAGGCCAGGTCACGCTAGGACCCACGGCTGTGGACAACAGCGAAAACGTGGAAATAGACGGCGTGGTAGGCGGCGGAATAGCTGTCTCCACCAGTTCCAAGGTGTCCCTGACCAACTGTATATTCAACACCAGAGTCCCAGGAGAAGGGATTTCAGGGTTCTGGATTGTTCCGTCCATCTACATTCAGTCTTCTGAAATGGTTGGGATAGACACCTGTCTGATTTCGGGGTCTCCCTTCGGGGTTCTGGCGTTCGCCTGTTCTGTGGTGACGGTGTCCAATTCGCGGATCTTCGGGTGTCGAACGGCCATGAGGTCAACACACTGTAGTGGCGCGTCCGCCAGGTGGGTCTATGACGCTGACCCTGTCAACCCTCTTCCTGACATTGCCGAAATCACAGATACAGGTGGAGGGACGGCCAGGGTTCACTTGGACCCGGCTGGAACCCAGTTCACGGATCTGGAGAAGGCTTATGGTCTGATCATCAGGCTGACCGGATCTTCCGCGTCCAGTAATAACGGGTCATGGGTAGCTACGGCCTACGGCTATGACGGCGGAAGCGGTAGATACTACGTGGACATTGAAAGATCCAGCGGGTCCTTCACCACTAGACCAGCCGGAGGCGGAAACATTTCAGTGGGGAACCTGGAATACGGGGTCCTGGCGGACTACAACGCTACAGCCTACTACTTCCCTGAAAATAGTCTGGTCAGATGTGAGCTGGGCGAAACTGGAACCAATGCGGGCGGCCAGATAGAGACCTAAAAAGGAGACGGACATGAATATAAAGGATGTCATCAGCGCGGTCCAACTGGTAGCGGATGAAGAGACGGAAGTTCTCCGCCATCCGCTCCAGGCTCCAGGAGACGGCGCTACCAAGATCGGGACCACGGGGGACTGGAAGCTGACCACGTCTGGCGGCGGCCTGTCCTACGTGTCTGACGCCAAGTGGCTGGAAATGAGGCTGGAACCAGAGGTCATCACCTGGCCCCTGACCATCCACGTGGCCACCACGGGAAGCGACGAAACCGGGGACGGGACGGCGGCCAACCCCTTCCTGTCCCCCAACGCGGCCTTGACTCTGATTGAAGGGAAGGCCATAGCGGACTGTGAAGTCACGGTCCAACTGGCTGACGGGATCTATGACCAGAACGCTGTCACCTTGGAGATGACAGCGCCAGGTTTCGGAACCGTCCAGACCCCGGCCTACCTGGCCATTGACGGCGTGACCTGTCTTGGGACGGGGAAGCTTCGGGTCAAGTCAGAGAACCTACACGGGGCGGAGATTGAAAAGATCTCCGTTCCAGGAACCTGTGGGATAGCTGTGGCGCGGTCCAACGGTGTCATCTTGGACGGTCTTCTGATTGACAAGGTGTCCGCCACGGGCGCGGGTCTGGCCATCCTCCAGTGTAATGACGTGAAGGTCCTGAACTGTGACATCACGGACAACAACTACAACAACAACACGTCCGCCATCTACGTCATGGAAGCGGGGAACGTGGTCATCACAGGAGGCCATTTCACCAGATGTGAAGCTGGGATCTATCTGGTGGGGAATTCCAAGGGTTCCGTGGAGAACTGTGTGGTCCATTCCAACAAACGCGGCGTCCAGACCCGTCATTCCAGCTACGTGGCTGTGGAAGCCAACGTGACCAGCGGAGCGGCGGAGAACATCACCGGCGTGGTAGACCAGGGCGGGGATGTCTGGCGGGTGTCCAGGGCGGCCCTGACCCAGAATGAACTGGATCATACCCTATGGGTGGAAATCCTTGGGAACACTGGGATCACGGACGGGACCTATGAAGTGGTGGCCACAGGCGTGGACTACTTTGACATCAATGGCGCGGGCCAGGTCACGTCAGGAACAGCGGATGGAACCGTGAAACTGACCAACGAAAAGTGGGGCGTTTACGCCAGCCGGGCGTCTTCGGCTTCTACGGCCAGCGGTCACGGTCTGACGGGCGCGAATGGTCCAGAAGGGACCGGATCAGGAGGCTACATTGAATGAACTGACTTGGCTGGCTGACTTTGGAACGGCGGGAATAGTCCTGATAGCGGTCTTTCTGATCCTGAAGTGGACTAGGTCCCAACAGGAGGACCAGAACGAAGCGCTGAAGACCATGGCCAGGGCTGTGGACAAGAACAGTGTTTCCGTGGTTACATTGGGACAGGCTGTGGTCAGTCTAGTCACGGCCCTAAGTCAGAGACAGTGTCTTGTCCCAGATCTCCAGACCAAAGTCACGGAACTGATCCAACAGCTTGAAGAGGCCCAGAGGGCCATAAGAAGCCAAGGAAACGGAGGATCATGACATGGCCTGTTCCAAGAAGAAGAAGAAGAAGAAGAAGAAAAAGAAGAAGAAGTCCAGGAAGAGACGCTGATGGCTAAATTCAAGCCAGGATACAGTGTCCCAACGCGGGCCACGATCAAGAAGAACATCACGAAAACACCACCCACAGACACACCCCCCACACGCCTAAGTTCTTCTGAAGCTATGTCCATCCAGGACAGGTACAGAAAGACACCAGGCGGAAATGTCCCAGATCCAAGTAGAAGAACAGGTTAAACCGGCCAAGAAGCGAAGGGCCAGGCGGAAACGGGCTACAGGCGGTCAGACGGCTGACGGCCTGTGTCCTGTTTGTACTCCCCTCACGTCCCAGGCGGACGCCAAGGTGGAGACCAAATACTTGGTCCAGGTCATCGTTCAGACGGCCCAACTGATCAGTGAAGTTCAGTTCTACCCCTACCAGATCACCCCAGCGGCCAGGCTGGTGGAGTCCGTCCTTCTTCATGAAGGCGCTACAGTCACGGCCCTGTTCTCCCGTCAGTCCGGAAAGACGGAGCTGACGGCGGCTATCCTGGCGGCCTTGGCCATCCTTCTTCCAACCTTCGCCAATGACCAGGAGTTTGAACGGGACTGGCGGTTCAACCTTACGGATGAACAGGGACGCTACAGGGGCTTCAAGAAGGGCGTTTCCATCGGGATCTATGCTCCCAAGCTGGAACAGGCCCAGATCCAGTTCAGACGGCTGATGAAGGACCTGAAGACGAACACGGCCATGGAAGTCCTGGATGAACTGGGAATTGAAGTGGACACCTGGAACAGGGACACCATCAGGCTGACCAACGGGTCAGAAATCAGGGCCTGTTCCGCCAGTGAACAGTCCAAGGTGGAAGGCTCCACCCATGACATCCTGGCGCTGGAAGAGGCCCAGGACATCTCCAGCCGAAAGATCAAGAAGTCCCTCCGTCCCATGATAGCGGCCACCAAGGGGACCACCATGGCGGTAGGAACAGCCACCACCCAGAAGGGGGAGTTCCACGCCACGATCAAGTCCAACATGGAGAAGCGCCTTCAGGGCGGAAAACAGAACCATTTTGAATACAACTGGCGGACGGCGGCGGCCTATAATTCACTCTATGGTGACTTCGTCAAACAGGAGATTGAACACTACGGCGCGGACTCTGATGAAGTCCGGATGGCCTATGAATGTGAATGGGTCCTGGAACGCGGTCAGTTTGTCACGCCTGATCAGATCTTCGCGCCTATCGTCTGTATAAAGAGCGGGCGCTACTCCCTTCTGGGGAAGGCGGACGCCAACCTATACCAGGCGGCGGGAATTGACTTTGGGAAGGGCCAGTCCTCCACAGTGGTCACTGTGGTGGAAGTGGACTGGGATGACCCCACGATCTGTCAGGAAGTAGAGTCCTTCTCTTCTGACGGGTGTGCTTACTTTGAAGCCTACACCAAGTCAATCATAGACTGGCTGGAGATCCAGGGAGACAACTATGAAATCCAGTTTGCGGCCATCGTGGACTACCTTCAGAAGATCCCCAACCTTCAGCGGCTGTGTGTGGACGCCACGGGGTTGGGCGCTGTTCTCCTGGACCGTCTGATCACGGAGATAGGCGCGGACGTGGAGATAGAAGGCGTGGTCTTGACGGCTCCCAAGAAGAGCGAAGCCTACAAGATCTTCCACACGGACATAGTCAGCGGGCGGTTCCAGTATCCGGCGGGGACGGAAGCCCAGACGGACAAACGCTGGAAGCGCTTTGTTCATCAGATGTTGGACCTTCAGAAGTCCTACACAGGGGACCTGATGAAGTGTCACTGTCCAGATGAAAAGACGGCCAGGGATGACTACTGTGACAGCGCCATGTTGGCGAACCTGGCGGCCAACACTCCACCCACCGGATCCATGGTGGAGGTCCACCAGGAAAATTTCTTGTTTGTATAGGAGAACGCCATGTCAGTCAGGTCTATGGTGAATTCAGTGGTTCAAGGGTTCAGGAGGAACAGCTACACGGGGCGGTCTGATGTCTACCTGACCAGCGCCATCATGGGAGAAGCTGTCTTTGAACCCTATGATGGGTTCCTGGAGCTGGACTGGAGAAACGCGGCCATCCAGCGGCTCTACAGGTACAGGGAGAACTGGGCGTTCTATCGTGGAGACCAGTTCCAACAGATGACGAAGGACGGGAAGAAGAAGATGGTCCTGAACTACTGTAGGACCATCGTGGACAAGTCCGTGGACTGGATGGCGGCCACCCCTCCGGTGATCAAGGCTCCCCCTGGGAATGAATACGCGGCGGACGTGGTCAACCTGGTCCTGGACATGAATGACTATCCAAGGATGGTCTATGACCTGTTCCAGATCGGGTCTGTTTCGGGGGACGCCTACCTTCAGACCACCTTGGTCACGTCTACCCTGGACCCTGTCACAGGTGAACGGACGGAGCTTCCCAAGGATAAGTGGTGGATCTCTGTCAGGTCCGTGAATTCCCACTACGTCTACCCCATCTACAATCCTGACTACACCAGGATGGAAGCCTGTCTGATCCAGTACCCCATCAGCACGGCCAGCCCCTTGGTCATTGCCACGGACCCGGACGCGGTGAACAGGGAAAAGGCCCTATACAGTCTCTACATCACCCCGTATGAAATCAGGGAATGGATCAACAGGGCGGAGGTCCCAGGGTCTCCCAGGGAAAACATCCTGCGGGAGATCGGCGTGGCTCACATTGCCAACCTTCCCCTGGCCACGTCCGCCTTTGGCTTCGCGGACATTGACCCCATCAAAGAACTGAACCAGGATCTGAACACGGCCATGACTTCCGTCAGAGAAATCATGGACTACCACGCCAAGCCTGTCACGCTGATCTTCGGGGCCAGGGCCAGCCAGTTGGAAAAGGCGGCCTATAGGCTTTGGTGTCTTCCCGCTGACGCCAGGGTGGAGAACCTACAGCTTCAGGGGGAGCTGACCATAGCCAACCAATACCTGGAACAGATCAAGCTGTCCCTTGGCGAGTTTTCCAACACGCCTATGGCGGCCCTGTCAGAGATCCCAGGCTTGGCCAACACTTCAGAAGCGGCCCTGAAAACTCTGTTCATGCCTTCGATAGAGAAGGCCCAGCGGAAGGAGTTGACCTATGGGGGTGGACTTTTGGAGACGGCTGGTACTATAATACGGATAGCGGAGGGATTTCTTGACATCCCCATCACGTCCAACATTGACGATCCCGCGAAAGCCACGCGGTTCACAGTCGAATTCCCATCACCCCTCCCACAGGACCAAGGCGAAAAGCTAGACATCCTTCAGAGGCTCATGGACATGGGCCTGGAGTCCAAGCTGGGAGCCTTGGAGAAGTTGGGCGTCCAGAACATCCCACAGAAGGCCCTGGAGCTGATAGCAGACAACAGGGAGCTTCTACTGACGGATGTGGAACGGGCCAAAGCTTCTTCCGGAGCTATCCCCAACCTTCGGGCCTTGTCTCTTGGGTCACTATCCCTTCTGACCGGCCTGATGGAAATGTGGAAAGACCTGGACAAGATCGTCCTGGATAACGCGGACACTGTCTCCCAGATTGAAGAGAAGGTGGCTTCTGTCGCTGAACAGGAAGCCCAAGCCAAGGAAGACACGGAGACCCCACAGGAAGATGAAGAAGAGGAAGAGGCCCAACCAGAAGAGGAAGAAGAATAGGAGGCTATCATGCCAAAGCTAGGAACAGCGAAGGGAAGAGGAATGGCGGGGAAGTTCCCCAAGAACACCGGCCCCCTGGCTGGAAAGTTCAGGACTTCGGCTGGTAGGAACCAGAAGATGAAGGGTTCCAAACATCAGCCCATGCGCCATTCAGAGTTCACCGGTAAGGGAATGAACCAGCCTGTCCGGCGTGGAACCTATTGGTCCAACAGGCCCAAGGGTCCCCAGGGACAGAAGATCTGGTAGATCAAAGACTTCAACCATCCTCTGACTAATTCACACTGAAAAGGAGACACGGAATGGAAGGCCAAGAGGACAACGCGGGTCAGGGAGACCAGACCCAACAGACCCAAGAGGGTCAGAACCAGTCCCAGGGAAACCAGGACCCCCAGGCGGCGGCCCAGGCGGCCCAGAACCAGGAGCCCAAGGTTCCCCAGGACATAGACAAGTTCAGGGACAAGGTCAGAATGGAAGAGCGGACGAAGCTTCAGAGTCAACTGGATAGGGCGGCGGCTTTGGAAGACAAAGCGGCGGCTGTGTCCAGTGAGAACGAAGCTTTGAAGTCCCGTCTGGCGGACCTTGAAAAAGGAAGTCAACCTGAACCAGACAAGAAGGAACCTGAACCCACCAAGTCCAAGTCTAAGACGGAAGACGTGGACGCCAGAATTGAAGCGGCCACTACAGAAGTGGCTACCAAGCTGACGGAGAAGTTCACCAGTCAGATGGAAGCCATGAAGACGGAACACGCTTCAGAGACGGCGTCCCTACGGGAAACACTGAGACAGAAGGACCTGGCGGAATACAGGGCGGCGAAGCTACAGGAGGCCCAGGGCCAGATCATTGAAGAGCTGGTCACAGGGAACACGGAACAGGAAATTGATGACTCCTACGCTAAAGCCCGTTCTGTCTGGCAAAAGACGGTTGACAGCGTGAACGGACAAGAAACCCAACAGACCGGGCCACCCCCTCCCAACGGCGGGCCGCCTCCAGCGGCTGGTCCTGGGACGGGACACGGCGAATTCCAGCCAGGAGTGGCGGACGCTGACTCGGCCATGGCGGCCAAGGTCCGGTCAATGTCACCTGAAGAGTTCGCGGCTTCACGCGGAAATCTGAAGGCTGAACTGAGACGGAGACATCCCAACCAGTAAAGCTTGACGGCCGGAGTGAAGAGCGAACACACAAGAGAAGGAGTTAGTCAATGCCTGACAACATCACCTCTGCGGTAGCTAGTGGCGGAACCCCCAACGCGGTTCCCATCACTCCGGCCATCATCGAAGTCTACAGCCGGGAAATCCTTTTCCAGGCCCAGCCTCTTCTGAGGTTTGAACAGATCGCTTCCCGAAAGGAAGAGCTGTCTGTCATGCCTGGACGGACCATCAATTTCCTCCGCTATGCGGCCCTGACCGGGGACGCGGCGCTGGTGGAAAACGTGGACATGGAAACCGATAACCTGACGGCCAGCCAGATCCAGATCACAGTGTCTGAACATGGTAAGGCCCTTCAGGTGACGGAGTTCGCGCTCCGGACGGCCTTCACGGACATCCTTTCTGACTCCGCCACCATGCTGGGCCATCACATGGCCAAGTATCGGGACGGGATGATCAGGGATGAACTGTTGACCGCGTCCAACGTGGTCTACGCCGGGATCGCCACGGGAAGGGATTCCATCGGCGCAACTGACTATTTCGATACCGAAATGGTCAAGGACATGGTCGAAATCTTGGCCACCAACAAGGCCCCCAAGATCAACGGGGACGCCTACATCTGTTTCATCCACCCCCATCAGGCGCGGAGGCTCCGTGATGATGAACACTGGGTTGACGCCAGCCACTACGGCGCTCCTGACCAGATCTTCCGTGGGGAGATCGGGCGCTACGAAGATGTTAGGTTCATCGAAACCACGATGATCCCCTACATCGACGCGTCAGGGAACGTCTGGGCTGACGGCCTGGACACGGGCGTGGATGACGTGACAGCCGGTCAGACAGAAGATGTCTACAGGGCCATCATGGTGGGGGATCACTCCATCGGCCTGGCTGTCTCACTGGAGGCGGAACTGAGGGATGACGGAGTCCATGATTTCGGAAGACGCCACAAGCTGGCGTGGTACGGGATCTGGGGCGTGGGGCTGATCGAAGGTGGTCATGTGGTCATCGGGGAGTCCGCCTAATAGATAGGCGGGCCTTCCTGGTCCATTGACACTACAGGAGGTCAGCACAATGGCGAAATCCAGGAGACAACCAAAGAACACACCCACGGAAGATCCCATCCAGGTGGAAGAAGCTGTGGAGGAAGAGGCGGTCAACACGCCTGAAGAGGTTCCGGCGGAACCTACGGAAGAAGTCACGCCAGACGTGGCGGAAGCTGTGGAGCCCCCGGCGTTCGTGGAGGATGAACCCAATGGCGAAGCGGAAGAAACCGCTCCAGCGCCAACGGCCCCCGCTAAAGAGGCGGACGGGCGGGACAGCGCGGCGGCGGAAGAACAGGTGGCGGAAGCGGAAATCTGTGAGTCTTTGAATAAGGACATCATGGTCAAGCTTTCCAACCAGTCCCCCGTCTTCCCCAGGTCGGCCCCGGACGCGGCGGCGTCCAAGGCGGCGGGCTACGTCCCCATCAGGATGTTGAAGACCCTTCTGACTCCGCCAATGATGAAGTCCAAGAGCTTCACGTTCCGGTGGATTGCGGAATTCCCACACTGTCAGGAAGGTCAGATCTACCTGGTTCCCCAGAATGTGGCTGGCGTCCTCATATCGAACGGTTCAGCGTTCGGAGGCTAAGTCATGCCCTTAGTGGAGCTGATTGACGTTTCCTCTGTGACTGGGTCCAGTCGGCTGGTCAATTTGACCAGTCGGCTGGTCACCCGGGCGCGGGTGAAGGAACTGGATGAATTCGAGATTTCAAGCGCGGAGGCGTCCACGTTCCTGGAAGAGGCCCTACTACGTCATAACCCTGACTACACCTGGGACACGCTCCCACGGGCGGAAGAAGCGCCTGTCATGCTTCTGGCATGGAAGGACATCTGTCTGTGGCGGGCCACCCAGGTCTCCCTTCAGTTTCCTGTGAAAGGACAACAGGGGGAAGCTGACCCTTCCATCCGGTTCAAGTATCAGATGGAGCTGGCGGAGAAGTTGGGGATGGAGTATGACCAGGTCTGTGAAGACTTGGAAATTGGGGCCAAGGTTGGGGAGACTGTCACCATGGGGACTCTGGTCAGTTATGATGACCTGTGGGACAACATCACCCCGCTGTCTATTCAAGAAGGCCCGGAAGCTTCAGCTTTATCTGTGGCGGCTCTGAACCCACCGGACTCCTGTGATCTTGTCTGGTCTGAAAATACGGACACGGACTTCAACGCCTACTACGTCTACGTCAGTGATGAAGCGGGCTTGGAGGACCTGACTACTCTGAACAATCCTGACGCCACCTTCAAGGGGGTCAAGGATAACGCGGAGCTGTTGAAGACCATCAAAGAACGCCATAAGACTTCCATCAGGATCAGTGACCTGGAAACGGGTTCCTGGTATTTCGTGGTAGTCACGGAGGACATCAACGGGAAGATAGCTGTTTCTGATGAAGTTGAGGCTCCACTATGATCCGGGCTCCAAAGACCACCCCCATAAACCAGTTCCACGTTGACTTCATCCATGAAGTGGATCAGAAGGTCATCTGGGCCACGGACAGGCTCCGGCTTGACCACCCCTTCCTGACGATCCACAGGACTACACGGACGGACTCCATCCCCCACGCGGCCCATGAAGGGACCGTGACGGAGGACACCTTGGGTCCGTTCCCCTGTACGTTCATGGACTACACGGAACACAAGATCATGAATTCAGGGGGGCTGATCCAGTCCACGGACCAGTTGGTGGTCATCTATGACTTTGACCCGGAGGACACGGACATCATTCAGATGGAAGTGAATTCTGGGAACTACTGGTCCATCCAGCGGAAGACCTACCACAAACCCAGCGGACGCTGTGAGCTACAGCTACGTCCCCAGAAGACGGGGGTGGGCTGATGATGGCCATGAAGGCGGTGTTCCAGGGGTTCAGGTGGATCTCCAAGCTGGAGCGGAATGAACGGCGGGAGCTTCGCCGGGCTGTCCGTGAACTGGGGAAGTGGACCCTGGCGCGGGTCAAGAAGAAGACCCCCAAGCGGCTGGGCGTGACCCGGTCCAAGTGGCGGCTTCGGATGTATCGGCCCACGGAAAAAGGGTTCAGGGTCTACAACACGTCCAAGGTGGCGGACTACCTGGAGTATGGAACCAGGCCCCACATCATACGGGCGCGGAGGAAGGGAGCCCTGACTGTCTGGCCCAAGGACAGCGCCATGGGACCCCTGGTTCCTCTGTCGGACATATCACTACGGGCGTGGGTTCATCACCCAGGGACCAAACCCCTGGGGATCGTGAAGTCCACGCTCCCAGAAGCGAATGAACGGGCCAGGTGGTATATCCCCTTGGCCTTGAAAACCGGAATAAAGAAAACTTTGAAATGAGCGCGGACCAGTCTGATCTGAACATTAAGGCCAGCTTTCAGAAGGTCATCCAGGAACAGTTCTCTGACGTTCACGGCTACCCTGTGAACTACGGGGACGTGAAGTTCAACCCTACGTCCATGGATGTGTGGGTGGACCTTCACTGGATCTCCTTTGGACGCGGCCCCTACACCACCAACACGGTGATGATCCGCTGTTTCAACAGACCTGTGGATGACCCAATGGGAAGACGGCTAGAAGAGATGATCACACGGCTACGGGGAGCCCTGAACGTCAGGGCCATTCCCTTCCTTGACTTCACAAACCCAGAGACTCCTGTCCCAGTGGAATTCAACGGTCAAGAACTGGACATGGCTATCCGGTTTGAAGAGCGCGGACCTTTTCAGTCCGCTCTTGGGATGGCCAGACCTGATAATGAAGGGGCCATGGACGGGGTGGAATTCGTCCCCCTGACATACTATGTCTATGTCCCACGGCCAAATGTGATCCTATAAGGAGGAAATCATGCCACTACCTGGATTTGGTACAGTTGGGCTTGACTCCCTGTCTTTGGCCAGGACCACGGATCTGATTGAATTCAGAGACGGGCTGGACATTGACTTGGTCTACAGGATGGAGTCTGGGACGGTCTCACAGACCACCACGGACATCACCAACCTGGCGTGGGGACTGGCTCCCCAGTTGGTCAATGCCCTGGGTCAAACCCTTGAAACGGTCACGCTGACGGAGTCTGAAAACGTGGCCACCCATGAAGCCTACATTGACGGGAACACGCCAGGCGTGGACAAGCTTGTCTACATTGACGGGTTCCTGATCCTGTCCAAGGAAGTCACGCTGTCCGTGACCGGGTTTGGGGATCTTCCTGATGGCTACACGGAAGACCTTCACGGAACCCCGGGCTATGATCTCCAGTTGGCCACGGCCATCCCTGGGGACGGTTCGGTGTTCGTGGAGATCGAAGACGCCATCCTGATCAACCCCAGACAGGACAGGTCCATCACAGACTGGCACAAGTTCACGTTTGAACTACGGAAGATCGTTCCCCAGGACGATGGCACGGGAGCCACCCACCTGGTCCAGGGCGTGACGATCCCACCCCAGGTCCTGGCGGGGAATTTCACCATCTCCAGGACCACCACGTTCAGCGCGGAGGCTTGGGCCACGGCTGAAGTCACGGTTGAAGAACACTTTGGGACGGCCAGAGCTGGCGTCTGGCCCGCGTAATTATGGCTAGACACGTTCTCCGGTACTCCATCCCTGTTTACAAGAACACGTCCACCACCCCAGGGTCCAACGTGGGGCGGCTTCGCGGCTATATCCACATGATCCAGGTGACTGGGATGTTCTTGTCCAGAGAAGAGATCCAGCCCTTCATAGATGAAGCCATCAATGAAGATGAAGGGATCTACGCCATGGATGGAGAACCGGACGTGTCTGAAATCAGTCCAGAAACACGGATCTACAACGTCAAGGTGATGGGGCGTGGGTTTGGGACATCCCCTCTTCTTCCTGACCTGGAAGAGACGGGAACCACCATAGCCCCCACGGGCTAAACAAATGGCTGGAGAAGCGCTACACTATGAAGATGAACTGACCTACTCCTACCCAGAGAACATCATTTCCTGTTCTGTGGGCGGGGTGGGGACAGTGGTCAGAAATGCTCTGGTGACGGTCAAACAGTGGAAGATAGACTGGACCACGCTGGAGTATGGGCTTCAAAGGCTGGAAGAGGTCTTTCCGGGTGGAGACGGCGGCTTCACCATGGACGGCCAGCCAGACATAAAACAGGTTCAGCCTGGAGTTAGGCTGTTCAATATCTCCGCCACAGGGATGAAGAGGACACCTATTTAGAAGGAGGATCACATGTCCATTGCAATCCGTCAGAGGTACACAAGAGCCAATGACCAGACCCAACAGGAACAGAATGTCAACGTGTCCGTGGACAGAACGCGGGTGGACAAGGAAGGCCAGGAAGTGGACGTGGCCATCCTGAAGGCCACGGCGGGCGGCTTGACCTACTTCAAGGAGATCACGGAGCTGGTCCAAGACCTTCTGGACGGAGCCCCAAACAAGTCTTCCAACCTGTACCCCTACGCCTTCCTGGAAGATCTGTTTGACGTGTCAGATCCGTCAATCAGCCTGTCCGCCACGGCGCTGGAGAAGCTGAACCTGGAAGCTGGGGACTTCATCTTGATCATGACGGACTTCTCCGTGGACCACAGGACGGACCTTCTGTCAGCCAACACGTTCAGGCGCTTTGTCTGTCATGAGATCGCCGGAAGCGGACCTTTCACGGTCAGCCTTCAGCGGATCGTGAACGGCGCGGTCCCCACGTTCGCGGACAATAACCTGGCGTTCCTGAAGGGCTCTATCATCGTGAACCTTTCCAAGGTCAAGGTGGACTCCAATCTTGGGGATGAAGGCCAGCTAGGTCTGAAGGCCCAGTTGGAACAGCCTACCACCCCCACGGCTTCGGCGGTTGGCGGCGCGGGTCAGGTAGATGTCACCATCACAGAGTCCACGGACTTGGCTGTGGTGGCCTACCAGGTCTACATCCGTTCCACCAGGCCCACGGCCATCACCCCGGACATGGTCCCTGACGCTCTGGGTCTTCCCACGGCCTTCTCCGGCGGGGAAGCTGTTGTGAACGTCACCCAGTACGGCGGAGGCGCGATAGCGGGCGGCGGTGACACCATTGGCGCGGGGACCTACTACGCTGTGGTCACGGCTCTGACGGACGTGGCGTCCTATTCCGGCGTCCCCAGTGATCCGTCCACGCCTGTGGCGGTTACTGTCACATAATGACTGATCACTGACACGAACACACGAACCCAGGAGGTCACGATGTCCCAGAAGTTGGCGGAGGTTCCGGAACAATACCGGTATCTCCTACCTGAAACTGTCAAAAGAACGATCATCATAGGTTCTGAAGCCTACGAAATCCTCCCCCTGACTGAAGGGGAATATGAAGCGCTGTGGTCCGAAATCGGGGAACTGTTTGGTCAGGCGGCGGCGGCTATCGCTTCCGCCTTGACCGCTCCCCCGGACGGGAAGGGAAAGCGGAAGCTGGCCAACATGGCCAAGGCTGACCCTATCGCTGTGGGGATCACCACGGTGAAGGAAACCCTTCAGACCATGCTTTCATCTGGCCAGGTGGCCAGTATCGTGGGGATTGCGGTTCAACAGGACGCTGAACTGATACGGAAGAACCTGACCCTGAAACAGGGCGTCCACATCCTGTCTGTTCTGTATGAACAGAATTTTGACATGGCGGACCTTCCTGAAGGGATCAGAAAAAATTTGGAGGGCTTCCTGGCGGTGTTCGGGATCAACCTGGCGAAGGGTCCCAACCCCACCCAGGAGATGTTGGACATCACTCTGGAGACCCTGGCGGATCTGGAGGACCACAAGACATCCAGCCAGGAAGCCCTGGAGACCATCCGGAAGGAAGCTTTGAAGCGCGGTTTCAGAATTCCCTCCAGCGCTGGCGAGTCTATGAAGCCTTCGCCAGGAACTACGGATGGACCAGAGAATACATCCAAGGAACCAAGTTCTGGGAATGTGACTTCACCGGTGAACGATGCTGGAGAGGACACAGGCCAGGACTCTGTGAAGGACACAGGTGTGGAAGAGCCACAGGCTACCCCCACGCCAGAGAACGTATCCACGGGCTGACCGCTAAACAGTTCAAGGTCTACGCGGCGGCCATGGTAGAAAGTAGACTGGATGAAATTGACTTCCAGGTCAGGCTCCACGGCGGAGACCCGGACGCGGGTGACACGGACAAACCTGTCACTTCACGGAAGGGGAAGGTCAAGGAACAGATGGCCAGGAAGTATATTGAAGACCCGTTCAGGGACTTCCCACATGACGTTGACTTCTCCATCCTGAAGAGTCAAGACGTGGACCGGATGATCCAGGCCCACGAAAGACTGAAGGACGAAGCGGCCAAGATCGGGAAGCCCCTGACACAGAAGGAGCTGGACACACTATGGACCACAGAACGAAAGACGGCCCTGGAAGGGGAAGACCCCTTGGCCAAGCGGGCGGCGGTCAGGTCGGAACTGTGGGCCATCTACCAGAGACTGAAAAGGAACGGCTGTGAACCCACCAAGGAGATCCTACTTCAATGTGTCAGGATGGACTGGGCGGCTTTCAAGCTATTCCCCACAGACACGGAGATCCGGACCCGCCAGAAGCTGGAGCGGAAGGCGGGCTACCAGACGAAGGAGCCACCAGTGACAGCGGGCGCTGATACCGTTCCCATGTGGCACGGTCAGAACCTGTTCAGCGAAGGGAGACTATCGGAACTATTGAATGACTTCAACCAGGCTTGTGGGTTTTCGGCCACCAAGTCCGGGCTTCACGCCACGGATGTCTTGGGAAAACCAAAAAAGGGGTAACTGAATAATGGCGGCTAGTGTAGTTCTTAGCTTTTTAACCAGTGGGGCCTCCAAGGTTTTTGGAGCCCTGGCTGGTATCGGGAAAGCGGCCGGTGGTCTAGTCCAAGGACTGGGTCAGGTCGGATCTACCATGGGTAAACTGTCCCCTATAGCGCTGGCGCTGACGGGTGTCTTCGGAGGTCTGGCCTTCGCCATCGTGAAGATCGGGCGGTCCATCCTACAGACCGGTCAGAGTTTCGATAGCTTCAGAGCCAAGTTCAAAGCGCTCTACAAGGACATAACCCTGGCCACGGAAGCCATGAATGAAGCTGTGGCTATCGCGGCCAGAACCCCGTTCCAGGTCCAGGACGTGGTGGACGTGTTCGGGGCCTTCAAGGCGGTAGGGCTTGACCCCACGGCCATGTTGAACGGGAAGGTGGTCATGGAGGACATGGCGGACCTGGCCTTTGGAATGGGCCGGTCCCTCCAGGACGCACAATGGGCCATCAAAGAAGCGGCGGCGGAAGGGAACTGGCGTTCCCTCATGATGCGCTTCAGTATCTCCAAGGACCAGATCATGTCCACCTTGGAAGCGGCCAACGTCACCCCAGATCTGTCCAACCCCACGCGGGCGCTGGAAACCATCAGGAAATACATTCAGCTTCAATTTGGCGGGACCATGGAGGCCATGTCCGAAACGGTCCAGGTCAAGATCTCCAATATCGCGGACCAGTTCTCCCAGTTCAAGGACCTGATCTACACCAGCGGCGTCAGTGAAGCCCTGGTAGGGGTCCTGAACGAAGCGCTCCAGGCTCTGGAAAAGTTCTTCAAGGGTGACACGGGCCAGAAGTGGGCCAGGGAAATAGGGTCCACCTTCAAGATCATAGTGGCGGGTCTGTCCAGCCTGGCCCCCTTGGGCGGGCGGGTCCTTGGCGCTCTGTGGTCCATGTTGAAGAAGATCATATCAGCGGGAACCAAGTTCGCCATGATCATGTGGAACATGGGAGCCCCCTTCCGTGAAATCTACAAATGGGCGTTCAAGCTGATCTCCACCATCGGGCGGCTGATCTACCTGTTCTACGTTCTTCAGAAGCGGTCTCTTGACGTGTTCAGGTCTGTCCAGACCAGCGGCGGAGACACGGTCAGAGTGGCGGCCTTGATTGGGCGGGCCTTCTCCTGGGTTTTTGACAAGATGATGGATAGTATGAAAGGGATTTCTGGGATCATCGAATTGGTGAACAGGAAGCTGGCGGCCATCACCGGGTCCTTCACTGACCTGACAGAAGAAGAGAAGGAGACGGGGTCCGTATGGAATGAAATCATTGACGCGGCGGCGGAGTTCCAGGGGATCATCAAAGGTGTGGCGAATGACATTGACCCGGCGGAGTCCGGCCTGGGCGCTATAAAGAAGCTGGTCCAGGGGACCACGTCCGCCATGGCGGAACAGTTGGGGATCTCTGAAGAGCTGGCGGCTTCCATCCAGGAACGGGCGGGGATGACGGCGGCGGAGACCCAGGAATACATCAACTATCGAAAGGGGATCATAGGAGCCCAGGAGGCCCTGTCCAAGTCCTTGGACACGCTGGAAAAGATCAGGAAAGAATGGCGCGGGATCATGGAAGAACAGGTCTCCATAAACCACGGCCTGGAAGACATGATTGACCGGTTCAAGGAAGCGGAAGGGCTCATGTCCGACACGGAGAAGAACGCCAAGGGTCTGAACAGACAGGCGGAGCTTCTGTCCCTGGCCCAACAGTCTGATGACTTGGAAGGCCAGAAGAAAGCCTACCTGAACATAGAGAAGATCCTGGCGGACATGGCCAAAGAAGAGGCCAAGCTTCGGGCTATATCTGAAGGTCCCCAGGCTGTGGGCGCGGATGTCTACGAAAGGCTGACGGGGAACAAAGCGGCGGAGTTCTTCACCCAGGACCCCATGATCCAGATGGACGCGGCCAAGAGGCTGGCGGAGCTACAGCGTGAACGGGCGGAGCTGGGCTATGGCGGACCCATGGAAGGTCTGAAGGACCAGCTTTTCAGCGCCTACGGGGCGCTCCTGGAAGAGATGAAGAAGGCCACAGCGGTCACTGTCGCGGAAACAGCGGAGAAGATGGCCAAGGCCCAGCAGGATGTAGCCAGTAAGTCCACAGGACTGACGGAGGCCCTGACAGCCATTGGAACCTTCGCTGACAAGATGGGCGAGAATTTCAAGCCTGAAATGATCAACGATCTGAACGATAGTCTGGAACGCTTCGGGCTCCAGAAGGATAAGCTGGAAGCCTTGGGTCTGTTCTTTGACACGGTCACTGAAGGAATGACCAAGCTGGGCGGCCTGGATGTTCTCCGGCGGATGGACAATCCAGCCATCCCCTTGACCACGCCACCACCCACGCTTGGACCAGGCTTCGCGGCCAACCAATACGGGAGCCTGTACCAGACCAACCCGGAGCTGGTGGAGCTGGGGCGGGTCCAGGCGGAAGAAGCCAAGCGGGCCAGGGAGATCCTGGAAAAGACCATGGAAGAAGGAAGGAACCCTGTGTCCCCGTCCAAGGATGACGGGCTGGCGGCGGCCAACAGACTGAAGGACTTTGGAGCCATCACAGGATGAGATACATAGACACCACCAAGACAGTTTCAGCCAAGGCCGGGGTCCCTGGAAGGGTCAAGACTGTGACCTTCGCCAGGTCCCTGGGAGACCTGTCTGAACGGATCACGCTGGACTTGGAAGGGATCTATGACGGCTATGACGCGGGGGACCAGACCACGCTGGACGGCCGGTCAGGTCGGATAGCGGACGTGAACATGAACAGCCAGGGGATAGAAGGGGAACCTTCTACAACGGTGAATTTCAGAGACTGGCTGTCCAACATGCTGGTGAAGGCCCCCAAGAAAAACTACCTGTTTGTGTCGGCTCCCAGGGTCTTCTGGGATGACATGAAGGAAGACACGGATGACAACACCATCCTGTTCCTTCGGGAAGGGGATGACTTCGGTGTGGGCGGCTGGACCATGAAGGACATCATGTCTGACATGTTCTCCAAGGTCTTGGGGCTGAACCTGTGGTATGGGGTCCCCAATTTCTGGGTCCAACAGTACCAGGTCCAGGAGGCTGTCCCCCTGTTCCAGTCCATCTTCAGCGGGGTCACGGCGCTCCAGCCCCAGGTCACAGTTCAGGGGTCCACGGTCTATCTGTTTTCCCAAGGCTCTTCTAACGTCTACTCCGGAAGCCTGAACCTGACGGACGCGGAGACGGTGTCCAGTCAGCGGTCCTATGTGGCCTTCCCGGCGGAACTGAAGTTCACAGGCGGAGAAGGGGAGTTCCAGGAGAACGAATGGGACGGACCATGGGAAGGCGGGGCGTCCAGCGCCAGGCGGGTCTACTTCTACGGGAAATACTGGCAGATCACCAGCCCAGGCGGATGGGATGACAGATGGACGGTCACGTCAGACAATGACCAGTTGACCCTGGTCTATCAGCTATACGCGAAGACCCCATTTGGTGACGTGTCCCACCTGGCCTACCAGTGGACGGAGGTCTACAAACGCTGGGAGCCCCTGTCCGTGAATTCCATAGGGGACGTTGAAAATCTCCAATACAACGTCTACACCACCAGACCCACATTGAACGTCAGCCCTGACCGTCACAAGCTGGAGTCCGTGGAATTCGTGATCAACAGCTACAAGAACACAGGCGTGGTCTTTGACAGGCCCATCTTGGTCAGGACCTACACAGAACGGCTCCGCTATCTCTACTTCCCCAAGGCGTCCGTCCCAGCCCCTGACGAAACGCTCTACATCCCCAGCGGGTTCCCCAGAACTGTGGAATATTCCTGGATAGCTGGCCTTCCTGGCGGGCTCCAGAACACCAGCGCGGAACATTCCCTGGACTACGCGGGAGTCTGGACAAACAAGGGGAGTCTGGAGAAGACGGAACACATCTATGAAGATGACACCTATGGCGGACGGCTTCAAGAGTCAGTCACACAGGAGTGGGGGCTGGTGTTCACGGACCAGCTACTACGGGACAAGGACGGGAACCTTCAGCGGAATAAGTACGTCTGGAAACACGGCCCCCTGTTCTACTACCCCCTGAAGGACCTGGAGCGGACGGAGGTCACCAACAGTCTGGCCCTTCCTTCCAAGCCCCTGTGGAGGATCAGGCTATTCCAGAAGGTCTACAGGGAGCTGTCCTACAGACACGCGCAACAGGTCACCTACAGTTCCGTCCTGGACCCCACCAAGACCCTGACCCCACCCAACACCAGGGGACAGAAGGCTTCCTGGAACTACACGCTTTACAAGACCAACGCTTCCATCACCCAGATCCCGGCGGCGGAGGTCCCCACCACCTGGTCCAAGCGGCGGGGAATGCCCATCAAAGTCTACAGAAACCTCCCAGGCGGAGACAGTGACCTGGGGATGGCTTCGGTGTCCATGGGTTTGGTGGTAGACTGGGATGACGCCTACAGGCTGGCGGACTTCGTCAGGGACAACACGGTCCAGTCCTCCAAACAGATCAGAACCACGGTGACCCTGAAGGGGATAGTCACGGTTCCGATAGGAACCAGGATCACAGGATCAGTCCAGGACGCCATGAAGGACTTCCCGCCTGTCAGCTACGGTGACAGGGCCAGGGTGGAAGGCTGGTCCCACGTCTACGATGGATCAGGAAACGCCACCACCACGCTGGTGGTCATTGGCTACGGGTGACAACATGAGAAGACACGGGTTTGAACCCATAGAAATCACACTACGAAGACGGACCCAGGCGGTCCAGCGGAAAAGGTCCTACGGCCTGACGGGCGGCGGCCACATGGCGGTCATGATCGGCCCCACCGGAAAGGCGGGACATCTGGGGAACCATCGTGTGGCGCTCCCCATCGCGGGCGGCCATAAGATGGTGATCTTATGAAGGACAGGTTTGAAGTTCTGAACACCCACGGCCAGCGGGGGATCTTCATCTGTACGGGAAGCGCTGTGGTCATCTCCAAGGAAGAGATGTCTGGGAAGATCGTGATCCAGAGGGACGGACCATTGGTCAAGGTGATAGCCAGTGAAGAGCGGGGACGGGTCCCCATGTTGAAAGGGGACACTGAATGATCAGGGACAAGATCATAGCCATGTTCAGCGGAAAAGCTGACTCCAAGGGACGGACCAACCTGAACTACGGGCGCGGCCTGTACGCTGTGGAACACGCCACCACGAACCAGGGCGGGACCACAGGTGTCCAGGTGGACGAAGGCGGCCAGTCCCCTGTCATCACTGACCAGGGCTTTGTGGAGATGGCCACGGACCTGATAGGGGACACCCACATCCCCCGTGAAGGTCAGGTCATGCTTCCCTTCGTCCCCCATCTATACGGAAAACATAACCACGGATGGGCTCCGCCTGTATACCTTCCTTGTCAGTATGACGGGGATGAAACCACGCTCCCAGCCTACGCTGGCGTGATAGTCCGTGGGGTCTACCAGGGCGGGGTAGGTCGGTGTCTTCAACACACCCTACCCGGAGAAGAAGCCTTCTTGTCTGATG
>Ga0180430_10001010_pt1 | contig 28944 bp, 25 predicted proteins | sample SS_ome_9_FD_132999 | JGI IMG/M metagenome (GOLD analysis project Ga0180430, IMG submission 132999) | Hypersaline lake sediment archaeal communities from the Salton Sea, California, USA - SS_1_S_2 metaG | ecosystem: Environmental > Aquatic > Non-marine Saline and Alkaline > Hypersaline >... | reverse complement strand
TCGGTACTACTCCAATGGCGTGGAGCGGTCCCGACACGCTGTGTATCGATTCGGTCACGGTACCGTTCGCCGGCGCCTGGGAATGGGAGACGATCGAAGGTTTTGTGACTCCGATGTGGAACGGACCGTATTGCTTCGAGATTCGCTCCAACTCCTTTGATACTATCGTCGTCGAGGATGTCACCTACGCCTCAAGGGGGCTATGCGAGTTGAGTGCGAATCCAAGTTCATCCATCACACTCAACGGCGGAGGACCCAGCGGCAATGACGGTGTTTCTGCCGAATACTCCATCGCCTCCTCCGTCAACGTTTCCCTTAACGGTGGTGATTCGTTGCCCAGCGAAGGGGCGATTATCTGTCAGGTATATAAGGAAGACGAGCGAGGTTGCTGCCTATCGTGGGGACATTGCGCAACCATGCTCGAAAGCAGTTGTCAATCCAGTGCTTTTATTGCCGGGGGGGAGTGCTTCCTGAACATTCAGTACGAGTGGGAATGCGGAGACGGTTTTCCTCATTGGTCCGACTTTCTCCATCCTGTGGATATTGCCCACTCGCAACTTGTGATCGGCAACTTGGGCAATGACAGTCTTATCCTGGAGCCCATTGTCATCGGTGACAATGTTCCATACGTCGCCTATGTGTGTGAATCTGGGGTCGTACAAGACTCTCTGATGTGTCCGGCTGGCACGGAGATCTTTACACCCAACGGACTGCCCGGAGAGGTCGAGTTTCAGGATGGAATGGACATTCGTTTCGAGGCTGCCCGGAGCTTTAAGTTTCCCGTCCGCAGCGTCACATACACGGGTGACGAAGTGCGAGTCCGACCCATTACCCGTAGCGAACACTCATTCAGTGACAAAGTTGTCGTGTACATGGCGGGAATGGACTCGACTACAATCAAAGTCACCCCAGTCTCCTGTTGTCTGATTCGCGGCGATATCGACTACAACGGCACCGGTCCGGATATCGCCGACCTCGTGTATCTGGTCGCATACATGTTCAACGGCGGCCCCGAGCCACCTTGTATGGAAGCGTCCGATATCAACGGCGACGGAGGAATTCCCGATATCGCTGATCTGGTCTCCTTGGTAGCCTACATGTTCCAGGGCGGGCACCCGCCGGAACCGTGTGTCACAAGATAGCCACACTCTTGCGAATCCTCGCGGGGCGGGGCCGTCTTCGGTCCCGCCTTTCTTGTGTGCATAGCCGCTCCGCTATATATTCCCCTAAACGCACCATCATTGTTAGGACCTCGCATGCCCAAGTTCGGTATTGTCATCCACGGCGGAGCCGGGACTATCCTCAAAGAGAAGATGTCCGACGATCAAGAAGCTCAGATTCGTGCCACCCTTCGGTTATCGCTGCAAACCGGATTCACCGTCCTGAAGTCCGGCGGATCTTCGCTCGATGCCGTCCAGAGAGCGGTCAATGTTATGGAAGACTCGCCGCTGTTCAATGCCGGCAAAGGAGCAGTCTTTACGCACGATGGCGACAACGAGCAGGATGCTACTATAATGAACGGCCCCACCGGTCAGGCTGGCGCTGTCGGTGGCGTGCGACGAATCAAAAACCCGATCGACCTGGCCCGCACCGTCATGGAGAAATCACCCCACGTCCTTCTCATCTCCGCCGGTGCCGAGCAGTTCGCCGAGCAACACGGGTTCGAAATGATGGACCCGACCTATTTCCACACCGAACTACGTCGCAAACAACTGGCTGCGGCTCTCGACAAGGAGCGAGCCAGCGGCGGCAATGATCCCGGATCAATTACTCTCTCCGAGGACGGCAAACACGGTACGGTTGGTGCAGTGGCTCTCGATCAGGAGGGCCGGCTGGCGGCGGCGACTTCCTCGGGCGGCATGACCAACAAGAAGTTCGGCCGGGTCGGTGACTCCGCGCAACCCGGTGCCGGCACCTGGGCCGACAAAGTCTGTGCCGTCTCAACTACCGGCCACGGTGAATACTTCATGCGCGGAGTTGTCGCTTATGACCTGGCCGTCAATATGCAGTACCGGGGCATGCCGCTTGCCGAGGCCGCAGAGACGACCGTCAGGGAGAAGCTCGATGCCACCGGTGGCACCGGCGGATTGATCGCCATCGACCGCGAGGGCAATTTCGTTCTGCCCTTCAATACCAAAGGCATGTACCGCGGCCACCTGATGCCAGGCGAGGATCCCCACGTCGCCATCTGGGAGGAGTAGGAATGTCTTGGGGTTATCAGCACTCTAACCGCCTGGTTGCACTGACCGAAGATATCATGATCGAGCGGGCTCTGGAGCTCGCCGACCAGGTCTTGTTGCATCGTGATTCGTTTCGAGAAGACTGGCTAAAGCAAAACGATTTCGTTGTGGCACCCGTCGAGGGTCATGGACCCATCCTTGAGGACGAGCTAGACCTTCTATCCGGCGTGCTCCGCGAAGGCAAGATCTTCGAGTGTCTCGCGATCAATGTTGAGTTCAAGTACTTCGATGAAGGACAGAACCTGTCATTTAGAGAATACGAGCAGATTCACCCATTTAAGGCTCCGGAGGGTGTTGGGAGAGTCACAATTGCCTACATACTGAACGCCAATCGAGAGGGAATTCATGGATTTGCGGCTGAGTGTCTACATCTATCACACCTTCTGTTCGACATCAGGTTGCGGTTTGCCGTCCTTTGCTCTCACGAGGACTACACCTTGTACGCAGGCCCACGAGAGATGGTGGAACGCGTCATCGGGATGTCGATAAAACGTGCCCAGCGTGAGTTTCGTACCATGATCGAGCGTCCCCATCGAGAGGATTTCGAGATCAAATTGTTCAACCCAATCGCTGAGTTCTGCGAGAAACACAACTCCGAAGTCGCTGGAATCGATTCCGAGCCGCAAGTGTTTCCCGTCACCGCAGAACTTGAACGAAAGCTGGCGGCGGAAAATGCTGAGAAGACCAAGCGATGGCTGGAACGAATCGACGATATCCCGCACTATCACTTGGTTAGCTCCTCACCAGGATCGCCCGTTGTGGCGTTCGTTCCCTTCAGAGGGAGAATTGCTGTTTGGGACTCCAACGGCAAGGGACTCGCCGAGTTGGGAGACAAAAGCTTGTGGGACGGAGGAGACGTGGTCATATGTAACTCTGGAACACGCTGTATTCTTATCACCGACAAGCTCCATATTGAATGCTATGACACTAGAAGCGCCGACCTCATTTGGAGGATTAGATCACCCCGGGATTGCTATCGTCTTCAATCGTCGGCAGAACCCAACATCGTGTGGTTACAAGTCCTGGACGGATACTTCAAAGTCGATATTGAACTTGGCAAGATTGTAGATAACGTCCGGGGAGTATACGGTGTATGGGAGAGCCGACACGATCCGGTGGTTGCTTACGGACAAGAATACCTGGCCGTCTGCAACACCGAAACTTGGGAAGAATCTGTTGTCGAGTGCGAACCTTACTCAAATGCATCGATATGTTTTGCCCCTGGATTCATGTTTACGGTCGATAAGAGCGGGGTTGTACGTGGCTATGCCCTCGTGAGTATGGACGAAATCTGGCGCTATCAACCATCGAAACCGCCATTCGTGTCCGAAATCGCCTACATTGAAGACACCCAGAAAGTGATCGTCAGACAGTGGAGCCGCATAGACAAGAAGAACACCAAGAAGGCGGACTCCCTGAAGATACAGATGGGCACAACGCTCGTCTCCCTTGACTCCACGTCCGGCACTGTGTCCAAGAGCGTGGCATTCGGCGACATCGGCAAAGGAGACTTCTGCGATCGCGGCAGGTTGTTCGTCTCTGCAAACGGTACTGTTGTCAATACCAGCCATCTAAGTATTGTGCGAAGACTGGATATCTCCCCCTAGCATCCGCAGGCTGTGTCCGCCTTCGAACCCGCCATCCTCAGCCCGGATTTGACAACGGCGAAAAACCCCCCTAGATTATCCATTGTACTCACAACGAGAACAGACCGATAAACTGTAGGGAAGGTCTCACCGAGACCTGCCAATTGGTCCGATCCCAGGGCAAGCCCTGGGGCACCTAGCATTGAGAAATATCCATCCTTCGGAGGCAGACATACAATGAGGTCCACATTAATAGTAGCGGCGTTTTGCATCCTGGCCGTATCAGCAATCGCGCAATCGACAATCCCCGAGAGAATCTCATACCAGGGCCGTCTCACCGACGATCTCGGTAACCCCGTTGACACTACGGTCGAAATCACCTTCGTGATCTATTCCAGCGCCGGCGGCCAAAACGACCTGTGGAAGGAGATCCATCCCTCAGTCACAGTGACCGACGGCCTCTTTGATGTCCTCCTGGGATCGATCACGCCCCTCGGGACCGGCGTATTCAACGGCAACACGCGCTATCTCGGCCTAGCCGTCGGCGTTGAACCGGTAGCATACCCGCTGTCGCCGATCGTGAGCACCGCCTATGCCTACCGGTCGGGCGTTGCTAGTTCGGCCGATCAAGCAGTTTCGGCCAACTTCGCGCAGACATCCAACAGCGCCACGACCGCCGACTCCTCGTTGGTCTCCGGTTTTTCGACCTACGCCGACACCGCCTGGTATGTACCGGGACTGACCTCGAGCGGATGGGTCGACATGGGTACCCGAGTTGTCGCCAGTTCGCCCAACGATTCGGTGGCGATCGGCCATCTTAGCCCCGACTACAAGCTCGATGTCCGCGACTCCAAAACCGCTATCTATGGCCGGACGACCGGCAGTATCTATATGTCAGGTGTCTATGGTCGCGCGGAATACACCGGATTTGGCGTGACCGGTACCTCGTCAGACGGTCGCGGCGTCTACGGCGCCTCCACTACCGGCTTCGGCGGTTACTTTCTGGGTGAGAAGAACTACCTTTCGGCGATGACCGGAATCGGCACCGAGAATCCCGACTATCCTCTCACCGTCAACGGCGCGATCGGTATCCAGAACTCCGGCAGTACCCAGTTCCACATGCATCACACCGCGGGCGGTTTGGCGTTTTCCGAGACCGGCGTGGCATCCTACCGGCTCTTCCTGGAGGATGGCGGCGATGTGGGCATTGGTACCTCAAATCCAACTACTGATTTCCACGTTGCCGGCGATGCCAAGATCGACGGTATGCTCGAGGCCGGCACGATCCTGACATCGAGTATCGCCGACGAAACCGGACTAGTTACCGACGAGTACTGGGAGTGGCAGCCAATGACCGGGAGCTGGTCGACTATCGCCAGCCGCACGATCAATGCCCCGGCCCCCGGCTATGTCGTTGTTTTGGCCAGTGCCGAGATCTTTCTTGATCAGGACGCCTCCGGCGGATGCGGTCTGGAGATCGGCATTTCCGATATACCCGACAGCGTCGGGATCTATGACGACTATCGCGTGCGCTTGCCCTCATCGGCTGACATGGGAAGTTACTATCGCGCCAATACGATCCATCAGGTCTTCACGGTCGCGAGTCCCGGCGCTTATACCTATTACTTTATGGGAAAAGAGAGTTCGGACAACCCGGTCTACGTGTCGCGCCGGACAATGACCTGTCTCTACATTCCGACGGCCTATGGTGGCATCTCGAAATCACCCGATGGTGATCCCGGCGATATGATCCTGTCTTCGGATGCCGCTCCCAAAACCGACGATATCGACATCACCGCCGAGCTATCGGCCCTCAAAGCCGAACTCGCCCGCCTCAAACAACAACTGGGTGTGGAGTAGACATTTCTCCGGTGGCCCGACGCTTGCGTCGGGTTTATCTAGCCCGTTCGAAACGAAGATGGCGGATTGGCAAGCAATCCACCCTACAGTAGATGAGATCGGCGGGTTCGAAGACGGACCCGCCCTACGGATATCGTTAACTCATCCTGACGCCAAGCTTCTTGCGAATTTGCTTGAGCTCATACGGAGTGTACAGCCTCCCCATCTTCTTCAGCTTGAACCTGGACTTCAGATACTCTCTGAGTGAGTTCTGCAGTCTGCGCAGATCTCCCTTGAAGGCGAAACCTATGATCAGTCCGGCCCCGGCAGCTGCTCCAATCACGGGGGCAAGAGGTGCTGCCGCTGCGAGCGCCGCTACTCCGCCAATTGTAGCCGCTGCCGCTCCAGTGCCGCCTGCCTTCATCACTCGTTTTCCCACTTCTCCTGATACGTGATCACTCATTCCGGTTTCCGATACGCCTTTGTCGGACTTGAACGCAATTCCCGCTGCGGCACAGAGATGATCCATAGCGTCCCGTTCCAAGCCGCGATCCAAATTGCCACGATAGACTAAACGCGCTGGTATCTTCTTAATAGAAGGCTTGTAGGGCCGGGTCTTGATCGATGCCTTTCGTGAACGTATTGCATCGCTCAGAGCCAATTGGTACTGACAAAAAGCAAAGAAGACATGGGCGCATGCCCTTTTTAGTTTCTTACTTTCCTTGTAGATCGCCATCCTGAAAAGACTCCGCGCCTCAGTAAGTTGACTAATCCGGTGCTTGTTGCTCGGTGCGCATTTCAGAGCACTATCGAGAGCGGAGATCCCCGCTTTGAAATCCGCTTCCAGCAGCCGCTCAACCTTCCTCCCTGTAGATTCCAACAAGTGAAGAAACTTCGCTAGCTCTTTGCCCAACTGATAGAACGCAAACACGTCACTGAAAGGTATGCCCGACAAGCTCATGCCCATTTCCCTCTATTGTAATAGCTATGATCTCCGATCACATCACCGGCAGCACATTGCCGCTGACCACACACTAGAAATCTACTACAATCCCCAGAAGTGCGCAAGACCGACGCACCAGATACCGACAGTCTTGGGCACGAGGCAGGTTGGACTCGAACACAAGGATGGATTCCCTCTTTCGAGGGAATGACTCGGCGAAAGGCTCGTCATTTAGTAAGAGCCAGGGCCAGGCGTGACGTTTGCCGACCACCATGTCGACACGGGAAATTGCCGCGGCCCTGCGGGCCTCGCAATGACTCGGTGTTGTTCTGCGATGGCGGGTTGGAAAACGGACCCGCCCTACGGATCGGTGGCCCACCATGCATGGCAGGTCTTCCTGCTGGGTATTCTGTCAGATTGAGCGCGAAGCGGTCGAGGCGTGCGTGACGCTACTTCACCGCCGCTAACAGGTCGTGGATGATCTGTTCGGTGTCGACACCGTCCGCTTCGGCATTGAACGAGGTCACGATACGATGCCGCAATACCGGATAAGCCGCCCGGTCGACATCATCAATAGTCGCCAACTCCTGACCACGCAGAGCTGCCCGCGCCTTGGCCGCCAGGATCAGATACTGCGAAGCCCGCGGTCCCGCACCCCAGTTGACCCACTTGGAAATGAAGTCGGGTGCGGAATCCTCGTTCGGACGAGTGGCGCGCACCAATTTGACCGCATAGCTGATCGTCTCATCAGCCACACCGATCGTACGCACAAACCGTTGGAATCCGACAATGTCGGACGGCGATAGAACTTTGCCCAGTTCGTAGGTCGGAACGGCGGTAGTCGTGCGGACAATCTTCTCCTCATCGGAGCCCGAGGGATAGTTCACGAAGACATTGAACATGAATCGGTCGAGCTGTGCCTCCGGCAACGGATAGGTCCCCTCCTGTTCGATCGGATTCTGGGTTGCCAGCACGAAAAACGGCTCGTCCAGCGTGAACGTCTCGCCGGCAGCGGTGACCTCGTGCTCCTGCATCGCTTGAAGAAGGGCCGCCTGAGTCTTTGGCGGTGTACGGTTGATTTCGTCGGCCAGGATCACATTGGCAAACACCGGTCCCTTGACAAAACGGAACTCGCGCTTACCGGTCGAGTGATCTTCCTCGATAATCTCGGTGCCGGTGATATCGGCCGGCATAAGATCGGGTGTGAACTGGATTCGATTGAACTTGAGATCCAGAATCTGCGCCAGGGTTGAAATCAGGAGCGTCTTAGCCAGACCAGGGACTCCCACCAGCAGGCAGTGACCGTTGGCCAGCAATGAGATCAGCAGTTGCTCGACTACTTCATCCTGGCCGATAATGACCTTGTTGATCTCGGTCTTGATCTTGTCGAAAGCCACATTTATGTCGCCGAGAGTTTTTACATCAGAACCTGGTTCGGTCATTGAAATCTCCGTTGGGAAGAGTTTGCCGGTCTGGTGGTCATTATCGAATTATACAACCTCGGATCCGGTTCGTTGGACCTATAAATCCGGATAGAAAGAGAGATTTCGCTCAGCTCCAGTTTCGAGACATCTGCGTTCGTTGCATTCCTTGTCGCACAACAGCTTAGCTCCGCCGAGCAATAATGCTACACTTGATCTAACTATTATAAGCTAATTGTTAGCATTCAGTTACAAAAACAGCCCTAATTGTGGATAAGGGGGGTGGTCCGGAACGACACCCCCTGAGCTATAGCCCTGTAAAACAACAACTTAATAGGATTTCCACAGTTTTCGGGCATTTTCCACACAAATTCACTTAGTCGATAAATCAGTCGTTGTCCGAGTTCGCGGTCTCGCTTTCAGGTTCGGTCTGATTTAGAAAGCCCAAATCAGGTGGGTTGTCCTTCATACTGCAACCGCCACAGAAGGTCGCACCTTCCTCAATGACAAGCGATTTGGTGCGAAGGTCGCCGTTCATCTCGCAGTTGGCCTGCAACTCGATCTTCTCTGTCGTGGTGACATTGCCGTGCATCTTGCCGGCGACGATTGCCGACTCAGCCTCGATCTCGGCCTCGACATGACCGGTGGTGCCAACCGTCACGCACCCGGAGCAGTTGATTTTACCTTTCACCTCGCCGTCGACTCGCAACGCTCCCTTGACATCGAGCGTTCCGGTGATGCAGGTGTCGCGGCCGATGATTGTGTTCATCAGGCCACCGTTTTCGCCGTTATTGCCTCTCTTCATCATCTAATCCCTCTAGCGGATTTATCGGCTGATTGTTTATTCTCACTTCATAATGCAGGTGCGGCGCTGTCGACACTCCGGTGTTTCCGGAGAGCGCAATGCGACTGCCAACCTGTACTTTCTCACCGGCGCCGACCAACAGGCTGTCGTTGTGTCCGAACACGGTACGGATTGAATCGTTGTTCTGGATTACCACCATGTAGCCATAGGTCGAATCGAACTCGGCCACCACAACCTCACCGGCGCCTGTCGAAAGCACCGGCGTACCGATCGAACAAGCGATATCGATACCCGGGTGAAAGTGCTCAGGGTCTTCCGTCTCGAAATCCTGGGTGATGAATCCCGGTATCGGAAGTCCTCGCGGTAAAGTCACATCCTCGCCAGCGCGCTCGATCACTGCCCCGCCGCGTAGATTCTCATCGGCCAGCAGAACCGAGTCGCTGGGAAGTTCAGGAAAAGTGTAATCGATACCCGCCAACTCGGTGAGGCGCGAGACAATCTCGCGAGCCTGCTTCATGTTTTCTTCCAACAATTGGACCTTGTATCGATAACGACTCAGCTGTTCGTTCTCTGCCTGAACTTGCTCCGTGATGGCTGCACGACGAACCATCTCGCCATAAAAGATGAAAAACGCCAGGATACCGACCACCGTCACCGTGAAAATGGTTATACCCAGCTTGAGCAACCAGATCCGCACGCGATATTCCCGACGGGCATCGGTGCCATCGGGGATAAGCATAATTGTAAGTCGTTTGGAGCCCATGTTCCGGTGTCATTGCGAGGCCCGCAGGGCCACGGCAATCTCCTGTCTTGTATCTGTCGAGCTGGTCACCTGCGAGGAGATTGCCGTGCTACCTCCGGTAGCTCGCAATGACTCCATCGCAACGCCTACTCGCACCTTCTAGCTGCTATGCGGTCTCGATTCCTTTGATCAAGTCCAGCAGACGACTAAGATCGTCGTCTGAATAGTATTCGACCTCGATCTTGCCACCTTTTAGTCCATGTTGGATTTTCACGGAGGTGCCCAACTTCTGGCGCATGACCGACTCGGCCTCGGCGATTTCCGGCGGTTTGTGTTTGACCACCAGTTTGCGGCCACGCGGCTTGCGGGTCCGCTTCTCCACCTCACGAACGCTGAGCGAATCGTCGACTATTCGGTCGGCCAGCGATATCATCTCGGTCTCGGAGGCAAGAGCCAGGATCGCCCGGGCGTGGCCTTCGGTGATCTTGCCCTCGCGGATCATGCTCTTGATCTTTTGGGGAAGGCCCAGCAAGCGCATGGTGTTGGTGACCGCCGTACGGCTCTTGCCAACATGCTCGGCCAACTGCTGTTGAGTGAGCCCACACTTTTCGAGAAGGGTTCGATAGGCCTCGGCCGTCTCCAGGGGATTGAGATCCTCGCGCTGGAGGTTTTCGATCAAGGCCAGTTCCAGCATGCGGGCGTCGTCGATGTCGTCCATTATCACAGTGGGGACTTCGTTGAGTCCGGCCAAACGGGCGGCGCGGAATCGTCGTTCACCGGCAATAATAGTAAACGTGGAGCCATCTTGACGCACAACGAGAGGTTGCATGATACCGTCGCGTTTGAGCGATTCCGAAAGCTCGGTCAGACTGGTCTCGTCGAACTCCCGCCGGGGCTGCATCGGGTTAGGGATGATTTGGTCGAGCGGGACGCTGCGGAACTTGCGATCGTCCTCTTCGGACTTCTTCTCGCTGGGGATCAGGGCCGACAGCCCTTTGCCTAAAACTTGTCTGGTCATTGGGCCATCACCTCCTTGGTCAGGGCCAGGTAATTCTCGGCGCCGGTGCTGAGGATATCATAGAGAATGATCGGTTTGCCGAACGAGGGCGCCTCGGACAGTCGGACGTTACGACTAATCACGGTTTCGTAGACCTTATGGTCGAAATACTTGCGGACTTCTTCGCTGACCTGTTTCGAGAGGTTCAGCCGGCCGTCGAACATGGTCAACAGGACTCCATCAATCTCCAATTGAGGATTGAGGTTCTCCTTCACCAGGGTGATCGTGCTCATCAGCTGGCCAAGTCCCTCGAGGGCGAAGTACTCACACTGGATTGGGATAATCACCGAGTCGGCAGCGGTCAGGGTGTTGACCGTCAGGAGTCCCAGTGAGGGCGGACAGTCGATTACGATGTACTTGTAGTCGTCGCGAATCTGGGCCAGGGCGGAGCGAAGACGGGTTTCGCGCGACATCACCGTGACCAGCTCGACTTCGGCGCCGACCAGGCTAATCGAGGAGGGGATCATGTTGAGGTATTGCATCTCGGTGGCGATGATCGTGTCTCGGGGGGCTTTCTGGCCGACCAGAACATCATAGATTGACACCTCCACCTCCGACTTGTCGATTCCCATTCCCGAAGTGGAGTTGGCCTGGGGGTCCATATCGACCAGGCAGGTCTTTCGTTCGGCTGCGGCAAGGCACGAGGCGAGGTTGACGGCGGTTGTGGTTTTGCCGACCCCTCCCTTTTGGTTTGCGATAGCGATGATTTTTGCCAATTAACTATCCTTGTCACAGGCTAATGATTTCCGATTCGATTCTAACCGATTAGGGAAACGATGACAAGCAAAAACTGGCGGAAACTCTAGCTGTTTTTAGCGATAGCGGAAACTGTTTTAGATTGGCCAGTTACAGAAACGAATGAGATTGGTTTCACGTGAAACTTCCTCTCATCGATGTGGAAATCGGGCTGGGAATAGTACAGAATGCAACCGTCAGGCTTGAGCCAGCGCGATGCGACGGCCAGAAGTTTGTCGGTTAGCTTAACGAGACGGATAGTGATGAGATTGGCCGAGCCGGGAGGCTTGATATCTTCAAGGGTCATGTTGATGACATTCGGCTCTAAGTCGAGACCGCTGACCAAGCGCTGCAGGGCTGCGGCCTTCTTGCCGATTCGCTCCACCAACGTGGTCTGCGGGGACGTCACTGCCCCCTCCAGGGCCAGCATGATGGGGATCGAGGGAAAGCCGCCTCCGGAGCCGACATCGAGATAGCTCCCAGCACCGGACTCTATTGACTTCAGGGGGAAGATCGATTCGGCGGCTAGTCGTCGCAGATCATCCCGCGAGGTTTCACGTGAAACCAGGTTGAGTTGCTGGTTCTCTTCCAGAAGAAGATCCAGGTACTGCTCGATTCGATCGCGGCAGCTGAACTCCTCAAAGAGAGTGTCCGGATCTAGGCGGAGTTGCTCAGTCATGCCGCGACTCCATGTGCTTCTTGAGATAGACCGAGAGCACCGCGATATCTCCGGGAGTCACGCCCTCGATACGGCCCGCTTGGCCCAGGGAGGCCGGCCGGAACTGCTCCAGCTTCTCTTGCGCTTCCGTTTTCAGCCCGTGAGCGGCGGAATAGACGAAGTCATCGGGGATGGCCATTGATTCCATGCGGCGATAGCTCTCGATTTCCCGCTGCTGCTTGTCAATATACCCCTGGTACATGATCGAGACGATCGCACGCTCCACTACCTCGGGCGAGTCACTGTTTCCATTGTCGAAACGGGCCACCAGCTCCTTGCCGGCTGCGATATCGACATTGGGCTGACGAAGAAGGTTCTCCAGGGTCGTCTGCTCAGTCTTCTGAAAACGGTCGCCGAGCGACCCCAGTTCGGAGATCTTTACCCTGATCTCAGAGTATCGCTTGGCCGCAGCTTCCGTCTCGGACTGGGTCTCACGGAAACGAGTCATCTCGCTCGAGTCGACCAGGCCATATCTTCCCGCGATCTCAGCCAGACGGTCCCGGGCATTGTCCTCCCGGAGAGCCAGTCGGTATTCCGCCCGCGAGGTGAACATGCGATAGGGCTCCGTAATCGTGCGGGTACACAGATCATCGATCATCACACCAATGTATGAACTCGCCCGGTCGAGTACCAAAGGCGGCTCGCCATCGATCCAAAGGGCAGCGTTGATTCCCGCGATAATCCCCTGTCCCGCAGCCTCTTCGTAGCCGCTGGTGCCGTTGATCTGGCCGGCGAAGAACAACCCGTCAAGGAGCCTGGTTTGAAGCGAGGAATCGATCTGATGGGTCGGGCAGTAGTCATATTCGATCGCATATCCCGGCCGCGTGATTTCTACTTCCTCAAGTCCGATAATCGTCTTGATCGCCTTCCTCTGAAGAAGCTCGGGAAGTGCGGTCGAGAAACCGTTGGGGTAGATCTCGTTGGTGCCGTTTCCTTCCGGCTCAAGGAAGATCTGATGTCGCTCCTTATCGGGGAAACGCACGAACTTGTCTTCTATAGAGGGGCAATACCGCGGCCCTTTCGCCGTGATCTGACCTGAGAAGATCGGCGATCGATGGGAGTACCGGCTGACAAAGCTCTTGGTCTCTTCGCTGGTATAGGTCAGATGACAGGGGACCTGCTCCAGATCTCGAGGTCGTGATCTATGAGAAAACCAGGGTATGGGCATATCGCCAGGCTGAACCGAGCATTTCGAGAAGTCGATAGTGTCGCCATCAAGTCGAGGCGGCGTGCCGGTCTTCATCCGCTTAACCTCAAACCCATGCTCGATCAGCGAGTCTGTCATTCCGATTGCGGCCGGTTCGCCCATCCGTCCGGCCTCGGTCCGCACATGGCCGATATGGATCAAACCGCCCAGAAACGTCCCGGTCGAGAGAAGCACCGTCCTGGAGACTATCTCCTTGCCATCCTTGGTACGTACGCCCATAACTCGGCGTCCCACGACTACCAGCTGGGTGGCGATTCCTTCGATTACCTCAATGCCTGCTTGAGCCGCAACAAAGTCACTTATGAAGGCAGTGTAGTCTCTTCGGTCGCACTGCACGCGGGTCGACCATACCGCCGGTCCCCGCGAGAGGTTGAGCCGGCGGAACTGGATTCCGGTCGCATCGGTGGCTTCAGCCATGACCCCGCCCAGAGCATCTATTTCCTTGACAATATGAGACTTGCCGATCCCTCCGATAGCCGGATTGCAGGACATGAGAGCCAGTTTTCGACGGTCCATGGTTACAATCGCCGCACTCTTGCCCATCCGTGCCGCAGCCAGTGCCGCCTCCACTCCGGCGTGTCCGCCGCCTACCACGATTATGTCAAAATCACTTGCCATAGTTTCACGTGAAACTTACTTGCCGATACAGAACTTCGAGAAGACCTGTTCCAGGATATCCTCGGTGTAAATCTTGCCGGTGATTTCGGCCAGGCTGTCAGCTGCCTGCCTTAAGTCTACACTGACCATCTCAGGAGACACACCAGTCTCAAAAAGTTCTCTAGAATGCCTCAAACTACGAACTGCTAGTTCCATCTTCTGGTGATGCCGCGCCGATGTCACCACCTGTCCCGAGGTAAGATCCGGCACATTCCGCTGGATCCTACGCAGCAGCAGCTCTCTAAGTCGGTCGATACCATGACCGGTTACACAGGAGATGTCGACAAAATCATCGGACGGACAATCATGTCGTCCGAAGTATTGCTCACCCGTCTCCTGATGTGCCTCCAACAAGTCTAACTTATTTCCTACATATAACTTATCAGAATCTTGAAGCGCCAACTCGTCCTCGCCCGTATAGAACTGCCAGTCATCTTCAGTCAGGTCCGATACCCAGACAATCAGGTCAGCTTCCGACATGGCGCGCGATGCAGCGACCTGCCCCGCTCTCTCGACCTCGTCGTTGCTGTGGCGCCATCCGGCCGTATCAATAAGATTAACAGCGTACCCCCCCAGATCGATCCATTCCGAAAGATAATCTCGGGTTGTTCCGGCTTCGGACGACACCAGTGCTCGCTCTTTTCTCAGTAGAAGATTGAAGAGAGTGGATTTCCCAACATTGGCTTGGCCGGCGATAACTATTCTGAATCCCTCTTTGACGATCCTGCCACCACGGTAGCTGGAGGAGAGCTTCTCAAGTTGACTAACGATCGAATCAAACTGGCGGAGCACGGCTTTCTGATCCGATTCCGGGATTTCCTCCTCCGGGTAGTCGATCGAGGCCTCGATTTCAGCCAGAATCGCTACAATCTGCTTCCGGAGCATCTCTATCTGATCGGAGTATGCTCCCAATAGGTGCTCCCGAGCTGCTTCGTAAGACTGATCGGTGTTAGCTCGGACCATTTCGGCCACGGCCTCCGCCCGCGAGAGGTCAATCCGGCCGTTGAGGAAGGCCAGACGGGTAAACTCACCCGGCTCGGCAGCCCTGGCAGGACTTCGGAGCATGATATCCAGGATCTTCCGAAGTACTTGCTGGCCTCCGTGGCAGAATATCTCCACCTGATCCAGTCCAGTATAAGAGTTACCGGCTTCCATCCGGACCAGCATCACCTCGTCGATGCTCCGGCCGCTGGAGTCGACCACAATAGCACGAGACATTAGGAACGGAGGTGGGGCTTCTAGAGATTTGGAGGCAGAGGAGAGTCGTACACGCCCTGATACATGCTCCCAGCAGCCGTCGCCGGCCAGACGCAGGGCGGCTATACCTCCCTCGCCGGGAGGCGTGATCGGGGCGATGATTATCTCATCGCCACCAATCAGTGCGGGGCTTTTTTTTTGCCGGTCATTTCTTCGCGGGAAGGATCTTGACTTGCTCGTTCATGGTCTTGCGCTTGAACGCTACGTAATCCAGTAGCGAGAAGATCGAGAATCCGATCCAGTAGAGCACCAGACCCGAGGCAAAGCTATAGAAAATGAAGCCCATAAAGAGGGGCATGATATAGGCGAACATCTTGCCCTGGGCGCCGCCGGCGGAGGGCATGGTCAATTGTTGTGACAGGAACTGGGCGACCACCATCACCACCACCAGCAGGATGTACGGATCGGTAATCCCCGATGCACCCCGCGACAGGTCGGTAATGAAGAACACAAACGGTGCGTCGCGCAGCAGGATGGTCGACTGAAAAACTCGGAACATGGCGATGAACAACGGCATCTGCGGGAGAATCGGAAGACACCCCGACAGCGGACTGACGCCATGCTTCTTGTAGAGCGCCATCGTCTCCTTCTGCATCTTGGCCGGGTCTTTTTTGTACTTGTCCTGCAGCTCCTTGACCTTGGGCTGGATCTCCTTCATTGCCTGCATCGATCGGAACGACTTTGCCGACAGCGGCATGGTCACCAGCTTGACTATGAGGGCAAAGAGCAGAATCACGATACCGTAGTTGGGGATGACATCGTACAACTTCGGCAGCAGCCACATGACTCCGATCGCAAACGGCTTGATGAGAATACCCACCACCGGCGTGGTGCCGATATCCATCATCTCTTCCAGCTCGACGTTGTACTCCGACATTAACATGTAGTCCATGGGTCCAACAAATACACGGAAGGAATCGACGATCGGTCCCATGAAGTCCATGTTGAGTCCGACAGTAATCTCGCGGGCCTCGACCAGACCATCGGGAGTCGACTGGTTGTAAATCCGCCCCTGCGCCTTGACACCGGTTCCCTCGCGGGTGCCGGGGATCATAATCGCCGAGAAGTACTTCTGGCGAAGTCCGGCCCAGGTAGTCTGGCCGTCCTCCGACTGGCGGAGCTTGTTGTCCTCGAAATCATCGAGGCTGGTTCGCGAGCCACCCATGTAGGCGACAGCTTCCATGGCGGTATAGTCAACCTCCACCTGAGGCTCGGTCACTCTCAGGGGTGTATTCCACTCCAGACTGTAGCGGCGCTCGAGGCCCATCTTATCGGGCTCGACCAGCTCCATTATATGATCATAGTGATAATCGTCGGGACTAAACACGAACCTTCGAATAATCGTGCCACCATTGGGCGCGGTATAGGAGTATTCGACCGTGAAATCGCTGGAGGTTACGCTATACTCACCCGGGAGCACGTTGCTCACGAAATTCATCCTGGCAGTAGAGTAGGTACCGCCTCCAAAGACAGCCTCCGGAGTGGCCACCTTGGCGTTCGGGAGCATATCGATCGGGCTGCCGTCGCGGAGCGTGTACTCCTTGAGGATCATCGATACCGGACCCCCGCCCAGAGTCGTCATAACAACATCGAACTTGTTGGTATGTATTAAGATAGTATCTACTTCGAGGGGGATCGTATCGGTCGGAATAGTGTCCCCGGGAGGGGCCGAAACAACCGGATCGGTTCGCTCCGTCTCAATCGCACCCGATGGTATCGGCTGAGATTGTGAATATATGACAGCAGTGTCGATTGCCTGGCCGGTGGAGTCGGTCAGACCAGCTCCTTCCGGGACCGGTTCCCTGACCCCGAGGAACTCCATGATATCGCCAAAGAAGAATAAGGCTAGCACAATGGCGATTACGATCGGTAATGTTTTCTTGTCCAATTCCATTTTCTTGACTAGTTCCTATACCACGCAATGAGATAGATATTCATACTGATTTCACCTGACAGGATCATACCCCGCCCCACCCCAGGGGTGGCATCGGAGCATGCGCTTGGCGGCCATAATGCTCCCCTTCCATGCTCCATACTTGCGGAGCGCCTCCTCCGCATAGCGGGAGCAGGTGGGCTCAAATCGGCAGGCATTGCCGAAATAGGGCGAAAGGGTATAGCGATAGACGTAGATTACAGCCAAAAACGGCCAGGCGAAGATTGACGGACGTTTAGTTTTCTTTGGTTTCGCGGTCGAGTCGGGAGAAAATCCGTTCGATATCGGCGGATGCTTCTTCTCCGGAGAGCTCCCCGACACTTCGTTTTGGGAATAGCCCGACATTGAGAGTTGCCCTGATTGTGTGCCGATGGTTTCGAACCGCTTCGCGCATGAGCCGTTTGAGCCGGTTGCGTTGGACGGCTGTTCCGTGGGCTTTGGAGACAAACAGTCCATATTTGAAGCTATCGCTTTTCTCCCAGACACAAATGAAAGAATCCCCGGTCAGACGCCGACCGGTCTTTATCAGTCGGGCGATATCGGCTCGGCTTTTGAGGCTGAGCGTCCGGGGAAGTTTATTTCTTTCTGGCAACTTTCGAAGCTAACCGTTTGCGGCCTTTGGAGCGCCGCCGGGCCAATACTTGTCGACCACCACGGGTGGACATACGTTTACGGAACCCGTGATCGTTGAGCTTCTTTCTATTGGACGGCTGAAAGGTTCTTTTCATTTTTATACCTTACTCTCGAATTTCACAGCCCACAAATATATATGATAATCCCCTCTCGTCAAGGGGTATATGCTTGAATTACATATCGACGGTTGTCGGAGATATTCAATTAGATCTAAATATCGATTATGTTTTGAGAGGCGTCCCCTGGTGAGTCGTTTTCCCCTCTGAGTCATTCCCGCGAACGCGGGAACCTATCTTGATCTTCCGTAGGTCAGGTCTGTCCCCAGACCTGACATCTTCAACGCGACGACCCATGAAAGTAGGAATCGGTCCAAGCAAGGTGCCCCAGGGCTTGCTGTGGGCGGCCTTGACCACGTAGCGGCAGACTAACCACAATTTCGGAATACTCTGCCTTGCAATATTGGACAAACCAGCCGATATTAGAGAGGTATTCACGTATTCATGCAAGCGAGGGATCCGCGGTGAACTCTTGAGGGAGTAATATGTCGTCTAGCGAAATCGATAGGCTAGCTGAACCCGGAGGCATTTCGGAGAAAGCACAGTGGGGTGCCATCTGGCCTGCCTTGGTTGCATACTTGCTCACCCTAGTAGTATTCCTGACATGCTCGATCCTTGACGGCGGCCGCTGCTGGGGGCTCAACTGGTGGGCCCATTTTGATGGTCCGGTCGCCTTCGTCCTTTTCGGCGTGGGATTGATCGCCCTCCCGGCAATGTTCCTTTTGTCTAGGCGCCAGCGACCGCTCGCCAATCCGTCAGGATGGTCCAGTTACATCATTCCGACAACGATTGTGATTGCGATGGTGTCGTTGTTTGTCGCGATGCGAGTGGAGACCCACTTCCTCGGTGATGGCTACACGCTGCTGCTATCATTGGCGGATCAACAAGCCTACGCGCTCAAACTTCGCGAAATCGGCGAGAGCTTCCTCCACAACGCAGTTTTCCAAATCCTGGGGGCTGACGGCAAAGCCGATGCCTTGATGGCATACCGTATCATAAGCATGGGGGCTGGAGTCCTTTTCGTAGTCCTTAGCTGGTCGGCCTCGGTTCGGTACTTCACCTCCAACTTCGATCGCTCACTGTTCACTTTGGGCGTCGGCACCGGTGGGTATGCGCTTCTGTTTTTCGGCTACGTCGAGAATTACTCCTTGTTCGCTGTGGCAGTCCTGGCCTTTGTTCTGATCGGGCTGCTGATATCGCGTGAAGAGATGAGCCGCTGGTGGATCTTCCTACCCTGGGGATTGGCTACGACAATGCACGTCCTAGGGGTGGTACTCTTTCCGGCGGTTGCCTGGGTTCTTGTTCGCGAGACGAGGTTTTGGAAGCGGACTGTAAAGCTGTCCCTACCGACAAGACTGGCACTATCGGCTCTCCCAATAACGCTAGCGGTCGCCGTATACCTGATGCTCTCGCAGCAAAGTCTATATTTAAGACTGGCTGTGCTTCCACTCTTGTCCGGACGATTCACGCTCGATGGCTACACCATGTTTTCACCGGCACATGTGCTCGATTTCATCAATCTCATTTTGATACTATGTCCGGGAGTGCTGCTGTTGCTGCTCTCGGTTTCATGGAAGCGTGCGAGAGATAGCAGTGCTGCAGCTTTTCTTTTGATCTCAAGCGTGTCTGCGATGGGGTCGGTCTTCATACTCGACCCCAAACTGGGCATGCCCCGCGATTGGGACCTGTTTGCCTTTGCGGGAATACCGGTAGTCGTCGGACTGTACTACCTAACTCTGGAGGAGTGGCGGAATCATCGAGTCGCGCGTGTAGCCGCGGGGTTGGCAATTGCCCTGGGGGTTCTAACTCTATTACCCCGGGCAGCGGCGCTGTCGAAACCCGAGGTGATACTTGGGCACGCCGAGAGTTATCGCCTGCTGGACAAAGGCCGCACGCGTAACTTCCATGCCTTCCTTCAACACTTTCACGAGGAAACCGGCAACAGTTTAGCGAGACAGTTGAATCTGCGGTTGTGGGATCAAGCCTACGAGGCGGAGATGCTTTTCGATTCAGGCATGGTGTATTTCGACCAGGGCGATTGGGCAGCTTCTGTTCGATATATGGAGAAGGCCGTTCGAATCGACCCGTTCTATTGGAACTGCTGGACCACACTGGGTGCTTCTTACAGACACCTCAAGGAATACGACAAAGCCCTTGAAGCCCTGGATGTTTCTCAGGGTCTAAATCCACACGGGGCGGGAGCTTTTTCCAACCGGGCGGCCATCATGTTTGATTTGGGACGGCTTGAAGAGGCCGAAGCGCTTTTTCTCGAAACGCTGGAGCTGCAGCCTAAGCACTATGCGGCCCGATCGGGTCTTTTGACCATATACCGGATACAAAGCCGACTACCGGAGTGGGAGGCGATGCTCGACTCAACTGTAGCTCTTCCCGAGGTCCCTGCTGTTTATCACCTCGTGCAAGCGGAGGTGAGAGCCCGGAACGGACATATCGACTTGGCGGTTGAGTCTGTTCGTCGAGCCATCGCGGCAGGTTGCGACAGCTCAGAAGTGCAGCGATTCCTGGACCTCCGTCCACAGGTCAGAGACAGGCTTTAGATGAGCCCTCGTCGCCCACCCTTCTTAGGGTGGGTTTGCTTTTGAGGTAGATCACGTGAGCGGCAGGAAGGCCGGGGTTTGCCTGGGTTCCTGCCTTCGCAGGAATGACAGACTGGCGGGAATGACGGACTGGCGGGAATGACGGAAGAGAGCAGCCCGTTCAGCGGGCTGGGCCGGCTGGCCCCACCCTTCTTAGGGTGGGGTTACTTTTCGAGTGGTATGCGTGAGTGCAGATAGGTCGCTGCCAAGATGGCGAGACTGAAGACAGTCACGCCCTACAAAGCCTGGACCCCAGCCTCCGCCGGGATGAATCTGCTCTTGTGGGGTGGATTGCCTGCCAATCCGCCATTCTCCCCTGATCTAACCGTATTACATAGACCCGGCGCAAGCGTCGGGCCACCGAGCCTAGTCCACCCGCACCAGGGGTTTGCCGGCCATGGCCTGGAGGAGGGCAAGGAGCATCAACGTCACCATCAGGCCAGCTATAAGGATGACCCAAAAGGTCGAAAGCGGCAGGGCGCGAGCGGCATCATTCCTGCCTCCAACATAGTACCCAAACAGCGGCAAGAGCTGAAGACCGTGCAGACCTACAAAGTGCGCGATGCGAAGATCACCGAACTTCGTGCTCCAGTTCAACAACGGCAGACCAGGTCCACCATCCGGCGCACCAACGGTGTGAGCCATGTTCGTCACCAACATCACTCCCTGTAGACTTCCCAGCAAAAACACGACTATCCCCAACCGTATCGACCAGAGAAAGGCCGGCGCCATGGCGGGCGGGTCGTAGAAGTAGCGTAGCAAGACATAGAGCACTGCCAGGCTGCTAACCGCCACGGCGATACCCATTGTGCCAAACACTGCGCCATCGAAGGATGTCGAGGTGTTGAAGTGCGATGTCACCCCGCGCCAGGATTGCATTCCAATCAAAACTATCTCGAGGATCATTGTCGCCGCAATCAATCCCCCGGCGATCGAGAGCAGCCGTCCCGCATTTGGCAAGTACGACATAAACAGCCCGATCGTCACCAGGAACATGGCAATCGAAAACGCAAACTTGAACGGTTTGAGCCAGCGGTTGACTCCCAGAATAGTGCGGCTATCGGTGATCAGTCCCACCAGGAACAGCACGGCCAGGATAAGATTGATCGCTGCCGCGATCATGATCAGCGGTTGCCTGCGATAGATGTCGGTGATGGTTTCGATCATAGTACTATCCAAAGAGGGCGGTTACGAGTGCCGCCAATACACACATAGAAAGATGGCGAGACTGAAGACAGTCACGCCCTACAAAGACTGGATCCCAGCCTCCGCTGGGATAACTCTGCTCTTGTAGCGTGAATTGGCTTGCCAATCCGCCTTTCTCTTTGATCCAAACGCATTCAGTAAACCCGACGCAAGCGTCGGGCCACCGACTACCCGGGAGATGGATCCCCTCTTTCGAGGGGATGACTCACTTCAGTGCTTGAGCCAGACTTCGCTGCTGTGCGAAGCAGCCTAAAGGCGTCCGTGACGCCTATTCGAAGTAGAAGTGGAAGCCGATGTTGGTGATCGACGATCCAAAGGTCTCGAACTTGGTCTGCGAGTCGCCATCGCCGGCCGGCGAAATCGACATAAAGCGCAGTCCGTGACCGGCGCTGAGGCTGAAATTGTCGCCGAAGAATAGCTCTCCGCCCAGGGTGAACGATCCGGAGAAGGTGGTCTGAGCATCGAACTCAGTCTCGGAGTCGTTGCCGGTCGGGATCGCCATGTCCTCGCTCTTGTACATGATCCCCGGACGGACAAAGAAGTTGGCCCGCTCGGTCGGGAATACGACATAAAGCAGTCCAGCGTCAAAGCTGAAGCCGCTGGCGGTCTCATCGACCATATTGCCCTCAGAATCCCTCACGAACGAATCCTCGGACATAAATCCGACACCGATATCGAACCCGACCTTCTCGCCGAACCAATAACGGCCGCCAACAGCCGATTCCTCGGTCCAGAAACCCAATCCATACTTGCCGGTCATATCCTTGGCGGATGCGGAAGTGGCCAGAACCATGGCCAGGGTCAGAGTCAAGAACAAAGCCTTTTTCATTGCATTTTCTCCACAAAAGTTAGACATAAGTTAGACGTTTTCGGTATTCAGCCGGTTAAACAGCCGTTCTTGGGAAAAGGTTCCGGATCCTGCCTCGATTTTGGGGAGTGGGCCATGTAGGCCGGCACCCGCTACGGATTCGACCAATACCGGGTTGTCGATTGAGAGAAGATGGCAGCATTTGTAGGTCGAAACCCCTGGTCGGCACTAGCCGACTCGCGAAGCGAGGTTTCGACAACTGAGAAGGGCACAGATGGTCGCCTGCTGAGTTGGGCAATAACGACAGATCTCGTGGAGACCAGCCATACAGCCACAGGCTGTTTTTCGCTTCGCGGTGTTGAGTTGGTCGTGAGATTCTCAAGGCCCTGCGAGTCTCGCAATGACTCCTGTAGGCATGGCGGGTTCGAAGACGGATCCGCCCTACGGAAGATGGATCCGCTCATTTCACATACGAAGGGCGCCACCTGTATAAGGTGTTGTTATGGGAAGAAGATACCTGCAGATCAATCTTGAGGCGGGGCGACTCATTTTGGAGACTGGCCCCGACGGACGATGCGGTGCGAAGCGGACCAGAGGTGTCCTCACTTGAGTTCGTTGGCCATGGTGCGGCGGGCGGCGGCGGCGATGCCGTCAAGGAGCTGCTCGAACAGTATCATGTTTTGGTCTTCGAGTGTCAGAATGTGAAAACCTGTTCGGAAGAACCCGGCTCGTTCGGCGCAACTGCTCCATAATGATTTGGCGGTGAGTTCGATCTTGTCCTGGCCGTCAATTGGCTCCGAAAGCTTGATCTGAAGTTTCATCAGTTTACGAGACTCGATCTTCCCGGTCCCGATAAGCTTCATGCCGTAGACACTGATATCTTCCAAAAAACCCAGGCTTTTTCCGGTTTTGGCGTCGAGAAGCTCGATGGCATTCTTCTTACCGCTCTCTTGATCCGGCTTCTGGGTTACATCGAAACGCTCGGCTACTCTCCGTTCCTGCATAGGACCTATCCTTCTGCTAATCCCCTGGAAAAGGGACACCCAATCTGCATACTCTCCCTTTGGTGTCAGTCCTAAGATGATGATTTAGTCGTAATATCAGTTATTTCGGCTGTGGGCGGGCCAATCTTGAGCCTTCCCCGGCTGCTCGCAGAGATTGACCGCAGCCGATCATCGGTCTTGACAGTTAGTCGAGTTTCCAGCCACCAAGCCGATAATAATGTCAACGAAAACGGGGTGCATATTAGTCGGGGGTTTACCATGACAGGCCGGATACTTTTTCACGGGGACAGCAACGATCATTTCCGCCAGTTCGATCTGGAGAGTATAGAGTCTTCCCGGAACACGATACTCGGAATAGATCGTCAGTTTAGAATACTGCTGCTCAATCCTGCTTATCACCGGTTTGCCGGCGACAACGAGGGAGACAAAGTCGCCTCTGATTATAGCGTAGGGTCGGATATGCTGGCGGCGATTAGCGGGCCGCAAAAGGAGTTCTACCGCTCGTTTCTGGGAGAGTGCTTTGGACAAAGTGAGCCGAAATCACACGACTATGAGTGCTCTTCGTCAGAACGCTACCGGCTTTTCAAGCTCTTCGCCTACCCCTCGGTGTCACACGAGGTGCTGCTGCTGGATCACGCTATTCAAGTGGAAAAGGCGCAAGAGCTGACCGGATCGACTCTTTCCAAGGAACAGTACATTGATTCTTACGGGATCATGCACCAATGCGGACATTGTCGACGGGTTCGGCACAACAACTCCGAGCAGTGGGACTGGTTGGAGTTAGCAATGACCTTCAAGGAAGTCTCCCACGGACTCTGCGACTCCTGCCTATCTACATATTATCCTGATTTGGAGCTTAGTTCGAAGAACTGAAAGCGGTGAGCGAATCCAGCTATTTGAACTCTTGAGTCAGACGTCGATACTGCGCAAGGGCTTTGAGGTCGCTGTCGGCTTTGACGAGATAGCAGCACCCGGAACGATGCATCGCCGTCGGACGATCCCAGTTGCGCCACAGAGACTTGACATACACCCGCACCATCCGCCGACCGGCCATCGGTTCCGGCAGAACCAGCGACAGGTCCAGGGCCACGCGAGGCTGAATCTTCTCCGGTCCGATAAGCGTCAGGCCGAAATCTCGGATATTCTCCACCGAGCCTATCCGCCGACCGGTTTCGGTGTCGAAGACTTCCAGGGCCAGGCAGTCCTCGAGACTCGGTCCCAGATCTTCGGCTTCGACCGGGCGCATTTCAGCTGTTCGACCAGACATAGGAAGGTCCTCTCGTTCGGCCCTTCGAGGGGCAATCGATTCGGATGTACGTAGTATTAGAGCTGCTGCCAAGGTGCGTTTTTTCTCCAACAATGGTATAGTCGGATGATTGGCAGCCCGGCTTGAGGCTCCCGAGCTGGTTTCTAAACGATTGTCCAGAAATTAGGCTTGTTCATTGGGCTAGAGCGAAAGAGCGATGTCGGCGACGACGGCTTGATGGTCCGAACCAGGTAGATCGACAACCCAGGCCTGGGCGATCTCCAACTCGTCGGGAGCGAAGACATAATCGATCCTGAACAGCTCAAAGGGGACGATGTTGGGAGCCCAGGTCGGCGCGAGCGGTTTGCCTCTTGCCGCGCGGTAGCAGTCCTGAAAGCCGCTTGCGGTGATCCTCTCGATTCCCTCCCAGAAGCTGAAGGAGTTGAAGTCACCGGCGATTACCGCCAGGTCCCCTTCCTGGCACACTCCAACATCTCGTGTGAGACGGCCTTCGGCGAACCACGCAGCGAGCGCCTCGACTGTTTGGTTGGTGGTGAAGTCACACTGCGGCAACGGCGGTGGGGCGTGAAAGCCAATAACAGCAAAGTCCTGGTCTCCGACTCGCACCCGGGTGTTGGCGACGGGAAACTGGCAGGGTCCGCCGGCCGGCGAACCGACTATTGAGCCGCTACAATCCAGGTTCGATTTCGCCAGTACACAGATTCCGTGAGTTCCGTGGCGGGGTTCATCGACTATCATTCTATAGCCGGCCTCCCTAAGTGTATCCAGGTAGACATTGTGGCCGGTCCATTCGAGGAGGACGATGATATCGGCGGCGGTGTCGACGAGGTTGTCGGTCAGGGCGGCGGTGTCTGAGCTGTAGGCCAGTAGGTTGGCAACCCCAACGCGGAGGTGACCGTTCTCTTTTTCGGGAAGCGGCAGTTTGTCGGGAGCGGTGGCGATGGTCCATATCATGCAGGCAGCGAGCAGTGTCAGTTGGGACCAGAGTATGCGTCTGTGGAAGGTGGTCAAGTTTGTCCTCCGGAAGTTGGCGGTTGTTGCTTTTATATGCATGGGGCAACGCAATGGATTCAGGTGTTAAAGAAACAGGCTGGACACAGTCCAGCGAAATGCTTATGTATCCAAGCAGCCGAGGAAGGAGGCGCTTCTTGCGAGGGTTAAACCCGGACAGACGAAGGTACGTGCCCAATCAATATGTCAAAAAGTTCAACGCAATCATTGCCGAGGACACTCCGATCGCGAAAGTGGTGCAGTTTGTAGAGGAGTTCTGGCCGACGGGGAATACTCCGGTTATGGATCCAACCACTCAAATCGAGTACGACCTGGGTATCACCGGTGATGACTCGGTTGAATTCATGGATGAGTTCTTCGAGCGCTTCGAGATTGACGCGTCCGGCTATGACCACTCCAAGTATTTTGGTCCGGAAGGCTTTGGTCCGCCGGTATTTCTGTGGATTCATAACTTCATACAGTACCTACGAGGGAGGCCGCCTCAGAGATATGTGCCCATCTACGCCCTGATGTTAAACGATCTTGCCAGAGTGATTGAGGCCAAACGATGGATCAATTTCGAGGACTGCTCCGAACGTAATTAGTGGGAGTTCCGTAGGGTGGAGTCTTCGACTCCGCCATCTTCTCATTGTCGAATGCACAATGGCTCGTTGCGGTTTCAACAAACCCGACGCAAGCGTCGGGCCACCGTTCCCTATATGCTGACCTGACCTTCTCATTGTCGAGCGACCAATGGCGGATTGGCAAGCAATCCACCCTACTGAAGAGATCATTCCAACGAGTCCATATCACTTTATTCTCCGACACTCCGCTTGTGATTTCCTATCTACGGATTCCAGCTACATTGCCACCATGGACACAGAGTTCGAGCAACTGGCCGACCAGGCGGGTAATTCGATAAGACCGGCGGCCAAAGATGAGCGGGAGCAGGGCGGGCTAATGTATGTGGCCGTGGCGCCGGCCGGGTTTCCCTCGCCGGCTCATGAGTATCTCGAAAACCGCCTGGATCTCAACCAGCACCTGATTAAGCACCCTGCAGCGACCTTCTTTGTCCGGGTGTCGGGCGATTCGATGATCGGAGCCGGCATTTTCCCCGGCGACATGCTGATTGTTGATCGATCGCTCGAGGCGACCGACAAGAAGGTTGTCATTGCTGTCCTCGACGGTGAACTCACGGTTAAACGACTGCGGCGATCGGCCTCCGAGGTCTGGCTTACGCCCGAGAACTCCGCCTACAAACCAATCCGAGTCAACGATAAGGAGCAGTTTGAAATCTGGGGAGTAGTCACCAATGTCATCCACGCTCTCTAGATTCAAGCAGATGTCTCCCCAGGCGCGGGAGCTGCTTCACGCCTTGCGATTTCCTCCCGAGGCCACCGAGCAGGTCTACGCCCTGGTCGACTGCAACAATTTCTACGCCTCGTGCGAGAGAGCTTTTGATCCCAAGCTGAAAGATGTGCCGATTGTTGTTCTCTCGAGCAACGATGGTTGCATTGTCGCCCGTTCCAACGAGGTCAGGGCGATGGGGGTCGGTATGGGGGAGCCGTACTTCAAGTACAAGGAAATCATCGAAGGCAACAACGTCAAAGTCTTCTCCTCCAACTTCACGTTTTACGGCGATATGTCACGAAGGGTGATGTCGACCCTGATGCAGTTCGCGCCCGAGATGGAGATCTACTCGATCGATGAGGCGTTCTTGAATCTGGCCGGATGTGATCATCTTCGCGGTAAACCTGATCTGACAGAATACGCGCGCGAGATTGCCGCAACCGTCAGGAAATGGACCGGGATTCCGGTGTCGGTCGGTCTGGCACCAACCAAGACTTTGGGCAAACTGGCCAACTACCTGGCCAAGAAGAAGCCCGAATCAGGTGGGGTGATGAACCTGCTGGATCGTTCGATTCGCGACGCGGCTCTGGAGTCGGCTCCGGTGGGTGCGATCTGGGGCGTAGGACCCAAGTCGACCGAGTATTTCGAGCGGATTGGCGTCAAGACGGCCCGGGCGTTGCGTGATCTCGACGACGAAATGGTTCTACGCAAGATGGGCGCTGCCGGCTTGCGGCCGTTGTACGAATTGCGCGGTTTCTCCTGTTCCGATCTGGACACTCGCCTGCAACCCTCACGCAAACGGATAACCTCGTCCGGTTCGTTCGGACGGCGGCTCAAATCCCTGTCGGAGATCAAAGGGGCCGTGGCCGGGCATGTGGCGATTGCCGCCCGGAAGTTGCGCCGGCAGAAATCGGCCACCCAGATTCTCACCGTCTATCTGTTGACTCGATCTTTCGGTCAGAAACCAACCGACAAGAGCCGTTCGTTCAAAGTCCGGCTTCGTCGTCCTACCAATAACTCTTCTGAGATTATCCCCTATGCTCTTAAGGCGGTCGAGACGATCTACGAGCCGGGATCAGAGTTTCGGAAGGCGGGGATTTTTGTCGACAATTTCATACCTGAGGATCAAGTACAGTCGCTCCTGTTTCGGACCGAGCAGCCGGGCCACAGCCGGGAGTTGATGCAGACCATCGACAAGATCAACCGTCGTCTCGGAAGGGGGACAATCAAGTACGCCGCTCAGTTGCCGGCCCAATGGACCGGAGCCCGTTGCGAACATGCCAGCCCCCGCTACACCACCAATTGGGACGAGTTGGTGGAGGTGTCGTAGGGACAGTCGAATCCTCCGATTTCCCTGAATAGTCACCCGTTGCCGGGGGTAGTACTGTAAAGCACTTGAATCGAGAAGGAGGATGACCATGCAGGAGTTTGACAACCTCAATAATGGAAACAGCAATTTCGGCTTACCTCGACAGGATGCATTCACCATTAAGCCACCGGCTCTCCTTCCGATGAGCCAGCAGATCCCGGGTCTTACGCCGTATGGCCGCCAAGAGATGCACCGGATTCAGTGTGGTCTTCCACCGGGTCTGACACCCTACGCGATGTCCCTTCCAGGCATACGCCCGCTCTAGTATGACTCTGTGGCCCGAGAACTGTCTCGGGTTCATACGGACGCGACGATTGTAGGTCGGGACCCTTGTGGTCCCGACACTTAACGGCGAGACTGAAGACAGTCACGCCCTACAGAAGATTGAGAGAAACCCACCCTGAAGGGTGGGCCACCCCAGCAAGTTGAAGATGGGTCCGCTAGTCTCACGGATGAGTTGCAACGTGCGTATAAGGTATTGTTATGCCAAAAAGATACACACACTTCAGTATCGAGGAACGACGGGA
>Ga0180430_10001009_pt1 | contig 28950 bp, 29 predicted proteins | sample SS_ome_9_FD_132999 | JGI IMG/M metagenome (GOLD analysis project Ga0180430, IMG submission 132999) | Hypersaline lake sediment archaeal communities from the Salton Sea, California, USA - SS_1_S_2 metaG | ecosystem: Environmental > Aquatic > Non-marine Saline and Alkaline > Hypersaline >... | reverse complement strand
CGATCATTAAAATCTGGCTCGCGGAGCGATTACAAAAATCCACAGCTGCTTAGAGTCAGGATCTGCCCTGCCGAAACGTTTCGCGTCACAACGCCTGATCCAACGACCACATCCATATCGCTGGCGGTTTAGAGCCCATCGGGCTTGAACTCCAGCGTGGCGTCCGTCAAGGTCCCGGTGGAGATGCACAGGTTGCCGATCTCTTCGATCACGGCCACGTCCCGGACAAAAGCGGTCCCCTCCTTTTTAAGGATTTCGTAGACGCGCTCCCAGCGGCCCTCGATCTGCTCCCGTTGCCGCTCCTGCCGGGCGCGTTCGATGGGCACCCCCACCTTCTCCATGGCACCGTCTTTCTGGTCGATCCTGGTGATCATGTCATCCGGAACGAAGATGCTGAACCCCACCTTGAGCACCTGCTGGGCTGAAAAACCGGTGATTTTCTCGATGGCCGGATTGACATAGACCATTTTGACTTCCTGGTGGCAGCCGCGCTCCCAGATGGAAATATAGGGCGCATCCACCCGGTCGGTCGTCATCTGGTCGAGCAGGTGGGCCACCAGTTTCAGGCTCAACCGCTTTTCCGCTTCCGGTTCGAGGGTAAGCCCGCTGCCGGCCAGAAAGCGCGGCAGCTGGCAGAACGCGATCAAACGGTCCAGTGTTTCCTGGAAGCCGGGGGTTTCCAGCAGGATGGTCGGGAATTCGACGATTTCATAGAGGGGGTATGTTGCATTTTCCATGGGAGATCCTCACCAATTTTAATGGGTGCTGTGTGGAGGGCAAAAATTCATTGACCGGGCAGCGTCACGGTTTGCGTGACACCGGAAAAGCCATGCACGGAATCATGGGCGCGGACCACGACGGTGGTGATATCGTCCGGGATTGAAACGCCGGAAAGGTCGCGCGTAAACGGTTGTTCATTGACATGGGGGTGGTAAAGGGTGCGCGTCCCCAGCAAGGTCCCGTCGGGATGCAGCACCTCCCAGCGGTCCGCATAGTGGTCCCAGCCCTCGTCGGCATGGCGGACCGTGACGCTGAAGCGATACGGCCCGGGTGCGCTCACGGTAACGGATACGGCTTCCACATCCGCCGGGCCGGCCGCCGCCGGGGTGGCAAAGAACAGGCCGAGCAGGCAAGCGAAAACCAGATGGCGCATGGGACCCCCTTTCGTCTGTTATTCGGGGAGCAGGTCGTAGAAATACAGCATGGCGTCCGAGCGGGTCACGATGCCGATCACCTTGCCGTCTGCCACCACCGGCAGCCGCCCGACATCGTGTTTGACCATGAGGCCGACCGCCTGGGCCGGACTCTTGTCCGGCGTAATGGTCAATACCGCCCGGTTCATGAAAGCTTTCACAGGTGCCTCGAGTTGCCTTTTTTTGCGAACGCGTTTGAAATCCCGCCGGGAAATCACGCCCTGCAGCTCGCCGTCATCGATCACCGGCAGGCCGGTGCAGCCTTTTTTACGAAGCAGTTGGGCAACCTCCTCCATCGATGTTTGCGAGGTGACGCTCACCACCGGAAACGACATCAGGTCGCTTACCCGGACCGAGGCCTGCTGATTGCCCTCGATCAGGCCCAGCACCATTTCCTCGATGGCGGCGGGCTTGACCCCTTTCATCAGGGCTGATCCGGCCCCCGGATGGCCGCCGCCCCCGAGATGGCGCATGACGGAACCGATATTCAGTTCCTCCAGCCCGCTGCGCCCGATCACCATGCAGTGATCCCGCTCCGGATTGTAAAAAAAACCCACGGCAGCGTCCACGTTCAATACTTCCCGGATCAACCGCACCACGAGCGCCAGGCTGTCCACGTGTCCGCGGATTTCGATATGCGCAATACCGATGGAATAGCCGTTGACCTTCACACGCTGCGCGCTCTCCAGCATGGCGTGAAGTATCTTTTTCTGCTTTTCCCGGTAGGCCGGTCGCAGAACCCGTCCGACGATCGTCAAATCAGCGGCGTTTTCCAAGAGATAGGCGGCGGCCCGGGCGTCCTCGGCCGTGGTGGAGGGAAAAGTCAACCGACCGGTGTCTTCGTAAAGCCCGGTGAGAAACAGGGTCGCCTGGATCGGCGTCAGGGCAATGCCGTTGGCCTGCAGCTCCCGCACCAGCAGCGTGATGCAGGCGCCGATGGTTTCCTGGCAGATGTCCTGGGTCTGGATATCGCCCTGCCCCGGATGATGATCCCAGATGCGTATTGCAAGGTCTGCCCGCTCGCGCAGGGCGTCGAGGCCGTCCAAGCGCTTCCATTGGGCCACATCGACCACGAACAACCGGCGGACCGCGTCCAGGTCGATGTCCGCCGCTATGTGCGTATCGAAAACATCCTTGTGCACCGACAGGAAGGCTTTTACATTGGGATTTAGCGCCTTGGGCAGCACTGCAAGGGTGCCGGGATGCAGAAGCGTTACCGCCACGGCCGACGCCAGACCGTCGAAATCACAATTTTTATGGGTCGTTACAATTTGCACCCTGAACCAATTCCACAGGTTTATGAATTCAAAGATGAATCCGTCGGTCTCTCCCGGTCGGGTGGCGGTGATGCCTCCGGAATGATGTCACCCTCCCAGGTCACCAGTCCGCCATTCTCACCCTGGGCCAGTTTTTTGGGCAGGATCGCGCCATGCCTGAATTCCAGCTCCAGGCGGTGTTTCTCGACTTCGGTCTGGCTCTCGATATGCTTGCGGGCCAAAAGATACCGCAGATAAATCACCCAGATCAGCAGCCCTAAACAGATGGCCGCAGCGGCCAGAAAAAACCATTTATAGCGGATCAGGGTGTCGATACTCAGGCGCCCGACATACACGATCACGCTGGGAACGACCCAGTAGGCCAGAATCCCCATCAACAGTAAAAAACCGATGATAAAGATGTTGTAACGGCTGACCCGCAGCAAGAAACGCTCGAGCCGACTGCCCCCTTCCGGATCGCCGGCCGTGGCCGCGGCGGCCAGCTGCTCGGGATAGAAAACCGCCAGATAGACCCGGACCACAAACGCGAATAGCAGAATGCCGCCCACCGGCAGCCCGAAAGCGGCGACAAACCAGGCCCGAAACGGAAACGGCACCTCCCGCGACACCAGGCTGAGCTGGTATTGATCCAACGATCCAAAGTTCTGTTCGAAATAATATTTGTCGAATTGACTGAGGTTGTTTCCGTCGGATTCGTAGATGACGTCGCCGGCCACGTTTTTCACCTGAATGACGGATTTGTTGCCGGATTTCATCGCGGCCAGGATGAAAATTTCAAGCTCGATCAGGAGCAGCCCCACGGCGATCACGATAAACAGGGTACGGTTTTCCCTGATGATGCCCATGAGGTTTTTTTTTGACATTTGGGTGCCCTTCTGATTGTATGGAGCGCTCATTTTCGATCCACCCCGGGGCCGTTGGCCCCGATCGGATTCAATACCATAAGGCTGCTGTTCAGCACAACCGGATAGCCGCCAGGGAGAGAAGACCCGTGAAAACAATTCGTGCCACCGCGAGAAAGCACATGAAAGGCTACTGCCGGGTCTGCCCGGTCTGCGACGGTGTGGCCTGTGCCGGCGAAGTGCCCGGTATGGGCGGCTTGGGCACCGGCGCCGCCTTCCGCGCCAATCTTGCTTCGCTGGCCGCCCTGCGACTCAACATGCGCCTGATTCATGATGCGGATTCCCCGGATCCGGCAACCACCTTCCTCGGGCAGGCCCTGAATCTTCCGGTCATGGCCGCCCCCATCGGGGGCGTTTCCTTCAACATGGGCGGCGCCATTTCGGAAGACGACTACATCCTGGCCAAACTCAAAGGCTGCCGGGAACGGGGTATCATGGGATGCACCGGGGACGGTGTCCCGTCCTTCATTCATGAAGCGGCCTTTGCGGCCATCCAGGCCGTGGAGGGCAAGGGCATTCCCTTTATCAAACCATGGGAAGACGAAGCGCTCTTTCGCAAACTGGAGCAGGCCGTTGACACCGGCGCGCCCCTCGCGGGCATGGATATCGATGCTGCCGGCCTGGTCACCCTCCGCCAGATGGGGCATCCCGTCGGCCCGAAGTCCCCGGCTAAAATGAAGGCGATCATCAAAAGCGTGCCGGTGCCTTTTATTCTCAAAGGGATCATGACGGCGGATCAGGCCCGACTGGCCGTGGATGTCGGTGCGGCCGCCATCGTGGTCTCCAATCATGGCGGCCGGGTGCTGGATCACGCCCCGGGCGCGGCCGAAGTGCTGCCGGAAATCGCGGCGGCGGTCAAAGGACAGATCGGCATCCTGGCCGACGGCGGCATCCGATCCGGTGTCGATGTTCTCAAAATGATGGCCCTGGGGGCGGATGCCGTCTTAATTGGACGGCCGTTTTCGGTCGCCACCGTCGGCGGCGGCCGGGACGGCGTCACAGCCTATATCGATCAGCTTAAAACCGAATTCGTATCGGCCATGGTCCTAACCGGTTGCCGCGATATCGGATCCATTGACCGGGACATTCTGCGACCCACAGCCGGTTGAGTGGCCCCTGGCGGTTAGGAAGGACACCATGAAAAAAATCATCATTTCGGTTCTCGGCAATGATCGCCCCGGCATCATTGCCGCGGTATCACGGCTGTTGTATGAAAACGACAGCAACATCGAGAACGTCAGCCAGACCAGCTTGCAGTCCGAGTTCGCCGGTATTTTCATCGCCACCGTGCCGGCCGCCATGGCGCTGCCCACGCTGGAAGGCAAGATGACGGGCATTTTGAGTCCCATGGGACTCCAGGTCCATGTCAAACCGATGGAACCCCGCCATGAGGCCGTCAATGGCCTGATGGGCGAATCCTTTGTCATTACCACCCGGGGGCCCGATCAGAAAGGCCTTGTGGCCCGCGTCACGGAAATCATCGCCAAGCACCAGGTCAATATCACCAACTGCCAGGCCGTATTCAAAGGCGGTGATGATCCCAACAGCAACATCATGATCTATGAGGTGGACATACCGCCCCAGGCCGACCAGCAGGCCCTGTTCCAGGATCTCAGACAAAAAGGGGCCGAACTGAACCTTCAGGTGAGCATTCAGCACCGTGATATTTTTATGACCCTGAACCGCATTTGACGACGCCGGCAGCGCCCATGCCGTTAACCGCTCCCAAAACAGGATAGGCTTCCGCTGAACGCGGAAGAGGAACCATATGCTGACAAGTAGAGAAATCGTAGCCACACTGGAAATGCTTCAAAGCGAGCATCTCGATCTGCGGACCGTTACATTGGGCATCAACCTGATGGACTGCGTCAGTGACGATCTTGAAATATTGTGCCGCAATATCCGCCACAAGATCAAAACGCTGGCACGCAACCTGGTGCCGGCCTGTAATCAGATCAGCGACAAGTACGGCATTCCCGTCGTCAACAAGCGCATTTCCGTCAGCCCTATAGCGATCGTGGCGGCGCCGTTCAATTCCCGTCAGATGACGACGGTGGCGCAAACCCTGAACGATGTGGCGGCCGAGGTCAATGTGGATTTTATCGGTGGCTTTTCCGCACTGGTCGAAAAAGGCCTGGCCAACGGGGACCGCTCCCTGATCGAAGCGATTCCCGATGCCCTGGCCGCGACCGAGCGTGTCTGCGCCTCGGTGAATGTTGCCAGCACCCGGGCCGGGATCAACATGGACGCGGTGCTGATGATGGGTGAAGTCGTCAAAGCGGCGGCGGAAAAAACCGCTGAAAAGGACGGTCTGGCCGCCGCCAAACTCTGCGTCTTTGCCAATATCCCGCAGGACGTACCCTTCATGGCGGGCGCCTATCTGGGCATCGGGGAACCGGATGCGGTCATCAATGTGGGCGTCAGCGGCCCCGGCGTGGTCCGCAAAGCCATCGATCGGGCCCTGGAGCAGAACCCGGGGTGGGACCTGGGGCAAATTTCCGAATTGATCAAACGCACGGCCTACAAGGTCACCCGCGTGGGAGAACTGATCGGACGGGAGGTGGCGGACAGCATCGGGATTGAATTCGGGGCCGTCGATCTCAGCCTGGCGCCGACCCCCAACGTGGGGGACAGTGTGGGAGAAATATTCCAGAGCCTGGGCCTTCGCAGCATCGGGGTTCCCGGCAGCACGGCCGCCCTGGCCATGCTGAACGACGCCATCAAAAAAGGCGGCGCCTTTGCCAGTTCGCACGTGGGGGGGCTGAGCGGGGCTTTCATTCCGGTCAGTGAAGACCTCAACATTGCCGAGGCGGCGCGCAACGGATACCTGACAATCGAAAAACTGGAGGCCATGACGAGTGTCTGCTCCGTCGGGCTCGATATGGTCGCCATCCCCGGCGACACCACGACGGAAACCATTGCCGCCATGATCGCCGACGAAATGGCCATCGGGGTCATCAATGCCAAAACCACGGCCACACGCCTGATCCCGGTGCCCGGCAAGAAGGCCGGCGAAAACGCTTTTTTCGGGGGGCTGCTGGGGCATTCGGTGATCATGTCGGTCAACAACGCCCAGGGCGACAATCCGTTTGTGCTGCACGGCGGTCGGATTCCCGCCCCCATTCACAGCATGAAAAACTGAATCGACCGCTGGCTCATGCCCGTCGCGAACCGCACCTTCAGCACAACAAGGCACGATCCGAAGCAAAGGCCTCGCCCTGGGCCGTGTAAAACTGCGCCAGCAAATCCTCGACGGTCAAATTCTTTTTCGCTTCACCGCTGACATCCAGGATAATGGCGCCCTGGTGGAGCATCACCAGACGGTTCCCGTAGGCCAGGGCCTGGGCCATGTTGTGGGTGACCATCATCGTGGTCAGTTGCTTGATGGCGACGATCTGTCCGGTCAGTTCGAGAATCTGCCGCGCGGTTTTAGGATCCAGGGCCGCCGTGTGTTCGTCCAGCAGCAGCACCTCCGGTTCGATCAGGGTGGCCATGACCATGGTCAGGGCTTGCCGCTGTCCTCCCGAAAGGAGTCCGACTGACGCCTTTAATCGGTCTTCAAGTCCCAGTCCGAGGATCTGCAGCTGCTCCCTGAAAAACCCGCGATCCTGCTGTTTGACGCCGAGACTCAATCCCCGCCCCTGCCCTCGCTTGAACGACAAGGCCATATTCTGCTCGATGCTGAGGGAGGCGCAGGTCCCCACCAGCGGATCCTGAAATACCCGGCCGATGTGGGCAGCCCGCCGGTGCTCCGGCCAGTCCGTGATATTACGGCCGCCAATCCACATCTGCCCTTCATCCGCCCGATGCACACCGGCCAATCCATTGAGAAGCGTCGATTTGCCGGCGCCGTTGGATCCGATCAGGGTCACAAAGTCGCCTTTTGCAAGGTGCAGATCGACCTGGTCGAGCGCACGGATTTCGTTCACACCGCCGCGGTGGAAATACTGCGTGTACCCCTCGATGCGGATCATGGCCGGGTCCACTTCTTTTTAAGAATGGGGGTCACGAGGGCACCCACGACCAGAAACGCCGTGATGAGGTTCAGGTCACTCGGCGTAAAGGCAAACGCCCCCCATTTAATCCCCAGCGCAAGGGCGATGGCCACGCGATAGACAATGGAGCCCAGCAGAGCCGCAATACATCCCCGGGTGATCCCCCCGCGACCGAACAGGGTTTCGCCGACAATGACCGAGGCCAGACCGGCAATGATGGTCCCCACGCCCATGTTGACATCGGCGGCACCCTGGTTCTGGGCCACCAGCGCCCCGCTCAGGGCAACCATGGCGTTGGAAAGCCCCACTCCGAGAATAATGATGTGATGGGTATTGACCCCCTGGGCGGTAATCATGCAAGCGTTGTCCCCGGTGGCCAGAACGGCCAGCCCCAGTTCGGTGTGCAGAAACCAGACCATGAAAACCGTCACGCTGATCGCCAGCAGCCCGAAGAGCAGCGGCGCCGCCCAATAGCCGGTCACCCCCAGGTCGGGCATCACATCGAGCATGGTGGGCACGCCGAGCAGGGAGACGTTGGGGCCGTCCATGATGCGGATATTGATGGAATACAGCGCGATCATGGTCAAAATGGACGCCAGAAGATGAAGAATCTGCAGCTTGGTGTTGAGCAGCGCCGTTACCATGCCGGCCAGAAAGCCGGCGGTCATGGCCAGCCCCAGGGCCGTCAGCGGATGAAAACCATGCGTAAGGGCCACCGCGGACACGGCGGCGCCCAACGGCAGGCTGCCATCCACCGTGAGATCGGGAAAATCAAGAACCCGAAAGGTCAGATAAACACCGATCACCATGATCCCATAAAGCAGACCCTGCTCGACAGCGCCGATGGCAGCATACCAGGACATCTTTTAAAACCGGTCCATTCGTTGGTTATTGATAGGTTTTATCGGCGGAATCGATGATGGCCTGGGGAACGGTGACACCCATTTCACGCGCGGAGGTCAGATTCAGGTGCAGCTCCAGGGCCTTTTGCGATTCAACCGGCAGGTCGCCGGGATTGGCGCCTTCGAAAATGCGCTTCGCCATGGCGCCGGTCTGGCGGCCGTGCTTGTAATAATCGAATCCCATGGCGGCCACAGCACCCCGTTTGACACTGTCGACATCGGCACAGAACAAGGCCAACTGGGCCTGCGTGCAGACCTTGACAGCGGACTCGAGCGCCGACACCACCGTGTTGTCCGTGGGGATGAACACCGCATCGACCTGGCCCACCAGACTTTTCGTGGCCTGGTAGACATCGCTGGATTTCGACACCGTGGCTTCGACCACCTCGAATCCTTTTTGCCGACCAATCGCGCGGATGCCTTCAAGTGTTGATTTGGAATTGGCTTCGCCCGCATTGTAGAGGACACCGAGATGCTTCAAGTCGGGATAAAAACGCATGACCATCCCCATATGCTGGTCCAGTGGCAGCAAATCCGACACCCCGGTGATGTTGCCCCCCGGACGCTGAAGGTCTTTCACCAGCCCAGCTTCCACAGGGTCGGTAATCGCGCTGAACAGGAACGGTGTCATTTTCATGTGGGACGCTTTTTTAAAGGCTTGCGCAACCGCCTGAGCGGTGGGGGTTGCAATGGCCAGAATCAAATCCGGGTCCTCGCCCATAATCTGAGTGCCGATTTGGCCGGCCGTGGCCATGTTCGCCTGGGCAATATGCACTTGATAACGGGCGTCAACGCCTTCTTCGGCCAGGTAGTCTTGAAACCCTTTTAAAACAGCATCCAACGCGGGGTGTTCTACGAATTGGCTCACCGAAATCCGATAGGGTTGGGCCGTGGCCATCCCCGGTGACATCATCAGACAGCCCAATAAAAACACGATCCAAATCTTTTTCATGATAGCAATCCCTCCTTCGACTGCTGCATTTTAGGCCTTAAAAAAAGCCGAATCGACAGCATGTCGTTCGGCAGATTCCAAACACTTAGGGCGCGCCCTTTGCGCCATGGTTTATGCGATGCGAAAAGTGACGCTATCGAACCGTAACCACTGGGCAGGGGGCATTCAAGATGACATACTGGGCCGTGGAGCCGAATAACAGTTTCCCCACTTTAGAACGGCGCCTGACACCAATGACAATTTCTTCCACATCAAGATCGGTCGCAAAACGAACCACATCCTCTCCGGGTTCGACCCCCCGAATGAGGAGATGGGTCTGACACGTCAGGCCCTTTTGTGCCAAATGATCTTTCCAGTAGGCCAGCGTACTTTCGGCACTCTGAATTGTTTCCTGCTGATCTTCATCCCCTTTGACCATGGACCACACCAACACCAGTTCAGCGTCGAAGGCCCGGGCATGTTTAACGGCCAATTCCATGGCCGCCTTGGCGACATTCGATCCTTCAAACGCGACGAGAATTTTCATATGCCTCCCCTTTCGTCGATGCGGCCGAACCCTCAAAACCGCTTCGCACAAACCTCATTTTTATAACCGGTAAGATGACAAGACCAAAACGATTGCTTTACGGAAACGTTCACGGTTCATACCATAAAACGCATAGCCTATCCATCCCTTAATGCGACAGGGTCATGTCCCAACTCCCGTTTGACGAACGCCGAATAACTCAAATATACTATAGTTGTGTCGCATCGCGTGGCATTTCAACGAAACGATCAAACACCGGCCTGGAAAGGACGTGATCCATTGTTGACCCTTTCATCCGTTCAACGAAAAAGTGCCGCCTCGGTCATTGCCCTGCTCATGGCGATCCTATGCTTCAGTTCGCTTTTGAGTTCTCTAATTGGAAAAACGCCGCTCGCTTACATGGATCAGCGCGCGACCACCTATGTGGAAACCACCATGGCAAGGGCGGCCTATACGTTTGCCATCGTCAGGGGACTCAATGGCATGATTTCCGTTATCCAGGGGACCGAGATTGCGGTATCGCCGGCCGGCATCGGACTGAACCTGAGTGTCGGGGAGGTGCTGGACCCGATCAATGATCTGGCCGAACGTTTTTCATGGATCATGTTGGCCAGCACGGCGTCGCTTGGCGTGCAGCGCATTCTGATGGAAATGGGCGACTGGCTGGGTCTGCGCGTGCTGCTGACCATGGCCATGGTGCTGCTGGCCATAACCCCCTGGAAGCGTTTCTGGGTGGGTTGGGATCTACAGTCGTCAGCGACACGTCTGGTCCTGGTGGCACTAACCGTGCGCCTTTTCATTCCCGCCCTTGCCGTGGTGAGCGAGGCTGTTTACGACCGTTTTCTGGACCGGCACTACCAAGAAGCCACCCAAACCGTGACGGCCATGAGCCATGAGCTCCAAAAGGTTGTTCCGGCGGTTCCCCAAAAAGACCAGATGCAATCCGAAAGCACGCTGCAGACATTTCGGCAATGGATAGCGGAAACCAGGAATTTGATCGATATTCGGGCCACATTCGAGCGCTTGGGGGATAAGATCGAACACTTTACCGAAGACACCATCCGCCTGATGGTGGTCTTTATTTTCCAAACCATTTTAATTCCCTTGGTCCTGCTTTGGCTTTTTACCCGAATGGCGGTGATGCGGATCACACCCGCTGTCACGAGACCGCTTCCCGCCCTTTCCGACCATCGACGCCATTCACAATAAGGCCTTGCGCGGCGCGTGTTGGCTGTCTGAATAAAACTTGTTTGCAAAGGGAATATTTTGGTGGAATCGCTTTACAAATTCAAAGCGAAATGATTCAATAAAACAGTTGGTTCGGCAATGGATCCATATGGACGCGTCGATCTTACCTGCGGCAATGGGCCATGTTCTTAAAACAGCGTTTTGTCTCAAATGCGGCCGGCATGGGGACTGATGTAATAGGCGTAGATAACGGTTTATGCCAGACGAATTTCCTCAGAATGAACCCGGCGGTTCACGCCGTCGCTGGATAACGCCTTTACGAAAGGCCTACTATCGATTCCTTAAAATCCGTGGAAACCCAAGGGAAATTTCCCTCGGGTTTGCTTTGGGAATGTTTGTCGGCATGACGCCCTTCATGGGGCTGCATATGGCAATCGCCGTCCCATTAGCCGCGCTTTTCAAATGGAACAAGTTTTCCGCCGCCTTGTCGGTTTGGATATCCAACCCGCTCTCGGCACCGTTTATCTATGGCATCACGTATTACGTCGGAAAAAAAGTTCTTTTTATTGAAAATGGCTACCAACTGCCGACAGAATTCAGTCTGGATGCGCTTATCTACACCCTTCAAAAAGCACCCGGAATTATCGGAATTCTCACGGTGGGTGGTATTGTCGTCGGCCTGCCGGTGGCCGCTATTGGCTATTATTTCGCACTCAAGGCGATAACGGAGTACCGTGAATCCATCCGCCTCAAAATCGAAGCGAAGAAGGCGACACTTGCCAATAAACTAAAACGCAAGAAACCGTTCAAGAAGAAGAAAAAGACAAACCGTCGATAGATCAGAGAGATTTCCTTGACCCAACCCGCCAAACTTCAGAGCAGCATCGTCAACCAGATTATCGATGGATCGATCACCATCGACTCGATCGGCGAATTTCAAAGCATGCTCAAAATATTCCCGGGGAATCCCCATCTGCACCGTGCGCTGGCGGATCTGCTGGTAAAGCGTAAATCCTTTGCGGCCGCTGCGGAATATTTTGACAAAACCGCCACCTCGTTCATCGAATCCGGATTCGTACTGCAAGCGGTCGTCGCCAAAATGCTCCAATGGCAGATCGTCAAACCCTCCTTCAAAGCCATCAAAGAATTCTATCATCGTCTGATCGAGAACAATCCCCGGGCGACCCCCCTCAACATGTTCTTTGCCGGGCTTTCGTTTCGCGAGCTTATCGCATTGATAACCCGGTTGGAGCGCATTGTGCTTCCCCCCGGAAAAATGGTCAAGAAATTCGGAGACCCCGAGAATAATCTGTACATGGTTGTTTCCGGCCAACTACGCCGCCGGACCTACCCGTCGGTCCGTCAATCGAGCAATCAGCAACATCTCCTGGAAAGTGTCGAGGCGGAAATATTCGGGGATGTTTGCCCTTTCGATAAAGAACACTTCTCTCAATCCTACACCGAAACGGCAACCCGGGTCGAATTGGTCAAGATTTCACGCGACAATCTTTTCGAAATCGGAAAAAGTTTTCCGTCCATCGGGCCAGCCGTGATGGACCTTTACGAATCTCAGCAGAAGCTGAACCCCAAGCCGCATGTCAACCGCAAAATCCGTCGCCATACGATTCCGGTAAGAGTCGCCCTGGACGTATTTGAGGTCGATGAACTGACCCCCCTTCTGAAATTGACGGGCTTTGCCAGAGATCTCTCCATCGGTGGCGCCTGTCTCGTGTTAGACGGGAATGCCCAACCGTCGCAATCGAGGCAGCTTATCGGAAAATCCGTCAAGATTATGATGAGCCCGCCAAACGACGCCATGACCCTGAACATCAGAGGGGCCATTATCTGGTCACAGATCCTTGGGACGGAAGCCGGAGACGCCCAGGCCATCGGCGTTCAATTTAACGTCATGTCCCCTAATCTAAGCGGTTTACTGCTCGTTTTTGCAGACAATTTGTACCATGCGCGATAGCTATCCGACCGCGGAACCATCGGGACGTTCTGACGTCATGACAATCGGCGTAATATCCGATACGCATGGCCAGCTTGACAAACATGCGATAGATATTTTAAGCGATACGGATCTCATTCTCCATGCCGGCGACATTGACGGACCCGAGGTCCTTGCTGGGCTGGAAAAAATCGGAACAGTCGTCCCTGTTCGCGGCAATATGGATTATGGCGTGTGGTCGCGCCATATCCCACGGGAAGAATTTGTGGAAGTCGGCGGCCTGTTGGTCTATATGATCCACGATGTGAATCAGATCAGCCTGGACCCGGTAGCAGCCGATATTCGAATCGTCATCAGCGGCCACACGCACCGCCCTGTTCGCATGGAAAAAGCAGGCGTGGTGTATCTCAACCCGGGGAGTGCGTCTTTTCCACGGGGAGGCACATCCGCCAGCGTCGCACTGGTCGATATCAGGGAGGGGACAATCGTTTGCCGGCATATCGCCGTTTAAGCGCGGTTGTCATGGCGTGTGACGGTGAATACGATGAGGGGACACCCACTCCCGGACGAGGAGAAGGAAGGTTCAATCCATGAGCGCTGATTTTATCGACGACCTCCTTGAAGCCGTTTCCCGGAATTTTTCATCAGACATTTCTGCTCTGAAAGAAATTCTGATCATCAGTGGTATGCCGGAAGAAACACAAAATCTTCGTTACCTGAGTTTCAATCGCCAGACGATTCAGGAAGACGGGGCCATGAAAACCTTTTCCGCCGTCGCCCTGATTAACAATCGCCGGGCAACCCAATGGCTGCTCAAGGGATATGCCCGCAAAATCAGCCAATTCGTTTTTAGCCCGCGGTGGACACGGAATGAAATGGATCTTTTCATTAACGCACTCCGGTGTTCACCCGACATCCTCGCATTGATCGCATCTTCGCCGACCGCGTATTCCCTTCTTGGTATTTTGGAAATTGAAGATCGTGGCAGTCCCGGTGTTTTCAAACGCTGGTCACGTCGTATACGGCCTGTCCTGGCCGTTCCCAGATTAAACGACATCGGACAGCAGCAGATTGCCGAATTTGAGCATGTCAACGAAATCCGCAGATATGGCCGGAAAAAGGACTGGCTCAATGAATAGACAGGGAGCCCTTCGTCCCTGAACTGACCCATGCCAGCATAACGTCACCGCCGCAGCATCATCTTGATTCTTTTCGACTTATTTCTCGGCAAGGCGTTGGAGCAATACAACCGCAAGCCCCCCCAACAGTGCCAATCCAATCGCGACATAAACCTCAGCGGTCATCTGGTGGGGCAACATATTGCGGGCCAACGTTACACCACTTCCCGCATCATTGGTGACAAGTTCTGTTATGGATTTCCAGGGCCAGATTTTCCTCAACGAACCGATCATGAGTCCGGTCAGCCCCGCCATGGTCATCTGATGATACTTGTTCAAAAGCCAACTGAGAAGCCGCACAAACAAGAGAATACCGGTTGCCGTGCCCGCCGTAAACACCCCCAAAACCACCACGTCCAATCGACCGACAGCGTCGAGCACGTATTGGTACTTTCCCAGCAGGACCAATATAAACGACCCTGAAATACCCGGCAAAATCATGGCGCAGATGGCCACCGCCCCACAGAGATAGATAAAGGAAAGGGTTTCGGGTGTGTCTATCGGCACAAGGCCAACCAATACGTAAGCCGCGATAGCCGAGAGCACGATACCGAGAAACGTGGACCAGTTCCATTTTTCGATACGACACCCGACCACAAAGGCCGATGCCAGAACGAGCCCGAAAAAGAAAGACCAGACCGCGACAGGATATTCGTTTAGCAGCCAGCTGAGGCCTCTCGCCAACGTAAAAATGGCCGTCAGAATGCCCATCCCAAGGGGCAATAAAAAGCTCAAAGGCACCTTATCCAAAAGTTGTGAGAAGCGCCCGCGCAAGACGAGGCGGAGGCAATCCCAGTCGAACGCTTTAATGGATTGAATGAGCTCCTCGTAGATGCCGAGAATAAGCGCCATCGTGCCGCCCGAGACCCCGGGAACCACGTCGGAAGCGCCCATACAGAACCCTTTTGTGAAGAGGGCCAAAATTTCCTTTGGCCCTCTCGCAGAACGGGTCGGTTTTTTATTGGAATTTTCTATCGGCAGATCCCGTTTCAATGCGTCAATTCCCCCTATGAGCTGTGATGATAACAATGGTTCGCTCAGCATCGAGAATGGGCAATCGGTATGGTTTTGTTTCTATTTTCAGACCCCTGTTTTCATTATGGAACCGTAACCGGACCGCTTCGATTTCTTTTTCCGGCAGCTTGCCTTTCCACACGATGATTTTTCCATTTTTGGACAAGAGGGGCAACCCATGCGCAGCGATAAAGGACAAATCACTGAACGCTCGGCAGAGAATTGTGTCAAATGGCCTGAAACCTTCCTGGCGTGACAGATCCTCTAGCCGCCCATGAATGGTTTGTGTGTCCGTGAGTTTCAGGATGCGGATGACATGCTGAATAAAGCTTATTTTTTTTCTAACGGCATCCATCAGGGTCAAGTCAATCGACGGGTTCCATACCTTGAGCGGTAGACCGGGAAATCCGCCGCCCGATCCTACATCGAGAACGCGCTGCATGGGGATCGCAAAGGATGCCGGCCCCAAGGAATCAATAAAATGTTTGATCGCCACACTTTTTGGATCTCTGATGCCGGTAAGATTGATCTTCTTCGACCATTGCAGCAGAGCGACGGCATGATCATAAAATTGCTTGATCTGCTGATCGGTCAAGCTTAAACCAAATGAAGCCGCACCCTCCCGAAGGATACGTTCCCACTGGTCAAATAGGATATCCGTTTCCGCCAAATTTACATGCGCCATCGTTGTTGCTTAGGTCCTGATTTGGATTTATTCAACAATCCCCGAGGCCAACGCGTATCTGCTTTTAGTGTTGTCGAAAGAGAAGAAATGTTGATGCGCGTTGCCGAGCTACTCTCCAATAAAAATGGGCGGAGGTTTTTTCAAGGATGAAAAATGCCTTCGCCCGTTTCAGAAGCTATGACGTCCCTATCGATTACACAATACAAACACGTTTGACTTCAGCGATGTCCGTATCGCCATTGAACATCTTGTGAATACCATCCTGTTTCAACGTTGACATTCCCTCCGCTATCGCCTGGGCAAAAAGTTGATCCGTTGGCGCCGCCTGCTTGATCAATTTTTTAATGGTTTTGGTGCCATTCATGAGTTCGTGAATCCCCATGCGCCCCTTGTACCCCGTCCCGGAACATTTTTCGCAGCTGCCTGCACGTGAGATCTTTAAATCAGCTGTATATTCTATACCGGAATTTTTAAAATACTCAGCGCCGTAATCTTCTACTATCTGATCAAATTCCTCTTGCGTAGGATGATATTCCTTTTTGCATGAGCAAAGTCGCCTGACAAGTCGTTGCGCGAGAACACCTAAAAATGCATCGGAAAAGTTCAGTGGATTAAGGCCCATATCCAGTAGGCGTGTCACGGTTTCAGGCGCGCTATTGGTATGCAATGTTGAAAACACGAGGTGACCCGTAAGCGATGCCTCCACGCCGATGGATGCTGTTTCTTCATCACGCATCTCGCCGATCATAATAACATCCGGATCAGCACGCAAAAAAGCGCGCATTATCCTTGCAAAATCAAGACCGATTTTGGGTTTTGCTTCAACCTGGCGCAAGCCCAATTGGGTGATTTCAACCGGATCCTCCGCGGTCCATATTTTGATTCCGGGCTTATTGATATGTCCGAGAGCCGAATGCAGTGTCGTTGTTTTTCCAGATCCGGTGGGGCCCACACACAGGATCAAGCCGTATGGTTTATCGATGGCTTGGGTTAATACTTTGTAGTTGCGATCGTTAAGCCCCATATCTTCAAGTTTCATTGCGCCTGCGGTCGCCAAAATCCGCATCACGGCGTCTTCAAAGCCTCCGGCGGTGGGCAGCGTTGCCACGCGAAGTTCGAAGGGTGGTATCCCCTTTCGTTTGAATTTGATTTTCCCATCCTGGGGCAACCGGCGTTCCGCAATATCGAGGTTCGACATGATTTTAATGCGCGAAATGATGCCGCGAGCAAGTGAGTTGGGAACCTTGATGTAATCCTGACATACGCCGTCCATTCGGAACCGAATATTGGTGGATTTGGTCTGTGGTGAAGGTTCGACATGAATATCGGAGGCATTTTTTCGATAGGCGGCAATGAGGCACTGGTCCACTAATTTTACAACTTTACTGGAACTTTCATCGAGTTCATCGATTGTTTCATCTGATTCTTCTTCTTCTTCAAACGATACGTCAAGGATATCGTCGAAATTATCGAGTCCCTCGCCGCCTTGGGACATATCCCCATACTGGTCTGTCGCATAGAATCGTTTGATATAGGCTTCGATATCTTCTCGAATGGCCACACAAAAATTTATTTTACCGGTCTTCATCAAGGCTTTGATGTTATCGGTCTTGTTCAGGTCGCGGGGGTCGGCAACCAGGACAACGACGCCATCTTTGCCCCAATTTAAGGGGACCCATTGTTCGTGCAGAAGAAAGGCTTTTTTAAGGTTGCCTAACAATTCATAAGGCGTTTGGAGATCTTCTTCATATGATCGGAATGCACAACCATAAAACTGTGAAAACGATTTCCCGATATCCTCTTTGTTAACCCCAAAATTTTCGATGAGAACGGTTTCAACGCTTTTTCTGGTTTGTTTAGACATTGCGGCTGATTTCTGCAGCTGTTCCGTCGATACCAGCTTCTGCCGCAGCAGATAGTCATATTTCGATCCGCTTGATAATCGTGAACGAAGTGTTTCAATGCGTTTCTGCAGATCGGGGTAATCCGGTGTTTCTTTTTCTGCCTCTTCGTACAAGTCGAGTGCCAGATCGCGATAATCGCGCTTTTCCATTTCCAGGCCGAAATGGAATTTCACAGCGCCTCGTTTTTCGGCGTCCAAGCGTTGATCGCCAACAATTTTATGGATTTTATCAAACAAATCATTGGGAGAAAATAATTTGAGCAGACAGTCGACAATATCCGGAATAACGCTTTCGGGGGGATGATCCAATACCAGTATTTTTTCATATTCGGCCAGTGCTTCTTCAAACAACCCTAAATCTTTAAATGCCGATGCACTATCGATAATGGCCGGCGCGTCTTCCTGCCCCGAAAGTGACTTTTTAAGCATTGATATTTCTTCAGTAGAAACACTCCCGGCCTCGCTGACCTCCTGATCCGCCAATTCTTTTTTGATACGATCGATTTTTTCCGTAATGGTTTTCTTTTTATCTTCTTCTATATCTGGATATTCTTCTATCACCTGATTAAATATCGACAATGCTTCGTCATAGAGCCCCATCGAAAGACAAACTTCTGCCTCGTTTATTTTTGCATCAAGATCTGATTTCACAGTTTGTTCCGGTTTTGCCATTGGTTCACTCTCAATCAGATCGATCAGGCTCACGCAATGCCTGGATCGAATACTTTTATTTGGTTTAGAGCACCGTCCCTTGCGATGTCCTGACGTGCATCCTAAAAACGTTCCTGAACACACTACATCAAAACATGCTTAGCGCTTAAAAAATCCCTTTAGGCCCTTGCTGTTTCCAGTACTTTTAAGTTGTGGCAATAAAATATCACAATTGAGTTTTACCATCGCAATGGATGCCATCAACTGCATGCGCACGATCATATAGCCGTCATGTGTTTTTCGAAGATAGAGGCGACCTTTCTCAAATACGAATTCGGCCTCTCTCGCATCCCCTAATGGCACAAGCAGTTTATTCCAGTTGGAATAAGTTTGTCTTGCATTGGTCTGGTTGTTCACATCGGTATCATAAACGACTTTACCTTCTCCAGAAAGCAATACAATTCCCTTTACACCATTGATATCCAGAACATCTTTAAAAAGGTCTTTCATATTGTTGATTCACCTTGCATCGAAAGTCATCTATTTTTCAATTCGACCATGACGATCACAACCATTCATAGGGTGTCGCTCAATACCTGGATAATTTTATCCCGTGGACATTTCGGGTCTACCGCTATGATGGTCGATGGATTACCCGGCAACAAAATCGTATCGGTAGCCGCCCCTCGATCGATGTAACCAAGTCTCATTGTACCGAAGTTGAAGGCGCTACCTATCGCCCCGAGGGTTTCTATCAAACCGTTCATGCTGTCGTCTTGGTATATATCCTCAAGTCCACAACGTTCACCAATTTCAATATCCAGGCGCGACTTGATTCTATCAATCGGGGACACATCGGTTTCCTCCAATGTGATTTGCTCAATCGTTTCTTCGTCGTCCTCGACTGTTTCCTCCTCGTTGTCATCGGCTTCATCCTTCAGCCGCATGGCTTCTAAAATTATCGGCTGAAGATCGCTATTGATCTTATTGTCCTTCTGTGGACATTCGTTCTGGATGGAGAGGGTAACCTCTTCCCAGGAAAAAATCATATAGGCAGCGTCAATGCCTTGTATTGCCCCGACACGGGCATCCAACAAAGCGCCTTCCCTGAAAAAAAGGACACCGTCCTTTTTGCTGGCCTTATCCACCAATCGAATCGTGCAGGTTCTTTCTTCCATTTCCATCAACTGTAGAAACATGCCGGAAGAAACGCCATGCAATGTTCCTCCGTCCGATTCTTTGCGCAGCGTTTTCATGATGTGTTTGGCCAAGTCTTCAATCAGGAAAGGCTTGCTTATATACCCAACCGCCCCACCTTCCTGGGCCAACCGTTTCATCTCGGAGGTGCTGTAACCGGTAATGATCACGACGGGGATCTCCGGATACGTTTCCATGATATGGGCCAGCAAACTGAAGCCATCCATGTTCGGCATTTTGAGATCGGTGACGACCAAGGAAATTGAATTCTTTTTGAGTTTGCTGACAGCGTCAAATCCATCCTCAGCCAGGACAACATTGAAGGTCTCTCGATATTTTTCCAGCCCTTCTTTAAGAGCCTGAAGCATTTCACGGTCATCGTCGACGAAAAGAACATTGCGTATCATTGATAAGTCCTTTGAGCTGACCTATGACGCTCGGTCAATATCCACAATTTTGATACCAGCCACATAGTCAATGGATTCATATTTTTTGATATTGCCCACCTTCCGGGCAATATCATTTAATTTGTGTATTTGATCCTGGACTTTGGAAATACTGGCGTAGAGTCGATCATCGGGATCGATATCGGATAGCGTTTCACTAATGATGTTGGTCACAATGGTCAACGGCTGGTTAAAGCGATGCGCCACACCGCCTGCCATTTCAAGTACACCTTGGAATTTATCCCTGTTTGTTTTTTCCCTTATCTGGTTGACACGATCCGTCACATCACTAATGACACAACTTATTGTCCGGGATCGCCCCTCAGATTTTATGACGGCGGCTTGAATGCGTATGAATTGATCTCTCGAAGAATCAGTATCTAATTTTAGTATAATTTCTTCTCGTCCAATTCGATTGGTATCGCCAATGAAAAGAAAGAATAATTGTCTATCTTCGTTTGCCAACAATTCAGAAAACAAACGACCGGACAGGTCTGCAATATCATATTTGACAATTTTCGCCGCAACTTCGTTCGCTTGAACAATCCTGCCTTGCGGATCTAATAAAAAAACAGCGTCTTCAATTCCATTGAGTCGACCCATCAAATCGCCATTGAGATCGGCTTCTTCAATTTCACCGGAAATATCTCTGACAAGTCCATCGAGGGATACGACTTCACCGTCGTCATCAAGTACGGCCTTGGTGGTCATCGAGCACCATATGGGCGTGCGGTCCCTTTTATAGAACGGAACCGGCATTTCACTAATGAGTCCATGTTGCAAAACGGTTTGGACTAATGTGCCGCGATCCTTTTTGTTGCGATAAAGCTTAATTTCCGGAAAGCCAATCGCATCTTTGACCGATGCAAAACCAAAAATCCGTGCAAAGGGATCGTTGCAAAAAGCGATTTTACCTTCAACCGTGACGCGATAAACAGCAACCGGTAAATTTCTTACAAATTCTGAGTAGCTGCGTAAAGAAGCATCCATATGATCATTATGCGTTAAAACTTTATGTCAAACGCTTTGACTTCTTCGTTATATTTTTTCATCCAGGTCACGAGGTTGCTTTTGAATTGTGTCAAAGCATCAAGTTCATCGGCAAGCTCCGTAATCGACTCTAAAACGCCCTGTGTCAGTTCCTTATCCGTCGTATCGCCATCGAACTTGATTTTTTCATCGGCATATTTGAATTCAGCGGCAAAAGGGTCCAAAAATGGATAGCGGTCTGCCTTTTCAACAAATTTTCGGTTTAACAATGTTGCAAAATCAGACGGAATGTTTTTATGGGTGCTAACGGTTCGCTCGAAAATAGCCATCATTTCTTCCATTGCCGTAACAATGCGCATCGATGGCTTCTCTAAAACTTCCTCTGGATGCAGGTCGTCATCCGTTTCGTTTTCACTGGCAAGGTTCTTTTCATCCATAGGGATGCGACTAACATGGAAAGCGCCCCCATGGTCTTTTGTCAATTGAACAAGTTTTTCCTGATCGTTTTCCCCTCGCCGGCTGTCACCAGCACCCCAGGAATATGATCCTCCCGATACTTGACCATTGTTGAAGAAGATCAGTCCTTCCCCCTGGGTATCTCCGATGACAACCTCAATGAACCCCGTGAGTCCTTCAGATTTCATTTTTTTGATCAAGCCTTCGAGATCGGTAAACTCCGTGGTAAGATCCTGATAGATGCGCTGCGCATTTGGCATCGTCGACCAAAAGTAAATATCTTCTGACCTGAGGAGGTAGACATTCAATGAAAAATTCGTGGATTCTGATGATTGAATGAGCTGATCTACCGCACCAGATCCGGTTGACTCATTATTTTTTTGAAAGAAAATACCATTGAGGATTTCATCTTTGTCAAAGAATAATATTCCTTCCGAAGACGAAGATTTAAAGGACAAGGCACCGCACCCAACTTCACCTTGAAAATGTTCAATCAACCGCTCAATGTTGACATAATAGCTATTCAAACTTGCGAAAATAGGATTTTCTTTAGGTGTAACAAACATTCAAATCGTTCCTAGTCATCAAAATGACTGTTTCGGTAATCAAAAAGGTCAGCGCCATATGTCACAACGCCTGCCTGTAAGATCATAATTCCGGAAAAGAGCCGGGCCTATCTTCGCCGACGCCTAAGCCTTTCAATGGACAAGCGTATACTGTCTTGCATTCGCGTAATCGCCTCGGCGAGGTCGCCGATTTCATCCTTGGACTTGTTTTCAATTTCAACACCAAGTTCGCCGACACTGATGCGGTTGGCCGCATCCGTCAATTTGCGGATTGGTGTTACGATCGCGCGACTTGCGATGTAGGCAATGATAAGAACAACGATAAAGGTTGCGCCCATCAGTGCAAAAGCGAACATTTGCGATTCTTTGAGGATCGCAAACGCTTCATTTTTTGCCTGCTGGATCGCAAGCGTCCATCCCAGCTGGGTTGTTTTGGCGAAGCCGATCTCATTACGCCCATTGTCATCTTTAAATTCAATCATGCCGTTCTTATTGGCATTGGCCGCCTTGACCAGCGGATGATTGCTCAGATCCTTTTGCTCCTCAACGAACTCCTTCAATTGATGGGACACAACCTTCCCGTATTGATCAACCAGAAATGCGTATCCTGTTTTTCCCTGGCGCCAATTTGCAATGCGCTGGCTGATCGCATCGCGAGTCATGGCTGCGGCCATCACCCCGATGGTCTGATTGTTTTTCCGGATCGGCACAGCAATAACCAATGCCGGTTGTTTCGATGTTTTACCAATCAAGTTTTGCCAGGTGAGGTCTTTTCCTGAAGTGATATCCTGGACGTATTGGCGATCCGAGTAATCTTTTAATTCTTTTCCATCATTTCGGGCCACATTCATCCCATTGATATCCGTTGTAAAAACAAGATACATCCAAGGATATTCTTTCTGAACCGTTTGCAAAAGAATTTCCTGCTCAAATCGATTCATTGATTGGATACCCGGCATTTGCGCCACCGTGTTAAGGACACGGATGTTTTTATCAAGCCATTCATCGACTTCATCGGCCAGCACGCTGGCGGTTTGTATGCCCATCTGAGTCGTGTCACTGACGATGCGATCATTGGCCTGTCGAAACGAAAGAATAAAATAAATCGTTCCCGGCAGCAGGCTAACAAGCAGCATGAGAAGAATCACCTTGGTGGTTAGCCCCATGCCCGCTTTCTTCTTACGACGATCGATGCGGTCTGTCACAGGGGGGGCTGATGGTTCAACGACCTGGGAGGGCGGCTCGGATTTATCGCTGGTTTCTTCCGGCACCTCGGTGGAATCGGCAACCGGAGATTCCATGGTCTCGGGTTCCACAGTCGGTTCCGGTTCACGCCTGCTTTCCAGCTTGTTCACGGTGATGATGTGAGAACAGGCTTTGCATTTAAAGCGGGCTTGTTCCCCCTTGATTTTCCCCGGGTCAATTTTGTATTTTTTGCCACATTCTTCACAAATAACGATCATAGCCGCACTCCTTGTCTACGATATCGACAGTTTACTACCACATTTCAATATCCGGTAATGACGCACAAACCATTCGTCTAAAAAAAAGGGGCAAACGGATTAAATCAGCTTAAAGCATTGCGCTTTCTCTCTGATCGAATCAGTAGCCTTTTTCTCGAATTTTCTTCACCATGCGCTGCTTAAATTCAGTGCGTTTTTCATCTCGCTGAATTTCTTGAGCAAGTAAGTTGACCAATTCCGCGGCACGATGCGTTGGGAAATTGGATTTTGTATAACCGAGTTCTTCAACGCCATCTTCAACGATCACCTCGCCTAAAGGGCCGATGGCAAGCGATAATTCAGAAATCAGAAATGATATAAAATCATGGTCAAGAACACTTCCGGAACCTTCAACTCTTTCGATCAGTTTCAATTCGACCAGTTTTTTTGTGGCATCTCGCATGGTCGCCATGTTCAGACCAGATTGTTGGGCAACCTTCCTGATCGTGCTTTTCCCATCCAATGCCATGAGAACGCTCAACATATGACCGTCAAGAGAAAAATTACCCAGATCGTCTCGCACAACGGGTTTGAAGACGAGTTCCGAAATATCACCGGACGACAAATCCATCGCTTACCTCCCCCAAATTTTTTTACCGAATTCGTATGCGATCGTCGGCCAATGGTGCAAGCACCCGCTTACCACGGGCTCTCCCTAAACCGCTCGGAACATTCATGTTCTATTTGTTTGCCAGACGCGCTATGTCTTCACGGATGCTATTGAGTTCCTTCGTAAGCATTGTATTAAAGGCGTCCATGACATCATCGAAATGTTTTTTGGTCACGATAGCACTCGCCTGCGAAGGGTTGTCCGTTGCAGCAGCTTCGCGTGGAGCGCGACCTTTTTTTCCCTGACCGTTTGCCAAGCCCGCAGGCGCTGCAGGGGCAGGCGAAGGTTCGGTTTCACCACCACGGGTGGCATCGATTTGCTCTTTCAACTCTTTGTATTTGTTCAACTCGACATACAACAGTTTTTTCTTCTCTGAAGGTGAAATTTTGCCCGGTGACACGGCTGTTTCAAAGCTATTATAGACGGAATTAAGGAGTTTAAAAGAGATAGGATGTGCTTTGCCTTTATTTGTTTTTACGTAAAGTCCCAAAGAACCCAGCAATTGAAGAAACATGACTAAAATTCGATCTTCCTCAAAGCGTGTTTTGAGCAAATCAATCTGAGAGATAAACCGTGCCATCACATCGTCCGTAATTTCCCACTCGATGGACATCACCAATGACTTTAATTCGTCCAATGGATCTTCTGAGGGACCATGACCGGCAAGGGGCTTTTCCGCCTGATCGTCATCATCAAAAAGCGTGTCGAGTCGGTTTTCCAGATCGCTGTCAACTTTGCTTTTTTGGGCGTCGTTGTTCACGGACATCTCCTATTTTAATTCATCCTTGATAGAGGCCATGGTCATGGTGATAATCTTTTTGAGGGTCGAAACCACGTTTGTACCCGTCACGGCACTGGCTTCAAACGCCGGACGCTTCAGCTGGCTGTTGAGGTCCTTCTCCATCGTTGCAAAGGGTAGCAGGGGAATACCCTGCTCCGTGAGATCGACTTTGTTGTATTGAAATACCAGCGGAATGGCAAAGATGCTTTTTTTGTAGTTCTTAAGATTCTCATGTAAATTTTTTAATGAGAGGATGTTTTTTTCTCTACGGACCGCCATCGAGTCCGCCACAAATACAATGCCATCCGCACCTCTCAGAACGAGACGGCGTGTTGCATTGTATTTTACCTGTCCAGGTACGGTGTATAATTGCATCTTGGCGGTATATCCGTTGATTTTCCCGATATCGATGGGAAGAAAGTCAAAAAATAACGTCCGATCCCCGTGCGTTTTAACGGTGACCATCTCAGTTTGAATGCGTTCATTGAACTTGTTGTAGATATATTCGAGGTTGGTGGTCTTGCCGCCACGACCCGGTCCATAGTAGACGATTTTTACTTGGACTTCCTTCTTTTTCAAATTTACAAATGCCATTGAAATATCACCTATCGTCTTCCGTCGATGATCATTAAAACACCCGTGGCCCGCCGGCGATTATGGGGTGTGGATAGGTTCCAATATTTTTTTGATTTTTTCTACGGATTCAGCAACTTTCAATCGAAGGAAGCCCAATGAAAGATCGTTGCCAAAAAGCGTGATCAGCAAAAATTCCGTGAGAACCTTGCTGAAATGAATATTCTCTTTTTTCCCTTTATGGAAAAGCAGGGAAAACTCACCTTCTCCCACGATTTTGGCCATTGCGCTTACCGCCCCGAAATTACCGGCCGCCAGCGCCGCCAGAGAATAAATATCGTGTTTATTCTCGCCATCATCGAGACTGGCAATGATATTGCCCGACATATCGATGAGGAAAACGCAGTGGACGCCAATGTCGACCAGATCGGTCTGAAGAATATCATCAATACTATCAAGCTGTTTCTGGCCAAGCGTATAAGACAATTGAAATACCTCCCTGAATATATTTAGGTCGTGCGCATACCGTCTTTACATCATGTCAAATGATCTTCTACGGACAATTTTTTTATAAGGATATTAATATGATGACGGTGTATTATCGTGAAGTCCGTCAGCCCATGGGTCATCCCAGCCACCAGCCCGTTTAGGTGAATGCCGCCGCTACAGGTTGATACGGTCATGTCGCAAGCACATCGATGCCCGATTTTTATCCCGCCACAAACACCCCGCTGATTGATAACTTTTCATAAATAGCAGAAAAAATACTGTTTTATCAAGGAAAAACTCAAAACCCTCTGCTGGATATCCCTGAAAACACAGGGGCAATCTGCTTCACACCACTAGGCCCATTCTTTATTCCCTGGAAGGGGGCTCGGTGGACATCTTGGCCGCATGGGACGCATCAGGACCGAATTCCATTACAACGGACATTTCGCTCCCACCGGTAATGGCCATATGCGCATTTGGGTAATGTTTGCGAAAAACATTCAACATGGCTTGATTATCTTTCAATACGGTGGCCGTAAATCGCCGATAATCATTCTCCCGGGCAATCCCTTCCAAAATTTCAAGAAGATAGGTGGCAATTCCCATTCCCTGAAAATCCTCACGGACGACGAACGCCACCTCGGCACTGGTATCGTCTTCCTGGGCGTAAGTCCCGATGGCCACAATTTCCTGATGCCCTGCTTTTTGAACCAGCCCGATCATGGACATGTTTTTGCGATAGTCGACGCTGGCCCATTGTTTCTGAATAACCTCATGAGAAAACAGCTTCATTTGATAGAAAAATCGATAATAGATGGTATCCTCTTGGAGCGAGTAAAAGAAATTTCGATAGGCGAATTCATCCGACGGCAACAAGGGTCTAAAATGCAGTGTTTTCCCGCTTTTAAGATCCAACGTCGATTTATATCCTTCGAGAAACAGGAGATCTTCTTGTGCCGGAGGCAGTTGATCCGAAAAAATGTAATGTCGATTTTTTGCGGTCTGGATCAATTGGTCGCGAAATTTCGGATGAGCGATCTGCGTCAACTCCATCACGCGCTGAAATATGCTCTTTCCCTGCAGTTCCGCAATCCCGTATTCCGTCACCACGAAATTCACGTCTGCGCGGGTGGTCGCCACCCCAGCGCCCTCGCTGAGATAAGGAACGATTCTGGAAACATTCCCGTTACACGCGGTTGAAGGCAGGGCAATAATCGAAAACCCGCCCTTTGACATGGCACTCCCCCGTAAAAAATCAACCTGGTCCCCGATGCCGCTGTAAAATAACTGCCCCATTGAATCCGAGCAAACCTGCCCGGTCAGATCAACTTCGAGCGCACTACTGATCGATATGAGATTGTCGTTACGGGCGATAACGGTGGGGTCGTTTACGAATTCTGATGATCGGAAATAGAACGCCGGGTTATTGTCGACAAAACGATATAGCCTTTCGGTCCCCATACACAAGGAGGCGACGACCCGACCGGGCAGCAGGGTTTTCTTTTTATTGGTGATGACCCCCTTTTCAAACAACGGCAATAAACCATCCGTGATAAGCTGGGTGTGAATGCCAAGATCGTGTTTCTGGTCCAGGTAGCGCAATATGGCATTGGGCAAATACCCGAAACCAATTTGCAACGTGGCCCCATCCTCCACCAACTGAGAGACGAAATGCCCGATTCGCATTGAGATTTGATTGTCTTCGAGATAGGTCATGGTTTCGACGAGGGCTTCATCTTGCGGAACCAAGTAATCGATTTCATCCACATGCACAAAACTGTCGCCCCACGTTCGCGGCATCGAGGAATTGACCTGGGCGATGACCAGTTGGGCATGTTCCATGGCCGAACGCGTGATATCGACCGACACCCCTAAGCTGCAATACCCAAAGTGATCCGGTGGACTGACCTGCACCAGGGCCACATCCAAACCAATGCGATGGCTGGAAAACAGTCGCGGGATTTTCGACAGGTAGGCCGGAATGTAGTCTATTTTTCCCTCAAAAGCCGCTTTTCGCATAGCCTTGCTGATAAAAAACAGCTTGAGATTGAATCGATTCACAAAAGCCGGATCATCCACGTAATCCGCAAAGGTGGAAGACATCATCTGATAAAGCATGATATCCTGCAGCTGTTCATTTTTAACCATGGCCCGGATCAGGTGCTGGGGTTCACCGCATCCGGTTCCAATAAAAACACGACTACCCCGCTTGATCTGCGAAATGGCCGCTTCGGCCGAGACCACTTTTTGAGGGCAGCAAACATTGATATCCATTTCGGACTCCTTGAAAACCTTTTCAACGCAATGTGGCACTTTATTTCATCCCAAATTCGCGGCTTAGTCAAGCGACGTCGATGGTTCAAAATCCAACATTCGCTGACCATCGCCCTCGGACCGACCATTGGAGATGGCGAAATGGCAAAACTCTATTTCGGGCACGATTGCTTGAGACTTGAGCCTATTTTCGATGCGTCGCCCCATTTTTCATTGCTATTCAGCGACGATGCATTAATTTCACAGGGCAGATAGTGAACCGGAAAGGCAGGTCGAAAGGCCCCCCATCGATGCCAACAATCTATTATTCGTTGGGGGAAACGGCATCACCTAGACGATGCAAGACGACAATGCACGATGCCATATCATTGCCTGACATAGGCAACACTTTCGCAAGGATTCGACGATGAAAATAATGCACTACTCGGATGGGACCCCGCAAGTTTTTAACGGAGACACCGTTCAAGGCGTGACAGGTCGTGTCGCCATAGGTAGGGCAGACGGTGCCGATAATTTCTGCATGCGCGTATTCGAACTTTTACCCGAAGGTCATACACCGCAGCATCAGCACGAATGGGAACATGAGATTTTTTTCCATGCCGGTGATGGGGAGGTGTATCAGGACGGTCAATGGAAAGCCGTTAGCGCGGGTTCCGTTGTATTTATTCCCGGCAATGAAGTGCACCAGATTCGCAATCGCGGTTCTCAAAAGCTGGTATTCGTGTGCCTGATACCGGCAGGAGCGCCTG
>Ga0180430_10001008_pt1 | contig 28966 bp, 19 predicted proteins | sample SS_ome_9_FD_132999 | JGI IMG/M metagenome (GOLD analysis project Ga0180430, IMG submission 132999) | Hypersaline lake sediment archaeal communities from the Salton Sea, California, USA - SS_1_S_2 metaG | ecosystem: Environmental > Aquatic > Non-marine Saline and Alkaline > Hypersaline >... | reverse complement strand
TCCTTCTCCTCCAGTTCACTGCTCTGAATGGCTGCACGGGTAGATGTCCCCATAAAACCTCCACTACGAATAAATTCTATTTGAAAGGGCTCCTTACTCATGCTTCTATCAGGTATTTCTACCCCCAAAGATACTGCGCCAGGTGCTGCTAATCAAGCCGCGGCACCCGCGCCTGTTTCCGCCGGCTGGTACAATACCCACAGCCTGCCATCCCTTATAGACAGCTTCCTGTTCGGAGCTGCCTGACCCAAACAGATTCCCCGCTACCCTGTAGGTGGCATCGGCAGCTGCCTGAAAATCTGCAGTCTGATCCAATTCCTCACAAAGGGTTCTGTACCAGATAAGTCCGGCCTTCTCCCATGAATACCCTCCCAGCTCAAGGGCTGCCTGATAAAAGGCACGGTTGGGTATGCCCGAGTTTATATGCACTCCCCCATTGTCGGCGGTAGTATCTACATAATTGTCCATATGTCCGGGCTGGGGATCGCCACCCAGCATCGGATCATCGTATGCGGTGCCAGGAGCCTTCATGGAACGGATCCCCATGGCATTCACATTGGAGGTAAACAGGCCCTCACCAATTAACCAGTCGGCTTCATCGGTTTTTTGATCGTTGAATCGCTGCTTCACCATGGAGCCAAAAACATCCGAAAAGGATTCATTTAAGGCCCCTGGCTGATTTCGATACACCAGATTTGCCTCATACTGGGTAACCCCGTGAGTAAGTTCATGGGCAATAATATCTATGGCCACGGTAAAACGGTTAAACAACCTATCCTCCTCGGGCAGGTCTTCATCCCCATCGCCATAGACCATCTGTTCTCCATTCCAGAATGCGTTGTCGTATCCTTCCATGAAGTGCACTGTGGATTTTATGGCCATTCCCTGGTTATCGATGGAATTTCTTCCAAAAATGTTGGCATAGAGATCATGGGTGGCTCCGGAACCCACATAGGCTTCATCCACTGCTTCATCGCCCGTAGGGCCATCCCCTTCACTTCTGACCAGGGTACCGGGCAATTCCGATCTGTTTTGAGCATCAAATACCTTACGAAGCCTCTCACCCGCATCCGGACTAAGCGGACGGCTCAGTTCGGCCAGTTGCTGACGCTGACCCCGCATTTGACCGGCAATGCGAATATAGGCTTCCGCCTTCTGCTTTTGAGCAGGGGTTCCGTTTTCCAGGATCATTTCCGCCATATGGGGCGGAATTATGCTGTGGATTCTCATAGCTTAATGTTTACACCAATTAAAGCATAGGGCATGAACCGGGGCTGAGAGATGGCCTTATCGGCATCTTTGTAGGTAAAGGGGGTGTCGTTGTCCTGATTATCATTTCTCGGATTCACATTATCGTTGTCGGGACTGTAGGAGGTATCGTGTCCGTGCAGCGTGCTGGGTAAATAGTAATCGAGACCCACATGCACCACAAGACTCAGGTTCTGATTCATCCGCACATGATTTTCGATACCGCCTCCCAGGCCCCACTGATGGGAAATCACATCAAACTCCTCGTTCCCTCCAATATATTTGAAGGTTCCTTTGAAGGATGAGCCCCTGGGACCAAGAACGATGTAGGAATTCTTCAATCCAAAAATGGATCTGGGAAAGAGAAAGTCAAGCCTGTAATCAATGGATCTTCCATGTTTCTCAGGAGTTCCGTTGGTATTGTTATTAATGAATACCCGTCTTGCTTCCCCGGAATTTCCCGGATTAAGGAAGGTATATCCCATTCCAACACGCAGGTCAAACGGGAAACCGCTCCGCATGGTGAGATTGCCCTGAAATCCCAGGCCCCTGTTATAACCGGCCATTACGCCCGCGGAGAAATTTGAGCTTCCTTTAGCTTTCTCCTGTCCAAATGAAAGGGTAAACGATCCCATTAAGAGAATGAATACCCAGATGCACATCTTCAACGTTTTCATCTCATAAGAATTAAGTGACAAATTAAATTACATGGCTCTAGTAAAACGATGAGATGCGAAAATTATTTCCTGTGAAAATAACAAGAAAGATTCCTTCTAAATTGTCCTCTTCAACTCTCTTTGTGTGCATTTTACACATTTTTCTCTTCTCTGAAAATCAGAAATTTTTACTTTTGCGCTCTGTAACGAAAACGGAGTTTATCCGTCCTTAAAGAAGAAACCCTCAGCATGATTAAATTCCTGGCGCTCGCTGCCATACTCTTAAGTTTACTTTGCACCGGTCTCTCCGGACAAACGGAATACCTTCCCAAAAAAGTTCACAAGGCCTACCGGGTGAATGAAGCACCTCTTATTAATGGAATCTTCGATGATCCGGCATGGCAGGAGGGACAGTGGGAAGGAGATTTTACCCAGCTGGAACCTTATGCCGACAGACCCCCTACACAGCCGACAGAATTTAAGGTGGCCTTTGACGATATGCATCTGTATGTGGCTGTAAAAGCCCTGGATAGCGCACCCGACAGCATCACCAACAGGATGAGTCGCCGGGACAATGGCGACGGGGATATGGTCTTTGTGGTATTGGACAGCTATCACGATCTTCGTACAGGCTTCATTTTTGGGGTGAGCTCCGCAGGTGTTCGCTTCGACATGATCCAATCTAACAATGGAAGAAACGAGGACACCACCTGGGATCCCATCTGGATGGCTAAAGCAAAGCTGCACGACTGGGGCTGGGGTGCTGAAATGAAAATCCCCTTTACCCAGTTACGTTTCAATAAAAATTCCAAGAGCGTTTGGGGCTTTGAAGTGGCCCGCCAGATATTCAGAGAAAATGAACTTAGCCTCTGGCATCCCATTCCCCGGAATGCACCGGGACTGATACATGCCATGGGGGAACTGGACGGTCTCCAGGACATCGAGCCCCGAAAGCAGTTCGATCTGACTCCTTACGGGGTTGCTTCCCTGAAAACTTACGAAGCCGAAGAAGGCAATCCCTATGCCACCGGCTCCGATCCGAAGTTTAATGCGGGACTGGATGGGAAAATCGGTGTCACCAACAACCTGACCCTGGATTTCACCATCAATCCGGATTTCGGACAGGTGGAAGCCGATCCGTCGGAAGTGAACCTGACTGCCTTCGAAACCTTTTTTGAGGAAAAAAGGCCCTTCTTCATCGAAGGAAAAAGCATCACCAGCTTCAACGTGGGCCTGGGCGACGGGGATGTGGGCAACGACAACCTCTTTTATTCACGCAGAATTGGCCGGAGACCCCATGGTTATCCTTCGCTGGAAGATGGAGAATATGTTTCCCTTCCTGCCTTTACCAGGATTCTGGGAGCGGCCAAAATCACCGGGAAAACTGAAAAAGGATTGTCCGTTGGCATCCTGGAAGCCCTAACCGCCGATACCAAAGCAAGAATCGATCAGAACGGTAACGAACGACAGGAGACCATCGAGCCCCTCACCAATTATTCCCTGGCCAGATTGCAGAAGGATTTCAACAAGGGGAATTCCATCGTCGGCGGTGCAGTCACCAGCACCATCCGCCGGCTGGATGGCACCGACATGGATTACCTGCACAAAAACGCCACCACTGCCGGAGTGGACTTTACACAGTATTTTAAGGAACGCAACTACACCCTCAATGCGGCCCTGTATCTGAGTCATGTGCAGGGCAGTGAAGAAGCCATTTCCAACACCCAAACATCCTCGGCCAGATATTTCCAGAGGCCTGATGCCGACTACGTGGAATTTGATCCCACACGCACCAGCCTGTCCGGGATGGGGGCCAAACTGGAGGCAGGGAAAATAGGCGGAAATTGGAACTACCTTTTTATGAGCGTCATCAAAACTCCCGGTCTTGAGCTTAACGACATGGGATATATGCGCTTATCCGATAATATGCTGAATGTTCTCTGGACGGGATATAATTTTACGGAACCTTTCAGCATTTTCAGAAGTGTGAACCTCAATAACAACGTGAATATATCCAACGATTTCGGGGGAGAAATTACTGGGATCGGATATGAATACAATGCCAGTGCCAGTTTCAAAAACTTCTGGAGTGCCGGTGTGGGAGGAGGATTTGGATTTCACCAGGTCTCCAACCGGATGTTAAGGGGTGGACCTTCCATGAGTTTGCCCAACGAAGGACGCTTTCGTTACAGGCTGATGTCGGACGACCGGCAGGCCATTTCCGGAGGATTTTTTGGGAGAATTAGCTGGGGTGACGAAAAGTATTACAAAAGAAATTCCTATACCCTGTTCCTGACCCTCAGGCCCATGAACACCCTCTCACTGACCCTCTTCCCTTCCTATTCCACCAACAGGCAGGAATTGCAATACGTTGGTCAGGACGAAATGAATACGGATGCCAGGTACATTTTTGGAAAGATCGACCAGAAAGTACTGAGCATGTCCCTGCGAATCAACTACAATATTACCCCCGACCTTACCATTCAATACTGGGGTCAGCCCTTTTCCGCATCAGGCGATTACAGCGAATTTAAGAGGATCACCGATTCCAGGGCAGGGCGCTTCCACGACAGGTACCATGTCTACACCGATCAACAAATCCATCTGGCAGACGAGACCTATGAGATTGATGAGAATACGGACGGGACTGTGGATTACAGTTTCAGCAATCCGGATTTTACGGTTGACGAGTGGTTGTCCAACCTGGTGGTCAGGTGGGAATTTATGCCTGGCTCCACAGCCTATCTGGTCTGGTCACAGACGAGGAATTATTACATGCAGAATGGCAACTTTCACATCTGGGAAAACCTGAATGACCTGTTTACGGCCAACAAAGCCACCAATGTTTTTCTCTTGAAGTTTTCCTACAGGATTGGTTTGAGGTAGAAGATTCGGAATGACTTAGGCCATAATTCGGGCCCTGTTAATTTAGTCACAAAAATTAGGTTGTTTGTCACCAAAATATAACCTTTAGTCATTTCTGTACGTATACAGGGGCATAAAACCCATTGGAGGTACACATGATTGACAAAACCGATATTCTACGTAACTACCACGACCACTCCATCATCATTACCCTGAGCAATGCCCGTGATACCATTTCCGGCATAATTGTCGACCATTCCCCGGAGGATCATTGCGTTGTTGTCAAAGATCCCCACCTGGTGGAATATTATGAAACCAAGAAAGATTCACTGATCGAAAGGGTCTATTTCAAAGATGTGAAGGCCATAGATTATCAGTAGCCAATCCTACCCAATTCACTTTCTGTCTATTACTACCTGAGGGATTAGCTCCAGATTCTCCTCCATCCCTGCATGCTTTACTTTGCGCTTTTGAGGCTTCATGCCGAAAATTACCCGGGTAAAATTGAAGGGCCGGACCAGGTACCAGTACATAGCCCAGGTAACCCCAAAGCTTGAAACAATCAGTATAAGGAAGCGGGGAAAGTCAGCCATCTCTATTTTGATCAGCAGGAACCCAAGAATCAGAATCACAGGCTGATGGAGCAAATAAAAGGGGTAGATGGCCTCGTTGGCCACTTTTCGAAAAGAACTGTCCCTGTTCAGGTAATGCCTGGCATATCCTATGGCTGCCAGTCCACAGGACCAGGCAAGGATAATACTGGATATTCCGTAGGCCAGCTCAGCTGCCGAAGCATCGGCAAAAAGATCAGGCAATAAGAACATGGATGCGGTCGCAATAGCAGCTTCAATCAGGTATAGCTTCCTTTGCTTCCTGATAGATTCAATAATATTCTTGTTGGACAAAAGCATAAACCCGGCCAGGAAGAAGATAAAGAAGTAGGCCACACTGTCCCAGTCAAAAAACAGATTCCTGTCACTTCCGGGAAACAGGGGTCCGAGCAGGATCTGAGAAGCAATCAGGAAAAAAGCCACCACATTCAGGGATAAGGGTCTGCTGGCAAATTCTTCAAGCCAAATGGAAAACCTCAGGTAAGCTTTGCCCCTGAAGATCTTTAACAAAGGAGCCATAATCAGACTTATAACAAAGAGGTAGAGGATAAACCATAGGTGATGCCAGCTGAAATTCCCTGTGGGATAAATCCCCTTAAACATATTGGGATAGTAGGTCAGAAGAGAGCTGTACTGGTCAGCCTTTTCCAGGTAAACCTGTACAGGTACCAGGATAAAGATCCCTGCTATAAAGGGAATTATCAATCTTTTGAACCTTTCCCCCAGGTATCTGCCTGTGCTCCTTTTACCCAGAGCATAGTAAGTCCCGGCTCCGGAAATCAGGAACAGCAGGGGCATCCTCCATTTAGATAAGAAGTGCATGACCCCTGTGAGTATTCCCGCATATTGGGTGGGATTTTTCACGTGCCAGCCCCAGGTATTAAAAAACATTCCAATGTGGAATAAAAACACACTGAATATTAATAGGATTCTTAACCAGTCGATGAAAAACTGACGTTCCGATTTTTGTGTGGATATTGATTTCATGATGCGTGCTTTTTGAATTTTGAGTAAACATATGGCAGCCTCATGAGAAATGAAGAATGTCCCGATAGGTACGATGTTCGAGCTTATCGGGACATACGTCAATAAAGACGTAAAGCGCAGTTTATCTGCAACTTAAGAAGTGTGGTGTTTCTGGCGGAATTGTGAGGGAGTTTGACCGCTGTGCTTTTTAAAAGCGGTATTAAAACTGGATTTTGAGTTGTATCCCACCTGTTCGGCTATGTCCTCCACCGTCAGTTTTGCTTCCGGATCCGCACGTATAAGGCGTTTGGCTTCTTCGACCCGGTACCATGCCAGCATCTCGAAAAAACCCTTGCCCATAACCTCATTGATGACCTGACTTACATGGTGTGAACTCTCTTTGATGGTGTGTGCCAGGTCTGACAGGGAAGCCAGGTTGCCTGCGAAGTATCGGTTCTCCTCCATTTCTTTCACTATTTTCTGGTGGATGGCAGCTTTCTCCTTTTCGCTGAGAGAAGATTTCTGGTATTTAGAACCAGGAAACTGCAGGAAAAACTGGGGCTGACCAAAAAAGGCCGAGTTTTTCACCACCATAAACGAAGTAGTAAAAATCATAAAGCTCAGGTAGCTGGAGATGAAAACATCGCCAATATCTCCTTCGAAAGAAAGTTTGACAATGGTGAAGATCAGGATGATGATGAAGAAATGTATCGCCACATTTCTGGCCAGCTTCAGTCTCGAATCCTTAAGTTCGAACAATCGCTCCTTCTGCTCCTTCATCTTTCGGATCATCAGATAGAAGGAAACGATCACATAGCCGGTAAAATGAAAACCTGTTAATAGATTTATTTGGTCCCGTAAGCCCAGAGGATCGTCACTGAACCTGGTACTCACTTCCAGGAAAGTCCAGTCGGGGTGCTTGACATCCAGGTAAGAGTTGTACTTCAGTTCATCGGACTGAATGAAATAGGGCAGCATGTACAGTACCCAAAAGGCAAAGGCCAGCAAGTGGGGCCAGCTTTTCTTTCCGGATTCAGGATAGATCAGGCTCCTGACATAGAGGAAAATCAGGGGGCCGAATATGAAATTGAAGGGCTCGGCAAAATTGGAAATGGGCAGCACCTGTACTATGTAACCCGTATTATTCAGGAGCTCTTCAAACATGGTGAGGGACAGGCTCAGCAATAATATTCCCTGAAAAATATTGGGTTTAAGACCCCTTCTGCCGCTGCGAATAAAAAACCAGGACAGGAAAAAACCCTGGAAGATCCCCAGAAATATGATTAGGTCGAATACCGAAATGAAGGTATCGGTGATCATACCTCTAATGTAGGAATTATGATTAAATGAACTTATCTTGAACTATGATAAAAAAAATTGTATTTCCCGGATTTCTTCTGACGTTTCTCCTTCTGATTTCCTGCCAGAGTCAGAGTCTGAAACTTTATGTCTCACCTTCAGGGAACGACGCAGCCGATGGCAGTATCCATGCTCCCCTTAAAAGTCTGCAGCAGGCAGCTGCGCTCGCCAGGGAGAAGACCGGTAAGGTGCCTGTCACCATATACCTGGCTGGTGGAACCCACCAATTAAAAGCTCCTCTGGTGCTGGGACCTGAGGATGGAGGAAGCGCTGAAGCGCCGGTACGCTGGGAGAGCAAAAAGGGAGAAAGCCCCATAATTAGCGGCGGAATCTCAATCAATGACTGGAAACAGGAAGCAGACGGAAGCTGGTCGGCCCCATTGCCCGAAAATTTCCGGGGCACTTTCAGGTCCCTGTATGTGAACGAAAAAAGAGCTCGCAGAGCCAGACATCCCGATTCTGGCTACCTGAGGATTAAAAAAGCCGGGGAAGACAAGAGAACCCATTTCTTTTTCCAAAAGGATGATATACCCCCTCTGGAAAGCACAGGCGGCCTGGAACTGATCCTCCTTCACGACTGGTCGGTCACCCGGACACCTGTGGCTTCTATAGATTGGGAATCCAGGCGGCTGAATGCCATTGATTCCATAGGTTCCAGGTTGAACTTTTTCACCCTCACCCACTGGGAGAAACAGCCCCGCTATTATCTTGAAAATGTTAGGGAATTCTGCGACCAGCCCGGAGAGTGGTACGCGAATTTTGACTCCCGCACCCTGTATTACCATCCTCTTCCGGGTGAGAAGATTGAGGATACGCAGGCTGTGATCCCACTTAGCGAGAAGCTGATTGTCCTGGAAGGCAGCAAGGAAAAACCCATAGAACACCTAAGTTTCTCGGGCATCACCTTTGAACACAGCGCATGGAATCTGCCTGAGAAAGGTTACTTTGGGATTCAGGCCTGCATGTTCAGCGACCGGAGCAGCAGTTCGGGTATATGGGCCAAGATACCAGCAGCCATTGAGCTCGACAGGGCAAATTCGTGCAATTTCGAGCACTGCATCCTCAGGAATACAGGAGGTTCAGGGCTTTGGATTCGGGAGAACTGCAATGATTGTGTAATCTCAGATTGTTACTTTTATGAAATCTCCGGAAACGGCGTAAGTATCGGAGAAGGACAGGATCGCCAGGTGGATGGGCAGGCCTGGTGGAAGGCAGCACCTGAAGAAGTCTCCAGCGGCAACAAGGTCAGTCATTCACTTATTGAAAGATGCGGCCAGCAATTTTACGGGGCAGTGGGACTCTGGTGCGGACTGGTGGCTCATTCAGTAATTGAGCACAACGAGATTCGCGACCTACCCTATACAGGGATTTCCGTAGGGTGGATGTGGACACCCGAGCCCACACCCTGTGAGGCAAACACCATCCATGCCAATCACATACATCACATCCTGAATATTCTCAGTGACGGGGGCGGGATCTACAGCCTTGGGCTCCAGCCAGGCAGTAAGATTAGCCATAACCTGATTCACGATGTAAGAGTGAATGCAGGGAGGGCAGAGAGTAACGGCATGTTCCTGGATGAAGGGACCAAGGAACTGGTGATTTCCGACAATATAATCTACGGAATTGCCAAATCGCCTCTGAGGTTCCACAAAGCTGTAGCCCCTACCCTGGTCAGCAATAATGTTCTGGCCAGCAAAGACGGCAGCCCCCCCATTGCTTATAACCGGACCCGGGAAGAGGATATAGAAAAGCAAAACAACACGGTTCTTTTTCCCTCTTCAGTCCAGGACAGCCTTAAACTGGAGGAAGAGGTGAAACTCTGGTTCGAAAAATTACGCTAATCCTGCTAAACAAATTCCGGACTCAGTTTTCTAATTATTAGAGAACCTTCACAAAAAATTACTGCCATGCCAACACTGGTTACCATAGCCACGTATGAGCAGTGCAAGACTGCTTACATACTGAAAGAGAAACTGGAAGATGCAGATATAGACTGCTATTTTGCCATTACGAGCAGCCCCGAGAAAAAAGTGGAAGAAGTCCGGGTCCAGGTGAAAGAATACGATGTGGAAAGAGCCATACAGCTTATGCTGCGCATCAAGGATGAACATGGAGTGAGCATTGAAAAAATCGAGGCTGTAAAAACTTCCCATAAGATTCTGGTCCCCATTGACTTTTCCACAGCTTCTGAGCATGCATGCTACTATGCCATCCACCTGGCCCGGAAGCTGAAGGCGGAGATTAAACTACTGCATGTATACGAAGATCCTGTGAGTGATCTGAGCATCAAAGAATCGGCCACCTACCTCAATTATCTCCAGGCTACCAAAAAAGAGACGGAGAAGCAGGCCCATACTTCCCTCATTGATTTTCATCGTAAAATGAAGTCCTATATGCTTGGCGAGAAGATCAAAAATGTAAGGATACATTCTTCCCTGATGATGGGAAAGGTGGTTACAAAGATCCAGACCATCAGCAAAGAATACAAGCCCGATGTAATAGTATTAGGTACCAAAGGAAAAAAGGAAGATTCCATCTCCGTATTCGGAGGATTGGCCAGGTTGTTGGTCAGTGGATTGGACATACCCTTTTATGCGATTCCGGGCCCCTTCTCCAGAGACACTTTTAAAAAACTTAATATTCTCTATGCCACCGATTTTAACGAAAAGGACCACCATTCGCTTGAACAATTGCTCAAAATTATGGATCCCTTTGAAAAAAAGATAGCCTGCATACACATCGATACAACGCACAATCGTGCCAAAACCGAGAGAATGAACGATCTCAATGAGCAGTTGCGGACAGACTATCCGGAACATGATATTAAATGCTGGTTGTTTGATGACAGCGATGTATTCCATGGCATCAAGGAATATGCAGATGAAAAGAAGATAAATCTCTTATCCTTTACGGTACATAAACGAGGGATTTTCGAAAAGCTATTCAAGCCTAACCTGTTCAAGAAAATTCTCCAGGAAGCCAATATACCCATCCTGATATTTCCGACTTGATAAGCCTTTCCACTAGTTAGCAAAAAAGTTAATAAAAGTTTGTACCGCTTCAAATAAGTGGTACAATAGTTGCATATTTTTACAGTGGATACCTTGAAGAAGTATCCTCAAAAAAAAGCCAACAAGTAGTATTTTGAACTAAAACCCGATTTCACCAAGATGACGTATTTAACTACGCTTATCCTTAGGCTGGTAGTGTTTTCCGTTTGCTGCCAGAGCGATAACAGCCAACCCCGCCCCATAGAACCTGACGATTTGTATTCCTGCTATACACGGACCCACTGGAAAGAAGACCAGCTGGTTCAATCCCTGCTGGGGAAATGGAAATACATTTATCTCGAGAATGTCTGGCACTATGGCAAAGGAATGAATACCGAAAACGAAAACCTGATCCTTGAATTTACCAGCGATTCCATCCTCTATATTCATAAGAATGAGGCGGTATTGCATGCTTCAAAATGGAAAATTGTGGAAGAAGATTTTCGAATGTATGCTCTGGAACTGAATACTCCAAGTCCCTACCTTTATGGCAGGATCCTCCTCTGCAACTCAATTCTGGAGTTCAGCAACAGTCACCAGCTTGGAAACGACCACTACTTTCACCGTGTACAATAGCCATCCCGGAGGCTCTTGTTAATATTCACAAACTACTTGACTTGATTGCGCGTGTTTCGTAATTTGTTGTTATTGAACGATAACCAAAGAACGTAAGCATGAAAAGACAAATCCTATGGACCCTGACAGTTGTTGCATGTTTTGGCCTTACCCAATCCTGTGCAACCTTTCCCTGCACCGACCTTCAAATAAATGCAGCCGGCACTCACGCCAGAATTGTTGGAGAAAGCGATAGCTGGTCCGGCGCATTGGGTGGACAGGTGGGCGTAGATGCCCTGCTTCCCTTTAATTGCAGCCTCCCTCTCAGAACTTACGCCGGTGTCGGACTTTCCCTGCAGGGAGCCCGATGGGAAGATGATTGGGGAGAAGGACTTACCAAAGGAATCACCAGGCTCACCTACCTGAATTTTCCAGTGGTCACACGTTACGATTTTGGCAATGGATTTTTTGCGGAAGCAGGTCTGCAGCCGGGATTTTTACTGAGCGCCAAGGATAAATACGAGAGTTTTTCCTACGACTATAAAGATTGGGTGAAAACCTTCGACCTGGGAATTCCGCTGGGAGTCGGCTATGATTTTCCCAATAATTTTGGTGTTGGTTTTCGGGTAACACCCGGACTTACCAGCATAAATGCAGGTGATTATGCGAGTTACAAGGATCGCAATTTCGTCTTTGCCATACGAGGAACATATACGATTCCAGGTAAGAAGTAAGTCTGAAGAAATATCCATTATTACAGCCATTGAAGCTTGCCAGTACTCATCCGGCAGAAGTTTGCCATAAAACAAACAATTCGGCATTTCCGCTGGTTAATAGTATATGATGCTGGCAGAAATCCGTAAGATAAGGGGAAAGGCAGGTGGTTTCATTGGCATTTTGTTCCTTCTTTTACTGGCATTCGCCTGTAAAAAGGAGGCCCTGGCTCCCCAGGTAGAGACCACAGGAATTTCTGAGGTTGGACTTCACTCCTTTTCTGTGGCCGGTAATCTCCTGGAAACCGGAGAGGAGGGTGTAAGTGAGCATGGATTTTGCTGGTCGCTGAATCCCGGACCCGAATGGGATACAGATAGCTCTGTAAAGCTGGGCCCCCGTCTTCAGACCGGAGATTTTAGCTACGAAATCCTGAACCTGGCTCAGAATACCACCTACTACGTGCGAGCATTTGCCCAAAACCATGTGGGAACAGCCTATGGGAAACAAATGACTGTACTCACCGATAGGAAACTTACGGTTCCAACAATACAAACTGCACGCGTGAGTACAGTAGGCGAATACAATGCAGTACTGGGGGGTGCTGTTAAGGATAACGGGGGCTCCGAGATTAGCTCCTACGGGGTATGCTGGGATAAGGCTCCGGGACCGACCATTGAGGGCGAGCATATTTCCTTCAGCGAAGGGACTGGTCCCTATTTCACCCAAATCGAAAATCTGGAGCTCAGCACCATTTACTATGTCCGGGCCTTTGCCACAAACAGCACAGGACTTGCATACGGAAACGAGGTGATGTTCCGTACCAACGACACACCTTTGACCGATATTGACGGAAATGTATATCCGACCGTGGTGATCGGCGAGCAGGTCTGGATGACTAAAAACCTGGCCGTCTCCCGCTATGCAGATGGCAGGGATGTGCCTTTTGTCCCCCAGGACGAATGGTGGGATTCTCTGAGGGTAGATGAAAAAGCATACTGCTTCTACAACAACAGCAATTCCAACCTGGCCATATACGGGGCACTTTACAGCTGGAATGCCGCTGTCAATGGACAGGATAGCCTGGCTCCCGGAGAGGAATATATTCAGGGAGTCTGCCCGGATGGATGGCATCTGCCCAGTGATGCCGATTGGCTGGAACTTGAAAGCTCCCTGGGAATGCCGGTGCAGGAAGCTAACACCGAAGGTTGGAGAGGAAACATCGGGGGTAAGCTTAAATCCGCAGGCAGAGATCACTGGCTCATGCCCAACGAGGGCGCCACCAATGAAACTCGTTTTTCCGCGCTTCCGGCAGGGGATCGTTTCCCAGATGGCTTGTATTTCAACCTTCGCTACACCACCTTATACTGGACCTCAACGTCCTACGATGACGAAACTGCATGGGCCCGTGGACTGGGTTATCTGACCACCACCATGTACCGCGGACATGAGGATACCAAAAACTGGGGATTTTCTGTGCGCTGCGTGCGCGATGAAAAATTCCAGGATCTGCCCTAGGGTTTGCCTAAAATCCATATCTTAAAGACTTGTAAGACATGCCCTGGAAAACAAGCGGCATTTTACCAGTAGAGCTATGAAAACACTAACCCGCATCTTCCCCATGTTTTTGCTAGTATCCCTTTTAGGCTGCAAGCCCAACGAAAATGTACAATTTGTGGAGGGCCTGCATTACGAAAGTGGCCAGGCTATTCGAATCGAGATCGTGGACGGACATATTACCCGGATCAATGAATTGGGCTCAGCATCCGGGGTTCCGGAGGTATATTTGGCACCCGGACTGATCGATATCCAGATAAACGGATATATGGGGGTGGATTTTTCAGACCAGGAATTAACTCCCGGAATGATGGAAGAAGCCACCAGGGCTCTCTGGAAAGAAGGCGTTACAAGTTATTTACCCACAGTTATTACCCGGGACCAGGAGAGGCAGGTCAGGAGCTTTGCCCTACTATCCAGGGCCCGTATGGAGGAAAAGATTGCCTTATCCGTTCCGGGATACCACCTGGAGGGTCCGTATATTTCCCCGGTGGCGGGCTATCGTGGTGCCCATCCTGAAGAACATGTGAGGTTACCCGACTGGACGGAGTTTTCCGAATTGCAGGAAAGTGCTCAGCAGGGGATCAAACTTGTAGCTGTCGCCCCGGAAATGGAGGGCGCTATTCCCTTCATCGAGCTTTGCAGTGAAAACGGACTGGTGACTACCCTGGCCCATCACAACGGTAGTCCGGCCGAAATAAACCAGGCGGTCGAAGCCGGAGCCACCCTGTCCAATCATCTGGGAAATGGCTGCGCCAACGAAATCAACCGCCATCATAATCCCCTCTGGCCGCAGCTTTCCAACGACGGACTAAGCGTATCTCTTATTGTAGATGGGGCCCATTTAACACGGGAAGAAGTTCGAACCTTTTACAAGGTAAAGGGTCCTGAAAATACCATTCTGGTGTCCGATGCACTCTCCTTTGCCGGTTTGCCCCTGGGGATTTATGAAAAGGATGGATTTACCTACGAACTCACCAGCGAGGTGGTAAAATTCCCCTCTGAAAATGTCCTCGCCGGTGCAGCCATGCCCCTCAGCAAATGCATTGAAAAAGTTATGGATTATACCGGGTGCAGCCTGGCAGATGCCATCCGGATGGCCAGCACCAATCCGGCCCGTCTTATGGGCCTCGATCATCTGGGAGAAATCGGGGAAGGCCATCGGGCCGATCTGATTCAGTTTACCCTGGAGGAAAACCAGGTACAGATCCAGAAAACCTGGATTGCAGGGGAATTGGTTTATTCCTTAGATTGAGGCTGACATTTATGGAGAAAAAGAAATTGCTTCAGAGAATTCTTATCGGGCTGACAGCCATCGGACCCGGACTCTTTTTAATTGGCTACAATATAGGCACAGGAAGCATCACCACCATGGCCAAGGTGGGGGCCGAACATGGAATGACCCTTACCTGGGCTCTCCTTCTATCCTGCATATTCACCTATATACTCATGGTGGCTTATGGTAAAACCACCATCGTATCGGGCAGAACAGCCCTGTCCACCATCAAGTCTGAGCTCATTCTGGGAAAGCCTCTGGCCATTTACATACTGATCGCTCTGGTGATAGGAGAATTGCTGGCTTTGATGGGCATATTCGGCATCGTAACCGACCTGATCAGCGAGGCTTCAAGGCTCCTTTTTGGCGGAAGCGGTTGGAATACCCTCACCATTACCGCAATTCTGGTCATTGCACTCTATGCCCTGCTCTGGTTCGGGAAGTACCAGGTGTTTGAAAAATTCCTGATCACCCTGGTCATACTCATGGGACTATGCTTCATTGTGGTATTCTTCATGCTTAAACCCAGCGTAAGTTCCATTGGGAGCGGACTGGTGCCCAGCATTCCGGATAGCGAAGGAACGCTTCGCCTTATTGCTGCCATTACAGGCACCACTTGTTCTGCTGCAGTATTTATCATGAGAAGTACCGTGGTTGCAGAAAAGGGCTGGAGCCTCAAACACCTGAAGCTGGAAAAGAGAGATTCTGCGGTTTCAGCATCCATGATGCTTTTCCTCAGCCTGGTCATCATGGCCGTATCGGCCGGAACCCTGCATGTCATGGGCATGAAACTGAACAATACGGTTGAAATGATCAGCCTTTTTGAACCCCTTGGGGGAAGGATCGCCGCTTTTATACTGATACTGGGTATAGTCGGAGCTGGTATCTCATCCATCTTTCCCATTATTCTGATAGCTCCCTGGCTCATATCAGACTACAGCGGAAGGGAAAGAAATATCCGCTCACCCATGTACCGTCTGCTTGGACTTATCGGTATTTTATTTGCTTTCGGGATGCAATTCATCGAAACCACTCCTCCCCTGCTCATGGTATTTTCTCAGGCCTTCCAGGCTCTGATCCTTCCGGCAGTCGCCATCCCCATTTTCATCCTGATCAACCGGAAACCACTGATGAAAGATCATGTGGCCGGAATTGGAATGAACATAAGCCTTGGCATCATTGTACTCTACAGCCTTTTAACCAGCTATTTCGCCATTGCCGACTTCTTTTAAGTGAGTGAGAGTATGTCCCTCCGACTTCTTTCGAGTCCTGGATTGAACATTTTTCATGATCTTTTGTTTAACATTTGAGTCTACTTTGTTAAACAATATTAATAACCTGGATCATGAAAGCTTTACTGAACATATTCGTTTTTTCGACTCTGCTAAGTCTGGCAATTTATCCATCCTATGCTCTGGACGGCAGTGCTTCGAAATTCACATCTCCCAAGGACAGCATCGACTATACCCGTTCATTGTCGTTCTACAAAGAATTTTATAAGATCAAACTGTACAATCATGCCATCGGACCCTGGTGGGAATTATTTGAGAATTATCCGGCATCCAGTGAAAAGCTGTATATCGATGGCGTCAAAATGTATCGCAACTTTATTCAGGTCGCGGACAACGAAGCAGAAAAGGAACTCTATATCGACACCCTGATGCTCGTTTACGATCAAAGAATGGAATACTTCGGAGGGGAAGGCAATGTCCTGGGCCGCCAGGGAAGCGATCTTCTGGCCTTTGGTCAAAAGAACATGGAAAATGTACAGGATGCCTACACCATGCTGGAAAGAAGCGTTCTGCTTGAAGGCAGAAAGGCAAGGGCACAGGTAGTGCTCAACTACATTACGGCCGGAATGATCCTGAAGCAAAATGAGAAAATAGAAGATAATCAGGTCATTGGAGCCTATCTGACAGCAACTGATATACTGGATCAGAACCAGGGACAAAACAGCCGCTGGAAAAAGACCCGGGCCTCCATCGATGAAATGATGTACAAGGAAGATTTGCTGAGCTGTGAAGCGCTAACGGGCTACTTCCAGCCCGGGTTTGAGCAAAATATAAACAATCAGGCATATCTCGAGAAGGTGCTTTCTACCTTTGCCAATGCACAATGTGAAAACTCGGAACTCTACCTGGCTGCGGCCACCAATCTGTACAGACTGTTCCCCGAAGCTGAATCGGCCCACCAGCTGGCCATCCTCTATACTTCGCGTGGCAATTACACCAGTGCCATCCAATATCTGGAATTGGCCGTACAGTCAGAAGACATTGACATCGACACACGGGCCGAATGGCTATACAAGCTGTCCATAGTAAGCAGCGCCAATAAAGATTACTGTAAGGCCATCAGATCGGCACGTGAAGCCATTGATTACAGGAGCGATTTTGGCAAAGCATTTGCAGCCCTGGGCGATGCGATAGTTGCCTACCGCTTTCAACTGGAAGATGACTTCGAACAAAGGGCAGCTTTCTGGGTAGCTACGGAAAAATACAGGCGGGCACAGCTCCTGGACCCTTCCCTGGAAGAGGAAGTCGGCCAGAAGCTGAACGCTTACAAAGATCAGTATCCGGATAAGGAGGAGATATTCTTCAGAGACCTGAAAGAAGGCGCATCCTATCGTGTGCTGGGATGTATAAACGAAAATGCCACCATCATGGCAAGTAACTAGGAACTTTTTTCAGATGGCCCACCAGGTAATTTCGCCGTTGATATCAAAGCGTATTTCCATGACACCGGGCCAGGCAGGGTCTTCCAGGCCCTGCTCCCAGATCAGAATCTCCTTCTTTAGCTTTCCCACAAGATCAGGATGCTTATCGGCCAGGTTTTCCAGCTCTTCCCGGTCTTTCTCCAGGTGAAACAGGAAGACCTGCTCATCCCTCACATTCCATATGAACTTCCATTGACCATAGCGTACCGATTTATTAAAATCGGTTCGCCAGTAAAGGGCCTTGTGCGGCGATCCCTCCTTCTCCCGGTTCAGATAGGGAATCAGGTTCACACCATCCATAACTCTATCGTCCGGCATACTGACTCCTGATACATGCAGGGCAGTCGCAAAAAGATCCATCAGGCTAACGGGTTTTTGGAAGCTGCTTCCTTCGGGTATTTTGCCTTTCCAGGTAAGCAGGCAGGGAACATTTACTCCCCCTTCGAACTGGGTCATCTTCCCTGCATTCAGTGTGCCATTATCCGTTGCACCGGTATAGGATGCACCGCCATTGTCACTGGCAAAGAGGATCAGGGTATTTTCAAGCATCGCTTCAGCTTCCAGCTTATCCACTATCCTCCCTATGGCATCGTCCAGGGCAGAGATCATTGCATAGTAGACACGTTTGTTTGTATCCTGGATATGATCAAAACGTTCATAGTATTCACTGGGGACCTGGAATGGGGTATGGGGGGCACTAAAGGCTGCAAAGGCAAAAAAGGCCTCGTTTTTATGTCGATCGATAAAATCAATGGTTCTGTCTGCAATGGCAAAAGTCAGATACTCCTCTTCTGCAATGATCGAATCGTTTAGCCGGATGGCGCAGCTTCCTTTGCGCTTTTGCCTCCAGATATGTTTGTTGGCGAAATAATCGTGTTTGTAGTTAACAATGTCCGGGTCTCCGGGCGGGGAATAATAGGTGAAGGCCTCGTAAAAACCATATTGCTCATCAAATCCCCGTGCATTAGGTAAAAAGGGGGCTGAGAATCCCAGGTGCCATTTGCCAAAGATACCCGTATGATATTCTCGGGCCTGCAAAACCTCGGGCAACAGTATCTCACCGGGAGGGATCCCCTGCTTAGCCATATGCTCGTCTGCCGGAGAAGCCATGGGTTCCAGTAAGCGCATGGGTTCCGTATTTACCAGCCGGTCAACCACAAGATATTCAAAACGATTTCTGGGGTAGCGGTTCATGGGCTGCCGCTCAAATCCGAATCGGTGCTGGTAACGTCCGGTCAGCAAGCTGGCCCGGGAGGGACTGCACACCGAGCTGCTGGAATAGGCATCGGTGAAGACCACACCCGAAGCTGCCAGGCGCGAAAGGTGGGGAGTATGTACTCCCTCGGCATGATAGAGGGATATATCATCTCTCCCCAGATCATCCACCAGAATGAGCAGGATATTGGGCTTGTTTTTAGTGGTATCCTGGCGGGCAACAGTTCTCAGGTACTTCTCCTTGCTTTCCATGTTAGTCTCGCTGAATTCGATGGGAAAGGGTCCATCATCCACCAGGACCTTGTGGCATCCCTGAAACACAAGCCCCGCCAGAAGAGAGTAAAAAAACCATTTAGCCTTAGCCATGAGTTGTCTTTTTGGCAAGCAGTAAATAAAAGAAAAAAATCCAGGGAATAATCAATCAGAACCAGTATGCCCGGAACTTTTAGAGAAAAACACCCGGGCAAGAAGCTGGATCAATGAGAATCTGCATTGTTAAAAACTTCCTGTGAAAGCAGGCCAATTCTTTGGTAATTTTCGGCAAAAGCCTGACCCGTAATAAGATAGGAATATGAGAAGATTGATTTCCTCGGCGATTCTAATCCATGTACTTGTCCTGGTACATGGTCAGTTAGTAGCAGATCATAGCGTAGTGGATCACTATGCAGTTATCCCACAACAATACATTGATTCGGTTAAGAAGATGCTGGTATCCCTGCCTGGAGAATCACACTCCGAAGGTTACCGTTTGGGGCAGCGATTGCTGGAACAAATGGACTCCACATACCAGGTAGAGACCTACATAGGATCTCCTCCAGCAGCTACGGATACCGTTCTGAGATTGGGAATGCACCGCTATGGTGGCGAATATTTATTTTTCTCGGAAAGCAGAATAGAGCAAATCAAGGGAGAGATTGATGATCAGAATGGTAGCGGAAACCCTTTTCATGTTATGGGTTTTGGCTGGTGCTACGACATGACCAAAGACAATGATCCCGGTGGTATCGAGGATACGGTGTATCAGGTCAGGTGGGCCGGCAGATCTCTGGAAGGTCCAGACGGGAATATGCGCTGGGGTCTGGACAGCGGCGATTCAGCTCTCACGGGGAACAGGGTAAGCATGAACAACTACCTGGAAGCCATAGAAGGCTGGAATCTCCATTGCGAGCAGAATTCCTACCCAACCCGCTGGATTTTCACCACTGGACCGGTGGATTCCCCAAATCACGAAGCCAACGAAAACGGCTTCCAGCGTGAAATCAAACACGATTATATCAGGGACTTTGTATCCCTTGACAGCTCGCGCATTCTTTTCGACTATGCTGATATACTTTGCTGGTCCAATGACGGGGAGAAAAATCTTGCCATCTGGGCCGATGAAGATAGTCTGCGCCCGCACGCTCATATCCACCCTGACAATATGATGGATTATGACGAAATGTGGAACCTTGTAGCTCACGAGGAAAATGGCGATCATATAGGAGATGTGGGAACCCTTCGCCTGGCAAAAGCCATGTGGTGGCTGCTGGCCAGGATGGCCGGATGGGACGGCAAAACTCCTGCAACATGTAAGCTGAATTTTCACCCAAGCAACAACTGGATTGCAGATGAGGTATACCTGGCTGCAGATACCAGCGCAGGCAAAATCAGCATTGAATACGTGGAATTCCAGTATTCCACGGACAGCCTGGAATGGTTTCCCCTGCCCGGTCCAGATGTATTGGATGGCAAGGATACTCTGTCCACCGATGGTTGGGGAGTGACTTTTTCTACCCAAAACACTCCGGTGCATGGCACTCTCAATGATTCTACAGTATGGATTCGCGTTAGAGCCCGTGACATACTGGGCAACATTTCTGAGTGGGACTTTTCGGATCCCTTTGGCATTGACAATAGCCCGCCCATATTTTCCGCCTCGGAGAGCACCACTCCACTTATGCCAGGTTCAGCTTCATTGCTCCAAAGCCTCACCGACACCCTGAGTGGGATTCTGGACGATGAAAGTCTGCCTGCTTTTTTCATCCACTGGAACGATACCACAATATCAGACAGCGTAAACACCGAAATGCACATCGGACATTGGAATGGATCCACGTATCTGGCCACCTTTGAGATTTCCGACAGCCTTGTATCAGACACACTTCACTGGCGGGTACTGGCACAGGATCGAGCCGGGAATACCAGCTGGTCTGAAGTATATAGCGGCGGTATTGTAGAAGACGCTGACGGCGATGGACCTGACTTTTCCGGTATGCAAGACGATGGAGATCAGTCTCCGGGATTTTATTCTTTTTCTGTGGATATTTCGGATCCGGATAGTGTCATGGACAATGCCGATTTCCCCAGATTGTATTACCGGTATAATACTCCGCACATCGATGATCAGATATTTGATGGCTTTCTAAAACTAGCTCATGTTTCCGACAGCACTTTTTCAGCTTCCATTGATGTGGGAGCCGAACATGTTGGAGATTATATTTTCTGGCGGGTTCTTGCATTTGATAAAAACAGCGTACCCGATAGTTCATGGAGCGCCATTCAGAACGGAGGACGAATTTTACAGGCGCCACCTCCAAATCATCCTCCCACGGATATATATGTAAGCTCTGACAGCATACCGGAAAACAGTCCGCCTGGATCATTGGTGGGGATACTCTACACCAGTGATGAAGATCAGGATGATAGCTTTCGCTATGAACTGATAGCAGGTCCGGGCGACACAGATAATCCCTTATTCCAGATTTATCGGGACTCAGCATTGTTATCCGCCGAGAGCTTTGACTTCGAAGCCAGAACATCCTGCAGCATCAGATTGCTAAGTATGGATGAAGCCGGAGATTCGTGCGAAAAGGTATTACAAATAGGTATTCTAAATGTAAATGAAGCGCCTGAGTCAGATTCCCTTACTCTCTACCCCGATTTTCCTGATCAGGAAACAAATCTAGTGTTAAGTTACAGGTATTTGGATCCTGAAAACGATATGGAATCTGGCACTCAGATAAGCTGGTACAGGGATGGCCTTCATCAGGAAATGCTCGACGATGCAAATCCTGTTCCATCCTCATACACAAGTTCCGGTGAAGAATGGTTTGCCACCCTTCGGGTATCTGATGGAAGCCTTTGGGGAGTGAGGGATACTTCCAACCGTGTAAATATAACCGAACCACCCTCGCTCATTTGTCTGGACGATACCCTCAGAGCAATTTCAGGGACCATTTCTGATAACAGCGGTAGTAATGATTACCTGAACCATGCCGACTGTCAGAAGCTGATCCAGCCTGAAGGTGCTGACTTTGTAAGCCTGAGCTTTACTGAATTTAATATCGAAAACAATTACGACCATGTGCGTATTTACGACGGTTCGGATATCTCTGCCCCTCTGTTGGGATCCTATACAGGCTCAAGCCTTCCGGATGTACTCACTTCCAGTGGCGGGAGTATGCTGGTTCATTTTACCTCCGACTACAGCGTAACAAGTTCAGGGTGGAGTGCCGACTATACCTCCGGCGAAATGGAACCTGTATGTACCAATGAAATTTTTACTCTTGCCAATGGGCTGGTGGATGATAACACCGGAGAAAAAGACTACATGAACCTGGCCAATTGCCAGAAGCTTATTCAACCCGCGGGGGCCAACAGCATCACACTTACTTTTACAGAGTTTCAGCTTGAAAATGGCAACGACTTTGTAAGAATTTACGACGGCACAAGTACTTCCGATCCACTGCTGGGCGAATTTACAGGAAGTAATATACCTACGGATATTCAGTCAAGCGGCGGAAGTTTGCTGATACACTTCACCAGTAACGATAGTATCAGGGCTCCGGGCTGGATGGCCGCTTATACAAGCAATGCTCCGGACTGCGGCCCCTGTCTGGAGGAAACCCACACCGAAATTACCGGATCAATTTCGGACAATAGCTGTGAGGAAAACTACCTGAACGATATGGATTGCCGAAAGCTTATCCAGCCACCGGGAGCAGATTTCATTACCTTAAGTTTTAATGAATTCAACATTGAAAACAACTATGATTTTGTACGCGTATACGATGGAAGCTCCACAGCAGACCCCCTGTTGGGCGAGTTTACAGGCACCGCCCTTCCCTCTGCCCTGACCTCGTCCGGTGGAAGCATGCTCCTGCATTTTATCTCCGATTACAGTGTGACAAGGTCTGGCTGGAGCGCAGAATACATTTCTGGGGAAATACTGCCCATATGTATAAACGAAACATTCTTTGCACCGAACGGACTGTTAGACGACAATTCCGGTCTGGAAGAATATATGAACCTGGCAGATTGTCAGAAACTGATTCAACCTTCAGGGGCTGAGGAAATCACCCTGACCTTCACAGAATTCCAACTGGAAGATGGAAACGACTTTGTTCGAATCTATGATGGATCAAGTACAGCCGACCCACTCCTGGGCGAGTTTACAGGAGTTGGTTTGCCCGAAGAAATTACCTCCACAGGAGGAAGTATGCTCATTCACTTTACCAGTAATGAGAGCATTAGTGCATCTGGCTGGATGGCAGCCTATACCAGCAATGCTCCTGCCTGCGGTCCCTGTCTCGAAGAAACTTTTACCCAGGCTTCAGGCGAAATATCAGACAATAGTTGTGAGGAAGATTATCAGAATGACAGCGATTGCATCAAGCTTATTCAGCCAGAGGCTGCCGATTTTATCACACTCACCTTCATGGAATTTGCTACGGAACGAAATTACGATTATGTGCGAGTGTACGATGGTAGCTCCATAAGTGATCCGCTTCTTGGAGAATTCAGCGGGAGCACTCTGCCTCCCACACTTACCTCATCCGGGGGAAGCATGCTGATTCGCTTTTCTTCAGACTATAGCATTACGGCTGCAGGTTGGAAGGCGGAATATATTTCGGGTTCAATTGATCCGGTCTGCCTGGATGAAACTTTTACTGACTGGACAGGGATTGTAGATGATAACAGTGGTTCTGAGAACTACATGAACTTTGCCGACTGTCAAAAGCTGATCCAGCCACCGGGGGCAGAGGAGATAACACTGACTTTTACCTCTTTCGACCTGGAAAACGGCAACGATTATGTGAGGGTATACGATGGGTCAAGCATTTCAGATCCTTTGCTTGGAGAGTTTACCGGATCCGGTTTACCCGAAGAGATCATCGCCTCATCCGGGAGCATGCTCATTCATTTCACATCCAATGAAAGCCTTAACGGAGCAGGCTGGAGTGCAGACTATAGCGCCACTGGCACCACGCAATGCGGCCCATGTGTGGATGAAGTATATACAACAGAAACGGGTATGCTTTCCGACAACAGCTGCGAAGCTGAGTACCAGAACAACAGCGATTGCCGGAAGTTGATCCAGCCTGACGGGGCTGGCAATATTACCCTGTCCTTCTTAGAGTTTAATCTGGAATCGGGATATGATTTTGTCCGAATATACGATGGAGCAAGTACCTCAGATCCCATGCTGGGTGAATTTAGCGGTAGAAGTATTCCCGGCGTAATCACGTCCTCTGGAGGTGTCATGCTGGTACATTTTACCTCCGACGGCAGTATCACTGCTCAGGGTTGGGAAGCTTCCTATGAGATCAATACCACAGGTTGCGGAGCATGCGAGAATGTAACATTTACCGAAAGCTCCGGAATGCTTTCCGATAACAGCTGCGGAGGCAACTATGAAAACGATACCGATTGTCAGAAGCTAATCGAACCCACTGGAGCTGACTATGTCATCCTGAATTTCACTGAATTTGACCTGGAAACCGGATACGATTTTGTGAGGATTTACGACGGAAATACTACGGAAGCGCCACTCCTGGGGGAATTCAGCGGCAGAACCCTGCCCGGCACAATATATTCCACCGGAGGGAGTATGCTGGTGCATTTTGTCTCTGATTACAGCATAACCAGAACAGGATGGAGTGCGGAATATACAAGGGGAATAGCTTCCGGAAATGCGGAAGCAAGTGTAGATGAGGATCTCATACTAAGCAATCCCCTACAGGGCGAGGATGAAAATCAATTCACTATTTACCCAAATCCAAGCAAGGGAAAATTTACCATTCAATCGGTCCGGGCCATAGAGAATCGGCTTACACTAATGATTGTAGATCCTTCCGGGAAGGTGCTGATGCAAAAAATGATACATTCGGGAAGCAATGGGCTTCGGGAGGAAGTCGATCTGAGTAAGCAGCCGGCAGGCATCTATTTCATACAGCTGTATAACGATGTTTTCAGACAGGTCGAAAAACTTGTATTATACCGATGATATAAGTTTTTCACCCTCTTTCCGGAAAAATAGGTAGCTAAGCACAAGGATCACCAGGGCCAGTGCAGCATGCACCTTCATGGCATCCATCATTCCTACCTGGCCTCGAAGATAACCCAGGGAAATATTACCCAGGGTAAGTCCGGCTCCAAAATGAAAGGCCCAGATCAGCGCCTGACCCGTGGTTCTCAAATGGGGAGGTGTGCGGTCCTGTACATATTCAACCACACCCACCAGAAAAAATGCAATGGTCACGCAATGAAAAATGCTGAAAATGATAGCAATCTCAGGCCTGGAAATCAGTCCGTAACTAAGCATTCTCAGCATGGATATGGCCATGGCAAAAAGGATCAGTTTTTCCGGTCCGCTTCGCTTCACCCATCGCGAGGCTATGAAGTAGGCCGGGATCTCCGGGATGGCCTGCACAAAAAACACCCAGCCAATGAAGGCCTCACTGGCTCCTATGTCGAGGTAATAGAGATTAATAAACTGCTGCAGGGGGGCAATTGCCATCCCAAACATCAGGATAAGCAAAAGGAAGATAAATAGGGGTGCATTGCGGAAAAACACGCCAAAACTCCGGAAATTCACCAGACTCCTGCCCGTGACTGGTTTCCGCGGCATGGTAAACAGGTTGAAGAGAGAGATCAACAGGAAGAGGCCTGCCGAGACCTTAAATATGATCTCCGTTCCCTGGCGGATCAGGTAGCCACCCAGAAGCGAAAGCGAAGCATATCCCACCGAACTCCACAGGCGGAACTGTCCGAAGGAGAACCGGGTATTCTCCCGTACAAAGCCTGCAGCCATACCATCCACCACAGCTCCCGCAGGCTGATGAAATACCGAGATCAGAAAGATCAGGAGGACCATGGCCGGAAAGGTGTAAGTCTGCCCGATAAAAAATACCAGGAGAGCGCAGGCAGAACATAGAAGCAAAAAAATACGGTTGTTACCGTATTTATCCGACAACATGCCCCAGAAGGGAATTACCAGAGCAGCTGTGGATATAAACAGGGCTCCCAGGATGCCGATCTGCATGCTGCTAAATCCAATCCTGTCGAGATGCAGGTTCAGGAAGGACTGCCAGCTGGCAAAAGCACCATTTAAGAGAAAGTAAAACACCGGAAGCCGGTATTCTTCCCGGAGGGGAACAATCCCTTTCTGCATGTTCCGGATCGCAAGCATAAACGAAGTTAAAAAACTCTTTCAGATGGTCTGACAGCAAACAAATTTCGCTTTCACTTTTCCTATTAATAAAGGACCAAACTAAAAACCCAATGCCATGAAACAATTTATTTACCTGTCAATGACCCCCGAAGCCCTGATAGCATCACACCTGCCTCCCCAGGAGTTTGGCAGCTACCTGGCCACGGGTACGAGGAAAAGACTGCGCGGTCAGGCCATATTCCTGGAGCTGGACTCTTCCGAAATGAATAATCTCCCGTTGGAATACCTGAACGAAAAACTGGTGCCCTACCCGAGTGGAGAGCCCAAACGTTCGGTGTATTTATCCATATACAGGGTACTGGAAAATACTCCCCTGGAAGCCATGAAAAACCTCTTCCTGGTCACCGACGACGGGAAAGTCCTGGAACTGATGCAAAAGTCCTTCACGCCCGACAAAATCGATGTGATTCACCTGTACCAGCAATTTAATCCAATCAGCACCAGGGTGGCCAGCAAACTTTCTCCCATGGAATTCATCTCCTTTCTGACTGACACCAGTAAGCCGGTTTCGGCACCCAAGATATTCTTGGCTGAGCTAAAGCTGAACAGACTGGCCAGGCAGCCCGAAGCGCCGCTGAACGACCTTCCCTATCCAAATCCGGATCACCTGAGGGAAAGCCTGAATACCCTGATTAGCTCGGGACATCGCCAGACCAAAACCGTGATCCGCCAGGTCAAAGGGGACCTTTCCTACCGCACCGTTAAAAATGGCTTTTTTGTGGGGAATAAGAAACAAATACTCCACTATCCATTTCCCGGTCTGGAGGAGCTGGAAAGCACCTACTATTCCTGGTGGCGTTCTGCCCTTACCCAATGTTTCTGAGTGGCGGGACCATAAAACAATGAGTGCTCCCACATAACAATGCAGCCTTGAATTACGTATAAAGGATGTATCGTTTCAAACATGTAAAGCTAGGTGTCATGAAAAAGATATTATTTCTCGCGGTCTTAGGTGTATGCACCCTTGCCCATTCACAGGTGATTACCGAGGATGAATTCAGGCAAATGGTGAAAAATGCGCAGGATAAATGTGTGGGAGCACATGCAAGTGTGGTGAGTCGTACAAATACTGATTTTGCGGATGCCATCTGGGGCAAAAAAATCCGGTTTAACCAGGCAGAAGTTATTCGCTTCTTTGACCATTCCAGTGGTGAGAAGGTAGCCGGAGGTGTGGATATTTCCAAGGGTGACAAGAAGAATTTCGCCCACGAATACGATCAGCAAGTAGTTTCCAAGTTACTCACGGATAATGGCCTGAGGATAACTCAATCCTACAATACCCTCTGGATCAAGGCCCGGCAGCCTCTTTTATATGCTGAGAACAAGCAGGGGGATCAGAAAATAATCATGGAACTCTATTGTCCCCAGCAGAGTTTTCTGGAGGTTCTCAGGGTAGGACAGACTCAGAGCATCGAATTCCTGATTACGGGATTCTGGGCAAATCCAGCTTCGAGCAGCAAGATCGTGGGAGTAATTACTCAGGTTCACACGGAGGCACAGGTAGTAAAGTGCTCTGCCGGCCACGAATTTGATAAAGCACTGGGATATAAATTCTGTCCCACCTGTGGAGAAGCCCTGGAATAATCAGAACTGGCCCTTACCCAGGATCTGAACAGCTTTCTGCACACATCTGATCTGCACTTCCGTACTTCCTTCCTGGCGACCTTTGAGTCCCAGCATAAGTATGTAGGTCCCGGCTTCGCCATAAGCATGTTCGATCTGAGCACCCTCAGCAAATCCACCATCTCCAAAATCCCAGATGTATTGTTCGATCTGGAATCCGGGCAGATAGGAATCCAGGCCGTGGAAACTTAAGGATTCATCCACTCCACCCTCATACTTGCCGCTAATAAATGGCTGCTCGTGATCCACCAATTCAAATTCCCTGGAACTCTGCATGTAAAAGGTACTATCGGTCCGGTTATCTATGATGTTCAGCCTGGCCCAATGTTCACCGGCACCGGGAAAACAATGAGTCACTCTCAGTCCCTCGATCCTGGTCCCGTCACTAAAGGTCCATTCATAGACCACCGGAAGCGAATCGATACCCGGATATTCTTCATCCCAGAATTCGTAACAGTAGTTGTTCGTGAGCATGGAATCGCAATCGAAAAGCTGGGGTATTTGGGTGTAAAATCTGAAAATATCATCGCTGCGTTCCCTGTTCGAGGACAGGTAGCCCTCCGAGAAGTCTTCGTTGGTAAGCAGTCCAAAATCGTCCTTTTCCGAATTCAGCGGGTACTCCAGATGAACAGGATCCATCCATTGCTCGCCTTTTTTCCTGCTCAGGTAAATATCCTTTCCCCCCAGGCCTCCCAGGCCATCAGAAGAATAATACAGGTCACCATTGGCAGCCAGAAAGGGATAAATTTCATTTCCTTCCGTGTTAATACTGCCTCCCAGGTTTTCGGGTTTACTCCATGCCCCGTCTTTCCATTCCGAGCTGTATAGATCGGTTCCACCCATACCTCCGGGCATATCTGAAGCAAAATACAGCACCCTCCCTTCGGGTCCAAAGCAGGGTGTAGTGACTGAATATTCCGGATGGTTGTAGGGAAAGTCTTCCGTGGGGATCCAGGATCCATTTTCAGGATCGGCAAAATAGATGCCCAGGGGATTGCTTCGGTTATGAATGTTTCGGCGCCTGGCCTTTACAAGCTGATTGCGCGAATATACGATCCTTTTCCCG
>Ga0180430_10001007_pt1 | contig 28972 bp, 32 predicted proteins | sample SS_ome_9_FD_132999 | JGI IMG/M metagenome (GOLD analysis project Ga0180430, IMG submission 132999) | Hypersaline lake sediment archaeal communities from the Salton Sea, California, USA - SS_1_S_2 metaG | ecosystem: Environmental > Aquatic > Non-marine Saline and Alkaline > Hypersaline >... | reverse complement strand
AGCGTGAAGGCCGAGGCGACAGTGAAGGCGGACGGGGCTCAGCACAAACCTTGGAAAATACAATGTTCTTTACCCAACCCGAACTCTCATAGCGCCTGGTACAACTATTCGGGGCAGGTCAAGATCACAACTCTCGAAAGGGTCAGTGTCGTTCAATCAATTGCAGCCGTTGTATATGCGAGAGGCTGGTCAAGTATGGGAGAAACATGAACAACCTCTCGAATTGAAAGTCATTCTTGAACAGAACTTTGTGCAAGACCACGATGGAAAGTGGATCATTCCCGACTCGAAGAACGAGCTTCATTTGGAGCAGATTCGAAATCGTGCGCTCATGAAGGAGTTTCAACAGTACCTCGATAGCAAGGGCAAGCTGAAGATCGTTCGCACCGAAGCGCTACGGGCTGGCTTCAAGGAGGCGTGGCAGGAGAAGGAATACACAACCATCGTGCAGATGGCGAAGCGAATTCCAGATGCGGTCATTCAAGAAGACCAAGCGTTGCTGATGTACTTCGACAATGCCTCGCTGATGTTGGGTGAATAAGTATGGCAACGAAAACCTCACCGAGCTTTGCAATCGGTAGCTGGGCCTTCAGTGTGGCCCACGGGGAGGCCGTGCGCATCCTGGATGTTGAGACGGTTTGGAATCACACCGTTTATCAAGTCTGGGTTCCCCAACAGGCTGCTGTCGAGCGAGTTCCTGCCGATTCTTTGTCGCTTCCGGAGCCAACGACAACGACCGGCATCGACCGTATCACCTACGCTGTGGCAGCGGCTCGGATCGCCGACGCTTTGACTCAGGATGTGCTGCTGGCCCCGCTCGAAGCGGGTGTGATCCCGTTGCCACATCAGTTGTACGCTCTGACTCGTGCCGTCACTGACGAAAAAGTGCGTTTCCTCCTCGCCGACGAAGTTGGCTTGGGCAAGACCATTGAAGCAGGATTGATCTTCCGGGAACTCAAGCTGCGTGGACTCGTGAAACGAGTGTTGGTCGTTGCACCTAAAGGTCTCGTGACGCAATGGGTCCAGGAAATGGAAACTCACTTCGGCGAAGAGTTCCGGCTCCTGATGCCAAGCGAGTTTTCTGCCTGGCGAAACCTGACCGGAGCAGAAAACGTCTGGCGACAGTTCGATCAGGTCGTCTGTCCCGTCGATTCGATCAAGCCGGTCGAACGACGACGTGGCTGGTCCCGTGAAAAGTTGGAGACCTACAACCAGGAACGACTTGGTGATCTGATCGACGCCGGTTGGGATTTGATTATCTGCGACGAAGCGCACCGACTCGGCGGCAGTACGGAACAGGTCGCTCGTTACCGACTGGGTAAAGCGTTGGCCGAAGCCGCTCCCTACCTGCTGCTCTTGTCGGCCACGCCCCATCAGGGCAAGACGGCTGGCTTCCAGCGGATCATGGCGCTGCTCGACCGGGAAGAGTTCATCACTTCGGCATCGATTCGCAAAGAGAAAGTCGTCCCCTTCGTGATCCGCACCGAGAAGCGTCGGGCGATCAACGAAAAGGGCGACCCGCTGTTCATGCCACGAGTGACAAGGCTCAAGCCGGTACGTTGGGAAGAGAAACACAAGCTCCAGCAGCATTTGTACGAGGCTGTCACAGAATACGTCCGTCTGGGCTACAACCAGGCGATGCGAGAGAACCGACAATACCTCGGTTTTCTGATGATCTTGATGCAACGGCTCGTCACCAGCAGCACTCAGGCCATCGCCACGGCAATGGAACGCCGACTCGAAGCGCTACAAGCCACCAATCTTTCACCAAGCGACGAGGAACCACCTGAAGACCAAGCTGACGAACAGGACAGCCAGGAGCAGTTGGAAGAACTGTTGGCGACTCGGCTGGCGGGACTTCAGAACGAAAAGGAAGAAGTGAAGCTGCTGCTCGATCTAGCTCGCAGGTGCCAGGCACAAGGGCCAGACGCACGAGCCGAAACGCTGCTCGACATCCTGTACGAGAATCAGCGAGAAGAAAACAACCCGGAGTTGAAGTACCTGATCTTCACCGAATTCGTGCCGACGCAGAACATGCTGCGGGACTTCCTGGAACAACACGGCTTCTCGGTGGTGTGCCTTAATGGTTCGATGGACCTGGAACAACGTCGGCGAGTCCAGCGACAGTTCGCAGAGAAGGCTCGCATCCTCGTCTCGACTGACGCCGGTGGTGAGGGTCTGAACCTGCAATTCGCCCACATCATCATAAACTACGACCTGCCTTGGAATCCAATGCGGATTGAACAGCGCATCGGTCGTGTGGACCGAATTGGTCAGAAGCACCCGGTAAAGGCATTCAACCTGATCTTCGAGGACAGCGTGGAACTGCGTGTGCAGGAAGTCCTTGAAGACAAGCTGGCGACTATTCTTGACGAGTTTGGCGTGGACAAGACGCAAGACGTGTTGGATTCCGCCGAGAGCGGAACGATCTTCGAGAAGTTGTACGCCCAGGCGATTCTCAATCCTGGCGACATCGAGAAGAACATCGACCAGTTGATCGAGGAAGTGCGAGAGCAGGCTCAGCAGGAGATCGCAGGTCGTTCCTACTACGGCGAGACGGCTCTCGATCCGACGCTGGCTCAGCAGTTGAGTAGTCACCCATTGCCATTCTGGGTCGAACGAATGGCGACGGCTTACCTTCGCTGCGAAGGCGGCAAAGTAGAGCGAGACTTGTTCAGTTACAGTCTCGAATGGCCTGACGGCAGCCGCATGGAACGAGTTGCGTTCCATAGCCGGGATGCTCAGGACAAGGGGCTTCAACATGTCAGTCTTGAAGACCCACGCATTCGTCGCCTTGTCGAACAGCTACCCCGAGTCGTTTCAACAGAGCCGATCCCCTGCGTGCGTTTTGGGAGTCTTCCTGCTGAAGTCGTGGGCTATTGGTCGCTGTGGCGAATCGCCATCGACAAAGACTCGCTACGAGACGTAAAGATCATTCCCATTTTCCACCACGATGACGGACGAAATCTGGTTCCCACGGCTCGCCACATTTGGGACGTGCTGATGGAGGACCGCCCCGAAGTCGAACAGGTAGGAACCAAGTCTGGCCCGGAGGTGGACGATGTTTTCCTCCGCCTGCGAACCGAAGCCGAGCGCCTGGGCGAAGACGCCTTCCACGAACTCTACGCTCGGCATCAACAGCGCATAAGGCGGGAGCAGGAAAAAGGGCAGTACGCATTTCAAGTTCGACGAGAAGCACTCGGTCGGCTTGGATTGCCTGAAGTACGGCAGCATCGGTTGAAGCGATTGACTGACGAGGAACAAACGTGGGCAGCCGAACTGACCAAGCGGGAGCAAATCCTGCCTGATCTCCAGCCTGTCATTCTCTTGAGAGTGGAGGTAGGGAATGGCTAACTGGCGTGACACCATCTTAAAGAACTTCAAGCCGAAGATTTCTCGACTGACATTGGTGGCTGACCCTGATGGGTTACTGACCGAAGAAGGAATGTTATCTGCGATCAAAGATCGGGGTTTCGCTCTGATCCCCTTTGATGATCCGATTGCCTTTCGTTTCGCCTACGAATCGCAATACCGCAGTCAGTGGGACAAAGGGCAGAACACCGACCTTGTTGTCGTGCTGCGTTCTGCCGAACAGCAATTGAACAAGCTGCCGTTCGATCTGCTCAAGGCAGGACGGCATTTGTCGTTCGCATTGCACCAGTTGTTTCCGAAGCTCAATTATCCGGTAATTGCGGGGCTGGATCGTATCTACCTCGACGCCGTGGACGAGGCGTATCAGAAGCATGACGGCGATCAACTGACGGAGCGAGAGACTAAAGAGTTCGTGCTGATGCACTGCTTCGGCATCGTCCCCAAGCTCATCAAGACGCCCGTTGACCTGTTGAAGCTGCTTCTCTCTTTGCACTCCAGAAGAGCGTTTCTGCCCGAATTCTTGAGCGAGCATTTGCTGGAGAGCCTGGCCAACGACGCCACGTTTTCGTCCTGGCCATTGAGTGACATCTTTTCCAGCCGAGAAGAGTTTCTGCGGTTCCTGCAAGACGAGTGGAAGTTGTACCTCGACTCGGTGAATGGCAAGAAACAGCAGAGCCGAGTTCCATTCGATCATCAGGACATCTGGGCCTACATCGACACGTTGTTCCTTGATGGCTCCCTGACGCCGGTGGAGCAGGATAATGTCGATGACCTGCCTTCATGGGTACAGGCAGGTGTAGTGCATGACCCGAAGGCCGACGCTCTTCGACGTTTTCATGGTCTTCGAGAGAAATTCCAGACTGAACTTCCTGCCGCCGACGCTTCCCACCGTGACTGGCAGCAGACCGCAGAGCGATGGGCAGAATTGATTGTATTGCGATGGGAGTGGGATGAGGCTCTCAACGCTGCCGACCGCACTGCCTGGAGTGATCTTCAAGTACAAGTTGAAGACGCTTTCGGTCAATGGATGGTCAACCGCTATGGCACTCTGCACAACTTGCCGTATCAGCAACAGCCGGTGATGGTTCACCAAATCTCTCGGTTCATGGCGTTAGCGAGAACCAAGAAGAAGATCAGCAAGATTGCTCTGCTTGTACTTGATGGTCTTGCCTTCGATCAGTGGCTCTTGCTGAAAAAGTACCTGGAGGGCTGCGATCAGTCATGGCGTTTTCAGGAATCTACCGCTTTTGCATGGGTGCCGACACTTACATCGGTCACACGGCAATCGATCTTCGCTGGTGAACCTCCGCTGTACTTCCCTGAATCAATTGAGGCGACTTCCAAAGAGAGATCACATTGGTTGCGCTTTTGGGAGGACCAGGGAGTCCCACGCACGCACGTTGATTTGGTCAAAAGCCTCGACGGTCCTAACGACCCGAATCTTGAAGCCGCACTCGGCAACGCTCGACTGTCTGTTTTGGGGATCGTTTGGAACAAAGTGGATGACATCATGCACGGGATGCAGATGCAGACCGCTGGGATGCACAACCAAGTCAAACTTTGGGCGTCACAGGGACACTTACAAGAACTACTCCTCCGACTTGAGCAGGAAGGCTTCACAGTCTACCTGACCGCCGACCACGGAAACGTCGCTGCTATCGGTGTCGGCAATCCCAAAGAGGGTGTATTGGCAGACACAAAGGGGAAGCGTGTTCGTGCTTATGACCGACCGGAGTTTCTTGAGGAGGTTGCTGAAAAGTTCCCCGAATCACTTCGCTGGCCAAATTACGGGCTGCCACCGGCGAGACATGTCTTGCTTGCCGGTAATCTGGAAGCATTCACGAACGTTGGTGACGAAGTGGTGTCTCATGGAGGGATCGCCCTTGAAGAAGTCTTGGTGCCATTTGTGGCGATCACCAGGGAGGGAACATGAGGCAGGTTGTCGGAATTGACAGAAAGATCAAACGAGCCTGGCTGGACGCCGCACTCGACCGTCTAGCGCAAGGCACGGATGAATCGGAACTGCGCACCTTTCTGGACAATCATCTGAAAGATGAATTACCGGGGCAGGCGTCGAGGGCGAAGTCCATCGGAATCATCTTGCGAATTTGGAGCGGAATCCCACGAGAACGCCTGGCTCTGCGAGACCGGGCCATTGCTCTCCTTCCGAAGATTAGCGGTCAGGAACGTGTCTGGCTTCACTGGGGCATGGCGGCAGTAGCGTATCCGTTTTTCCGTGACACTGCCGAAGTCGTCGGTCGCCTGGTGACGCTACAAGACGATTTCACGACAGCCCATGTGCAAGCTCGAATGCTGACGAATTGGGGCGACCGAGCGACGTGCAGGGAAGCAGCGCAGAAGCTTGTAACAATGCTCGTAGATTGGGAAGTGCTGCGAGCCACGAAGACAAAAGGGCACTTCTTGCTGGCTCGACAGATGACCGCCAGCATTCCCGAATTGCAACTTTGGCTCCTGGAATCACTCCTCTGGGCCAGTACCGCTGATGAGATCGAGGCTCAGCAGTTGTTGCGTCTGCCCGAGTCGTTTCCATTCCAGTTCAACGTCGGCGTGTCGGACCTGCGCAAGCACGAAGGTTTCAACATTCACCGACAGGGATTGGACATGGATATGGTTGATATTCGTAAAGTGAAATTGGAGCCGCTACCAAAACGAGCGAAGAAGAAACCATCTAAGAAAAGGAAGCCCGAGCCTGAGCAGCCCAACCTGTTTGATGGACAATCCGATGAGACTGCCCCCCGCAACGGCAAGCCGACCGATGCTGCTCCAAACAAGGCTCGTTCCAAAAAGAAGACAGAGACGAATAGCGACGACCGGCGAAGAGTTGAGGAATCGATCAAGAACGAAGTCCTTCGAACGCTATCGGAACGGGCTGAGCGTTTCCTTAAAGTGCGAGGGACTCTACTGGTTCCAGATGGTCCCTTCGCCGCCCCTTCAGTCGAGTGTGCCGAACAATTCCGTGACGGCCACTACTTCGGCTGCATCGCTTTGACTCAGGCCGTGCTGGAAGCGGTAATCCGGCACATTTGGAAAGTGAAGCTCAAAAAAAAGCCCAGCCAAGAGGGGAGCTTCGACAAGAACCTGGCAGCACTGCACAAGAAAAACTTCATCAGCGACGAGTGGAAGGAGAAACTCGAACTGATGTGGGCTGAGCGGCACTCATTCCATCACCTACGACCCTCCGTGGAATCCGATCAACAGAAGCTCGAAGAGACAGCCCGTAACACGCTGCTGATGCTCAACGATCTGGAGCAGGAGTTCTTCGGGTTTGATGTGAACGAGGGAGTGGTCGTTCCGCATCACCCCGAATACTGGTCGATCAAGGACGGCGAATCTTTGGTGTTCGTCCGGGGACAGGAGTAACTCAATGACGCAAAAGAAGAAAGCAAAGCCTGGAACGATACGCCCGTTTGTTCGCAGACAGATACTCGCAAATTTGGATGTAACCGACGACCAAATCCTCTCGAACTGGGAGGCGCTGCATCCGACAAGGTTGCTCACACTAAAGTCGATCCGCAGAGAACGCACTTTGTTCGCAAAGGCAACCGCTTACGACCAACAAGACGGATTGAGCAAGTTCTATTCTTCACAGGCAGAGTTACTTCTTCGGCAGTATGAAAACATCGAGCAACTCTTGGGGCCTGCCGGATCAGATTGGACGTGGCCTGGCGAACATTGTGAGACGCTCCTGCGAGAAACGCTTCAGCGGACATTACCGCCATCGCTAAAGGTCGGGAAGGGATATGTCTATGGTGTGAGAAAGACTGAGCAAGGGATCGAACGATCACCCGAAATCGATATTTTGGTCTACGACGCCGACCAGTTTGCGCCGATTTTTTCAATGGACAATTTCGTCATTGTGCGAGCGGAGTCTGTTCGAGCGGCGATCCAAGTCAAACGCACTCTGGATGCTGGCACACTCGATAAGGCTGTCAAGAATGTCGTGTCGGCCAAACAGCATGTCCTTGCCACATGTCAGTTCAATGGAAGCGTCACAACGGAGAAGATGTTCTCGGCAGTCGTAAGTTTCGACGAAGGCGTTCAAGGGAAGGACAAGGCTGATCTCAGCAAGAGTTATGCAACTGTTCTGCAACCACACATATCCGAGTTTCACCACGGATACGTTCTTCCAGACTTTGTTGGTTCCCTAAACGGCATTTACCTGCACTTTGCTGGCGTGAATACGAACAAGATGCTGTATCAAGCATTTCCTTCGGTTGCAGATGAGCGGAACATTGCTCTTCCGTTTCTGCTGTTCATGCTTGTGAAAAAGATCAGACCGTATGGCTATCACATATTGCCTGGTTTTCCGCCCAAACAAAAAGTGTTTGGACATGTCTCACTCTGGGAAGAGCCAGCAACTCCAACGAATGGAGAGCAGCCTACAACGTAGGTAGGCGGAGACTGTTCCAAACCAATAAAGATTCGTGAATGCCGTTCTACAAGGTCTATCAGCCCCGATGAATACCAGATGTGGAATAACTCGATAAGCGACACAGTCAGAATCCCTCACGTGCCCAATCGACCCGTTCCTCTTCATAGCCGTCCTTGAGTTGCTCTTCGCACCATTCGTAAAGCATCCACTGAGCCTCAGACGCCGCATCGCAGAGTGCGGCATCTCTAAAGCAACGAGGGCCGAACCGTTCCTGGAAGGCTGCTCCAACGACTTCTGCAGCAAGATCAAACACCTCTTTCGAGTAGGTGTCGTGTTCCCACTCTGGCCCTGATGTGAATGTCGAGAGGCCATCGCCGGTGTACTCGTTCAGCCATTCAGTGATTGGTGGTGCTTCACCCATTTCGACCAAATGCAGTGTGCCTGAGTTGTCCCGTGGATCGTCCTGACGCCATTCGTACCTCCAGTTGGCATCCACCCAGTTCCGATACATCGAGTGCACGTCACGTAAGAATCTTTCACGGTCGGATTCAGTCACCAGTAACGCAATTGTTGCATCATTCCAATCAGACAGTTGATTCTCTGCACTATTCAGTTGTGCCTCCCGCATACAGATTTGTGAGCACTTCTATCTATCCATCTCCCTGCAATTCACATCGCTGCAACAACTCATCAGCATCCATTTCCTGCTCCGAGGAAAGGCCAAGGGCGGCCTTCGCTATCTGGCTCGGCCAATACTCCGACCGTTCGAATAGTGGGGCCAAAAGTTCCTCGGCGATTTCTGGCACGTCGGTGAGGAGATCTCGCAGACCATCAACCGCCACATCGATTGCACGTTCATTCAGATGCGGGACGATTAGGCGTTGTCGGACGTTCGCTTGTCGCTCGGATCGGGGTTCAGTAGCTGAGTGTTCCCAGCAATGCCTCTTCGGCGGATCTCCACTCAGAACACAATCGGCTTCGGCATCCTCTGGCGCAGTTGGGCCGACCCTAATGGCATCATGTACGACAACGCCGCCATCCCCGTCGATATCCCAATCTCCCCAACCGTGATCGAGATCCACTCCAGATAGTCTCGATACATCTTCATCAGTCCAGCAGGCAGGAACTTCAACGATTTGTGTCTGGAAACTGACTTCGTGCCCCAAGAGGTCAACGAAGACCTTTCTGGTCGAAGAGGCGTCCACGGGCTTCGGGTCGCTTCGTGCATCGAACAACACGCCGTTCACGTTCGCCAGCACCCATCCATCAGGTTCGCACTTCGAATGCGATGCAGAAGGTTGCTCGAAGATCAGACCGTACCTGTTGCAATGGCATCGGTATGCCTCTACTGCTGTTTCGAATTCCATCTGTTCAACTCCGTTTTCTTGGCAGTGTTTCAATTCCATGTGCCCAAGCGGCGGGTCACAACTTTGGATGATTGTGATTGGCCATTCGGCAGTTACTCGGACATGTCTCAGACAAATGGCGGCACATCCACTTTCTGAATCACTCCTCGCTGCTGCCTGAGCCTGTTGGTTCGGCCATTGGCGTCATTCCTTGTGGGCTTTCCAGTTGCAGTGTGAGCAAGGCGATTTCAACGCACGCCTTTAACGTCTCAAGGTCACGCCTGACACATTGCGGCGTCCCATGGCGACATCCGTGCCTAATGCAGTTCAGCCGGAAACCCGAAAACTTGTCTTCGACAACTTCCCAGTCTCCAACCCGAGCGATCACTTCTTGACCATTCTCATTCTTGTTCGCTTCGATCTGGTTCATTTCTTGCCCCATCGTTCTCGGTGGTGAATCGACCACTTGGTCCGGCTCACGTATTCATTTCAGCGGTCTCGGTTCGATCCCGCAGGTGGCGATTCCACACAAGGTCTGCAAGTGCCGCTGTGTATGGGTCGCTCGTTGCATCATGCTGCCTTCCGCTCCAGTGTCGGTAGGAGACATTGAGAATCTCACCATCCTGAATCGTGATCGTGAGTTCCGGGTCCGGGCACACATCACCGTTCTGCTCGAAGTAGTAGCCGATCATGAGAATCTCACGGCCTTTCGTCGAAAACGACCAATCCTGCAACTCAGCACTGAACTCCATCCACGGTTCCTCCTTCACATCGAAAGTAAATGCCGCTCCGTCATCGTGTGCTTCACCGTGTGTCCTCAACCACTCCGTTATCCGTGTAACAGACATGTCCGACTCCTTTTTCTGTTGATGTGTTTTCAGCAGTGGGAACTATTCGTCCCTCACTGACACCAGCATTGTGAGGAGCCGTTCGGCAGAAACTCGGACACGCCTCGGACAAATGGCGGCAGTTGCGAAAATGATCAGACCAGCTTCAGCCGGACAGCATGGCGTTGCGACTCGAATGTGATGCCGGTGAACTCGCCTTCTTGCAATTGCTTGCGTAGCCGACTGATTGCCCTGGTGATCGTTGCGTCCTCGGTAGTTTCCTCTTTCCAGACCTCGTCCCGCAGCTTTCTAAATTCCACGTAGACGTTAGGACGCCTCGCCAATCGGGCGAGCAGATGAAAACTGATCGTGTTGCCGAGCAGAAGTGGTCCCTGGTCCTTAAACGACACTGCGTACTTGCCGGGATCAATGATCAGTCCATATCTGGACGGCTCAGGATTACCGACTCTTTGAGCCTGGAACGATGTGACCTGATCGACCGTGTAAGCAGTGATTCGAACGGGGGTGATACCACATCCCCTCATCTCCTCGATGGCATCGGGGCCAAACAATTCGACAACCTCGGATGCAGACCAATACTCTTGGACGCCACCCTTCCTCCCGTCAGATCGCACGAACTCGACCACATCGTCGTTTGCGACGACATGCCTCCGGTCTACATCCTTGCCATTGATCAGAGCAGTTGCATTCGACGGGATGTTGAACACGTCTCTCAGCTTGTGATCGACCTGCGACACCGTCATGCCTTCGACGGAGAAGTATCCCTCGTTCGCTCCATGAACAACTCGAACTGACATTTCTGCACCTCAATTGCTACATGATCCCAATTGGGAGTGAATACGAAGATTTGTTCCTCTGTCCCCATCGGGAATGACAACGGCATCTGCTGTGTTCGTGGCCAAAGTGTCCCCGTGCCTCAACGGCAATGTGTACAACGCATACCAGCCTTCACGGAACATTTCGTCCATGGCTTCCTCGTGAATCTTTTCGAGGACCGCCGCTTGTTTTTCAGTCGGAAACCGTTCGGGGTATTTGATCATCTGTTTGTGAACTGACTCCACAAATCGTTCAGCACTGGCCGATACCGTTCCCTTGAGATTCCAGAACAGAATGTCCTCGCACTTGTCGATGAATCCCTGTGTTCGTGGGTAATCCGCCAGGTCGTATGGTGTTCGCATGTTTGCTCCTCCTAAGCTGCGTTGATCCAAAACATGTGCACTTGCACGTCCTCAAATCGCTCGTGTGCCTTATTTATGCGTGCAACGAATGACTTCGTCAGATGCTTCAACATTCCGAGCGAGTTCTTTCCCTGAAATCGATTCCTCATCCTGTTCTTCTCGGTCTCCCGTTCCGCCTGTGCGAACAATGTCTCCATGCTTGCCCGCAGGAACCAACTCATTGACTCATTTCTGAGGACCGGAGTGAAGCTGCTCTGAGTCTCACGGATGTACTCGCCAATCTCGTCCTCGGAGTAACCAGCCCGCCGCATCTTTGTCCCAATCCGATCAACATGTTCGTCGAAGATGCTCCTTTCCTTGAATGCCTCCAGAGAAAACTGCGGCTTGAACAATGAGGACATGCGGTAGTTATCAACAACTGCTGGCTTCGTCTGTTGCTTCTTCCGTTTCCTTCCCTCACGCCACAGGTCGTCCTGCTGAACCTTCGTCGGACGAAGGTTGCTGCTAATAAGGCCCATTTTCTGCAGCTGCTTCACGGAACGTGCCGCTGTCGCCCATCCAATGGACAGGCAGTTTGCGATCCCGGTGATGTTCTGGCGTCGCTGATTATTAGCGACGGAGACGAGGAACCAATAAACGACGGCACACCGTGTCATCAGCTTGGAACGATTGGGCATCGATATCGGGAAATACGCTAGCCGTTCATGCCACTTGTCGCTTTCGCTCTTCCTCGGCACGAACCAAGCCTCTGTCGCCCCTGTGGGCTGTAATGCTCGCCAGCACCCCTTTGACTTTTCAACAAGGCCATGTGATTCGAGCACCCCAAGGCTTGCGGCCACAACGGAAGCACGGTCGAGCCCGGTGTGGACAGCGATGTTTTTTGCGAATTGGGACTTCCCGTGTCGGATCTTGCTGACCAGATGCGAGTACACCAGCCGCTCAGCGAAATCGAGCGGGCAGTCCTTGTTGAATGTCAGGAACCAAAGTTGCTTTTTCTTCATGGTCTATGAGAGTAAGTATTGCTCAACCTTCGAAGCGTTTTTTCAAAATCTGCCGTGTCGATTTTGGAGGGTTTCGTGTCGGTTTTGGAGGATTGTGTGTCGATAATGGAGGTTCCCGTGTCGATTTTGGAGACAATAAATACTGGTAACTACTTTGAAGCACCTTACTACTCGCTTCGCTCGTAGACGGTGCTTCAAAAACGTAATTACAAAGGTCATCACCCCGCCGCCCCTTCGGGGACGACGGCCACGACCTCTTTGGAAAAGAACGGGAAGGCAGCCAAGTGTTGCCGAGTTGCTGCCCATTGCTGGAAGTTCTCGGGTACTGCCACCGCTTTCTGCACAATGCTTGAGGTGTCCGTAACCGCATGGACTGCTCACGTGCCGCCAAGGCGGCTGTAACGCAATTGAATCGGCTGCGAGACCAAAGACCTGCGCCCGGTGAATATCTCTTTTCTGAATAAACCTAGGCGACTCAGAGTGCTGCACGGTGTGCTGCTGTCGTTGGTGCTGCCGTATCGGTCGTTTCGGCCAATGTTGTGGGCGTGAATGAAGCAGTGATGCTGTGCGCCTAATAATCACGGCCACCATCGTCGCACTGCCATTGCTTCCCATTTTGCTGAACTCCATTTCCACCTGCCGTTCGGCCTCCTTTCGGCTTTCCAAAAATCCTCGTGCTGCTGACCGTGGTTTCGAGTTCCGTCGCAACTCCGGCAAATTCGCAACAACGACACGCTCGCTTATCAACTGTCGCACTGAAGCGACACTTGAACTGGTCAGGTCGCCGCCACCCCAACTCCCCAGCAGACCTACAGCGCTTCGTCGCATCTCTCATACACCGCCCAGGTTGGCCTCGGAACTGTCCTCTCCGTTATCAACTTGCGGGCCACAGTTCGCTGATTGGCTCCATGATTTATCTCCGCTATTGCGTCGCCTCTTCACAAAGACGCTGTTTCCGAAGCCGATGGCTGCACTGGCCGAGGATGTGGGACGCCACCTGATTCGGACTGTATCCACCTGGGAGCCAAATCAGCGGTTTGCTGTATCGGTCGCAAAACTGTCGCACCTCACCATAGGAATGGCTCGACCAACGAATTGCCAAAACGACCGCCGCAACTTCAGGTCGTGCTACAAATGGTGCAAAACTGTTGACCGACTGTCCGGGCTTGGTCTCAACCCACACCAACTCGTCCAACTCCAAGGCTTTCTCCAGAGCTTCTTTTCGTGCGGGTCGGCAATCGCCGCCGATCAGAACCAGCTTCTTTTTCTTTAGTAGCTTGGCGACGTTCTTGATTTCCGTCGTTGGCTCTGATTCAGGTTTGATCGGGTCCTCTGTCGCTATGGCATTTTGGACACGTCTGGCTTCTCGAATCGCAAGGCGGAATCCTTGCGGCTGGTTTTCAAGGTCGGGCACCTCGTTGATGTGGGGGATCAGAATGTTCCGTAGTTCGACGTGGCTTGGCGCAACGCCGCCCTCCACGAGTTCATGAACGGTAGCCGCAACTGATTGCCAGGAGATTTCTTGGTTTTCTGATTCGACAGTGGTTGTGTCGTCCGTCAAATAGCGGAGTTTGTCGAGCACTTTTCGTCGTCGGCGTTCTGTTCGCCTGCGCTCGTCAATGAGTTCCCCTAGGGTTTTCAAGCAAATCTTGATGTCGGATGCACGTTTCGGATCGGCTGGATCGTCAGCCGAAAGAAAACGTTCGATGAAGATATGGTCGCTTAACGCCTTGGTTCGGACCCAGATGTATGCATTCGTCTGGTCGTGATCGACAGGGCCATCGATGTCTTGTATCGCAGTGCGAAGTGCTGACTGGGCTTCGGCACAAAGCTGTAGTACTTCAGCCAAAATGAATCGGTCTTTTTTCAATTCGTTCTGGACGAACTGTACGAGAGCCAATGCTTCGGCAAGATTCTCAAAGCACTCTCCGATCACCTCGAATGATGAAGGGTCCGCTGGGGTCGGACTCTTGACGCTGTTCATCCACAAGTAACAGTCAGACAACTGTTTTGCCTTTTCGATGAGTTGCCGGTCGAATGGTGCAATCTCGACTTGGTGATCTGCACCCTCATTGCTGAGCCGGATTCTTTCTGCCGCCCAGCGACATCCTTCAGACTTCAATCGACAACGAGACTCGATGAGTGCGAGGTCGGATTCATCGCTCTGCACTTTATCCGTCGTCGAAACGGTCGGGGTTGATGCCTTTATTGAGGCAGAGAGGTCCGTCTTGTCTTCCAAATTCGATTCGAGCAAGTTCTCTGCCAACGACGAGAGATACCGACGAAACTCCTCGTCAGTCTCAACCAATCGGACGATCCTTTCACTTACATTTTCAATCACACTGCGAAGGCCGGATGTCATGAATGCTCTCTTTATTATGCTGGAATCCAAGGTTCTTCATTTTTCGGCACAAGTTCAGCGTCTTCGAGAACTGAGCGATGAACGATCTTGTTTGCATGCGATCTTCCAGCGGGTCATATACCTTGCCAACATTGGTCACACCATTCGCACTTCGTCAACATTCGGCACAGTACACGACTGTTGTTGTCCGACAGTCATCACAGATAAGCAGCTTCTGTCCACATTTTTGGCATGACCACGGACGCCGTCCTTCCTGACAATCACAAAGGTACTTGGCGGGCCTGTCGCTGTTGTTCGGTACTAACTGGAGTTCGCCCTCGCCGGTTGTCACCATTCGACAATCAGCGTGCTCTTCTTCATAAGCCTCCTCGACGTAAGAGACGTCGTCGGGGTCAACGCCATCCGTATCGGCATAAGTCCATTCGTCGTTGTTCAGCACGCTGCAGATGGCATCCGCATTTAGCGCATTGATTTCATCTGCGGTTGTTCCATCTGGCACTTCGACGATTACCTCCCGAGTGACTGTGCGAGTTTCCCGACCTGCAATTTCAATGACGACTTTCATCACGCTGCTCCTTCATTCTGGAGTTTTGAATGTGGCCACTCTTGTCGGACCATTCCGTCAAGGAGACCGTCAGTAAAGACCTGCGTTCCCACATACCGCTGTTTGAAAAAGTGAGCCAACTCTCATCGGTCGCCTCCTCGCCTGAGAAACTCGGCGTGCTCGATGTCACCACGAGCCTCCCACTTGGCGGCCTCAAACAGCATCTTATCAGGGACTTGGCGGGCGGCATCAGCGGCACGCCCGCTAATCTCCATGTCCGTCCTGACTTTGCGGATGGCCTTATCGAGGGGTAATCCCCGCAACATCCACCTGAGACATGAGGCACGGTCTCGGTCGGCCCGTAGCTTTTCGGACACGACTGACCAATCCTCACCATTGATGGATTGGCGCAACTGCGTCAGCGGTTGGCGGCTGTAGCTGTCCCTGCCACCTACACGCAACTTTGCAAAGTCACGGAATCGCAGGTCTGCCATCGGTGTGTCTATTATCTCTGTCAGTGTCATCACTCTCTCCTTTGAGTTCTCTGCCATTGTGTTTCTCCAATGAGGCGTGATGTCTTTGGGGGTTTCGCGAAGCGAAACCCCCAAAGACCAGTGCTCACTTGCTTCACGCATCCTCATCAAGCGGTTTGGGACGATTTTCAATCTCAATAAACCGATAGCGCACGTGGACATTCTTCTCACCGAAGCGCCCCCGCTTACGCTGAAGTTCCAGCGTCAGGTACTCAGCGTCAGTTTCGACGGAAAACCGTTCCCGTTCATGGGCACTGAGCACCTTGCCGAGTCCTCGCTTTCGAGCTTCCAATCCGTCTCGATCACCCTCGGGGATTATCTGCTTGACCAGGCCCAACTCAGATGTAATGAGCACCCAGTTGTCTGGTCGCTGCCATTCCTCACCATGCTGCCTAACGCCAAGCAGTGCGATGCCTTCACGAATAGGATCATCAGCAACTCGCCGCATGCCGTAGTTCTCAAGGAATGCTTCGAAGCCGTTCACCTTGAGAATGCCGCCGATCACTGCCGCCCATTCTGAAAACGGATGGCGAACGGACTTGTCCAATGGTTGTCCGCTGTCCTTCCAACGTTCGATCATGCCTCGCAGTTCAGCGGCGATGTGCTCGGTGTTTTGTGGAAGATATTCAAGCTTCGGGTTTCCAATCTCAGATTCCCGATCTGCGACATTCCCAACAGGCGTCAGGTGGATCGGGAGACTCCGGTTCATGATGTCTTCCGACACTGTTCCGAAGTTTGTTGAAACGGCAATCACGATGTCATTGCGGCGACGTTGTGCTGGGCCAGTACCGGTTGAGAAAAGAAATGGTTCAGAGTCGGTTGTGAACCGCTCGATGAATGCCGAACTGATGAACCGATCACGTCGATTTAGCCGGGCGTTTTCGACAACTACGACGCCAACATCTGCATCATGGTTGAGAGTGCCAACAAAACACCGTTCCAGTGCCCAGTCCGTCGATTGGTATGAGATGGAACTCAATCTCGTCAGCCCAGATGCGAAAAGAATTACGGTGTCTTTGCCAGCCTGGCTCTTTGTGGCCGTCGAGACGATTATTGGCTTGGCACCGGGCCAGTGATGGCGAAGCGTTACCGTGAGCGCCGCTGCTACAGCGTTTGTCCGATCCGCATCGGTCGCAAATTCCATGACATCCAAGAAAACATGGATGCGGTCCATAGAATCGTAAACACGAGGTGCCTCACCAACGTGGTAATGGCGATGCCCCGACCCTCCATCGTTGTAGCCGGGAGCCGTAAGAGTGAAGTCCGGCAGATACGCTGGAACGGTTGATACCTGATCAACGATTGAGAACTGGTCGAGGAACGAATCGGACCGCAACATTGCCTTCATGTGTGCTGCGGAAAGTTTGCTTCCTTTGGATTTTCCTTCCAACGAGATTCTCAGTGCAATCCGATCAACGAGAATTGGTGCAAGGTTGTCGGCTGAATTGATTGGGTACACTTTTCCATCTTCCCGAATCAGCAGAAGCCCATTTCCGTATCCATCCTTTCTGTAAAGCTCGCCCGCATCATTCAACAGTGCGCCAACCGCTCGATAATTCTCTGAGGCGGCGTGATCTTCCATCCACGAATAACTCGGCAGCCCACCGTCATCGCTCGGTGGCTGCCCCCTGACACCACCGTCTGACTGATGTTGCTCACCACCCGTGACATCGTCGTTGATGCGCTCCACTTCGATGGGGTGCTCGTACTCAACGATTGCTGTGCCTGACATTGTTTCACCCTTTTTTGGAGTTGGACGCAACGCCCGCAACATCCGCAACAATGGGATGTTGAATATCGACAGAGCCAGCCACGGTGGGCACGACCAAGTCGATGGCGTGCGAGGAATGCGGCAATTGCCGCCCTTCGGTTAAAGAAGGGACACGAGTGCCGTGGCGAGCGCCACGAGAGAGGTGGCGCACAAGAAAACGCCGGAAGAAGCGATTCGGGAGAGCCTGCGCACGTCGGCAGGAAAGACCTGCCGGTAAGCGACTTACGCTGCCTCGACCAAGTGGCAGATGTCGGCTTTCCAGCTAGAAACTTCTTTGGAAAAAAGTTCTAACCGTCTTCTGAAACCTCGAATTCTTTCCAAGAAGGCCCATCGTCGTGCTTCGACGCTGGGCTTTTTGCTTGGAATCAGAATGCTTTCCGCAAACACCTCGGGTTCAAACGGCGTCCGTTTTCCAGAGGCCGGGCACAACAACTTCCCTGCAAGTCACTGTCACACCTCAACTTAACGTGGTTCAAACAGAAATTGAACATCGAATGCAATCAGGCAACCCGTTAGCATGAAGTGAATTCAACTCGCATCTGCATCGAGCGGCACCCAAGTTTTCGTCGAGGACCAACATGCACTCACCCGTTCAGACACTCATTCTTCTTGTCTTCGGAGGGGCATTCTTTGCAGTGCCGTTTTCCCCAGCCGTTGCCGATCAAGAACGACCGAATATCGTCTTTATCATGGCAGATGATGTCGGGTGGTCGAACCCGAGTTGCTACCACAACGGTCTGATGAGCAGTCGAACCCCTCATATTGACAGAATCGCCCGGGAAGGAATGCGATTCACCGACTACTACGCCCAACCGAGTTGTACGGCAGGAAGAGGGGCTTTCCTCACCGGGCAGTTTCCAGTGAGAAATGGGATGCACACCGTCGGTCTTCCCGGCGACGACAAACGACTGAGCGACAAAGATCCGACCATTTCGATGCTCCTCAAGAAACTAGGTTATGCGACGGCCCAGTTCGGAAAAAATCATCTTGGTGACTCTGACGATGCACTGCCAACCCGACATGGATTTGATGAGTATTGGGGTTGGCTCTATCACCTGAATGCCATGGAGTACACTTCCAATCCAGATTTTCCAACGGGAGCGGAAGGACAGGCCTTTCGTCCGAGGAACATTGTTGACTGTCACGTGACTGCCGACGGCAAGCAGCACGTCGAAGATGATGGTCCTTGCCCACCGGAACGCATGAAAACGCTGGACGACGAGGTAACAGAACGCACACTCGACTTCATCGAACGACAATCAAGAGCAAACAAGCCGTTCTTTTGCTGGATGTGTCCGGCACGAGCGCACATCTACACGTATTTCTCTGACGAATACAAAAAAATGCTCGGCAAAGATGGCATGGGAATGCAGGAAGTGGTGATGAAGGAGTTGGATGACAACATTGGCAAGGTGCTGAACAAGCTCGACAGCCTCGGGATTGCCGATAATACGATTGTCGTTTTTACGAGCGACAACGGGCCTGAGATAATGACGTGGCCTGATGGTGGGATGACTCCTTTTCACGGCGAAAAGGGCACGACGTGGGAAGGTGGATTTCGAGTGCCGATGGTGATTCGTTGGCCGGGTAAGATTCCAGCAGGAAAGGTCAACAATGGGATCATGGATCACATGGACTTTCTGCCGACCCTCGTTGCAGCGGCAGGTGGACCAGCCGACATCAAGGAAAAGTTAAGCACTGGATACCAGGGATTTCGTGTCCACTTGGATGGTTACAACCAAATGAGCACACTCCTCGGCAAGGGTGAATCAAAACGCAATGAGGTGATTTACTATGAGGGAACGACGCTGCAGGCCGTTCGTTACGGGGACTGGAAAGCCCATTTCATTGTTCAGAATGAAGGCTGGTTCGGCCCCAAAGAAAGACTGGGAGCGCCTCTCCTCTTCAATCTGCGCCGTGATCCGTTTGAGAGAGCCGCTGAGGAATCCGGTCACTACATAGAGTTCCTCGGGAAGAACATGTGGGCATTCGGCCCGGCCAAACGGCTCATCCAGCAGCACCTTGCAACATTCAAAGAGTTCCCATCACGTGCCGAGTCAGCACGATCAAATGCGGAGGAAATTGAGGAGAAGGCCCGTCAAGACGAGGTTGGGCAGTGAGCATGACTTGAGTGGCCGAAATGGTCGCAGTGGGCCACTTCGTTGACACTTACGCAGCCATCATCAACCGCACCACATCGCCATCCCATTCGGCGACGGAGGACAGAAAAAGTTCTAACCGTCTTCTGAGCCCTCGAATCATAAGTCGTTGCATAAAAAGGATTTACGACACGCAGGAAATGACCCCTTGAGCAGATAATTCTGCCTGACCCCGATCCTGACCCCGAAAGTCAGGTGAGTTGGCCCGAATCGTAAGATCAAAGGTCTGCGATAGGTTCTGCATGTGCCCTGAAAAGGGCATGCCCGACTGACACAACATGGAATGCAGGGAACGTGCATCGTACTCCCGTCCATGGCCAGCATTGGGGACACCCAACACAACTCCGACCTCACCTGTGTCGGAGTTGGAAAAATGTCAAAGCCCCCGGTCCTCTCCCTGATCCCCAAAGGGTCACCTGACCACCCCCGTTTCATTCTTGCCAACCAGCATCAGGAGTTCTGGACCGGAGATGATTGGAGTCGCAACGAAAACGATGGGCTGCTTCTTGCCAACATGAGAGATGTTGCCCGAGTCACGACTGAACTCCTCACGGAAACCACGAAGGGCAAACGCTCATTCAAGTTTGTCGCCCCGGTCGAAGTTGAGATTCGTGGCGATTCCCCGCCCGATCTAACCGCCCTGATGGTTTGGCTTATGAAATCGGCACGACTGTTTGTTGATTACAAGGTGCCGGGGCTGTCAGATTCGACGGCGATTCTGTCCATTGATTGGACGGAATTGAGGGACAGTGAGAAATGAGAAACTGGTGTGTGCCTATTTGAGGAACAACTGTCCTTGATCGAGGAGGCGACAGAAACGTTTACCTCTAAAAATCCTCCCTCTCAGTTGAATTCCCCCCGGCTACTCATCACCGTGGCAATCCATGCAGAGCGTCAGCTAACACCAGCCTTGCATGCTTTAGACGGCTGTGCCGAGTGAACTTTGCTCAACGTAAATGGGGACATTAAATGAGCGACCAAAAGATTCTGACCGAAGAGATCGCTGAGCAATTCGTTGCGGATGGATACTCGGTGGACCTCAGCGAGTTCACTGCGATTGATGATGACGCAGCAGAACGTCTATGCACGCTTGAGGGACGCCTTGAACTCAACGGCCTCACAAGCCTGTCCGATGCCGCCGCAGAAAGTTTAGGCAGACATGAAAGTGTTCTTTGCCTCAACGGCCTGACGAGCCTTTCTTCTGCTGCTGCGGGGGGGCTCAGCGGACACGAAAAAAACCTTGAACTCAAAAGCCTTGAACTCAACGGCCTCACAAGCCTGTCCGAGACCGCCGCAGAAAGTTTCGGCAGACACAAAGTTGATCTTTCGCTCAACGGCCTGACGAGCCTGTCCGATGCGGCCGCTGAGAGTCTAAGCAGACACATGGGAGAGCTTAACCTCAACAGCCTGACCTCCTTGTCCGATGCGGCGGCTCAGAGCCTCTCGAAGCACCAAGGTAGCCTTACCTTAGACGGCCTGATCTCCTTGTCGGATGCGGCGGCGGAAGACCTAGCATCTCACAAAGGCGATTTAACACTAGGCGACAGCTGGGAAGAATGTCTATTAAGTCTGGAGGGACTTGAGTCAATTACCGATTCACAGGCTGAAAGCTTTGCTGAGCGTGAGCCTCCCCCGTTGCTCTCCCTCAAAGAGTTTCCCGAAACGCCGGGCCACGTGGCACTGGCAGAAGCACTGGTCAGCAGCAACCAAGTCTACGCCGCAACAGATCGCATCACCGTGCTTGAGCCTGCAATTGCAGAAGCGTTCTCAAAAGTAGAAGATCATTTGGCATTTCCAGAGGTTCGGGAAATCACACTGGAGGTTGCTTCATTCCTTGCACAACACAAGAAAGGGAATCTGCGACTCTATTCTGTGAAAGGCGTTTCTGAGCCTGTTGCTGACGTGCTGTCAAAGCACGGCCCAAAACTGTTCCTCAGCAATCTTGAGACTCTTGAAGACACCAAAGGACATAGAAGACTGCTAAGGAAGCTCATCAAATCTCAAGACTATGCTGAGTTTCAATTCACAACACTTCCAATGTGGCTCACCGAGGAGCTGCTAGGCCGACTGACAAAAAGCCGGTATTATAATCACATTTCATTCCCGAATCTCAGCACGATTTCGCTGGATGTCTTGCAGCGGCTATGCAGTTACAAGTCGGTGGCGTCCTACCCGAAATGTGACCTTCGGCTTGATGGTCTCACTGAGCTACCCGAAGGTTCTGCGGAGGTCCTTGACGCCTTCGATGGCAAGATCAGCTTGAATGGAATTCAGTGAAATTGTGATAGCTCTTGACGTTTCCGGCTGCCGCAGTGTGTGAGCTAGTTTTGCGAGTGGCGAACTTGATCTACCCGGAATTCGCAGGTCTTGCCGTCACATTTCGCACACTAACTTGTTTGACCATAGGCGACGTATGCCTCCCCTCGACGACCTTATCGTCTATCACTGGGTCCACGGGGCTTTGGAGAACTTGAAGGCCCCTTCATGAAGGGCAAGTGTGGACGCTGCGGATCGTGCGAGACTTTCGAACTGGTCGATATTGCGGCAGGTGAAGCGTATGAATCTACAGAGTCCTGCCTTTCACGCTACGGATGGGAGTACGGAGAAGAATTGTTGTGTCCTCGCTGTAGTGAAGCAGACCAATAATAGCAGCCACATCCTAACTGGTGAAACACTTTGATGTTCGACCCTGATGACCCCATCACTTACGAACTCTGCTTCCCGGGAGCCGTCACGGGCTCAACGGAAATCGAGTGCCCGCATTGCGGTGAATTGCTCACCGTGCCGGTCGATGACCCAATGGGTGAAGAGTCGTATCAGTGCTGCCAGTGCGGCGGGGCGTTCGATGTGGACTGGGGTGATGGAACCGTAAGCTTTGTGCGGCAACAGTGATGCAATTCTTCCGCTGCAAGCTAGTGTGCTGATTTTGGACGACGATGACAGCCGACTCTGGTTTTGCATACGACCTCGGCAGCAGCCAACAAACGAAGAAGTAATGGGAGATACAGCATGAGCGACAAGAGCGTACTGACCAAAGAGTTTGCCGAGCAGTATTGCAGAGACGGATTCCCTGCGGACCTCAGCGAGTTCAATGCGATTGAGGATGCAGCGGCTGAGATACTCGTCAAACATGGAGGGAAATCCTTGAACGGCCTAGACCTCAATCTCGAAGGCTTGACGAGTCTGTCAGATGAGGCCGCTGAATCCCTGAGTTGCTTTAAGGGCAATTTGTGCCTTGATGGCCTGAAGACACTGTCCGATGCGGCAGCGAAAAGCCTCAGCATGCTTCGGGGCAATCTGTACTTGGACGGCCTAACGAGCTTAACCGATGAAGCAGCGAGGAGTCTCAGCAAGCATCAAGACGAGTTGTTCCTAAACGGCGTGACACACTTGAGCGATGAGGTGGCAAGAAGCCTCAGGAACAAGAGGGGTGAAGTGACTCTTCATATGGAGTTCAAGGTAACGAGGGTGCTCACCAAAGACATCGCTGAGCAGTACCTTGAAAATAATGAGTCCGTAGACCTTCTTGAATTCACCTCACTCGATAGTGGAGAAGCCGCAGAAGTCCTCGCAAAGTGTGGGGGACTAGAGTTCGCAATATCGTCCTTGGACGAAGAAACCGCTCGTGGGCTCTCAGGACACAAAGAGACTTTGTATTTCTATCCACCCGGCTTCCAAGCGAGCAAACAGGTTGCAATGGAACTGGGGAAGCACACGGAGCATCTGGCTCTTAATTTCGATTGCAGTGCTCTCTCTGCCGCTTCTTTGGAACAACTTAGGAATGTCAAAGCTCTTGAACTGGGGACATATGAGTATGACTGGAGTATTTCTAAAGAGCAGGCGGCTGCATTGAGCAATCACGTTGGTGCTTTGGGCATCTACGGCGTTCAGGACATTTCGTCTGGTGCTGCAAAACACCTGAGCCTGCACAGTGGCGAACTGACGGTTCAACCACTTGAACGATTGTCAGTTGAAGCGGCTGACATTCTGTCGCAGTCCAAATGTGAGTTGGACATAGGGCTTGATGAAATACCTGCTGAATCTGCTGAGCTATTGAAGCGTCATCACTCATTTTCGTGACGTTGTTCCGTTTTGGACGAGTTTTGGACCATAGACAACCCCGAGATTCTCGGTCCCGCCGATTTTTCGATTTCGACTTGGCGTTTCGGCTTCTGGTATGAACCGAGATTTCGTCGATGGCCAATAAAGAAACTTTGTCACGGAGTCGCTCCAGACCCGGGAGGGGTGATTTCTCCCACTACCTTTTTTCTTGGATTTCTTCTGTTCTTCAAAATGTTGCACGGGTGTCTGTAGCCCGAAATGCGACGTTGATTGATGACAGAAACAGGCGGGACTCCCTTCCATGAGAGCCCCGCCTCGCCGCCTATTCTGGCTGGAAGCCGAAGTAGAATCGGGGACTGTGCTGAAACATCACGCTTCCCTTCATGCCGTCGCTCTTTCGGCAGACGACCACGACGGGAGCCATGAATCCCAGTACGTCGAACTCCTGTTGAAGTTCGGAGGTGTCCCAGACATCGCCGTGTTCGGCTTCAAGGTATTCACGGCTTCCTTCAACGGCGTTGATCTGCTTGACCATCTGTCGGCGAACAGTTTCGGTTGGGTCGGACATGCTTGCTCCTTGTCAGTTGGATGATGGCTTGTCTCACACTGACTTGGAGGGTGTCCTTGTTCGCCGTATCTGTCTTCGCCGCTCGTGATGCTCAGTCACTTGCTCCCGCCACTCGGCGTTGCCGCCGAACCGATCTATCGGAACCATGGCGAGATACTTCTGCGGACACGAGTAGTAGAACGGTCCCATGGACTCGTTCATGTCTTTGTAGCCCCATGCATCTGACTGATATCGCAACAGGTCGCAGCCAATCCAGCGTTCCGTTGGTTGGACTTCGATTCCGTCCTTCACGAATGTCCGTTCCCACACTGACCAAAGCACGCCCGAGAAGGCACCACCCCGGTAACAGTGTGCCAAGCACATTGTCCTGACGGTCATGCCATCATCGGTGGTGCGTTCCCAATCATTGGTTCGTTCCACAATCAGTTCTTTTCGTGACGTGCCGTTTCTGAATAGCCAGCCCATGTGATTCTCCCGGTGTGAGTTCTTGGTGACGCTCGACACTGGGAGAATGGGTGTCCCCATCAGTATTCATGCGGTCTGAGCAAACAACTTGAACTACGATCCGCCTCGGTGATGATCCAAATCTTTTCGCCGTCACTGAGTTCATAAGCTGACAACAAACGGCTGCCGTCGATCAATGCTTGGTTATTGGCTTCAGCATCCTCATCACAGAGATTGCCCCAATCACCACGAACATGCCGTTCAAGAAACTGGGATGGTGCCTGACCGGCTTTCTCAAATGCACCAAGTGCCCCCCGTGTAGCAACGACTGTCCCAACTGCGAATAGCGGCTTCTGGCGATGACCATTGTGCTTTGACATGACTCGTCCTCGTTGAAGTAGTCTTGGTGAACGGTCATTTGTTGGGTGTCCCTGAACAGAAAGAGCCCGGTGAGAACACCGGGCTCAGTTCGTTGCGATCATCCGTAGACGGACAGCACTGCTGATCGCACACGGTTCCAATCGTCTTCTTCACAGGACTCTCTGCAAACCTCCGGCAGCGGAGTGACGTAAGCCGACTGGATGGCACACGGATCATCCGACCGGAAGCTGATTGCTGGTGCCCAGCCGATCCCAAATCCCGGAGCACCCAGTGATCCCATGGTCTCCACATCTTCAGCGAACAGTCCGGTGTGCTCGATAAACTCATCGAACTGTTCCCGAGTCAGAATGGCACACCACTTTCGGTGATGGCCATTCTCCCAGCATCCTTCGAGGTAGTCGTATTCGTACTGATCGTCGTCCTCGGTTTCGTCCCAAAGATCGAGATCAGGTGGGGCAAAGCTATTGATGTCTTCATCCGATGGACAATCGGCAGAGTAAATGACAGAGAATTGCATGACGGCATCTCCCACAAGTACTGGTGGTTGCTTTCACGTTGAAAGCCTGATGCCGTCATGCAGGGTGTCAGTTACGCCGCACCAACAAGATCGCCAAGGGCTACCGTTTCGACTTCGACGTTGAGATCATCCAACACCAAACGACCGGATCGTTTCATCTTGGGAAGTTGATCAATCAGTTCCTGACGAACAGTTTTCACCGCAGCTTCAACATCAGTGATTCGCTCATTGATGCGGGCATCTTCATTCACGCCGTCAGCCATGGCTTCAGAGAGTGCCTCTCGCAGCATGTTGATTGCGTGTTCTCGGGTGATGCCCATCTTCTCGACCAACAGGGCAAGCGTCGGAATCAGAGGGATACTGACGGTCGGTGAGACGAACTGATCGTCCCGCTTCTCAACTGAGCCAGTGACTCGAATGACGACTTCCTCATCGACCCAGTGCCTTCCAGCATTCAGGTCAACAGATTCGTTTTTCCATTTCTTTGCAAGCAGTGCTTCCAGCATGACAGTTTCCTTTCAGGCGGGTGAGTGACAGTGATGTCTATCTGAAGGGTGTCCCACTGGGAGTTCCGTTGTTAATGATGTGACCTTGTTGCGGTTATCAAAAGAAGCATTTGACACGTGTTACCAGAAGGATGAGCGATGACATTCTGGTATTTGATTCTCTTTCCTCCTTTTTCGATGATGTTCTTCGCATTCATCGGAACAGCCTGTTTCATTGTCGGCGGATATGCGTTCGCATGGTGGTATGAACGGAAGGCACGTTGTATCCACCGTCAGGTCGAACAAGACGCCAAGAGTGAACGCAGTGCTGGAATAATGCGACAAGGAAGCAGGTCAGTAAGTCATCCGCTCTGACGCTTCTGCCAACTGTTCTTCCGCCCGCTGCACATACCGCTTTGTCGTTTCCAAACTGTCATGGCCAAGAATCTGTGCCAGCGACACAAGATCACCCGGATTGTCTTCCAGAAATCGGTGGGCCATCGTGTGACGAAGTAGATGCGGGTGAATCTTGAATCCACAAATGGCTGAGTATTTGTCGCACAATGATCGGATTCCCCGATCTGTCAGCGGACCACGTTCACCGACAAAGACATGGGATGACTCAACAGGTGGCCGAAATTCCATCCACGCTTGCAGTCCACGGCGGGCAGGAAGTGGCAGCGGCACAGACCTTTGCTTGTTCCCTTTTCCATGACGGAACACCACCGAGCCGGAACGATCAGCAATCAACACGTCTGACAGTTCAACTGTTACGAGATCACCCACACGGCAGCCCGTGTAAAGAAACAGGCTAAAGATTGCGTTGGCACGTGTGTCCTGACGGAGTTCAATTTCACGCAGCAGCTTCCGTACCTGTGATTTATCCAAACCTTTCGGAGCAAGCTGCTGCCGCTTTAGTTCTTTCACTTGTTTGGCAGGATTAGCAGCGATGTGATTCTGTTCTGCCAGCCACTCGAAGAGCCCACGCAGTAGAACGAGAGACCTGTTCACCGTTGCAACCGCTTGGCCCTTTGCCCGCCGCAGGTAATCACGAAAGTCAATGACATCTCTTGTCGTGACTCGGCTAATGACAAACGGTTCCTGATTCGATTCCGAGAACCATGAAGCAAACTGTCGCACGTCGTGGACGATCAGTCGCCGTGTCCCAACCGCAAAGTCATGACCGTTGAGGTACTCTTGGAAATGACTGGATTCATCCGGGCCGATTCTGATGCCATCAAAAACATTTACACCTGAATTCTTCACGTCTTATCTCCACAAACTGGACACAAACTGGACACGGAAACCCTGAAACTCGTCTGTAAATCACACTTTACGCCCCACCTTTTCACCTCAATCTTGACGTTTCAAATGAAGGAACGTGGCTCGCAAGACAGTCCCTTCATCGACGCCATCATGGCCGTTGGGGAAGCACTGATTGAGAGCCGCTTCCACATCAGAACCTTTCACATTTGCCAAACCAAGAGCCTGCAACCCATCGATCAGTTCGACGTGTTTGTTCTGCTTCGCCGGTGATCGTTTCTTCGACTTCGTAACAGGTGTCCCGACTCGCCTTGAATAAAACATCACTGGCTTGCCGTTGATGCCGCAATTCCTTCGCCGAACATCCAAGCAGACTTCCTGCATTTCCTCCGTGTAGAGCGGTCGCCGGTTGTCGATCCGATACACTGGTGTCGGAAACACGCCTTCCTTCGTCAGTTGATAGAACCGGGCTCGTGACAACCCACACATCCTTGCCATCTCAGCAACAGTGGCGAAAGCTTTGGTTCGAATCTCAACACTCATAAGACAATCTCCAGTCACAAATCAGACATTCGTTGAACGCAGTTCGGACAGGTGTTCCTGTCCGTCCTCTGTGAGGTGTCGCCGCCCTTGGTCGTCTTTGGCGACCAGACCACAGCGGATCAGAAATGACTCGGTCACATGACTGACCGTCCGTGACGGCAAACCAAGCATTGATGCAATCACGTTCAACCTCGTGGAACCTCCGCTGACAATCTCCAGATACTTCTGTTCTGTCGTGCTGAGTCCGAGACTGTCAATCCCCTCCAGTTCGCATGCACGGAATAGATGATCGGCAGTGATCGTTGATTCGCCCTCGGCCCGGCACACTCGACGGCAGGCTTGCAGTAACCTCAAAGCAATACGAGGTGTCCCCCGTGAACGGATGGCGATCAGCGGGAAGACTTCATCTTCAACGGGCCAGTTCAAAGCACGTGATCTCTGGTGCAGAACATCAAACAGTTCATCGTCTGAGTAATACTCAAATCTCAGCACCAGCCGCATTCGGTCACGAAGTGGCTGCAAGAGACAGTGTTCATCGGTGGTCGCCAACAACAGACTGAAATCAGCAAGCTGAATGCTCGTTGGGGATTTGCCTCCAGAGACGATGACCTTCTTTTTGTCGAGAGCCAGATACAACGCCGTCTGGAAGTCCCTCTTGAGTTCATGACATTCGTCAATGAAGACAATGGACTTGTCCTTCGCTGACAGCAGCACGGCGTTCAGATCACCGGGCGACGTGATTGATTGCCCCAAGACTTCCAGATAGTCACTCGCCATTTCACAGGCGATCACTTTGGCAATAGCTGTCTTACCGAGACCGGGTGGACCGACCAGCAAGCTGTGATCGAACTTCAGCCCGTCCATCTGGACATGATCAAGGCAGACCGTCGCCTGATTGATGACGTTCTTTTGCCCGACAATATGCCCCAATGATGACGGGGCTGAACTGTTCACATCGTTCGCTGCTGGTTCAGTCATGATTTCCTCCAAACATCCAATAGGTGTCAGCGGCGTGTGGTGCCGTCAAGCCACCTCATCACCGTTGTTGGAGGAAGGGTGTCCCCGTTTGTGGCCGGTGATACGATCCAGTCAACTTGGGCGTTGAAGACTTGCGGCTACACGGAAAGAGCCATGGGAAGCCCATTCATACATATTCGCTCTGAACAGTTCCCGATACTTCCGGGAGAGGAAGAAGAACTGGT
>Ga0180430_10001006_pt1 | contig 29001 bp, 32 predicted proteins | sample SS_ome_9_FD_132999 | JGI IMG/M metagenome (GOLD analysis project Ga0180430, IMG submission 132999) | Hypersaline lake sediment archaeal communities from the Salton Sea, California, USA - SS_1_S_2 metaG | ecosystem: Environmental > Aquatic > Non-marine Saline and Alkaline > Hypersaline >... | reverse complement strand
TGAACTGCTGCAGCCTCGGCTTCTTTTTCTGTATCAGCGCTTTCCAGCGCGGTGCGCAGGTGTTCCTCGGCGTCGGCCAGGGCATCCTGGATGGTGGCCTTGTCTGCGCCCCTGAGGGCTGCTTTCAGGTCCTGCAAATAAATTCTTATCAGTTCGTCTGCGGTTCTCACTGGTAATCACCTCCCAGTACTTTGTCTACAAATGATTTCGTTTCTTCCCAGATCCCGGTCCAGGTTTTGAGTGCTTCCTGCCCGGTTTCGGTGGCCTTATAGTATTTGCGGGGTGGTCCGGAATCGGACATTTCCCGTTCGCTGCTGAGCAGGCCCTGGCTTTCCAGGGATCGCAGCACAGGGTAAATGGCGCCTTGCTTAACCATCACACCCGACGCGTCGTCGTCACCAGCTCCAACCAGTTTGCCGATCTGGTAGCCGTAAAGCGGCTCTTTTGATTGGGCCAGGATGCTCAGTAAAGCCAGGCTAACTGTACCTGAGCTGAGTTCCTTCTGGAATTTCTTATGGGTTTCCTGTATGGGGACCAACTTGTGCCTCCTTCTTGATTGTTAAGGGATTGAGTCCCTTCCGAGGGACTCAATCCCTTCCTTCGAAAGGACTTCATCCCTTGTTATTTATACTCTTGACTCAGATATATATCAAACTTAGTACTAGTATGAAGTGAATAATACAATAAAGTTGGCAGTATGTCAAGGGGTTAAATTGAAAAGGGATTGAGTCCTTCTAAGAGGACTTAATCCCTAAAAATAATTTGACTGCTCCCCGCATAGTATTGACACTATAAATTTCTCTATTTATAGTGAAGATGAGGGGGGAAAAAGTACTTGTCTAAGAAGGAAATTCCGACCACTACTCCTGATTGGCAGGCTGCTGTACGACGCAGGAGCCGCTTCTACATCCTGGCAGCAGTTCTGCTGGCTGTGCTTTTTGGTTTCCTGGTCTTTGAATTCTTTTCCAATCAACAGCAAATAACCCCGGGAGAATTGACTTTGGCAGTATTCGCGTCACAGGATCTGGCGAGTGGCACAATTCTAACCTCAGACATGTTAGAAGTTCGAGAAGTATCTGCCAGGGCAGTTCCAGCTGTACATCTCAGCTATATGGAACATGTTGTGGGGCAGCTCACTCTCTATCCCCTGGTAAAAGGGGAGGTGCTCCTGCCTGAAAAAATGGCTGGAGGACAGGGCAGTGTGGTTGCCCAGAGCTGTCCATCCGGAAGGTGGTGCATTAGCATCCCAGTTGATTGGTTTGTCGCAGCGCCCCCGGATCTCTCGGAAGGAGATCTGGTGGAGATTGCTTCTGCCCTTCCTGGACAAAGCTTAAATGAAGCCGGATTTATCGCAACCCGGGTCCAGGTGGTCGTTCTTCCTGATGGGTCTGATACGCCTGCCTATGTGCTGGCTGTAGATGATCTGGAAGCTTTATCGCTGCTCTATGCCAGGGTTAATGAATTTCAGTTGCTGGTCCTGCTGCGGCCGGCGGGAGAATAGATTATGGCTGCAGTGATCGGAATTTTCTCTGCTAAAGGCGGTGTAGGTAAATCCATTCTGGCGACTAATCTTGCTGTTTCTTGTGGTGTGGGCCATCGGCGAAAAACAGTCCTGATTGACCTCAATCCCGGTCTCGGTACAGCAGATCTGCTTCTGGATCTGGATCCTGAGAATAGCTGGGGAGATCTAATGCCTGTGATCGATGAATTATCTCCCAAGCATCTCAAACTGGCGGTCACGGAATACCGACCGGGAGTGGACCTGTTAACGTCCCCTCCAGAAATGGCCTGGAAAGGATCCCTGACCAAGAAGAATCTTATCTCCCTGATGGATGCCCTCAGGGAAGAATATGATCTGATCATTCTGGATACTTCCCCAGGAAGCAGCCCTTTATCAGGGGCGGCACTTTCTGCGGCTGATGTTCGGTTCGTTGTACTTACACCTGACGCACCATCCTTAAGAGCAACATCTCGGTATATTTGTGGTATATCGGACAAGGAAAAGACCACTGGCTTGTTGATCAATCAGCATAATGCCGGTTCAGCAATATCTCCAGATGAGATCAAGGATCATCTGGGGGTCCATGTATATGGTGTTTTTCCAATTGATCCCACCAGCGTTTGGGCGAATATCAGCTATGGTGAACCCTGCGTTCTTCGGAAATCCAGTAAGTTGGGTAAGACCATTCGCCAATATGCAATCCGTCTCTTAAAGACGATCGATCAGAAAGGATACTGAGGATTAGATGACGAATAAATCTGATCAGGCAGCGCTTGAGGATAAGATCCACCGATTGGCAAGTGAATATATTCAGATCCATTCGCCCGCTGAAAGTGGCCCACTGCCTTATACCCAAGATCGTGAGCGGCTTATAGAAATCATCTGGAAGCTGCTGCAGCGAGAAGGTGAGATCATCCCCCAGAAAACTGAAGATGAGATCATCCAGGCAGTTTTCCACCGGATCGTGGGATTGGGTCCGATTGAACCTTATCTGAATGACCCCGAGGTCACCGAGATCATGGTCAATGCCCCTGAAGAGGTTTTCATTGAAAAGGATGGAGAGCTGCATGAGGCCCTGATTTCTTTCCGCGATGAGGAACATATCCTAAATGTGATTGATCGGATCGTTGCTCCGCTTGGCCGTCGGGTTGATGAATCCACTCCTTTTGTGGATGCCCGGCTGCCGGATGGGTCCAGGGTGAATGCCATAATCCCTCCCCTGGCGCTGCGTTCCCCGGCTCTAACTATCCGCCGTTTTTCACCTGATCCTTTTACACTGAATCGACTGGTGAGTTTGGACAGCCTCAATGGTCAAATGGCAGGATTTCTACAGGCCTGCGTCCGATCCCGTATGAATATTCTGATCTCTGGTGGGACTGGTTCCGGGAAGACTTCAACCTTGAATGCCCTGGCTCGCTGCATTCCTAATAATGAAAGATTGGTCACGATAGAGGATACAGCAGAGCTGCAGTTGATGGCTAAGAATCTGGTTTCTCTGGAATCCCGCCCCCCCAATATTGAGGGAGCGGGAGAGGTAAAGATTCGCACCCTGGTCCACAATGCTCTGCGCATGCGGCCAGATCGGATTATAGTTGGAGAAGTGAGGGGGCCTGAAGCATTCGATATGCTGCAAGCTATGAATACTGGCCATCCTGGATCGTTAACTACGGTTCATGCTAATTCCCCGGAAGATGCCGTGCGAAGGCTGGAATCAATGGTGTTGATGGCGGGTTTGGACTTGCCGCAGCCGGCCATACGGGAGCAGATAGCCAGTTCCCTGGACCTTATTATTCAGCAGGAACGGCTGCCCGGTGGCAACAGAAAGATCGTATCAATCGCTGAAGTATATCCCGACCAGGATGAAAGCTGGGAGAATCTGAAGGTTAAGACAGTAGAAATATTCAGGTTTACCAGGAAAGGTTTGGACGACAGAGGTAAAGCCCTGGGAGAGTTCCAGGCAACGAGTAACAAACCTCGTTGTCTGAAAATCATCAAACACAGTGGATTCTCAGTCAACGATCCTCTGGAGGACTGAGTGGCGGTTTACTATATTGGCATTTTTCTTTATACAGGAGGGTTGTTCACAACCTGGCGTTTAGGGGACAGGATTTTTCGAAATCACCCTGGAGTTGTGCCAGTACTGTTGGGGATTACGTTAGGCAGCCTGTTTTTGGTCCTCGCTTTGCCTTTGATCGATCTTTTACGAGGAAGGGAACAAAGCTTGGCCTGGCGCAAACGTTTGGAAATGAGGGAAGGGTTCTCCAGGCCATTGGTCTGGTGGCAATCTTCCAGAACCCTGATTGAGCAAATCAATTTCACCCTCTCCAGAGGATGTAACAAAGGGTTGGGCAGGGTGCTGCTGGGTTGGTGGCGGGACGCTGGTTTCGGATCCCAACCGTTTTCATTTTTTATAATCCTGATTGGAATAATCAGTATCGGAAGCTTCGCGGGATACCTCACTAATCTCAGTGCCATCTTGAGTGGATTTATTGTTTTTTTACTCCTGATAGGTTTCTTTTCCCTGTTGTATTCAAAGGCTCGGTTACGACGGCAGTTGTTCCAGGTTCAATTTCCAGGTATTTTGGATCGCTTATCAGATTCGTTACAAGCGGGTTTTTCTTTACCACAAGCGATTGAATTTGTGATACCAAGCCTATCGGAGCCAAGCTCATCGGAGTTAAGCCGGATTTCCGCTCAGATCCAGATCGGTTTTTCTGTGGAACAAGCCCTGGCAGAGCTGTACCAACGCAGACCAAACGAGGATGTCCGTCTGCTCGTTGAGGGTCTGACCTTGCAGCGCCAGGTTGGTGGAAATATGGCATTGATGATGCGTGAGATGGCAGAAATGATTCGAAAGCGAGTTGAACTTGGAAATGAAGTCCGGACCATGACCGCCCAGGGCAGACTTTCTGCGATAGTGATCGCTTTATTGGTCCCAGTATCCCTGGGATTGCTTTCCATGTTCCCAGGATATACGGATGTTCTCTTTAGTACAACTATAGGTAATCTTGTATTAATTACTGCTGGAATATTAGAGATGATAGGTGCAATGATCGTCATCCGCCTGATCAGGATCGAGGTGTAGTTATGGGGACTGTATACCTGCTTTCCACAGTTTTTGTAGGGGTCATCTTTCTGATTTTGATCTCTCTACTATCCCTTACTGATCAAAAAGCCAGGATCAGGATCCGGAAAAGGTTCAAAAGCAAGAAAGTACCACCCTCGATTTCTCGTAGAAGGCAGCTGCTGACAGTTCTGGATGAAATTAAAATTCCCGGGGCTATCACTCGAATCGTGGAGAAAAAGGTATTTATCTGGTCAGGGATAAGGATGACCCAGCACCAGTTCCTTGTTTGCTGGTGGGTAGTCTTTTTATTGGGATTATTCATGGGGCTTCTATTCCTGAGTATTGGTGTCAGGGGTTATTTAGTGACCTTGCTAGTTTTCTCGGAAGTCCTCCTTCTGGCGTTTGGCCCTTACATTTTTCTCAGACACAGGATCCGGGAAAGGGAGAGGGCGGTGGAAAGATCCTTGCCTGATTTCCTGGATATGCTCACTTTTACCGTAGAAGCGGGATTAGGGTTGGTTCCAGCATTAACAAGAGTCAGTATGGATTTTAGCGGCGTTTTGGGGGAGGAGATGCGCAAGACCCTGGTGCAGATCGAGCTGGGTTTTTCAAGACGGGAAGCGTTACAGACGTTTGCCAATCGTATTCCATCCACGGATGTAGAGCATTTTGTAGAAGCGATCCTTTTGTCAGAGCGGCTCGGCACATCCCTTTCACGGGCGTTGAGGATCCAGGCCAATTTGCTGCGGACCAGGCGGCGCCAACGGGCAGAGGTTAAAGCTCAGACAGCTCCTATCCGGATTATCCCGGCCCTGGTATTTTTCTTTTTACCCAGCTTGCTGTTGATCTATTTGGCTCCCCCGATCATAAATTTTCTTTTTCGCCGATGAGACCATATCAATCTTCCTCCATACGAGTGGATAAAAAGGTGAGGGTTTCAAAATCCGGACAAAGTCTGGTGGAATTCGCATTTATTTTGCCGATCCTGCTGCTGTTAATGGTGGCGATCATCGATTTTGGTATTCTTTTTTATTCTCAAATGGCACTATCCAATGCGGCCTGGGAGGGAGCTCGAGCAGGGGCGACGATCATTGACCCATCCCAGGGTGATCAGGAGATCATCGGTGCTGTCCATCAGGCGGCCTTTGGCCTGGATCTTTCTCAGTTGGTGATCGATATCGACCCAGCTCAAGATGAAGCTCCCAGGGATAAGGAGTTCCCTGCACCGCGTGGTGAACCCTTAACGATCACGATCCAGTATCATGTTGAGCTGACTTTTCCACGAATTTCATTACCGCTTACTGGAAGAGCAGTGACGCGAATGGAGTACCAAAACCCGTGAGGAAAAAAGAAAGAGGACAGGTGATCATCATCGTGGCGGTTTTGCTGGTTGTGGTTTTGATCATCCTGGCGGTGATCATAGACGGGGCCCGGATCATGGTGGAAAAGCATGAGTTGAACCGGGCCGCGGATGCCGCTGGTAAAGCAGGCTTGATCGTTGTGGGAGATCGAATGGTCACACAGGTAGTTGCTGCCCAAACAGCGGCGGCAAGCATTACGGTAGCAAGTACTCGAATTGGGAGCACCCCGGAGCCAACCTGGACACCAATCCCGGCAGCCGATGATTTTTTCGCGTGGATCACTGACGACGATAGAAAAACTTTGATAGCACCCCCCATGAAAACGCTTGTTGCAACTCATGTGATCGGGAGCGCAGAAGAGAATGGCTTTGGAACGAGTAATCCTGTGAAAACTGGACTGCAGATCTCCTATCCGGATCGATATCACACGGCGGATAACTATATCCAGATCGAGGTTCGCATCGAGCGAAAAGTAGCGATCATTTTTGGAAATCTATTTACCTTGGATGAAGGGGTTCTTTCTGGGAACACAAAACAAAACATTCCTCAACGCTAATAAAGATGTACTGGTCATGCTGATCCGAGTAGGGCCTTATCTGGGATTGGGCTTTCTTGCCCTCTTGGTTGGTTTTAAGCTGGCAGGTTTGCTGCCCATGATCACCAGAATGTATGTCCAAATCGCATTCCTGGGATTGCTGCTTGGTCTGATCATTCTGGATCAGGAACGGGGTTGGAATTTAGTTTTGTTCATATTATTTGGGATAGCCGCAGGAGCGGTGTTCTTCCATTGGTCTCCAGATTCTCCCCAGGCTAATTCCTGGATCTTGTTTATTGTCCTGTTAATTATTTCTATGGTCGGAGGCTCTTTGATTAGAGAAGCCGGAGGTAGGGCTGCGGGCGTTTTATTTATCAGTAGCATATTCTACATGATGGGCTGGATCTTCTTCGCAATCATACAGCTGCCTGAATTTATCGTAATGATCTGGACTATCCTGGGAGTGGTTCTGTTTACATTTATTGCTATAGCTGTGATCAGTCAGGGGATTAAGCTGAAAAAAGAAGTAAGTAGTATTCCTTTATCCATCCAGCTTTTCGTGGTTCTCTTCAATTTATGTTGGTTGACAGGCTTACTGTAAAAGAAGAATAGTTCTTTTGGTGAAGTATCTCGATTACATCCCCATGAAAAGGTAATATCTCTGCATACCCAGTTTCTATTTTTCCCTGGGTTACATTTTCCAAACAAACGTGACCAATTTGGTCTGGGTTTCAAATCCCACGCTCTTGTACAGCCGATAGGCGGGCTGGTTGGCCAGGTCCACACCCAGGGAAAAGAGCTTTTCCCCCTCCCGGGCCGAGGCATTCATCGAAGCTGTCAACAGCTTCCTGCCCCAGCCCTGGCGCTGGTATCTGGGGGTCACCGCGATCAGGGCCATATGCTCATCGCCAACCCGCTCCCGGCTCTGTACCAATGACAGGCCGATGGGCTGGCCGCCCCGCAAAAGAACTAGTGACGCCTCGGCGTTCAGGCCGCCTTCCAGGTAGCGCTCAAATTGGGCTTTTGCCCCCGCTGCGGTTAAATTTAGAAAAGACCGGTCCGCACCGGAAGAGAAGGCCAGCAGATAGCACTCATACAGGCTGTCTTTCAAGTGGGGATGATACCTGCAGATCGAATAGGGTTCCGGAAATTCAGGCAGAGGAGGGAGGTCGATCTCGCTGGAGGAACAGACCATATACACCGTTTCATCAGAAAGCCCCAAACCATTCTTCTCGTACCAGGCTTGTTGGGCCCGGAGGTAGGCATCGACCTCTGAATTCAGCTGTCCTTTCTGCAGATGGCAGCACACTTCCAGGCTCTGGGCGCCCCGCTCCCGGGTGATCTCCTGGCAGGCACTCAGCAGCTGGTCGGCAATATCTTCCTGCTCTTCATCCGGTAGGATGAAGGGATGCCAGCGCCACAGCTCAAAGGCCAGCGGATCTTCGGTGATCAGGGCCAGCCAGCCCACCAGTTCCCCGTCTTTATTAGCAGTGACTAGCAGGGACTCAGGCCAGCGTTCTTTACTGGAGATGATGTAGTTTTTGAACAGATCAATTGATTGGCCATCCACCCAAAGGGGAGAAGCCATCCGGGATTCCCAGGCAAGCTCAGCCAACCCCTGCAGGTCAGCTTCATTCCATTCAAGGATCTTGATTTCAATTTCCATAGATTTCACTCCCAGACTAATTATTACACAAATATGCGCCCTGCATTTTCTTGCAATCCGTCTTTCCTTGATATAGAATGAAATGGCAGGTTCCTATCGATCTGGACATCAGGGAGGTTCATCGTGAACGCGTACCCCAGATTTCCCACCTTAATTAACTTGATTATTTGTGTCATGCTGGTGCTCTCACTCAGCGCCTGTGCCTCAGCGCCAGAAGGACAGGCGATCTCAACAACGCCCCCTGAAATTGAAGAGGACTATGAATACCACGTCCCCCGGCTGCTCGGTTTTGTGATCGATCCAGATGGTAATCCTGTACCGTTTGCCGAGGTGGGCGGGGAAGATATCGCTACAGAGGATGGCGTGACCAGCGGTGATTTCCTGGACTACGAAGGCGGCTGGATCCCGGTCACCGCGCTGGGTTATGCCAGTGGTTACGCCAGAGCCTTTGCCGCAGACCAGGATTTCCCCTTTTTTGTGACTTACCTGACACCGTACCAATCCATGGTGTTGATTGAAGATGAGAACCCCTTTACCATGCGAGGTTTCTACCAGGAAGATATCTTCCTGTCTGCTGAGATCTCCCTTGACCTATTCAAGCATTCATCCGTAATGGCAGGTTTGGCCGTGATGGATCGCTATAGCGTGAGTCCTGTATTAGCTCCCTATCCTGATGGTGAAGGGCTATGGCTGCGGAATGCCTTTGCCCTGGAAGCTTATGATGGGGATGGGAACCGGGCTGAATTGAACTCCGGAGCGATGATCCCCGTGACTTTGGAGATGTCTTCACCACTCAGTGATCAGGCAGCATTTGCCCGATTCGACATGGCATCTGGTGAGTGGCGAACGCTGGATCTGGCCTGTGAAGGAGGGGAAGGGAATCTCTATACCTGCCAGCTGGATACACTGGATCCCCTGATCGGGATCTTCGATCAACCGGACACCTTCATAGCGGGAGTTGCACACTCTCCTCGTGAGGGCGCGGCTGTATTGAGTTCAGGAAATGCCACAAAAGAAGATTTTCTACAGGCTTTGAAAGCCCTAGTAGATTGGATCAATTCCCAGCAGGATAACCCTGATGGGATAGATCATACTAATCCTATCTTAATTAAGTTAATTGCAGATCTGAAAAAAGTAGCCATGGATTTTGCCAAGGATAATCAAAACGAGGCTGGAAAACGCACATTATTACAAGCCGCAGGACAATCCTTTATGACCGGGCAGTACGATGTTGGAACTGAACTAAGAGCTGAAGCGATAAAGATCGCCGATGAAGTAGGAAAACATACCCTAAAAGAAAGTGATTGTGGTGAATATCTGAGATTATTAAAAGCTGCAGGACAGATTCAGCTGACCGGGGGTGACATGAACACGGCCCAGGAGCTGATAGATAAAGCGCACGCGATGGCGGTGGATTGTGATGTGTGGACGGGGTCAATCACTGTGTGGTTATACGTTTCTTCAACCCATCGCTCTGGATTACCGCAAACAGCAGGGACTGGTTCCTGGATAGAACGTCATAATGTTAAATTATCCACAAATGTAGAAACTTACGAGATGTTTGGAGAAGATTGGGTGACTCTCAACTTTGGGGAGGTTACTTATAGTAAAGACTCCCATTGTCTGAAGGAGGTTTGTATGTATGGCTCCGGAGGAGATAATTTGATCACTGTTGAGGGTATGTATGATGGGTATACCTTCACGGTCACGCTTGTTTCACCTCAGGGGGAAGGGGGCAGTATCAGTCAGTCCTGGATATCTATGATCAAACAGGATGGTGAATGCATACTCGATAATGAATATTTTTTCTCATTTTCTCCTTTTCACAGTTTTCTTACGCACGGGGTCGCTGATGGTGCTCCCCTTGTGTCTTTTGTAGAAATCCTGGATACAACAAATCTAAGAGTTGGTCCTGAATTTGACAGAATTCGTGGTGAAGAGAGTATTAGTGGTCTTGACCCAGAGATGGGTATCTATCCTGCTGAGAACGGAATAGTATTTTGGAATTTATTCCACGCTGCTAAAAAATTGCCGCTTAAGGCCGAATAAGATTGGATCGATTGATCGCACTGAGGCATCGTGAAAAAAAGGAAAACAAGGATAAGAAAGCCCTTCCTTCTTATCCTTGTTCACTATGGCAACATATATTGTTGATTTTCACCCGTCATCAATATAGAATGAAAAGTACGGTTCAATCGTTCTGGAGACCAGGGGGGTTCATCATGAAGAAGCACCCCAGATTCCATTCCACATTTCTTAAACTGATCTCGTTCTTGATTATCCTCTCCATTTCTGGCTGCGCCGGGGGAGGGCGTGCGGACGACGCAGCTCCGGGGGACCTGATCGCTGGTGGTGGGCCGCACCGCTTATTGGGTTTTGTCTTCGATCCCGCAGGTCAGCCAGTAGCTTTCGCTGATGTGGGAGGAGAGGACTTCACCTCCTGGGACGGCGTTGCTACCGGCAACTTCATGGATTATCAGGGCGCCTGGATTCCTGTCCATGCCGTGGGTTACGCAAGCAGTTTTGCTAAAGCCCGCGCCGAAGACCAGGGTATCCCTTTCTTTAACGCTACTTTAACGCCATATCAGGATGTAGTCTCCCTGGATGAAGGTGAGAAAGCGTTTATGGGGGGAACACAGGATGAGATTGTTTGGTTGGCAGCTGTCTTGGCAGATCAGTTCACTTCGCCAGACACTATGATCGGATTGGCGGTTCTTGATCCTCATTATATTGAACCTCGCTCCGTGCTTTTTTATGATGCACCGAATCTGCGGCTGCGTTCAGTACTGGCGTTGGAAGCGTTCACCAACGACCTCACTTATGGATTACTCAATGAGTCCTTATTACAGCATTCTCTTGCATGGCCTGTCATCGGATAACCCTCCATTAAATTACCAGGAGATCTTTGACTCTGCAGCTGGATATGCTACAGATAAGGGCATCACTCATTTTGGCGGGGATGAATCCTTTCCAAATCCGGATCTGGAAATGGGGATCTATCCCTACGAAAAAATCACGGTTTCGTGGCTCTTTTATCACACTCAGCACAAATTACCAATCGAAGAGGAGTAAACTTATTGACATGGCCTGATTCTCATGCTACAAATAAGCTACTTATTTACGTCGGAAGGACGGTTTGCTTCGGCATCGGGTACCGAGGAGAGATTGAGAGTTGCAGTTCACCCGATCCCGGAAAAACGGTCCGCGATGCGGGTTTTCATGAAGTAACGAGGTGTATGCGCTGCCCGCTAAAACATGCACCCTGGTGTCCCGACGCACCAACCCAGGAACCTGGAAAGACATTTCCAGGTTCTTTTCATTAAGGATGACCAGGACGCGGTTTCCCCTTTGAATTGAGAAGACCAAATGTCTTTCTAAACCATGATTGAAAATCAGGTGATGTATATTCTATACCTGCTTTTGATGTGGTAAACTTGCCCTGTTCTTATTGGTGGGAGAAGTTATGGATGTGAAAATACCTTATCATGATCTGCTGAATAATCTCTTTGATGGTGTCTATTACGTCGATTCCGAAAGGAAGATCACTTTTTGGAATCGGGCAGCGGAAAGGATCACAGGTTTCTCAGAATCTGAGGTGCTGGGCCACGATTGTGCTGATAATATCTTGCGGCATATTGATTCCACGGGAAAAGAGCTTTGCCTGAAGGGCTGCCCGCTTCACCAAACCCTGCGGGATGGAGAGATGCGGGAAGCATATCTGTTCCTTCATCACAAGCAGGGCCACCGTGTTCCCGTGCATATCCGGATCACACCTATCACGGATTCATCTGGAAAGATCATCGGGAGTGTGGAAATCTTTTCTGATAACACTCGCGAACAGAATGTTCTCCAGGAACTGGAATTGAGCCAGCAGGAAAAGTTCACCGATCCCTTGCTGGGGATTGGCAATCGGCGTTTTGCAGAAGTGATCTTTAAATCCCGCCAGCATGAAATGAACGCTATTCAAGAACCTTTCAGTGTGGTTTTGATCGATCTGGATGGCTTCAAGGAGATCAATGACCGCTACGGCCATAAGATTGGTGACCAGGTCCTTCAGATGGTAGTGCGATCGATCGAGAACGTCTTGCGCAGTCTGGATTTTGTTGTTCGCTGGGGAGGAGACGAATTCATATTATTCCTTCCGAACGCGGCCGATCCAGGATTGCGAGATGTGTTGGAGCGGATCAAAATCATTGTAGAAAAGAGTTTCTTGATGGTGAATGGTCAGAAAGTGTCTGTGTCAGCATCCATGGGGGCAACAGTGGCCCGGGCAGAAGATACCCTGGAAGGGATCTTCCAACGAATAGATGAGCTGATGTATCGCAGTAAAGAAGAAGGGAAAAACCGCTACACGATAGGCTGAAAGCTGTACTCACTGATGGTTTATTTGGTTCAAAAGGACCGGACTCCTTATGGGGATCCGGTCTTTTCTATTGTCCAGCTTTCCAGGCGGTGCACTCTGGGTTCGTCCGGAAGATATTTGATGATCACCCTGAACCGGCCGTCCTCGATCGCTTGGCGGATCTCAGCTGCGTTGCGGTGAATGCGTTCATTGCGGAGCTGGCTGCGGTAGTCCCCTGCGTAGCGGTAGACCAGCTGGGGGTAGACCGGATGGCTTCCCCTGATACTGATCATATCCAATTCAACCTGGTCTGTGCTCTCCAGTACAGCGCGGCTTGAAAAAGACCACGATTCGTAGATTCGCCTGCCAGCCAGGAAGAAAGCCCATGCTCCCATGATCAGGATCGCTGGGCCTGAGATCCTGTGCCAGCCGATCGAGGCTATCATCCAAACTGTCGCCAGGGTGGTAATGACTATTAGGAAGACAAGCACAAGGCTTACTCGCCATAATGGCGGCGCCAGGTCCTGTTTCTGCTCCCGTTGATACAGGATATACATCGTGTAGAGCAGAATAACCAGCCCCAAAATGCCGGGGATCAAAACCCCTTCGATAGACTGCACGCGGGTGCTGTACCAGCAAAAGATGCAGGGTGCCAGCAAACTGACCAGCGCGATGTAGAGTAGACTGCTGCGGAGTTTTTTCTGTGTGGTTGGGTCAGCTGGGGTTTCCTCGAGGATACCTTCGTTGGGGTCTGTCAAGTTCATGGATTAGTCTGTATGGTGACGGTTTCCGGAAGGTGGATAGCGATTTTGCACACATCGCCTCCTACCATGACACTTTCCAGCACTTCGACCCGGAGGGGCTCATCCAGAATGGTTTCCCAGATACCTTTATAGAAGCCGGCACCACAGTAGCAGTAAACTTCAGGCAGTTGAGGTTCATCACCCACCCCGTCCCGAACCCGGGGACAGTGGCAGTAGAGTTTTCTTTTTTCCTGGGGGTCCTCGGTCTTGAAATAATCTACCAGATAGCCGCTCTTGGGAATCTTGGTGGAAATGATCCGGGTTCCATCACGGACTCCAGCCAATCCCCATCCCCGTGATGTGATCTCTTGAATTAAGGGATCTTCCAGTTCGAGCACCTCATTTAGAAACCCAATGAATTTTACCTGCAGGTGGTCGATGACCTGGTCTACATCACCAGTTTCCAGGTAGATCCCCCGGGCCTCTTCCAGGTTTTCTTTAGGATATTGGCAGGCGCAGCCGCTGAGGATTTCCTGTTGGGACCTTTCATCCGTTGCTTTATCCAGCTTATCCAGCATTTCACAGCTCCAGATGATCTTTTCCAGGGTCGGGCTCTCCATGGTCAGTTGTTCGCCTCCGTCCAGGATCTGGCTGTGCTGGTCAGATTCCAGGTATTGGTCCAGGCCGGCTGACAATTTTCCCTGCCAGGCTTTTTCGAAATCGGTGGTTGGTGTGTTATTGCTCATGAAGCTGATTGTACTTGGGAAATGGGTGGAACGGGTATAATACCTCAGCATTATCTTTTTCAATCCCCAGAAGAGCTGAAGAAATTTATCAGTAGTAAAGAGAGGAAAATTCTATGAGTGATTACACATCCAACCGAAATTTTATGAAATCCGAATTCACCGAATCGGTTCACAAGGTCTCTGACCAAGCGAATGATGTACCGTATCCCCCGCTGCAAAAACCTCTTCCGGAAGGAGATCTAACCCTGATCGATCTGCCGGATCCGAATGCGGATCTGATGAGCAAGCCTGATTTTCACCGCTTGCTCCTGGAACGCCAGAGCCGCAGAAAGTTTACCAAGGAATCAATATCAATGGCTGAGCTGTCCTACTTATTATGGTCTACCCAGGGTGTGATCGCAGAGCTCGGAATGGGATACGCCAGCCGCCGCCCGGTGCCATCAGGTGGAGCTCGCCATCCTTTTGAGACCTACCTGGCGATTAATCGGGTAGAAGGTCTTGAATCAGGAATTTACAGATATCTGCCTTTCAGCCATCAGCTGTATTTTATTGAAGCGACGAAGAATTTACCGGGTGCGCTTACTGTCGCCAATTTGGGACAAAAATTTGTGGGGAATTCGGCAGTTGTTTTTGCCTGGAGCTGTATACCCTATCGGGCTGAATGGCGCTATATGCAATATGCCCACAAGAATATGCTGCTGGACGCAGGACATATCTGCCAGAATTTATACCTGGCTGTGGAAGCTCTGGGCCTTGGTACTTGTGCCATTGGAGCTTATGACCAGGCTGCCATGGACGCCATATTCGAGCTGGACGGTGATGATGAATATATCATCTACCTGGCACCAGTTGGTAAGATTCCAGAACCTCGCGTATCTAGATAGATACTAAGATATATATTCTTTGTTTGCTGTCTGGAGGAGATACGATGAGTAAATTTGTTTTGACCCATATTGGTTTTGAGCAACCTACTGATGAGATCATGGCTGCCTGGATGAAGTGGTTTGAGGATATCAAGGAAGTTACAGTCGAAAATATTGGCCTGCAACCTGGGAAAGAGCTCAGTTCTGCGGGGGTTGCAGAGATCAAGTTTGACACTCAGGTGATCACCGGGTTTACGATCATTGAAGTGGATAGCCTGGAGGAAGCGGTGAAGATTGCTCAGGCCTGCCCCTTTGTCACCAGCATCAAGGTCCAGGAAGTCAGGTCCCATCAATTTTGATATCCTCCCGGATTTTTTGGAAACTCCGGGATGTTACCTGTTTATAAGAGGCTTCTTAGGAGCCTCCTTTTTGTTATCACCAGAGGGATAAGCAAAGTAATCCTAAGGAGGAGCGATGAAATTTTTAAGAAGTATTCGCTTCTGGCACTTAATGGTGGGCACCGGGTTCACCCTGTTACTGATCGGCCTGGTGATGATCTTCCTTCCGCCAGATGTGGGGGATAGTGAGCCTTTTCTGATCGAGTTCTTTGAAGCCAGTATCGAAAGCAGCGAAATGGGCCTGGCTTTGATCGTACTGGGCCTGTCTTGTTTCTTGATAGGGCGCAAAGATCTGGCCGATCTGCGGACCACACGCGGCATCCAGGAGAAATTGGGAAAAACCAGCACCCTGACCGCGAAATTGGTAGCGGACAAAGTAGAAAGGACTTTCCAGAATCTGCCGGCCCAACCGGCCCAACTAGCCACGCGGCCTGAAATGGATCTGGAACAAACTCGCCAGGATTTGAAGCTGCTTAAAAATGGCAAAAAGATCGAGGAATCCGCAGCTCATGTCATTCGCCAGGCGGAAAAAGGACTGGAACTGCTCCAGGCGCTTGAGGACGAGGGTTATTCGATCTGATTTCCTGTTAGGCTGGTCAATTCAGCGCTGAGATCCCATAGCGCCCGGGAAACTTCTTCGTCATAACTGACATCTGAGGAAAGGGTGGGTTCGGTCTTATCAAAATACTTGCCGCTGATTCCTTCCACTTTCGGGGAGGAGGCCAGGTAGATCGAGTTTTCCGCGCCTTCTTCCGGCGTCAGCGAAAATAATCCCATGATCCGTTTTAACGCTGGCCCAATCAAGCCAAAATTCGTTTTCCAGATATCTGTGGCAATATGACCGGGATGAACGGCGTTGCAGACCACCCCTGTCCCATCCAAACGGCGGGCAAGTTCATAGGTGAAAAGGATGTTGGCCAGTTTGGATCGGGCATAGGCTTTAATCCCGAAGTATCCCTTTTTAAAATCCAGGTTCTCAAAATCCATCTGATCCTGGCGATGGGCCTCGGAGGAAACGTTGATGACCCGGGATGGAGCGCTGTCTTTAAGTGGGTCCAGAAGTAAATTGGTCAGTAAGAATGGAGCCAGATGGTTGACCAGAAAAGTAAGTTCTACGCCGTAAGGCGTTGGGATCCTCTTATTGAAGAAGGCTCCGGCATTATTTAAAAGCAGGTGCAGGTTTTCGAAACGTTCTTGAAAGGTTTTTGCCATGTCCCGGACCTGGTCCAGGTCTGAGAAATCAGCCAGCAGGCAGCTGACTTGATCATTTCCAGATTTGGTTCGAATTTCATCAACTGTGGCTTCTGTTTTCTGGCGGTTTCTGCCGTGGATCACCAGCGTGGCTCCCTGGGCTGCCAGGGCTGTGGCGGTGATCTTTCCGATTCCGGCTGTGGCCCCGGTAACCAGGCATACTTTTCCGGCCAAGGGACTTGATCCATGTTTGCTTATTATTTGTTTTTTTTCCATACAGGATCATCCTTGAAATTGGCCTGGCTGAAGATCGTCCTCAGAATCTTCGGGAAACTCCTGGGGAATAAACCTTTCATGAACAGGATCAGCCGGGCGTCAAATCCAATGATGGCCCGGTTTTTCTTTTTCTGAATTGCTTTGATGATCCTGGAAACGGTCTTTTCCGGTGTCAGGTATGACATCTCTGTGAAATTCTTGTGGGCGTTCTCCCTTTTCTTTTCTTCCAGGTTAGGGGCATTCTTGATCAAGTCCGTTTGCACTCCACCGGGGTGGACCAATAAGACGTGCACTTTGGTTCCCGAGAGTTCAGCACCCAGCGCTTCGGAAAGGCCGCGCAGGGCGGACTTGCTCATGCTGTAGGCAGCATGGCCGTACAAGCCGACCAGGCCAGCCAGGCTGGATATGTTGACGATCCCTGCTTCTGGCCTGGTTTTTAGCTGCGGCAGAAAGGCCCGGATCCCATAATAAGCGCCCCACATGTTGACATCGATCACTTTTCTGAATTGATCGTCTGGTGTCTCTTCAAAGGTCTGGGGAATCAGGCAGATACCGGCGTTATTGATCAGCAGGTCAACTGGTCCCAACTGGGATTCTATATCCTGAGCTAACCCCAACACTGCAGATTGGTTTGACACATCCACCTGGAAGAGTTTCACTTTCTGCCCATCATCTTTCGTGATCTGGAGGGTACCTTCCAATCCGTTCTGGTCCAGGTCGCACAGCGCTAGTTTGGCACCTTTTTGGTAGAGCTGGACAGCGAATTCACGGCCCAGGCCAGAACTTGCGCCGGTGATAACAATAATCTTGTCCTTGAAATCTTTCATGAGTGCTTCCTTAGTAGGAGACTGTGTTGAGCAGATCCAATGTGCCCTGGACGATCAACTCTTGCTGGGTTGCCCTGGGGGTTGTGGATTTATCTACACCAGCATCTACCAGGTATGTCCCAAATTGGTGGTGGTCTCCGCCCGGGATCTCAAGGTATACCGTATCAGCTGGTAGGAGAACCTTCTTCTCATCAATTACCGGCTTATCCACGCCTTCATCCAACTCCCCGTAGATCATAGTTACTGGAAGATCCATTTGTGAGAGATCTGCGCTGTTCGCCGGGTAGGAGGCCCAGATTGCCAGGCCGTCGATCATATCCGGATTATTGGAGGTGAATATCGCCGCGGATGTGCCGCCCACAGAATGCCCGGCAATCACCCAGTTTTCAACCCCAGAGAAATGTTCGATGATCTCTTCAGCTGCGTTGCTGTCAAAAATGGCCATATTGATGGGCATGCTGGGAACAACCACCAGGTAGCCAGCTTCGGCGATCTCGCGCATCATATTCGAGTAGCCCCGGGGATCGATCCTGCCTCCGGGATAGAAGATCAAGCCGGTGAGTTCTTCTCCACCTGTGGGATCAAAAACCAACCAGGGCTCCAGGCTGACCTCGACCAGTTCATCGCTTTCCAGTGCGTCCAGGGCTTCCTGAAGCGGCGGTCGGGCGTAGGTTGCCCAGCTGATCCCCCAACTCAGGGTTCCAACCAGGATAATGGCCAGTCCTATCAGGATCTTGCGTTTTAGATTGTTAGAGGATTTTTTGTTTTCCATCATTTATTGTTTCCTATGAGGATATCTGGATGTTTATGTGCTGGAGCGATTTTCCTCCAGTCTGAGGGGTAGAAGGATACTGCAGTATTATAAATTATTGAGAGAGATTATGTGGAGATAAGGATATCACGGTCGATAATTCCCGATGGATAGAGACCGCAGAACCGTATTGCCGCTGATCTATCTTGAAACCCTGAACCTCTTTCTACGTATATTTTTTTTTAATCAAGGAGTATGAAATCATGGATCTGAAAGTCAATAACCGCAATGGGGGTTGGGGGACTTTGTTAATTTCCCTGGGCTTGATCGCGTTAATGGATAACTTCACTATCCCGGATTGGTATAAGGTGCCAGTTCTCGCAGCCGCGGGGCTGATCGCGTTTGTTTTCTACATCCGAACCCGGACAGACTGGGTGGCATTGATCCCGGTCTATATCTTATGGGCTGGAGCATTGATCACTGCCGCTGTCTTGTGGGATCTGGTAAATGACGATGTCCTGGCTGTGGCAGTTCTTCCGGTGTTCGCCATTCCTTTCCTTTATACCTATTTCAAGGACAGGAAGAAATGGTGGGCTTTGATCCCTGCTTATATATTCCTGCTGATCGCTTTGCTCATGCTTTGTACGGAGGTGCTGGGGATGGATGATGAATTTATCGCCCTGATCCTGATGCCCGGTTTTGCACTCCCATTTTTGGTTGTGTATTTCAAGAATCAACAGCGTTGGTGGGCTTTGATTCCGGCCTATGTCTTCCTATTAATTGGCCTCCTGATCACAATGGATGAAGTCCTGAGGCTTGGAGAGGAAATCATCGCTCCGGGAATCGTGGGTGGGATCGGGCTGCCATTCCTGTATGTCTATTTCCGCAACCGGGAGAACTGGTGGGCCTTGATCCCCTCTTATATTCTGCTGGCCATTGCCACTATGATCGGACTGTTGGAGTTCCGCCTGCTCACTGGCCTGGCCATCCCATCTTTTATCATGCTGGCGATAGCTGTCCCCTTCATCTTTGTATATTTCCATAATCGGGAAAATAAATGGGCTTTGATTCCGGGAGGGATAATCGCCCTGATGGGTTTGGGCTTCTCTCTTGGAACGGACTTCGGCAAGTATCTTACTCCAGCTGTATTAGTAATAGCGGGAGCCTGGATGCTGGTAGAGGTGATCAGGAAATGAATGAAAAGAGCGGCGAAAGCCGCTCTTTTTTATAGCTTCGTACCCTTCCTGGCGCTGGAAGTTCATTTTATTGGATACAGGAGGCCTATTTTCCCAGCCCGAGTTTTCTTCCAATCAGTCCCAGGGCTGATTCCGCGTAAATCTGGCGGAAAAGGGCATCGTTGTTTTTATAGACTTTTGGTGGAGCTTCCCGAATCTCCAGGGACAGAGCGCCTTCCGGACAGGAAGGAATGCACAGCCCGCATCCCAAGCACTCAATCTCATCGATAACCAGTTTGTCATCTACCACGGACAGCGCTGTAACAGGACAGGTTTCCAGACAATCTTTCTCTAATGTGCAGCTGGTTGGATCGAGGCGCACCAGATAGCGGGAAGGGGAGGTTGTATTGCGCACGCCTCGGGTCCATGCCTTTAACACACCACAGGAACATTCGCAGCAATTGCATAGAGTTTGGATTTTCCCTTCACAGTTGCTGACATTATGGACAAGCCCTTGGGCCTCGCATTCGTACAGGATTTCCATGGCTTCGTCATAATCGATTTCCCGCGCATAATCCGTTTGCAATTTCATTTGGGCCAGCTCATCGAAATAAAAACATGTTTCTAGTGGGTGGTCGCAAGGTTCCCCGATGACTGCTTTCGCGCTCCGGCAGTAGCATGCAGAAAGAGCGATCAGATCCACTGTTTTCATCATCTCCGAGATCACATCCAACGGCAGAACCTGATTGGGGATATCGATATCTTCATTTATCTTGATCCTTGTGGGTGTTGGTGTGCGCTGAACAGTTTCCTGAACGGGCAGGACCCGGTAATAGGGAGTCCGGGTGGGAAGGACCTCTGCGGCGCCTTCGATCAGATCGTTCATCACCTTCGCGGTTATGGCCCGAAAATGAGAATCTTCTTCTTCTCTCACCGCCATTTCGAGGACTACGATCACAGGGGCCCGTTCATAACCCCATTCGCCGTTCTTTTGGAATTTGTCGAGCAGGCCTTTAGGGATGAGCCGGGTCAAAGACTCTTCGAAATCAGCTTTGGTTATTCCCTTTTTTGCCAGCTTCTTAAGGAATTTTTCCTCGCTGATATAGCCCAGGTAGGGCAGAAGGAAGAATATTCGCAGGTCATCTTCGGGAAAGGTTTCTCGCAAAGCTTCCTTGAATTCCTGACGGTGGGGCATGACCCCCATCTGAAATTCGTAATAGCGGATCAGATCTTCATAAAGGTCTTTGGCAGCCATGATATTCTCCTGTTTTCTGAGGGCCGTTCATTTAAAACAAAAACCTCACGATTTGCACATGATCAACACCATTAAAGGGTCATCTCACAACTCGTAAGGGATCTGCCTGATTTTCCCAAGGCTGATGTTCAGGATTATAGCACAGGCGGAAAACAAGAGATTTGAAACCGGGAGGTGCCTGATCTGTAAAGAATTGAGACTATCCAACTGACAGCGGCTTCCTTAATTGCGTTTTATCCTATAATCAATGAATGCCCTTCTGTACAAGCCGGTCACATCTTGTCTGGTAAGTGATGAAAATAAATTTCAAGCCAACCACAATCTATCTGTTCATTACCATCGCTGCCTCGGTTTTCTTTCCGATGATTTTTGTGGTTTTTTCTCTGTATCAAGTCACGGTAGCTAATTTGACGGCTTTGCAGCTGGTCTTGATCGGCACAGCCCTGGAGGTTTCCGCCTTTGTATTTGAGATCCCGACCGGGATCATCGCTGATGTCTATTCCCGTAAATTATCGGTCATCATTGGTTATATCCTGATGGGTGTTGGTTTCCTGGTGATGGGTTTCTTCCCCACGTTCGTTCCGATCTTGATCGCCCAGCTGATATGGGGATTGGGTTATACCTTTACCAGCGGGGCAGAGGAAGCCTGGATCAGCGATGAGATCGGGGAGGAGAACGCCAATCAATTATTCCTGCGGTCAACGCGTATTGGACTTTACGCTTCACTGGTTGGCATGGCCCTGGCAGCCCTGGTGGGTGAAGAGAATATTGCCATGCCAATACGCTGGGGCGGATTGGGGATTATGGCGATAGGGATCAGTCTGGTCTTCATCATGCCTGAAACCGGTTTTAAACCAACGCCCCGGGAGAACCGAAATTCATGGCAGCAAATGGCATTCACCTTCAAAGAAGGTATTGGCGCGGTTCGCTCCAGGCCGCGTTTGATGACCATCCTCGGTATTGGTTTGATTTATGGCCTGTACAGTGAAGGATTTGATCGCTTATGGGTCAAACATATTGTCGATACCTTTGAATTCCCCGGAATATTTGCCACCTCCCAGGTTGCTTTCTTCAGTACTCTGCAAGCAGTGAGTACGTTGGCGGCCATCTTTGCGATGCATGTGGTTGAAAACAAGATCGATACCAGTCAACCCAGGATTATCGGTCGAGCTTTATTCCTGGTCACTGGCGTACTCTCGGCAGGTTTGATTGGCTTCGCGCTATCTCCTATTCTTGGCTTATCGCTGCTTATCTATCTGGCGATCTCTGTCTTAAGAACAATCACCACCCCGCTGTATACATCCTGGGTGAATCAGAACCTGGATTCCGAAACTCGGGCTACCGTTCTGTCGATCACGGGCCAGGTGGATGCCATAGGCCAAATAGCCGGTGGGCCAGGCGTTGGGATAATCGCCAAGTTGGTTTCGGTAGTGGCTGCGCTGATTACCTCTGGCGGGTTGCTGACTCCTGCGCTTATACTTATTAGAAGAGCCAATCAGCAATCAGAAAAACAAGAAAGCAAATGAAATCAAAAAGAACATCAAGATTTATTTTGAACTTACTCGGAATGGGCACTGCTGTCGCCTTGCTGGGGGACGCCACGCTGTACACTGTCCTGCCTCATCCTGACATTTCCGCTCAACTTGGAATCACGCTCTCCATGGTTGGGCTGCTGCTAGGTGCAAATCGGGCAGTGCGGTTGATTTTGAATGGCCCTGTGGGTGTGCTGTATGATCGCCTTCCAAGGCGTGGCCTATTAATCTCAGCGCTGGCTCTTGGTGCAGTCTCTAGCGTCTTTTATGCAATAGGTTATGGTTTCTGGCTCTTATTGATTGGTAGGATCTTCTGGGGTTTAGCCTGGTCCATATTATGGATAGGGGGGAGTACCGTCGTATTGGATGTCTCTACGGAAGAAAACCGCGGGCAGCACAGCGGCATCTACCAAATGTGGTTTGTGATCGGTGTTGCGACTTCCTCCTTTTCCGGAGCGCTGCTGACTGATATGTTCGGTTTCCGCATAAGCCAATGGATCAGCGTGGCTGTCATCGCTGCAACTGCCCTGGCCTGGTTTTTCTTCCTTCCTGAGACCAGAGCAAATGAGGCGGCTGGTGAGATCTCTGTCTCTGAGATTAAAAAGCCACCAAAACTGGATCTGCCCTGGAATGTCATTGCAACAACTTCAATGGCGATATTTGCCACTCGTTTCCTGGCCTGGGGAGTATTGGCTGCAACGAGTATCCTGTGGCTATCGGATCTGTTCGGAGAAGGATTGCTAATATCTGCTTTATTCATCCCTATCGCTACATTAACAGGCCTCTATAGTGCCTTGAGCAATTTAACAAGCATTGTCACCACACCACTGGCTGGTTCCATATCCGATAAATTGGGCCGGCGCTGGCCGGTAATTGGATTGGCAACGATCATCGGCGGCCTGGGTTTATGGCTTATGAGCGGGGATATCCGCAGCCTGGCCTTGGTAGGCGCTTTCCTGGTACCGATTGCTGGCAGCAGCACTGAAACTCTGATTCCCGCTATTGCAGGAGATTGCGTTCCGAAAAATATGCGCAGCCGTGCCCTGGGGTTGATCAATACAGCTGGAGACCTGGGCGCCACGATCGGCCCCTTTGCTGCGCTCGCCGCCTTGAATGCAGGATGGTTGTCTCTGGGCGGGATCTATCAGATTGGTGGAGTTCTTTTTGGGCTTATGGCGCTGTTAGCCTTTTCGCCACTGACGGCCAGGAAATTCAGAACACAGTAATTGGTGGAAAATTATAATTGATCCGTAAATCGGAATTGAAAGGCTTGATTTAAGGACAATCCTATGAAATTCGGAATTTATTTACCCAACTTTGGTCCCTATGGAGATGCGCGAGTTCTGGCCAATCTGGCTCAGGATGCGGAAAATGCAGGCTGGGATGGATTTTTCCTCTGGGATCATATTGCGGGATGGAAATTGCCAATGGTGGATCCCTGGGTAGCCCTGGCTGCGATTGCTCTCAGCACCAAGCGGATTCGGATCGGCACCACGGTTACGCCACTTCCCCGCCGCCGCCCCTGGAAGGTGGCCCGGGAAGCGGTATCGATCGATCATCTTTCAGGCGGGCGGTTAACCCTGAGTGTAGGTATTGGGGGAGGAGCAGGGGAATGGGATGACCTGGGGGAAGAACCTGATCTCAAGAAGCGGGGGGAAATGCTGGATGAAGCCTTAAGTATTCTGGTTGGGTTATGGAGTGGGGAACCGTTCAGTTATTCGGGGGAATATTATCAGATCGAGAAAGCCCAATTTTTACCCAAACCGCTTCAGCAGCCGCGGATACCGATCTGGGTTGGGGGGAACTGGCCCAATAAAAAACCCATGCGCAGGGCTGCAAAATGGGACGGGGCATTTCCGTTGCTCTGGGATGATGATATTGATGAAGAGCTTGCCAGGCTGGACGCTGCGGTTCGCTATCTGAAAAATCATCGCGTATCTGGTGAACCTTTAGAAATCGTTACTATGGGGGTTACAACCAGCCCGGAGTCGGAAGAATCAATTGCATTCGTCGAGCAGTGCGCGGCACTGGGGGCGACCTGGTGGCTGGAAGCCATGACGCCTTATAGGGAAGGTAAAGGTTATGATGATGAATGGCCTGTGGATCTCATGCGTGAGCGTATTCTTGCCGGTCCGCCGCAGATAAAAAAACCCGGTATATAGCAAATCAACTCCAGCTGCATGATTATTGGGTCTGTACAGTATGAACCGGGAATATCTATTTATATTCCTGTATATGCTGAACTTGACAAACTCGAATAATGGAAACAGGGATGATCTGTTATATATCGTTATGTCATCCCCAGTAGAATTACCCGGTCAAATCTCAATAACATCCCTGCTGCCAAAGCCCTGAGAGAACTTGTTCCGTGGAGAGTAGATGTTTATCCTGCATAAACTTTCTTTTGTACTTATCCTGGCTCTTGTTTCAGCCTTGCTGGTTAGCTGCGCTGCCCAACTCCGCTTCCTGCCCCCGAGGGTCAGCCAGGTGTGATTGCTGGACGTGTGTGGGAAGACGAATGTGGTTTTCCTGATGGTTCCATTGATCCATATAAGCTGCCAGAGGGTTGGGCCGTTGTAGAAGGAGGAGTTCTGGCTGATGGTGTACTGGACGAGGAGGAACGGGGAATTCCCGGAATTGAAGTGCGCATTGCAAAAGGTGAATGTCCTTTTCCAGGAACTGGAGTTCTGGCATCGTCTGGTCCGACTGACGAAAACGGCTATTATTATTTTGCACCAGTGGGAACGTATTGTGTCATTGTCATTCCTGAGGATTCTGGCAGTGATGAACTCCTGCTCCCAGGCACATTTTCGCACCCTATTAATGAGAACCTGCCTTTGGGAACGGCGTATCTCGAGGTAACGGTTGAATACGATGGCCAGGCATTTTCCTTTTGCCATTCTCTAGGAACTACCCATTGGCTCTACAATGGGCAGGCCAAATTCTGCCCAACGCTTGCTTCACTTGCGGCAGGCTTGGAGAAAGGATGTTATGCCCGCCATCCTGGTTTATGGATTATGCAGGATTTTCACAATACGGTTATAAACAGTATTCGCTACCATCACCTTGGTTCCACCCTCGTAATTGAAAGCCGGGACTAATGGTGTGCCGCCGGCTGTGTTCACAAACTGAACCACAACGGTATCAATGTCAGTGTGGTAGCGAGCGATACTCTGGTATCCAGGGATCAATCCGGTATGCCCATACTCATACACAGAGGAGTATATAGCCTGTTCATTTTCATTTAATAAGGAGCCATCATTCAAAGCCCTTAAGAATATGCCCACATCCTCTGCGGTCGCGAGCATTGAGCCGTGAGGATCATTCTTCAAATCAGGCTCATAGCCTACCCAGTAGCCGCTCATTACATCGTCTGCATCCACATCGTCAATCGAAGTGTAGGTATTGTTCAGCTCGAGCGGTATCAGGATCTGCTCCTCGATATATTGCCAATGGCTGTACCCCACCACTTTTGCAATCAGGTCGGAGAGCAGGAAATAATTCGTATTTGAATAACCATAATCTTGATCCGGTTCAAAGTTAGCAGGCAGATCAAGCGCAAATTCAAGGGCGGCTTCGCTGCTGTCGGGTGGGTTTTCCCAATAACCTGGTGCGTCGGTGAAATTGGGAATGCCGCTTCTATGCTGCAGCATTAATCTCAAGGTGATGGTTTCTGCGTTTTCAATTCTTCCCACAAGTTCTGGAAAGTGATCCGCCAGGGTATCATCCAGCGACAAACGTCCTTCATTGACCAGTCTGGTGGTGGCTACAGCGACATATAACTTATCGATACTGGCAATCTTAAATAATGATTGCGGATCGGCTGGTATTTGATATTCTCGGTTTTTCCAGCCAGCTGTATAAAAGGCTGGCGGTTCACCTGTTTTATCCACATAGACAATGATTCCATCCAAGCCAAGACCAACTGCGTCATCGACCTGCTCCTGGACACTGTCTGGCAGCGGTGTTATCCAGGCCCAGATCCCATCCCAGGGTGAGAAGATCACGATACAGATTATGCCCACGATTGGCATGATAATTCTAAGTATACGGATTATTTTATCTTTCTTATTTGGAGCTGAGGCCATCGGATCGATCCTTTGATTTGTGAATATTGACTCTATTACATCGCCATGGAGAGAGGCTGAGGCAGCGTTTTGCTTTCGGTATTTTTTTCTTGCGGGTACCAGGAAAAAGCACCCTTATAGCTGATGATCCTGTGACACGAATCCTTACCTATTTGCGCTCCGATTGTGGCCACCTTTCCTGGGCGTGTTCGCCTCTACCAGAATGAAAGGTTCCAGGGATCTTACGTTGTGGGTAAAGTCTGTTGATGACAGGTATCGCTTTTCCTGCTTAAACCAGTTCTTTCATTTTATCCAGATCTTCCAGGCCCGATCTGCTCAGCATTCCTCCTTCTTGCTGCCGGGTCGGGATTTAATCACCCCTGTCCCTGCAGAATCGCGACAAATATCCCCTGACGATCCAACCCAAACATATTTCATGGAAATGAAAAATCAACAGAGCGGATTGCAGTGGATGATCGGATAGATCAGTCTGAGCGTCAGATTATGTAATAAAAAAACCACCTGAAATGGTGGTTTTTTACTCGATGAGACGGGGAGGAATCGAATATCATACTCTTTAGAGTACTTGCATGCGCGAATCAATGGCTAAAAGGTAATACATCGATGGGTCAAAACATCAATGATATGCGTGATGTGTCCCATAAAACATAGAGCGGAGTCATTTCATGGTAAAAAAAACATCGAAAGGTAGCGGAAAACCTATTCCTAAAGTTGAGATAAAACTGAAGATGTCAGTAGAGCAGGGTGAAGAGCTACTTAAAACCCTACATACCCGTTTTGAAAAGAACATGATTCGTCACAAAGGACTTGATTGGTCCAATGTCCTGGAAAGACTTGAAAAAAATCCTGAAAAACTGGCAGTACTTAATGCAATGGAACACACGGGTGGTGAACCGGATGTTGTTGGTTATAATCAAATTAGTGGTGAATACATATTTTATGATTGCTCTCTAGAAAGTCCAAAAGGACGCAGAAGTATCTGTTACGATGGTGAAGGGGAGGAGGAAAGAGTAAAGAAAGGTGTTCACCCAGCTGGAAATGCTATTGATCTCGCAGCCGCCATTGGCATCGAAATTTTAAATGAGGAACAATATCGAAATTTGCAGAAACTTGGGGAGTTTGATACAAAAACCCAAAGCTGGATAAAAACACCAGCGGATATCAGGAAACTGGGTGGGGCAATATTTGCTGATCGTCGTTTCGCCCATGTATTTGTTTATCACAATACCGCTGGATCATTCTATTCCTCCAGGGGATTTCGCGGATCGATAAAAGTATAAAATCTGGAAAAAATCGCACCAGATGTTTATGGAGAATGGAAAAACCACCTGAAAAGGTGGTTTTTTTAGTCGATGAGACGGGGAGGAATCGAATATCATACTCTTTAGAGTACTAGCTTGCGCGAACCAATGGCTTAAAAGGCAACTTATTTTATAATTAAGAATAGGCAGTGACTGGAAGGTAGATTTAGCTATCAATGATATGTTGAATAGACTATAGGGAAGATCTCGTAATGGATGCGATTGAAACCATATACCAAAGAAGAAGCATTAGAAAGTTTATAGATCAACCAATCGATGAGGATAAAATAGTTACGATATTGAAGGCAGCCATGGCAGCTCCAACGGCCGCGAATTGTCAACCGTGGGAATTTATCGTTGTAAGTGACGCTGAAAAGCTTTCAAAAGTAAGAGACAAATGTATATTTGCCCGTTATAACGCACCCGCAGGTATTGTTGTGTGCGGGAACATGAACTTGGCATTTAAAGGGCCAGAAAAAGACCTATGGATCCAGGACTGCAGTGCTGCTACACAAAACATCCTGATTGCAGCAACCTACCTGGGATTGGGATCCGTATGGATAGGGATCTACCCCGGTAAAAGTAAGGTTAAAGCAATCAAAGACATCTTCAATATCCCAGACTATGTAACCCCGTTAAGCTTGGTTTACTTGGGTTATCCGGCGGAAGAAAAAGACCCCAGATCCCGTTACAATGAAAAAAGGATTTACTGGCAGGCATATGATCCAAAACGAAAACATAGGGCAAAGGATAAACCGGTGATTGGACATTACTAGTCAAAAGTTTATAATAACCCCCGCTCCCTTTCACTCCGCTCCGGATGACCGCAGGTTATGGTAGAAAGTCTGGGACGCACAACGTCAAAAACCACGAACCAGCAACAAGTTAGCTTTTCTATTAGTATTCAGAATAAAAAAAACTCCAGAAAATTAACACCAGATCATCTTTCAAAATGTAAAAAACCACCTGAAAAGGTGGTTTTTTAGTCGATGAGCGTGGTAGGAATCGAACCTACAACCAATGGCTTAAAAGGCCACTGCTCTGCCATTGAGCTACACGCCCGCTTGCGAGAAGGATTTTATCATGCGCCGCGGTTGAAGTCAACGGAATGAGGAACGATATGACGCGGCGCGGAACGGCTGCTCGCTTGCGCTCGCGGCGAGGGAAAGGAGACCGGGAGATGGACATCTCGTCTTCGTGTTGGTCTGCGCCCATCACTCCGCTCGATGATTTGTTCCAGTGGATAATCATGACTGTATCATGTCATGTCCTGAAATATGTTTACACAAAAACATAGAACAGGACTGGCAAAAATGACAAAAACAATTATAAAAAGATATAGCACAGCCTTCAAGCAACAAATAGCATCTGAATACGAGCAAG
>Ga0180430_10001004_pt1 | contig 29049 bp, 23 predicted proteins | sample SS_ome_9_FD_132999 | JGI IMG/M metagenome (GOLD analysis project Ga0180430, IMG submission 132999) | Hypersaline lake sediment archaeal communities from the Salton Sea, California, USA - SS_1_S_2 metaG | ecosystem: Environmental > Aquatic > Non-marine Saline and Alkaline > Hypersaline >... | reverse complement strand
GCCTGTAGAGTTTCTCGAAGAAGCTCTTGTCCTGGCGATAAGCCGCCCCGAGCTCCTTTTTGTGTTTTTGACAGAATGCCTCGAGCCCTTTGAGCAGGCCGGTGAAAGCGTCGATATTGACGGGATGCTTCGCCCAGAGCCGGGGATCGCTCAGCGTCTCCATGATCGGCGCGTATTCGGACTTGGCGAGATCGGCCCTCTTGCAGAGCTCACCGAGCGCGCCGGCGAGATAGCCGGCGTTGGAGAGACATTCCCGGCGCAGGACCACGGGCGGCGTCGACTGTTCGGAAAACCGGCTCATCGCCTTGAGGCATTTGACCATGGTGAGAAGAGGACGCAAGACGGGAAAGACGAAATTCTTGGCGGGAAGCATGGGTATCTGGGGCGACTTCATTGAGAACCTCCTTGGATAAAATTCTTTCGTTTGAGAATTATGTGTCTGAGAATTATGTGTCATGATCTTTGCAACCCTTTGTTTTCCGAACCCGATGGATCGATTATGCGCGAAGATGAGATATAAATTCAACGATTAAGTTGACAATAATATAGTAATAATATTAATATCACAATCGTGATGTGAATATCACGGTGATATGAACGATATTTGGAGCAGAATCTGTGTTCTTCAGACAACTTCAAACCTTTCAGCAGGCTGCAAAGTTCGGCAATTTCTCCGATGCGGCCCGCAAGCTACATTTGACGCAATCTGCGGTATCTCACCAGATTAAGTCCTTAGAGCAGGTCATGGGAATCAAGCTCTACGAGCGCCATCGCAGAGGGATCGTCCTCACCGACCAGGGCAAGGAAGTGCTCGGTCACATCGACCGGATCATGGCCCGCGTCAAGGATATGGAGGAGTGTCTCAACGCGCTTCGGGGCGGTTTCGTGGGCACGATCTCAGTGGCCGCCCACCGTGGAATCATTCAGTACAAGCTCCCCAAGGTGATCAAGTCCTTCAGAAAAAGCTACCCGTCCATGGGGATCAGTCTCAACAACAAGTTCGTCGACGACGAGATCGTCACCATGGTGACGTCGGGGACGGCCGACTTCGGTGTGGTCACCTCGTGGTCGGAGCATGGCGATCTCGAGTACAAGGAGTTTCTCTCCTTCGACATGTTTCTTTGCGTTCAGCCGGAGCATCCCTACAACAGCCTCACCGCCAAGGATCCCAAACTCACCGTCGACGAGGTGGCCAACGAACCGTTGCTTCTCTTTGAAGCGGGGACGGCGATCCGCAGGCGGGTGGAAAAGGTCTTCGACATGGAGGGCGTCGACTGCAATCCGGTGGTGGAGACTGGAGGCGCCTTGATCTTGAGAGACTACGCCAAGGCGGGACTGGGCGCGGCGATCGTCTCGGGCATGTCGCTCCAGGCCGAGCCCGATCCCGAACTGGCCGCGATCAATGTGACTCACATCTTCGGCAAGCTCGGCTATGGATTCGTCTACAGAAAGGACAAGTTCTTCACCACGGCGCTCCTCGATTTCATCAACCTTCTCGATCCCCACTTCTCGCTCGAGGGGAGCGTTGGTTGAGTCGCGTGGACAGTGTCGGTCAGGCCGGTTTCGAGTGCGGAGAGGCGATTGGAGAAGAAGCCACAAGGCCCGTACCGACGCCCCTTGGAGAAGCGGAGAGCGGCTCGGAAAGAAAATCAGTCGGCACTGCACATTCCTAACCTTTTCCTGTTGACATCAATTGATTAAGGGCCTTTAATCCATTTTGTCAAACGCTTGATCGAAAATGGACGGCGTTTCTGGGCCAGTGAGGCGCCAAACTCGTTTCTTTCAATTTGAAAATCGAAAGTCGAAAACTCCAAGTAGATGGCCTCCTCATGGAGCGCCTCTCTTCTTTTTTTCATATCCTTTCGATCCCGTACTCGACAGTGGGGTTTATTATGGGTTTTCGATATGAGATTCGTCTCGCCGGTTCCGGCGGGCAGGGTCTGATTCTGGCAGGAAAGATACTCGCTGAGGCGGCCGCGATCTATGACGACAAGAACGCGACGCAGAGCCAATCCTATGGCCCCGAGGCGCGCGGTGGCGCGAGCAAGTCCGAGGTCATTATCAGCGACGAAGAAATTGACTATCCCAAGGTGACCGAGGTCGACCTCTTCCTGGCTCTCACCCAGGAGTCTTGTGATTCCTATTCCAAGGATCTCAAGAAAGACGCCGTTCTTCTCGTCGACTCGACGTACGTCACTCGCGTTCCCGAGGGATCTTATAAGATTTACAAGCTTCCCATCACGGACCTCGCCATGGAAAAGGTTGGAAACCGGACGGTGACCAATATCGTGGCTCTCGGTGTCGTGGTGTCTCTGTCCAAGGTCGTCTCCGTGCCCGCGGGGGAATCAGCGATTCTTGCCCGTGTACCCAAGGGGACCGAGGACATGAATAAAAAGGCTTTCAAAGCTGGGCTGGAAGCGGCCAAGACTCTCTGACAGCATCAAGTGCCTTTCTGCAAGTAATGGCCGTTTTTGCCCCGACGAGATAAGGGCTGATCGCAAATCGAGGAGAGGTCAATCCTCTCTCCGCCCTTTTCAATCAGCCCGTTTCGAGGTCTCTTCGAGTCTGGTTCTTTTGCAGGATCGAGCACCTTGATAGCCAGTTCAAATGATTGGAAGAACCTAGACAGGCGTCCACCGCCACGGCACATATATTCAGCATTTCCCTCACTAATATTTCCAAGCATAGTATCCCCAAGAATTCGGTACCAAAAGTACCAAACGCAACCGGAACTGCCCATCTGGCATGACCAGATCTCTCCCTATTTAATCTGAGGAGGATAACAGGTGAAATTCTGGCGAACACCCCTTGATGTGAACAAGCTCAAGATACCTCAGGGCGTGCTCTATATAGTCAAGGACCGCTGCAAGGGGTGCGGTTTCTGCGTGGAGTACTGCCCCAAGGCCGTACTCGAGCTGTCTCCGGAGTTCAACATGAAGGGATACCACCCGCCCGTGGCCGTTAAGGAGGGCGAGTGCGTCAACTGCGATCTCTGCGAGACGATCTGTCCCGAGTTTGCGATCTTCTGTATTCGGAAGGAAGATGAGGAGGAGGAGTCCAGTGAAGGCTGATCCAGCAGGAGTAATGACAGGCAATCACTATCTCGATGGCGACTATGCGGCCGCCGAAGGCTGCCTGGCCGCGGGCTGCCGGTTCTCGGCCGGGTACCCGATCACCCCCTCCACGGAGGTGTTCGAGCGCTTGACCCAGCGCTTTCCGCTCTGCGGGGGGTTCTACATCCAGATGGAGGACGAGCTCGGTTCGATGGCGGCGATCATCGGAGGGTCTTGGGCGGGAAAAAAGTCGGTGACCATCACCTCGGGCCCCGGCTTCTCGCTCATGATGGAGAACCTCGGCCTCGCCGTCATGCACGAGGCGCCCTGCGTGGTCGTCAACGTGCAGCGTGGCGGGCCGTCGACCGGCCTCCCCACCATGGTGGGCCAGGCCGACATGATGCAGGCCAAGTGGGGTTCGCACGGCGACTACGAAATCATCGCCCTGGCGCCGAGTTCGCCCCAGGAGTGTTTCGACTATGCCATCAAGTGCTTCAATCTCGCCGAGAAGTGGCGCACGCCGGTCCTTCTCATGATGGACGAGTGCGTGGGACACATGACCGAAAAGGTGGTGATCCCGCCCGCCGACGAGATCGAGGTCGAAGAGCGGCCCTACACCAAGAAAAAGCCGGGAGAGTACCTCCCCTACGAGGTCGGCGAGTCGGGCCAAGATCTCGTTCCCGACTTCGCCAAGGCGGGCGACGGCTATCGCTATCACGTGACCGGCCTGACCCACGACGCGCGCGGCTATCCGGTGATGACCGCCGAGTGCCAGGACGAGACGATCAAGCGTCTCATCAACAAGATCAAGCTCAACGCCGACGAGATCATCGAGATCGAGGAAGAGCAGACCAAGGGCGCTCAGGTGGTCGTCGTTTCCTACGGGATCAGCTACCGCGTGGCGCAGCCCGCCGTCGACCGCGCCCGGGCCGAAGGGATCAAGGTGGGCCAGATGAGGCTGATCACCGTCTGGCCCTTCCCGGAGAAACGCATCACCGAACTGGCCAAGAAGATCAAGGCCTACGTCGTCCCCGAGATCAACCTCGGACAGGTCGCCCTCGAGGTGGAACGCTGCGCGGGCGGCCACGCCAAGACGATCCCCGTCACCCACGCAGGGGGATGGGTGCATGAAGTCGACGATGTTTACGCTGCGATCAAGGAGGCGGCAAAATGACAAAAACGGCAGAAAAGGCAGTCGAAGAGAAATTGATGAAGGACCATCCCCTCGAACCTTATCTCCGGATGGACCGGATTCCCCATATCTGGTGCCCCACCTGCGGGATCGGCACGGTCGTCTCCTGCTTCATCCAGGCCGTCATCGAAACCGCCACCGATGTGGACAAGCTCTGCATCGTCTCGGGGATCGGGTGCACGGCGCGCGTGCCCGGGTACCTCAAGATGGACTCGTACCACACCACCCACGGCCGGAGCATCGCCTTCGCCACGGGCCTCAAGCTCGCCAATCCCGAGCTCGAGGTGGTGGTCATTTCTGGCGACGGCGACCTGATCGCCATCGGCGGCAACCACTTTATCCACGCGGCGCGCCGCAACCTCGACATCAAGGTGATCTGCGTCAACAATTTTATCTACGGCATGACGGGCGGGCAGGTGGCGCCGACCACTCCGCTCACGGCCAACTGTTCCACCACGCCCTACGGCAACTCGGAGACGCCCTTCTCCTTGCCTTACCTCGCCGCCTCGTGCGGCGCCACCTACGTGGCGCGCTGGACGTCGCTCCACATCAGGCGCATGACGCGCGCTTTCAACGAGGTCCTGAGAAAGAGGGGATTCTCCTTCGTCGAGGTCATCGCTCCCTGCTCGACGCTCTACGCCAGGCGCAACAAGCTCGGCACGGGCCTGAGCCTGCTCAAGTACTATCACGACAACAGCGAGATCGCCCACGGCCATGACGTGAAGGATCTCGACATCGGTTATCAGGAAAAGATCAAGGTCGGCAAGTTCATCGATGAAGACAAACCGACTCACATAGACCGCGCCAATGTGTGGCACACGAAGGTCTTCGGCGATCGGTACAACTGGTACGGTCCCAAACCGCCAGGCATGGAAGAGGCAAAGTAGTAACCGGCGAAACTCAAGGCTGGAGATAAATTCATGGTGATGACAGAAGTCAAGATATCCGGTTTCGGTGGCCAGGGCGTGATCCTGAGCGCCCACATCCTGGGCAAGGCGGCGTCGATCTTCGACGGGCGGCAGGCGACGATGACACAGGCCTTCGGCCCCGAGGCGCGCGGCTCGTCGTGCAGCGCGCAGGTCATCCTCTCCGACGACCTCATCCGCTACCCCTACGTGAGGAATCCCGAGGTGCTCGTCTCCATGTCGCAGGAGGCGTATACCCGGTTTTCGCCCGAGGTGGCCAAGGGCGGGATGGTCCTCGTCGACGAGGATCTGGTCAAGGTGGGCGACGAGAAGAAACATTTCAACGTCTACCCGATCCCGGCCACACGCTATGCGGAGGAACTGGGCCGCAAGCTGGTTCTCAACATCGTCATGTTCGGTTTCTTCACGGCCATGTCGGGTTGTATCAAGAAGGAGTCGGCTCTCGAGGCGGTCCTCGACTCGGTTCCCAAGGGAACGGAGGAGCTCAACTCCAACGCCTTCAACAAGGGATACGACCACGGGATGATGCTGAGGGAGAATGACCCGGAGCTGGCGCAACCTAAAAAGAAGGCGGCCAAGAAGAAAAAGGCCGCTTCGCGTAAATAAGGCTGACGACCCATGACGCGCATCAATTTCGACTTCAAGGAAAAGCTCGACAAGATCATCGGCGGCGAACTGCACAGCTACTGCTTTCAGTGCGGCGCCTGCGTGGGCGACTGTCCGTCGGCGCGTTACTCGGAGCGGTTCAATCCGCGGCTCATCATGCTCCAGTGCATCATGGGCCAGGCCGAGGAGCTCCTCGCCGAGGACTCGGTGATCTGGGAGTGCACCAACTGCTACAACTGCCTCGAGCGGTGTCCCCAGGATGTCCGTCCGGCCGAGGTGATCATCGCTTTGAAGAACATGTGCGGCGCGCGCAAGACGCGCCCGCCCAAGGTCTCCGACATGGTCAAGGCGGTGCAGAATAGCGGGCTCACCGGAATGGTCACGCCGGCGATCAACAAGATCCGAGCCGGCCTCGGCCTCGATCCGGTCAAGCCCGCTCCGGTGGACGAGATCAAGAAACTCCTTCGATGAGATCTTCGGCCCGCTGAGGTGGGCGCCAGTCTTTTCGAAGGATCGTGACCGACTCGTGGAGGAAGACAAAAGGCATGGCTGAAAACGGTACACTGAAATATACACCCTTCTTCGGTTGCATGATTTCAACCAAATACGCCCAGTTCGAGGCGGCGGTGCGCAAGACCCTGCCCAAGCTCGGCGTGGAGCTCATCGACCTCGACGGATTTTCGTGCTGCCCCGATCCGATCTACTTCAAGGCCTTCGACAAGGAGGAGTGGGTCACCCTTGCGGCGCGCAACCTCTGCGTGGCCGAGGAGGCGGGGCTCGACATCATCACCTGCTGTTCGGGATGCACCGCCACCCTCAAGGAAGCCGTCCATCTCCTGCACGACGACGTGGGGCTGCGGGACCGCGTCAACGCCAGGCTCGAAAAGGTGGGGCGCGAGTGGAAGGGGACGAGCAAGGTGCGCCACATCGTGACCATGGTGCGCGACGATGTCGGTCTCGACAAGGTGGAGGCGTCGCTCGTGCGCAAGCTCGAGGGGATTCGTGTCGCCATCCACTACGGCTGCCACCTGCTCAAACCGTCGAAGGTGATGCAGGTCGACGATCCCGACCGCCCCACGATCCTCGAGGATCTGATGAACGCCATCGGCGTCGAGGCGGTCGAGCACGAGGAGAAGGTCCTCTGCTGCGGCAAGGCGTGCATGGATGCCGAGATGCCGAGCGAGATGACGCGCGACATCCTCAAGTCGATCCAGAAGCTCGACGTCGACTGCATGGGGCTCATCTGTCCCACCTGCTTCGACGAGTACGACGTGGCCCAGATCAAGCTGAGCCGCAAATTCAAGGAAGAGTTCAAGCTTCCCGTCATCTACTACTTCCAGCTCCTCGGACTCGCCCAAGGATTCGAGCCGGAGGAGATGGGATTCAAGCGCCACAAGATCAAGGTGACGCCCGTTCTCGAAAAACTGGAACTGCCTGTCTGACAACCAGGAAAACGGAAGGATACAGGAGTGGATAAAGGCGTACTGATCATCGGCGGCGGGATCACCGGGGTCCAGGCCGCGCTCGATTTGGCCAACTCGAGGGTGAAGGTCCACCTGGTGGAAAGATCTCCCAGCCTTGGCGGCCGCATGGCCCAGCTGGACAAGACCTTTCCCACCATGGACTGCTCCATATGAATCCTCGGCCCAAAGATGATGGATGTCGGTCGACATCCGAATATCGAGACCCTCACCTACTCTGAAGTGATCGGACTCGAAGGGCGGCAGGGGAACTTCCGCGCCACCGTGCGCAAGCACCCCCGCTACGTGATCGAGGACAAGTGCACCGGCTGCGGCCTCTGCGCCAAGGACTGCCCCGTTGTGGCGCCCAACCTTTTCGACATGGGGCTCGGCGCGCGCAAGGCGATCTATACACCCTTTCCCCAGGCCGTGCCCAACACGTACACCATCGACAGGGACGCCTGCCTCAACGACGACTTCATCGTCTGCGGCAACTGCCAGCGCGTCTGCGAGGTCGACGCCATCGACTATGACATGGCGCCCGAGGATGTGGAGATCGACGTCTCGTCGGTGGTGGTTGCCACAGGATTCGACACCTTCGATCCCTACGACATGAAACTCTACGGCTACGGCACGTCGCCGAACATTCTCACGGGCATGGAGTTCGAGAGGATGCTCAACGCCTCGGGACCGACCCAGGGGCACGTGGTCAAACCGTCGGACATGAAGATTCCCGAGAAGATCGCCTTCATCCAGTGTGTGGGAGTGCGCGGTGAGTGCGACCGCCAGTACTGTTCCCGTTTCTGCTGCATGAACACGGTCAAGTCGGCCATGCTCGCCCTTTCCCACCACGACGAGATCAAGGAGATACAGATCATGTTCTCCGACATCCGCGCTTTCGGGAAGGGGTACGAGGAGTTCTATCAGCGCTCCAAGGACTATCCGCAGATCAACTACTTCCGCGGCCGGCCGGCCAAGATCACTAACGAATCGGACGAGGAAGACCTGATCATCCATGTGGAAAACACGGCCACGGGCAGGCCCGAGCGGGTCAATGCCGACATGGTCGTTCTCGCCTCGGCGGCCGTTCCTTCGCCCGCCAACCAGAGTCTGGCCGAGGCTCTCGGCGTCGAACTCGACGCGGAGGGCTACTTCAAGGTGCGCTTCGGAGAGGGCAACGTCCTCTACTCGAGCCGCGACGGCGTGCTGGTCGCGGGCTGCGCCAAGGGTCCGGAAGATATCCCCGACTGCGTCGCCCAGGCCTCGGGCGCCGCGGCCGAAGCGGCCGGCTTCATCCCCGGCGAGCGGCTCGAGGAAGAACCGCCCGAGATCGAACCGATCGATGTGAGCGGACCGCCGCGCATCGGCGTCTTCATCTGCCATTGCGGCGCCAATATTGCCGGCGTGGTCGATGTGGAAGCGCTCGAAACTTATGCCAAGACCTTGCCCGACGCCGTCTTCGTGACGCGCGACCTCTTCCTTTGCGCCGACTCGGGGCAGAAGCAGCTCCAGGAGGTGATCAAGGAGAACAAGCTCAACCGCGTGGTGGCGGCGGCGTGCACGCCGCGCACCCACGAGCCGGTTTTTCGCGACACGCTGGCGCGCATCGGCATGAATCCCTTCCTTTTCGAGATGGTCAACATCCGCGACCAGTGCTCGTGGGTGCACACCAAGGAGCCCGAGGAAGCGACGCGCAGAGCGATGGATCAGCTCCGCATGGGCGTGGTGCGCGCGCGGTGGCTCCAGCCGCTCGAGACGAGCTCGATCGATGTGATCCGTTCCGTCGTCGTCATCGGCGGCGGCATCACGGGGATCCAGACGGCGCTCAAGCTCGCCGAGCAGGATATCGACACCGTTCTCATCGAGAAGTCGGACACCCTCGGCGGCCGGATGCGCGAGCTCTACAAGCTCTATCCCTCCAACGTGGAAGCGTCGGCCGTTCTCGAAAAGAAGCTCGCCGAACTCAAGGAGAGCGACGTCAAGGTCCACACGCTGACCAACGTGACCAAGGTCTCGGGCTTCGTGGGCAACTTCGAGGTGGAGACGACGGGCAAAACCTTCAAGGCGGGCGCCATCGTCGTCGCCATCGGTGCCGACCTGCACCAGCCGGGCGACGAGTACGGCTACGACAAACTTCCCAACGTGATGACCAACCTCGAGCTCGAGGATTATCTCAAGAACGATTTCAAGAACTACCCCGGCGGCGAGAAGCCGAAGAGGGTTGCCTTCATCCAGTGCGTCGGATCGCGCGATCCCGAGACGAATCCGGCCTGCTCGCGCTACTGCTGCGCGGCGTCGGTCAAGCAGTCGCTCGCTCTCGCCGAGCAGGGCACCGAATCGATCGTGCTCTATCGCGACATGCGCACCCAGGCGCACAGCATGGAGGAGATGTATCGCGACGCGCGCGGCGCGGGGGTGATCTTCTTCCGTTATCCCGATGACGTGAAGCCGAAGGTGATCGGGAAGAAAAAAGCCGAGAAGGTCCAGTTCCACGAGAACCTCATGGGCCAGGACCTCGAGTTCGATGTGGACGCCGTCGTCCTCGCCGTCGCCATGCGGCCCTTCGAGGACGAGACGGCGCGTTTCCGCGAAATGCTCAAGGTGCCCCGCACGCCCGACGGTTTCATGATGGAGCGTCATCCCAAGCTTGGTCCCGTGGAGACGACGGTGTCGGGTATTTTCCTCGCCGGAACGATCCAGGGGCCAAAAGACTCGGCCGACGCGATGGCGCAAGCCTCGGCCACAGCATCGAAGGCGGCCGAGATCGTCTGCCGCGAGCAGATCGAGCTCGATGCGACGACCGCCCACGTCCACGAAGAAATGTGCCGCGCCTGCGGCAAGTGCGTCGAGATCTGCGATTTCCACGCGCCCGGCTTCGTCGAGATCGGACCGGGTCTCAGCGTAGCGCGCATCAATGAAGCACTCTGCAAGGGGTGCGGCACTTGTGCCGCATGGTGTCCGGTCCAGGCGATCGGCGCCAAGCACTTCACCGACCAGCAGATTCACGCCATGCTCGAAACAATGTTGACCGAAGGAGTCGCCTGATGGCCGGCGAGAAGAAGAAAAAAACGGACGGCAACGGGCAGTGGGAGCCGAAGATCCTCGTCTTCGCCTGCAACTGGTGCAGTTACGCCGGCGCCGACACGGCCGGTGTGAGCCGCATCCAGTACTCGCCCAAGTTCCGCGTGATCCGCGTCATGTGCTCGGGCCGCGTGAGGACGTCCTACGTACTCAAGGCGTTCCAGCTCGGCGCCGACGGGGTGCTCGTGTCGGGCTGCCACATCGGCGACTGCCACTACATCTTCGGCAACCACCGGGCGCTCGAGATGTACGACCGCACCACAAAGACGCTCAAGGTGCTCGGCTTCGAGGACGAACGGATCCGGCTCGAATGGGTGTCGGCCGCCGAGGGCCCCAAGTGGGGACTCTTGATCGACGAGTTCGTGGAGCAAATCACCAAGCTCGGACCGAGCCCGATCAACCTGCCTGCGTCCGTTGTGGAGGACGTGGAAAAGGCGGAAACCAAGGCAGAGAAGAAAAGCAAAAAAGCCGGCGCAAGCGGTAAGAAAACGGGCAAGAAAAAAGCGAAGGTCTGAAAGGCTCGAAATGGTTGACATCAACGCACTGAACAAGGACACCGACGTTCTCAGTTGTCTCGAGTGCGGCAAGTGCACCGCAGTCTGTCCCGTCTCCCGTCTGGGCCAGAGCTTCTCGCCCCGTTCGATTCTGAGCAACGTCGTGGTCGGCGACCACGAGGGGCTCACCGCGGACAAACGCACCTGGGACTGCCTGACCTGCGGCCAGTGCCAGCCGCGCTGCCCGCACAACATCGACTTCTCCGTCTTCTGCCGCAAGGTGCGGCGCGAGGCGGTGAGTCTCGGCAACTCGGGCGACAAGTCCCACGACGGCGCCCTGCACCAGATCATGCAGCTCCAGTCCTTTGAGAACCTCAAGCAGAACAGGCTCGAGTGGATCCCCGACGACGCCAAGGTCAAGACCGAAGGCGACGTGCTCTACTTCGTCGGATGCCTGCCCTACTACGACGCCTATTTCGATCATCTCAATCTCGACAGCGTCAACATCGCACGGAGCACGGTCAAGATTCTCAACCACCTCGGTATCGAGCCGGTCGTCATGGCCGACGAACGGTGCTGCGGCCACGACCTGATCTGGTCGGGCCTCGAGGACGACTTTGTCAAGCTCGGCCGCCACAACGTGGAGGCGATCAAGAAGACGGGCGCCAAGAAGATCGTCTTCTCCTGCGCCGAATGCTACCGCACGCTGAACAAGGAATACGCCGAGTATGTCGAACCGCTCGGCGTCGAAATGCAGCATATGGCCCAGTTCATCAGCGATCAGATCGCCGAGGGCGCCCTCGACCTCAAGGGAAACGGGGAGGCGCTGACCTTCCACGACCCCTGCCGTCTCGGGCGCCAGATGGATGTGATCGACGAGCCGCGCCGCGTGCTGTCGACGATCGCCGGCGAGGGTTTCGTCGAGATGGAGCGGTCGGGAAAGAGCGGGATCTGCTGCGGAACCTCGTCGTGGATGAACTGTTCCATGACATCGAAGAAGATCCAGAGCGCGCGCCTCGCCGAGGCGGGCGCCACCGGGGCGAAGACGATGGTCACCGCTTGCCCCAAGTGCCGCATTCATTTCGAGTGCACCAAGACCGACCCGACCATGCCCGCGGAGAGCAAGGTCGAGATAAAGGATTTAACCGTTGTCGCGGCAGAGGCTCTGTAAGGCCTCGGCCCCGGCAGGACGGATCGTTTGAACAGTCTGAGACTTGGAGGAGAAGAACTTGTCTGTCAATGATCTCAGAATTGGAGTCTTTGTCTGCGACTGCGGCATGAACATCGCCGGCACCGTGGACAACGACGCCGTGGTGGAACATGCGAAGAACTTGCCCGATGTCGTCTCGTCCGTGCGGAGCCGCTACAGTTGCTCCGATCCGGGCCAGAACGAGATCAAGCGGATCATTCGCGAGAACAACCTCAACCGGGTTGTGGTCACCGCCTGTACGCCCAAGCTTCATGAGCCGACGTTCAGAGCCTGTGTCGAGGAGGCCGGCCTGAACCAGTACCTCATGGAGATGGCCAACATCAGGGAGCACTGCAGCTGGGTGCACTCGAAGGACCCGGAAGGAGCCACGGAGAAGGCCAAGGACCTCGTGGCGAGCGCCGTGGCCCGCGCCCGGAACCTGGAGGAGCTCACCGAGATGAGCTTCCCCGTGACCCGCTCCGCTCTCGTGATCGGCGGCGGTGTCGCCGGGATCCAGGCCGCCCTCGATCTGGCCGACTCGGGCAATCAGGTCTACATCGTGGAGAAAGAACCGTCCCTGGGAGGGGTCATGCCGCAGCTGGCAAAAACGTACCCCACCATGGACTGCCCTATATGAATACTCGGCCCCAAAATGATGGAGGCGTGGCGCCATCCACAAATCGAGATTCTGACCTATAGCGAAGTCGAAAAAGTCACCGGTTACGTGGGCAACTTCAAGGCCCGCGTTCGGCGTAAATCGCGTTACGTGGTCGAGAGCGAGTGCACGGCGTGCGGCGACTGCTCAGAAGTCTGCCCCGTGGCCGTGCCGGCCGAGTTCCAGCACGGGCTCTCGTCGCGCAAGGCGATCTACATTCCCTTTCCCCAGGCGGTGCCGTCGTCGTACGTGCTCGACATGGACCACTGCCTCGGCATCAATCCGATCGCCTGCGGCGAGTGCCTCAAGGTGTGCGAGAAGAATTGCATCGACTACGACATGCAAGACTCCTTCGTCGATCTCGACATCGGTTCGATCGTTGTCGCCATCGGTATGCAGCCCTACGATCCGAGCGCGCTCGAGGAGTTCGGATACGGCAAGTACCCCGACGTTCTCACGAGCATGGAGTTCGAGCGCATGCTGTCCGTCGACGGTCCGTCGGCGGGGCACCTCGTCCGGCCATCGGACGGGAAAGAGCCCGAGTCGGTGGCGTTTATCCAGTGCGTCGGATCGCGGAGCAAGGACGAGCGGTGCAACGAGTACTGCAGCAACATCTGCTGCATGAACACGGTCAAGGACACCCTCCTTCTGCGCGATCACTACCCCGATATGAAGGTCGACGTCTACTACATGGACATCCGCGCCTTCGGCAAGGGTTTCGAAGAGATGTTCATGCGCAGCAAGCAGGCGGGTGTGTCGTACATCCGCGGCATTCCGGGCGAGATCACCAACGGCCAGGCCAACGGCAAGCTCAAGATGGTGGTGGAGAACACGACCATCGGCAAGCTCCAGGAGCGCGACGTCGACATGGTGGTCCTCTCCGTGGGCGGCGTGCCCCAGCCGAGCGCGCCCGAGCTGCGCACCCTGCTCACCATCTCCAAGAGCCCCGACGGATTCATGCAGGAAGCCCACCCCAAGCTGCGGCCCGTCGAGGCCGCCACCAAGGGTGTCTTCATCTGCGGCTGCGCCGAGGCGCCCAAGGACGTCAAGGACTCGGTCTGCCAGGCCGGCTTCGCCGCGTCGCGCGCCAATGCGCTCCTCTCCGCCGGGAAGGTGACCGTCGAGGCGATCACGTCGCGCATCGATCCGGAAAAGTGCACCATGTGCGGCCTCTGCGGCAAGATCTGCCCCTACCATGCCATCACCGACGCCGACAAGAAGAAGGGCATCCTGCCCGTCGTCGTCGAGGCGTCGTGCGCCGGGTGCGGCACCTGCGCGCCGGCGTGCAACTTCGAAGCGATCAAGATGCAGCACTTCACCGACGCCCAGTACATGGCGCAGATCGATGCCCTTCTGGCCCACAAGCCGGAAGACAAGGTCTTCATCTTCGCCTGCAACTGGTGCTCCTATCCGGGCGGCGACACGGCCGGAGTGGCGCGCCTCCAGTATCCGGCGTCGCAGCGCCTGGTGCGCACCATGTGTTCGGGCCGCGTCGACGAGAGTTTCGTCATGCGTGCCTTCGAGCTCGGTGCGGGCGTGGTGTGCGTGTCGGGCTGCCACTACACCGACTGCCATTACATCGATGCGGTCAAGGAGACCCAGAAGAGGGTCGACCGCCTCTGGGACAAGGTCGAGCGTCTCGGCATCCGGCCCGAACGCCTGCGCCTCGAGTGGATCTCGTCCGCCCAGGGCGCCAGGTTCCAGGAGACGATGCTCGAGCTCGACGAGTTCCTCAAGACGGTGACCAAGGAAGAGATCGACGCCGGTGTCAAGGCGATCAAGGAAGATATGGCCAAGAAGGCCGCGCGGAAGGCCAAGGCAAAAGCCAAGGCCAAGGAAAAGGTCAAAGCCTGATGAATGACGCCGGGCCCGCACCCCCGCGCGGGCCCGGCGCGACACAATAATGCTCCGGGAGCAATAGCATGGCTGAAGAACGTCCCATGATCTGTCTCAGGTGCGGCCACGAGCACAAGGGCCCATATGACAAGAACGACCCGATCGAGCGGACCTGCCCCAAGTGCCGTTCGAACAGCGTCCGAGCGCTCAAACCGCCCAAAAAATAGTCGATCGCCATTCCGAGGTATTTTTGGCCAAACGTTGGCGGCCTGTCGATTATCATATCCCTAAGAAAAACCGACCGACCTGCCGGCACCCACGGAGGCGAATTCAATGCGATTCAGTGCGATCCGATTCCTCACCCTCAGTTCCCTTCTCCTTCTGACCAGCGGCTGTTGGTGCAGCTTTTCCTTTTCACCCAAGGCCTGGACCGAGGCCTCGGAGGATCTCGCCTTCGGGGCAGCCGATACCGAATCGCTGCGAGTGGTGAGCCATAACGGCGCCGTGACGGTCAGCGCCGACGACGGCGCCGACACGATCACCGCCGTGGCCACGATCAAGGCCGGTGGCGCCGACGAGGCCGATGCCGAGCTTTGCCTGGCGGCGATCGAACTCCATACCCCTCTCGAAGGATCGGAGCGGGTGCTCACATGGCGGTGGATCGAGGACAAGGAACGGACCTGGTCGGCGTCGGTTTCCTTCGACGTCAAGATCCCTTCAATCCTCGCCGTGAAGGTGGAGACGCACAACGGCGCGGTCTCCGTCGACGGCACCCGATCGAAGGCGCGTCTCGTGACACACAACGGCAGCGTGACCGCTCTGAACCACGAGGGCGATCTGTTGATCACGACCCACAACGGAGAGGTCAGGTCTGAATCAACCTCGTCGACGATCACGCTCGTGACGCACAACGGCTCCATCGACAGCCGGATCGAATGCGGCGGCCGGCTCGACGGCAATCTGACCACGCACAACGGATCGATCTCGGTCACGCTCGGAGAAGGCGCCTCGGCCAAGGTGGTGGGCAGCACGTCCAACGGCCGCCTGTCGGTCAACCGCGAGATGGACATCACCGTGAAGAAGAAGAAGGTGATCGTGGGGCAGGTCGGCACCGGAGAGGGCATGCTGGAGATCGAAACGCACAACGGTTCCATCACCCTGAACTGAGGCGGCCATGAAATCACTCCCCTTTTCAGGCGGCATCCTCATCAGACTCGATCGGGGCGAAGAGGTCACTGCCGCGCTCCACGGTTTTCTCGAGGAGAAGCGGATCGCGGCGGGAACGATCACAGGCCTCGGCGGCGTGCGCGATGCCGAGCTCGGCTTCTATGATCTGTCCTCCCGCACCTACGATCGCACCACGATCGCGGGCAATCTCGAGCTCGTGACTTATCAGGGAAACATCACCGTCGTCGACGGCGCACCCTTTGTCCACGCCCATGCCGTCCTTTCCGGACCTGATTATCGCCCCTACGCGGGCCACTTCTTCAGTGCTGTCGTGGCGATCACGGGAGAGTTCGTTCTCCGTCCCGCCGACTGGTCGGTGGAGCGTCTCGCCGATGACGCGACGGGGCTCAAGCTCATGGGGCTGCCCGGCTGATCCCGTTACAATCGTGAAACCCCCCGTGGTACGAGGGTAACCGCCGGACCGTGCGATTGGGCTCATCGTCCGCGGCCGGGCGGCGGGTCCACGTCCTAATTGCCTGCCGCAGAGCGAGCTAGGCCAATCGGGAAAATCTTACGGACATTTTTCCAATGAGGATCGCTCTTTGCTCTTTACCACCCCGTTGAGATTCGGATTCCGCTGAATCTTCGAAACGGAGGTGTGCGATGTACAAGACTTTCCTGCTCACCCTAGTGACTCTGATCTTTGCGGTCTCGATGACCGAACCTCTCTCGAGCCATGGCGGACAGTACATTCCGCCCGGCGACACGGTCCCTCCAAACATCGGGAACCCATCAGGCCCTTCGACGCCCGGAGGCACGACCGGTCCGAACACCCCCGGACCGCAGGGCCCGTCGATTGCCGGTCCGAAAGGCCCCGCAACACCGACAGCACCGCCCAGCGGCATCCGTGGCCGGGGCGGAGCGTTCACCCGGCCCTCGCGCGGGCGTGGGGGCGCGACGATGGGGATGGAACGGTGGGAGATCTGGTGGGGGAACAACAAGGATGCCTTCCTCGATCTCAAGAACCGGATCGGCGCCAACGGCACCTACTCCGGTTCGGGTTCTTTCCTCGCCGGCCGCGGGCGCAAAGACATGGCCCATCCTTCAGGCCGCCCTTCGACGGAGGTGATCAGGAGCGAGGTCCTTCCCGCGCTCATGGCGGCCCTCGAATCGGATCATCCCGATATTCTCGACTCCGCTCTTCTGGCGATTGCGCGCACCACGCCAGCGGCCGATGCCGACCTCGTGCTTGCCAGGATCGAGGCATCTCTCAAATCGAGATTCGTTTCGGTGCGCCAGGCGGCGTGCCTCTCCCTCGGCGTTCTCGGATCCCCCAAGGCGTGCCAGACCTGTTACGACCTGATGGTCGACAACAAGGCGGGCCGCAAGGCGATGGGGGGGGAGAAGGTTCCCCAGATGATCAGGGCTTTCGGCGCGCTCTCCCTCGGCCTGATCAACTCGGCCCAGTCCGCTTCCAAGCTGAGACTGGTCGTGGACAAGGAGGACGCCCGGACGCAGAAAGACCTCATCGCCTGCGCGATCACCGCTCTTGGTTTGATGAACGATCCCTCGACGAGAGATGAGTCCCTTCGTTTTCTCATCGCGAAATTCCGCGACACCAGGATCGACGCCGCGATCAGGGCCTACATTCCCGTGGCGCTCGGACGGCTCGGTGACGGCGTGGCGATGACACCGATTATCAGGGTATTCAGGGAAAACGATCTGGATCCCCGTCTCGGGCGTTCGTGCGCAGTGGCTCTGGGCCGGCTCGCCACCGTGGACGACGCGGAGGCTCTCAGCCTGCTTGTCCAGGCTGTTTCCAGGTCGAAAGATGCTCTGACCCGCCATTACGCGCTCATCGCGCTGGCTCAGATCGGCGCGAGGGACACTTCTTTTGCGGCCCATGAGAAGGAACACCAGACGATCGCGCGCCTCTTCCTTTCCCAGATTTCGCGCCCCTCCAAACCGCAGCATCGGGCCTGGGCGTCGCTGGCGGGCGCCATCTACGCGCGGGGCCAGAACGCTCAGCAGGGGCTGATCATCAGCAAGATCAGGGAAAACTTCCACGACACGCGCAACCTTTCGGACAAGAGCGCCATGGCCGTGAGTCTCGGCCTGCTCGGTTCGGTGAACTCCGCCGAGCTGCTCTTCAGCGCGCTCCGGGAAACGAAGAACAAGGCTTTTCAAGGTTATCTCTGTCTCGGCCTCGGACTGATGAACTGGAAAAAGTCCACCGAGACGATCTGCGATATCGCCAAGAAAGGATCGGTCGCCGCTCTGCGCCTGCAGGCCGCCACCGCCCTCGGCCTGATGGGCGATCGGGAAGCCGTCGATGTTCTCGTCCTCGTCCTTCGAAACAGCCGCGCCCTGCCGATCGTGTCGTCGGCCGCCAAGGCCCTCGGGCTGATCGGGGACAAGGCCGCCATCCCGCCTCTCAAGGAGATCTTGAGCGACGATTCCGTTTCCGACTTGGGCCGTGCTTTTGCGGCCGTGGCTCTCGGAATCCTCGGCGAGAAATCCGATCTTCCCTGGAACGCTTCGATCACGGCCGATTCCAACTACAGCGTCAGGGTCAACGCGATCAGAGAGATCGCCGATATTCTTTGATTCGAATGGACAGAACAATGACAAGAACAGGCGCCATATTGATTCTCGCGTTCGTCATGACTCTTTTTCTCGGCGATCTCTCCTTCGGCCACGGGGGGCAGTACCGCGGCCCGGGCGGCACCGACGGCGGCTCGGCTCCTCCGAACCTCGGCCAGGACAACTCGGGTTCCTCGAGCGTGTCGGGCGGCCCCACCGCACCGGCACCCACCACCTCCTCTCCCAAGGGGGCGGGCGGCGGTGGCGGTCGCACGCGGAGCGGCGGCGGCGGCGGCATGCAGCGCAAGAGGTACAGCGCGAGCTTCGGCCTGGAGCGCTGGGAGTTCTGGTGGGAGTACAACAAGGATTCCTATCTCAATCTCAAGAACCAGCTCTTTACGGGCGATCGCGTTCTGGGGACGGCGTCGTTTTTGGTCGGCCAGAGCCCGAAGGGCGGCTTCCGGTCGTCGCAACGGGTGTCGCCCGAAATGGCGCGCCGCGATCTGTTGCCCGCACTTCTCGAATCCCTGAAAGTGGACCATCCCGACGTGCAGGACTCGTCAGTGCTTGCCGTGGCGCGTGTCACTCCCCTTGCCCATGGCAAAGAGGTTCTCGGCGCGATCACCGCGGTCCTCTCGTCCAAGTACGAATCGGCGAGACAATCGGCCTGCCTCTCCCTCGGAGTACTCGGCGCGCCCGAGGCGATTCCCCTCTGCCGCGATCTCATGTTCGACACGGCCGCGGGCCGGAAACTGGTCGGCCGGGCCGAGGTGCCGCGTCTCGTGCGGGCCTTCGCCGCCCTCTCTCTCGGTCTGATCGGATCGCCGCAAAGTGCGTCCGACCTGATCGCCGTGGTGGAGAAGGAAAACCAGATGACGCGAAAGGATCTCATCTCCTGTGCGATCACCTCTCTGGGACTGCTCGACGGAAAGGAGAAGCGTTCGACGATCGTGCGATTCCTCGTCGACCAACTCGCCAAGCCTCAGATGGATCCCTATCTCAAGTCCTTCGTCCCCGTCGCCCTCGGCCGGCTGGGCGATGCCTCGGCGCTCGGGCCGCTCGTGGCCGCTTTCGGCCGGAAAGACCAGCACGATTGCGTGCGCCAGTCCTGTGCCATCGCTTTCGGACTTCTCGCCGGAATCGACGATGACAGGGTCTTGGAAATCCTCAAGGCTTACATCCTCGAGGGGCGCGACGTGCAGACGCGCCACTTCGCGTTCATCGCCCTGGCCCAAATCGGTGCGCGCGATCAGAACTATTGTCTCCACGGCGATGAGCAGAAGGCGCTCCAGCAGTTCTTGCTCTCCGAAATCGAAGGGCCGACCCGGATGGGTCATCTCTCCTGGTCGTGCCTTGCGGCCGCCATCCACGCCATGAGTCATCCCCCGCTCCAGGCAGCGGTGATCAATAAGATCTATCGGCGATTCGACGATGTGAAAAACCCTTCCCAAAAGGGGGCGATGGCGATCAGCCTGGGGCTCCTCAATGCCCAGAGCAGCGCGCCGCGGCTTTTCACCGAGCTGCGCGAAACGCGGGACAAAACGCTTCAGGGGTATCTGTGCGTCAGTCTCGGCCTCATGAACTGGCTCGCGGCGGCAGAGACGATCCGCGATTTCGTACGCGACGAAACGGTTTTCTTTCTCAAGCTCCAGGCCTCGGTGGCGCTCGGACTGATGGGCGATCGCGACGCGGTCGGTCTGCTCGTCGACTCTCTCGAAAAGGGCGGCTCCCTGAACATCGTCTCTTCCGCGGCCAGGGCGCTGGGCCAGATCGGCGATCAGCGAGCGGTCGGTCCCCTGAAGAACATTCTCGAAGATCCCAAGGCCCACAATTTATCGAAGGCCTTCGCGGTGGTGGCGCTCGGACTCGTGGGTGAACGGACCGAGCTGCCGTGGAACACGAGGATCTCGGAAAACACCAACTACAGGGCGCGGCTCAGGGCCATCTCCGAAGCTCTCGATATCTTGTGAGCCTCTCCCCGATCGTCGATTGAACGGGCACCACCCATCGCCGCAGGCCGGGGCCGGCCGTATCATTACGGATTGACCCCGGCTTTTTATACCGATACGATTCTTCCCCTCGATCTCACCGTTTCGAACAAAGAACCTGGACCCTGTCGAGGGGGAAAAACATCAAGCTCTCTCTTTCCCTGCTTCAACTGATCGTTGTGCTGCTCTCCGCGAGTGCCGCTCTCCCGGCACGATCGTCGCAGGAGAGGCCGCGAGTCGGCGTCCCGCTCGTCGGGGCCGATGCCCTTGAAATCGACGATGCGCTGACGATCGACGGCAGACTCGATGAGGCCGCCTGGGCTGAGGCGGCCAGGATCGTCGCTCTCACCGAGGTCGAACCCGATGACGGCGCGGCGGCCGATCCGGCGACAAAGATCCTCATCATGCGCGACAGCACCCATCTCTACGTGGGATTCATCTGCCACGAGCCCGAGCCCTCCAGGCTCGTGCTCCAGGACATGCATCGGGAAGGATTTCAGTGGGCGGACGACGCCGTCAAGATCGTCCTCGACACCTTCTGCGACGGGAAATCGGGATACTACTTTCTTCTCAGCGCGGCCGGATCGCGTCTCGATGCGCTCGTCGCCGACAACGGGCGCCGGAACTACAGTTGGGACGGATTCTGGCGCGGGCGAACGGCCATCGCCCACGATCGGTGGACGGCCGAATTCGCCATCCCCTTCAAGACCCTCGCCTTCGGGCAGAACGCGATCTGGCGGGCCAATTTCGAACGGTGGCGCGGCGTCGATCGCTCCCGCTTCCGCTGGACGGGAATTCCGAGAGAGTTCTCGATCACCACGATGAGCGAGGCGGGAGAGCTCGAAATCGGCGACGGTCTCGACCAGGGGCACGGCATCGAGTTCCGCCCCTACATGAAAGCCAAGCGTTCCAAGGAACACAGCCCCCGTTCGGCGAGCACCGTGGGCGATGCGGGGGGCGAGATCAACTGGCAGATCACGCCCCAGCTCAGGACTTCGCTTACTTTCAACACCGATTTCGCCGAAACCGAGGCCGATGCGCGCCGGATCAACTTGACACGCTTTTCGCTCTTTTTTCCCGAAAAGCGCGACTTCTTTCTGCAGGACGCAAACCAGTTCGAGTTCGGCTGGGAGAGCGGATTCTCGGGGCGGGGGCGGCCCGACGTTCTGCCCTATTTCAGCAGGCGGATCGGGTTGAGCGCCGACGGGGAGGAGATACCCATCGAGCTGGGTGGACGCGTCACCGGCCGGATCGGAGATGTCGATCTCGGTGCGCTCGTCGTGAGGACCGCGAGCGACAGCTCGGCCGGGGTGCCCGCGGGGGAGCTCGTCGTCGCCCGGCCCGCGTGGCGCATCAACGAGGAGCTCACCTTCGGCGGGATCCTGACCAGCGGCGATCCCACGTCTGACGACTCGAACGTGGTCACCGGCTCGGACCTCAAGTTCGTGACCACCGACACCTTGCCCGGTGTTTTGACCTTCAACGCCTACATGCTTCAGAGCGCCGACGAGGCGGCCTCGGAATTCGGTTCCGCCTACGGCGCCAGGTCTTCGCTGAAAACCAGCGACTGGAACTTCGAGCTGCAGACGCTCTACACGCAAGACGAGTTCCGTCCGGCCCTCGGATTCGTGCGGCGGCCGGGCGAACGGCGCTACGAGGGCGCCCTTTCCTGGGAGCCGCGGCCCGACAGCGATTCGATCCGCAGTTTCGGTTTCTCCATCGCGCCGAGCGCGTGGACCGAACCTGACGGGACGATCATCACCAAGTCACTCGACACGAAGCTCTTCAGCCTCGAATGGCACAGCGGCGATGAATTTTACGTCAACCACAGGTTGGCCTCGGACCGTACGGCCGTCGATTTCGAGCCTGTCGACGCCACGGTGATTCGAGCCGGGGATTATGACTGGCAATCGATCGCCACCGGTTTTCGGTTCTCGCGGAACCGTCCCTTGTCGGGCAACGTCTCCTACGAGGGCGGAGGATGGTACAACGGCCGGAAATACGCGCTGAGTGTCAGCAGCGCCTGGCACCCGAGCGCCAACCTCGAGGTGGGCTGTCAGTATCGCGAAAACCGGATCCGCCTCCCGGGCGGCAATGCCACAACGCGGGTTGAGACCTTCAACGTGAATTACGATTTTTCCCCCGATGTGCGCCTGGCCACCCTGCTTCAGGCCGACAACGTGACCGACAACCTCGGCGTGCAGAGCCGGTTTCGATGGATTCACAGCGACGGCCGCGAGCTCTTCTTCGTGATCAACTCGTCGTGGGTCGAGGAGGAAGACGGCTCGATCATTCCCGTGGAGCAGGACTTTACGGTCAAGGTCGTTTACGCGGTGCGGTTCTGACTGCGCGCCCTTAGTTTCTAACCGTCATCGATGGGGCGGCCTCGTCGGTTCCCACCCTCCATCGGAGTGTCATGTTGACGCGATCGCGATCTGCGGTTCCACGATTTTTATTTCTGGACGAGCGGCGGCCCGGGCAGGAACATTAGGGCCATGAATACGCAAACACCAGCGCGCGGCGATCGCCTGACGAAAACCTTCTTTTTACTCATCGCCTTTCTGTTTTTGATCTCCGGCGCCACCGGTCTGATCTATCAGGTCGTGTGGACGAGGATGTTCACCATTGTTTTCGGCAACACGACCTACGCCGTGAGCGCCGTGCTCACGGCGTTCATGGCCGGCCTCGCCCTGGGGAGTTTCATCTTTGGCCGCTTCGTCGACAAAAAGAGGCGTGTTCTGCTGATCTACGCCCTTCTCGAGGTGGGGATTGCGGCCGCAGCGCTTCTTCTTCCCGCGATTGTGGAGGCGTCGGAGAGTATTTACGTCTCCGTCTACCGCGCTTTTCCCGAATCGGAATGGCTGCTCACCCTGATCAAGGGCGGGATCTCCTTTGTGATCCTCCTCGTCCCCACTTTTCTCATGGGCGCCACCCTGCCCGTCCTGAGCCGGTTCATGGTGCAGCAGAGCCGCCACGTGGGGAGCCGTGTGGGGCTCCTCTACGCCGTGAACACACTGGGCGCCACCCTCGGCTGCCTGCTCACGGGATTTTTTCTGATCGAGATGATCGGCATTCAGAACACGGTCCGGGTTGCCGCCGCGGCGAACCTCTTTCTCGCCCTCGTCTTTTTTATCCTCGACCGCTTGGTGGCTCCGGCCGGCTCCCGGCCGGCTCCGGCCGGCTCCCGGCCGGCTCCGGCCGAACCTCGGTCGGCTCCGGCCGAATCGGCAAAAACCGAACCCGACGAACCTCCCCTCTCGGCGAGCCGGCTGCGCATCCTTCTCGTCGCCTTCGGCCTGGCCGGATTTTGTTCCCTCGCCTACGAGGTGCTCTGGTTTCGCGTTCTGGTGATGCAGCTCAAGACCACGACCTATTCCTTCTCGGTCATGCTCGCCGCCTTTCTCACGGGCATCGCCCTGGGGAGCGCTCTCTTCTCGGTGATCGAAAGCCGGATCGGCTCCCGCCTGTCGAGCGACCGGCGCGCGTACTGGCTCCTCTTCGGGTGGATCGAAGCCGCCATCGGTCTCCTCGGCCTCCTGTCGATCGCGCTCTTCGCGGGGCTCGAACTTCTCGTGGGAAAGGTGGCCGTGGAGAGCTTCACCCAGCTCATGATCAAGAACTATCTCGTCGCCGCCGCCATCATGCTCATTCCGGCCACGCTCATGGGAATGGCTTTCCCTGTGGTCTGCCGCATCGTCTCACGGAGCGCGTCGACGATCGGCGCGTCGGTGGGCGGCGTCTACGCCGCCAACACGGTGGGCTGCATCTTCGGCCCTCTGGCCACCGGTTTCGTGCTCGTTCGCGCCCTGGGCACACAGTGGGCGATCGTGCTCGTCGCCGTGCTCAACCTCATCGTGGCCACGGTGATCCTTCTCAAGGACCGGACCCTTCTCAGGACGACCCTCGTCAGCCTCGTCTGGGTCGGAGCCGGAGCGGGCGTTCTGTTCATCCCCGGCGATCTCCTCTTTCAATATTACAATGTGGCCGAAAAATCCTTCGACAGCGAGGTGAAGATCCTCTACGCCCACGAGGGGCTCGAGTGCATCACCACCGTGCACGAATACCCGCCCCCGTCGCGCCAGCGCGTGATCTCCACCGGTTCGGTCAACGTGGCCGGAACGGGCATGACGCTGCGCACGACTCAGAAGCTTCAGGCCCACATTCCGCTCCTCGTCCACCCCCGCGCCAAGGAAATGCTTCAGATCGGTTTCGGAAGCGGCGAGACGTCGGGGATCGTGACGACTTACGACATCGACCGGCTCGACCTCGTCGACATCAGCGAAGGGGTGCTTAAAACCTCGGCCGAGTACTTCAAGGAGATCAACCGGGGTGTGGTCGACCACCCGAAGTTCCACCCCATCATCATGGACGGCGCCAACTACCTGCGCGTGACCGACAAGAAGTACGACGTGATCATGAACGACGCCACGTGGCCCTTCCTCGCCGGGTGCAACGCGCTCTACACGCGCGACCATTTCGAGGCGGGGCGAAAGTGCCTCAAACCGGGCGGCTTCATGACGAGCTGGTTCCCCCTCGACATGGCCGTGGGCGACTTCAAGATCCTGCTCAAAACCTTCAACGACGTCTTTCCCCACGTCCAGGTCTGGGTGGGGGTGACCCATCGCAACAAGCACTGCCTCGTGCTCGGATCGATGGAGCGGGCCGTGATCAACACGCCCCGTTTTCTCGAACGGTTCGGACGGTTTGCGGCGCCCGATCTGCGCGAGGTGGGCCTGAACCTGCCCGCCGTCTTCCTGAGCTGCCTCGTCATGGACGAGAAGGCTTTTGGGCCGAAGGTGGCCGATGTGCCGCTCAACACGCACGACAATCCGGTGCTCGAGTTCTCGTCGAGGCGCCGCACGGGCATGTTCACCGACATGCGCGACATCTTCGAGTTTATCGACGCACCGCGGCGGTCGACCAATCGCGGGCACGTTACAGACCCGATCTCCTATCTCACCAATCTCGAGCCCCTGGAGAAGACGGCACGCGAAGCGTTTGTCGCGAAGCTGGGAGGGGCTAGGTCGGCGGCAACCCATATCCTCCGCGCCGTAATTTTCCGAGAGAAGGAGGACGAACGTTTCATAGCCTCCCTCGACGAAGCGGAGAAGTCATTTCCCGGTCATCCCGGCGTGCGCTACCTGCGCGGCGAGGTGAGGCAGATCGCCGCCCTCGATTCGGCCGATCTGGCCAACGCCGATCTGAAGAAACTGATGCGCATCTCCAACGAGTTGCTCAAAACGGGTAACGCGCCGAGAGCGCTCGAGATCCTGACCGAGGCCGACCGCAGGTTTCCGGGCGACCACCGGGTCAAGTTCAAGCTCGGTCTGGTCTACAACAAGCTCGACAGGCTGCACGAGGCGGCCGCTGCCTGCAAGGCCGCTCTGCGGATCAAACCCGATTACGTCCAGTGCCTCAACAACCTCGGCCTCGTCCTCGTCAGGCTGGGCGATCTCGACGGCGGGATCGACGCCTACCGGCGGGCGCTCAAACTCGAACCGAAGGAGGCGCGGCTCCACTTCAACCTCGGACTCGCCCTCGCGCAGAAGGGGGAGACGGCCGAGGCGATCGGCTGCTACAAGAAGGTCCTCGAGATCAGACCCGATCCCGATCCGGAGAACGACGTGGTCCACGAAGCTTTGCGGCAACTCGGGGGCTGATTCTTCCTGCCTAGTCTTTACTTTTTCCCGGCGGCCTTGGCGTTCTTTGCGCCTTGGCGAGAAACTTCTTTTTCCCCACAGCAGGGCCGCCAGCGCCGGTGGCCCCAGGTCCACTGTTCGGGCGCAGCGGCGATATTCTCCTCGATATGCGTGTTGATCGTCTCCGTGATGGCGAAGACCATCTCCTTCTCAGGCAGATCGAGAGACGGTGAGGTGTCGAGAAGGTCGATCTCGCACAGATAGTCGCCCGCCTTGCGCCGTCGGCACCGCCCGGTGAAGACGGGCATCCTGTACTTGCGGATCAGGTTGGCGGGGACAGTGACGGTGCACGCCGGCCGGCCCATGAAGGGGGCGCGCGCGCCGCCCTTGGAGTGCTGGTCGCAGAGAAAAACGTAGATGTGGGGATCCCTGTTCCGAAAGTTCTTGAAGAGGAAACGGAGGAAATCGTCCTTCTCCACGATGTGAATCCCAAAACTCCGGCGCAATCCGATGAGGTAGTTGCGGATGATCGGATTCTTGACGAGCCGCGCCGAGACCACGCACGGCGCCGGGGCGGCGAGGCGGGCGAGTTCGGCGCCAACGAATTCCCACACCCCCGTATGGCCGCCCACGGCGAGGGCGATCGTCTCTTCGCCCGATTTGAGCTGTTCGATTACCCGCTGCGCGGCGGGTGAGACGCGGCTCTCCACATGCACCCCCCGGCGGGCCAGGAGGCGCGGCATGGCGAGCGACTCGAAGAAGACGAGAAGATTCGAGCGGAAGCACGCCATGCCGATCTTGCGCGCCTCGGCGGGCGTGCGCCCCTGGGCGATCAGGTTCTCCATCGCCTTGAGTCTGTACCGCGGCAGAAACCACCAGAGCAGGGGGGCGATCGCTCCCGCCGCCCACCCCCAGAGCGCGGGCGGCATGATGCGGATCGCACCGCTCAAAAGGCCGAAGCCTCCAACGGCGAGGTGGGACAAGGCTCTGTGGATCGGATTGAGCGTGGCAGCCATAGGGCGAAAATATCAATTTCGAAGACGGAGTCCAGAGCTTTTGAGCCTTAGCTCGGTCGGTTGCTCCTCAAAAGACGAATTCCCTTCAACTCTCCTCGACGAGGCCCCGATGTGGATCGTCGTTTCCGCGGGCGCAGGCCGACGTCGCCATAAGAAGTAATGTCAGGCCAAAAGGCGATCGGCTGCCACCGGAAGAGGAAGGACTTTCTAACTCTCTGCAATTCAGAGAGATAGTAGATGTAACCTGCGCGCCCCTCCCCTCCTCACCGATCATCCCGAAAGCGGACTCACGAAAAGATAAATATATTGCCATATTTTACACATTAAGACTTATCAATACATCAGCTTTTTCCGATAAGGATATTGACTGAAAATTGGGGGAAGAAAGGGATGAAAGTACTGATCGCCGAAGATGACAATGTCTCTCGACGAATTCTCAAAGCCACGCTCGAACGATGGGGTTACGAGGTTTCCGTGGCCGAGAACGGACGAGAGGCGTGGGAAAAGATTCAATGTGACGACGTGCCACTGGTCATTCTCGACTGGATGATGCCCGAGATGGACGGCCTCGAGGTCTGCCGCCGGATCCGTTCGAAAGACGACGGGGATTACACCTACGTCATTTTTCTCACGGCGAAGGAAGGCAAGACCGACATCGTGACCGGCCTCGACTCGGGAGCCGATGATTACGTGGTGAAACCCTTTCACAAGGACGAACTGAGGTCGCGCGTCAAGGTGGGGCGGCGGATGGTGCAGCTCGAGCGCAGTCTCCAGCAAGCCAACCGCAAGCTTCAGGTCATGGCAGTGACCGACAGCCTGACCGAGTTCTTCAACCACGCCGCGATCCTGACCCGTTTCGGAGAGGAACGGAGCCGCAGCCAGCGCGAGGGCATTCCGCTCAGCGTGATCATGGCCGACATCGACTTTTTCAAGTTGGTCAATGACAAGTACGGGCACGTGGCCGGCGACAAGGTTCTTCTCGAGGTGGCGCAAAGGATCAAGGGCGCGAGCAGGCACTATGACAGCCTCGGCCGTTACGGCGGAGAAGAATTCATGCTCGTCCTGCCCGGGACCGACGCCGAGGAAGCGCGCGACGTGGCCGAACGTCTGCACCAGGAGGTGGGCAACAGCCCCATCGACATCGGATCGCAGTCGATCAGGGTTTCGATCAGCGTGGGATTCGGCACCATTCCGTGGATGATGGAGATCGACGAGGAGTCGATCGTCCGCGCCGTCGACGCCGCCCTCTACCGGGCCAAGGAGAACGGCCGGGATCGTGTCGAGAATATTCTCGACGAGGACTTTCAAAGAAAACCTGTCTATTCCTGATATCGAAAGAGACTAGTGGAGGCAATCGAAAGGGCCTGGCTCCCCGAGGGGAGTCAGGCCCTTTCCCTTTGCCTTCCGGCGAGCGAAGCGGTGACTCCCTGACCGGTTGAATCAGGTAGGCCAAAGGAGATCACACGTTTGATCACGCCTGACAGCTCCGCAAATGAAAGGTCCGCGCGGTCGGAGGCGGCAAAAAAACTCACCACCTCCGACCAATGCCCGTCCTTATCGCACACCCCATTCCGACAGACGCTTAAGCCACGCCTTCGGTCTGCAGGTTCTCGAGGACCGGGATGAGCCGTTCGATCTCTTTTTCGAGGGTCTCGTAGGCTTCGTCGGCTGAATCGAGTTCGCCCTCGCGGCCCATGGTTTCGAGGCGCAGGGCGGCGTCGACCGCCTTCTGGGCGAAGAAATTGCCCACCGAGCCTTTGAGCGTATGGGCCGATCGTTCCAGACCTTTTTGATCGCCCGCGGCGATCGCCTTGCGGATTTCGAGGAGGAGCTCGGAGCTGTCTTCGAGAAAGAGCCCCGCGATCTCGGCGAGAAGTTCCCTGTCCCCGTCGAGGCGCGCCAGGAGCGCTTCCATATCGAGGATCGCATCGGCCTTTGCCTCGGGAGGAGTCTCCTCCTTTTCCGGGCCGCCGTCGGCCCGTTCTTCGGCTGTGCCGGCCGGGATTATCTCGACTCGATCCTCGGGCGGGCGTTCGGGCGCCCAGCGATCGATCGCATCGAGGAGCTTCTCTGTGTCGATCGGTTTGGTGAGGTAGTCGTCCATCCCCGCGTCGAGACACGCCTCGCGGTCGCCCTTCATGGCGTGGGCGGTCATGGCGATGAT
>Ga0180430_10001002_pt1 | contig 29101 bp, 23 predicted proteins | sample SS_ome_9_FD_132999 | JGI IMG/M metagenome (GOLD analysis project Ga0180430, IMG submission 132999) | Hypersaline lake sediment archaeal communities from the Salton Sea, California, USA - SS_1_S_2 metaG | ecosystem: Environmental > Aquatic > Non-marine Saline and Alkaline > Hypersaline >... | reverse complement strand
GGCTTCTACTCCAGGTTCGGGATGAAGCCGGGCCGGGCCATGATGCTCCGTCGCTACGACCGCCAATCCGGCATCCCGCCGCAGGACAGGTAGATCTGGTGGGCGTCTCCTCGCGGCGCGCCACCGCGCTTCCCGGACCCGGTTCCGGGCGCCTCCTCCCTTGTCGCAACTGCCCGCGAGCTTGCGAAGCCCTACCCTCCGCGCTAACATGAAAGGTAATCAAGGAGGCACGATGAACCGTTCGCGCGGCGCCGCCACGATCGGCGGAGTGTATGCGGGAGCGCTGCTGGGCTCCATAGCGGGATTCCTCGAGGCCGTCATGCTGCTCGATGGGCAGAACCTCAGCTCTACCCCGGGCAGCTCTTTCCTCTTTGTTTTGCTCTCGGTATCGCTCTACGCGGTGGTCGTGGCCGCCGCGGGCGCCGTCGTCGGGTTCGTCGCCTCGTTCCTGCCCTATCTGAACAGGAAGGACGCCGGCGGCCGGTACGGCTATCCGTTCGCCGTCTCCTTCGGCGCCATCGTCGGCGGCTTCCTCTTCGTGTTGGGCACATGGTGGGTGCGCATGGCGCCGCCCGACCTCGCCCTGCTGAGACGATACGTCCGCACCGACACGCTCGTTGTCCTTCTGCTCAGCATCGTGGTCGGAAGAGTCGCCTTCCACGTCGTTCGCCGAGTCTCCCGGCTCGAACGGGTCGAGCGCTATTTCGCTTCTCGCTGGTCTCGCACCTGGACATTCGTGAAGCTCGGCGCCGCTCTGGTGCTGCTCCTCGTGGTCGTCGGCTTCGGTGGCGGGCCCGCCGAGGGCGCGGCCACCGGAGACCCCGGACGATACAACGTCGTCCTGATAACGATCGATACGCTTCGCGCCAACCACCTGGAACACCAAGGCTACGACAAGCCCACCTCGCCGCTCACGCGCGTCATGTCGCGTGATTCGGTCGTCTTCCGCGAGTGCGTCGCCCAGTACCCGCTGACGACCCCTTCGCACGCGTCGATCCTCTCCGGACGCTACGTGCGCTCGCACGGCGCTGTCGCGAACGCGGTTCCCATCCACGATTCGGTAGTGCTTCTGTCCGAGGTGCTCAAGGAGCACGGCTACACGACGGGCGCGTTCATCACGAGCCCTATCATAGGCGAGAAGTACGGGTTCGACAGAGGATACGACCACTTCGTCGAACGGAACCGGGGCGACTTCACCAAGTCGACGCAGGCGGAGTGGATGGGCCAGCTGCGCATCAACCGCTTCTGGTACCGGCTGCGGAGGCTTGACCGAACGACCGTGGCGGCTGAGAACTGGCTCGCATCCGGACCGGAGACGCCGTTCTTTCTCTGGCTCCACTACATCACGCCGCACGCGCCCTACGCTCCTCCTCACGCTTACGAGAGAGAGTGGGACACCTACCGCAGCAAGGTCGTCCCGTCGATACGAGAGCTGGCGCGCGTCAACCGCCGGGAGATAGAGGTGACCGACGACGACGTCGACCACATAGTCGCGCTCTACGACGCCGAGGTCCACTTCACGGAGGACCTCGTCGCCCGCGTTCTGAGCGCGCTCGACCGCATCGGCGCACGCGACAACACGCTGATCGTCTTCACGGCGGACCACGGAGAGAGCCTGTTCGACCGCTCGAACTACTTCGGCCACGGCCAGTACCTGTACGACGAGGAGGTCCTGGTCCCGCTCTTCTTCCACTGCCCGGCCAGACTGCCCGTCCAGCGGATCATCGACGAGCCGGTCGAGACCATCCACATCGCGCCGACCATCCTCGACTTCCTCGACCTCCCGCCCGAACCGTCGTTCCAGGGCATGAGCCTGATGAACGTCATCGACCCGGGGAGCAGAGAATGGGCCCCCGGCGCAGCGGACGGGGGCGGCGCCGAGGACGCGGCCGGAGAGACCGAGGGCGGGCTGACGACGGCCTCCGGTCACGCCCAGCACCCCGCCGAGGAGAAGCCAGCGTTTTCCATCAACCGCGACGGCAGGATGATCAGATTCCGCGGGTGGAAGTACATCGAGATCGACGACGAGCTGGGCACGGAGGAACTCTACGACCTGGGAAGCGATCCGGGAGAAACGAACAACCTGGTGCTCACCGAGACGGAGAAGGCCGCCGAGCTGCGCGAGCTGCTCCGCCAGTGGAACGCCAGCGTCCCGGTAGTCAGGTCCGACTCATACGAACTGGACGACGAGTCCGTGCGCGCCCTGCGCGCGCTCGGCTACGTCGACTAGTGACCGCCGACGGCCGATCGAACGTCGCGCCGGTCGCGATCCCCACGAATACGGAGAAGCTAGCGCGTCGAGAGCGCGATGGAAGCGTGAACACAGAGGAGGAACGGGATGGGAAACCCGCTCTGCCACTTCGAGTTCATGGTCAGCGACGTTGAGAAGTCCGTGGAATTCTACGGCAAGGTCTTTGACTGGAAGTTTTCGCAGGACGACGAGATGGACTACACGATGATAGACACGGGCAGCGAGCCGGCCGGCGGTATCATGAAGAAGCCCGACCAGGTGCCCATGTTCGCGATCACGCAGTATTTATGTGTCGACAGCATCGACGAGACCCTCGGAAAAGCGATGGCCGCCGGCGCGTCGCCGGGCATGCCGAAGATGGAGATCCCGACCATAGGCTGGTGGGCGATGTTCATGGACCCCGACGGCATTCCGGTCATGCTCTTCGAGGCGCTGGAGAAGTAGGCGGGCAGACAGCCTCTGCGCAGGGACCCGATGCGGCCCCCGGTGAGCCCGGGGGCCGTTCTCGTGCGGCCGCCCGGCAGTTGCTGCTGGAACGCCGCGGCCACCGGGGGTATCATAGTCAGACGACCTCGCTCAAGCTGTCCTAAGACCCACCGGGCCGGTCCCATAGGGCGGTCCACCGGCGGGCTGTCCACGGAGGTCAACCAGGAATGCGACTCGCCGTCGCGCAGCTCAACCCCACCGTCGGAGACTTCGAGGGCAACCTCGCCAGAGCCGAGGAAGCGCTCTCGAGTGCCGCCCCCGAGCGTCCGGACCTTGTGGTCTTCCCGGAGATGTTCCTCACCGGCTACCCGCCGCAGGACCTGCTCGAGAGACGGTGGTTCGCCGACCGCGCCGAGGCGGCCCTCGCTGAGCTCGCTCAGTTGACGAAGCGGTACCCGGAGACGGGGCTCCTGACAGGTGGCATCTCCAGGAGCGGGCGCGAATCCGGGAAGGGGCTCTTCAACTCGGCGTTCCTCCTTCAGAACGGCGAGATCGTCTTCTTCCAGCACAAGGTCCTGCTGCCGACCTACGACGTCTTCGATGAGGCTCGCTACTTCGACCGCGGTCCCGGCGCGGGTGTTGTGGAGTTCGCCGGCGAGCGGCTGGGCATATCCATTTGCGAGGACGCGTGGACCGATCCCGCGCTATGGTACCATCCCGCCTACGACGCCGACCCCGTGGCAGACGCGGCGGCCGGCGGCGCCACTATCCTAGTCAACCTCTCGGCGTCGCCGTTCACGGTCGGCAAGGACGAGGTCCGCTACCGCCTGTTCTCCGGGCACGCGCGCAGGCACGGCCTGCCGTTCGTGCTGGTCAACCAGGTCGGAGGGAACGACGAGCTCATCTTCGACGGGCACAGCATGCTCGTCGGCCCGGACGGCTCGCTGCTGGAGCACCTGTCGGGCTTCGAAGAGGAAGTGCGCGTGATGGACGTGCCGGGCGGCGTGTCCGGCGACTCCCGCGCGCGGGACGGCGGGCGGTCGGACGGACGGGGATTCGCGCCGGAAGCCACCGCGGCGTCGATACACGATGCGCTCGTGCTGGGGCTCAGGGACTACGTCCGCAAGTGCGGGTTCGAGCGCGTGGCGGTAGGGCTCTCGGGGGGCATCGATTCGGCGGTGGTCTGCGCTCTGGCGGCGAGGGCGCTCGGACCCGAGAACGTCGTGGGACTGACGATGCCGTCCGCCTACTCGTCGGGGGGCAGCGTCGACGACTCGGTGGCTCTGGCTAAGAATCTGGGCGTTCGCGTCGAGACCGTGCCGATAGGCGAGATCCACGATGTGTATCTCAAGACGCTGGGCAGCATCTTCCCCTGCGACGAGGTCGACGTGACCGTGGAGAACGTCCAGGCGCGCATCAGGGGCAACATACTGATGGCGCTATCCAACCGCGAGGGGCGTCTCGTCCTGTCGACCGGGAACAAGAGCGAGCTGGCCGTCGGCTACTGCACCCTCTACGGCGACATGAGCGGTGGGCTGGCCGTCATCTCAGACGTTCCGAAGACGATGGTCTACGAGGTCGCGCGGCACATCAACAGGGACGGCGAGATCATCCCCGAGTCGACCATCTCCAAGCCCCCGTCCGCCGAACTGAGGCCCGACCAGCTCGACCAGGACACACTACCGCCGTACGACGTGCTAGACCGGATACTCGAGCTATACGTCGACGAGGGCCGGTCGCTGGACGAGATAGTGGCCGAGGGTCACGACGAGTCCACGGCCCGCTGGGTCGTCGCCGCGGTAAACAGAAACGAATACAAACGCCGTCAGGCCGCTCCGGGTCTGAAGGTAACAAGCAAGGCGTTCGGGACGGGCCGCCGCATGCCGATAGCGGCCCGCTACGAGCCGTAGCCACCAGTCACCGGCCGCCCTCCAGCGCGGCCCGGTCCGATCCTCCGGCGAAAGGTGAGACAACGTGACAGACCCTAGACACGCGAAGCTGGCGAAGGTGCTCGTCGAGTACTGCCTCGACGTCCAGAAGAAGGACCTCGTGCTCATTCGCGGCGGGCTGCCGGCCGCTCCCCTGGTGAGAGAGGTCTACCGGGAGGTACTGCTCGCCGGTGGTAACCCGGTGACCCGCATCGCCCTCCCGGGGGCCACTGAGATCTTCTACGGGACCGCGAAGAAGCATCAGCTGGACTACGTGAGCCCGGTGGCCGAGCACGAGTTCAAGTCGATCGACAAGCTCTTGGCCATAAGGGGCGAGGAGAACACGAAGGCGCTGACGAACGTCGACCCGGAGAAGCAGCAGGCGGTCGCGCGCGCCCACGCCCCGCTGCGCCAGCTCTACCAGGACCGCGTTGCGGCGGGAGAGGTCGACTGGACCGTCACCCAGTTCCCGTGCAACGCCTCCGCTCAGGACGCCGAAATGTCTCTCGACGAGTACGAGGACTTCGTCCTCAACGCGTGCCTCGTTCACAAGAAGGACCCGGTCGCCGCCTGGCGCGCCATCAGCCGCAAGCAGGCGAAGCTGTGCAAGTACCTCGACAAGGTCAAGACGCTCCGGATCGTGAAGTCGGGCACCGACATCACCATGAAAGTCGCGGGTCGGACGTGGATCAACAGCGACGGGCGGCACAACATGCCCTCCGGCGAGATTTTCACCGGGCCCATAGAGGACTCGGTCGAGGGTAAGATCGCCTTCACCTTCCCCGCCTGCTACGGCGGCCGCGAGGTGCACGACGTAGTGCTCACCTTCAAGAAGGGGAAAGTCGTGAAGGCGACCGCGTCGAAGGGCCAGGACTTCCTGCACGCGATGCTCGACACCGACGAGGGCGCCAGGTTCGTCGGTGAGATGGCGGTCGGCACGAACTACGACGTCAAACAGTTCACGAAGAACACCCTCTTCGACGAGAAGATCGGCGGGACGATACACATGGCGGTCGGCTCGTCCTACCCGCAGTCGGGCGGGCTCAACAAGTCCGGGATACACTGGGACATGGTCGCCGACATGAGGGACGGCGGGAAGATCTACGCGGACGGAAAGATCATATACAAGAATGGCAACTTCACCATCGGTTAGGGCGGAGCCGGGAACTCGGCGCGTCCGTCAGGACCGGGCGGCTATTACCATAAGGAGACACACGTGACCGACCCGAGATACACGAAGCTCGCCGATCTGCTGGTCGACTACTCGGTTGAGACAAAGAAGGGGGATCTCGTCGCCATATCGGGCTCGAGCATTGCTGCTCCCCTGCTCAGGGAGATCTACGCGGCCGTCCTCCGGGCCGGCGCTCACCCGCTCATGAGAGTCGGGCTCCCGGGGCTGTCTGAGCTCTTCTACACGACCGCGAAGCAGCACCAGCTGAAGTACGTCAGCCCCATAGCGGAGTTCGAGACCGAGAACGTCGACAAGTTCATCTCCCTTTGGGCGGACGAGAACACCAAGGAGCTGGCGAACGTCGATTCGAAGCGACAGGCGACCCGCAGCAAGGCCACGAGCAAGCTCTTCATGCGGTTCATGGAGCGGGAGGCCGCAGGCGAGCTTCTGTGGGTGGGGACGCAGTTCCCGTGCTACGCGTCGGCACAGGACGCCGAGATGTCTCTCGCGGACTACGAGGAGTTCGTGCTCCGGGCGTGCATGCTTCACCTCAAGGACCCGGTCGCCGCGTGGAAGAAGGTCCACAACAAGCAGGAGAAGGTCTGCAAGGTCCTCAACACGAAGAAGAAGATCCGCGTCGTGGCCCGGGACACGGACCTGACGATGAATGTCGAGGGGCGCAAGTGGATCAACTGCGACGGCAAGGCCAACATGCCGGACGGAGAGATCTTCACCGGTCCGATAGAGGACTCCGTGGAGGGGACCGTGGCGTTCTCGTTCCCCGGCTACTACCACGGCAAGGAGGCCGACGGCATTCGTCTGACCTTCAAGAAGGGGAAGGTCGTGAAGGCTAGCGCGACGAAGAACGAGGAGTTCCTGGTCGCGATGCTGGACTCCGACGAGGGTGCGCGGCGCGTCGGCGAGTTCGCTATCGGCACCAACTACTCCGTGCAGCAGTTCACCCGCAACACGCTCTTCGATGAGAAGATCGGCGGCACGTTCCACATGGCGCTCGGGGCGTCTATACCGGAGTCGGGCGGTGTCAATCAGTCCGGCGTCCACTGGGACATCGTCAACGACATGCGCGCCGGCGGCAAGATCTACGCCGACGGCAAGATCATCTACAAGGACGGGAAGTTCACCATCTAGACACGCGCTTCGGAGGTCTGTATGGCGGTCGACTGGAGTCAGGTGCTCAACGCCGAGACGTTCTCGCAGTGGCTGGTGACAAGCGGCCTGCGGATACTGCTGATCATCGTCGGAGCCCTGGTGGTCATAAGGCTCGCGTCGTTCATAACGAGACGGGTCGAGAAGGCGTTCGACGACAACGATCCGTCGACGATGAACGAGCGCGAGAAGCAGGCGGCCACGCTTGGCAAGGTCTCGAGGAACGTCGTCCGCATTCTCGTCTGGGGCATCGCGATCATGATCATACTGCGCGAGCTCGGGATCGACATCGGCCCCATAATCGCCGGCGTCGGCATAGCGGGACTCGCCGTCGGCTTCGGCGCTCAATCTCTGGTCAAGGACTTCCTCGCCGGAATGTTCGTTCTGATAGAGAATCAGTACAATGTGGGAGACGTGGTCAAGGCCGCCGGTGTCGCCGGTCTCGTAGAGCGGATAACGCTACGGGCGACCACGCTCAGAGACCTCGAGGGCAGGGTCCACATCATCCCGAACGGGGCGATCGATGTTGTAACGAACATGACGAGGGAGTACTCGAGGTTCGTGCTCGACGTCGGCGTCGCCTACAAGGAGAACGTCGACGAGGTCATGGCGGTCCTCAAGGAGATCGGCGACGAGATGGCCGCCGACGCCGACTACGCCAAGTTGATAACCGGTCCGCTCGAGGTCCTGGGTGTAGAGGACTTCGGCGACTCCGCCGTGGTCATCAGGGTGAGATTCACGACCGAGCCCATCCAGCAGTGGACGGTGGGGCGGGAGTTCCGTCGACGCGTCAAGAACACGTTCGACGCGAAGGGTATTGAGATCCCGTTCCCGCATCGCACGATCTACATGGGCGAAGGGGCGCCGATGGACGGGATCTTGCGCGTGAGAACGCAGCGGGAGCAGGCCGAGTAACGGCCCTTGAGGGGCGGTCAGGGTCGCTCCGAGCAGCTCCCGTTCCCCATCGGTGGCGTTCACGACCGGCGGCCCGTGGCGAATCCCTACTGGAGGAACCCATGTTCCGGAAGATCCTTGTGGCGGTCGACGGGTCCGTCAACTCCGACCGGGCTGTAGAGGCCTCCGCGGAGGTTGCGCGCGCCCACGGCGCTCGACTGACCGTCTGCCACGCGTTCCACATCCCCGAGCACTACAAGACCGATCTCGCGGACGAACTCGAGGACGCGCTGATGGGGGACGCGGAGCGCATTCTCAAGCACGCCGCCGGGGTCGCCGAGGACGCGGGCGTAGAGGTCGTGTCGAAGCTACTCAAGAAGGGCCACCCGACGGAGGCCATAGTAGCCTACGCGGAGGAGGTCGGCGCCGACTTGGTGGTGGTCGGGGTCCGCGGCAGGACGCCGGACCAGGCTCGTGCCATGGGAAGCGTCAGCGCGGCGGTGGCCGAACAGGCGAAGTGCTCGGTCCTGCTGGTCAGGACCGTCTGAGTGTAGAGGAAGATCGCGCGTTCACAGAAGAGCGGTGGCGATGGCCGCTAGCGAGGACAGGAACTCGTAGACCTCGTGCGGTCCTCTGACGAACAGTGAAGCGACAGTGGGACGGGGGCGGCCCGCGACCAGTATGGTCAGCGCGCGGGGCGCCTCTTCGTCTTCGGGGCTCTCGGCGGCGGCGAACCACGGCTCGGAGTACTCGTCGATCTCTGCCCACTCTTTGACCGTCTCGAACGCCTCCTCGTCGGTCACGTCGTCGCCGATGTAGATGGCCAGCGCGTCGTCGATGTCGGCGGCTTGAAGGATGTAGCTGACGGCGTCGCTCTTGTGCCATCCGGCCATCCTCGCCTCGACGGTGCGGTCGCCGTAGAGAACCTCAAGCTGGTGGTGCGCGTCGAGCTCCCGTACGAGCCCGAGGAACTCCCTGCTGGCGTCGCGCCCGACGTCGGGCTCGCTTCCGTTCAGATGCAGCGCCAGCGCGAACCCCTTGTTCTCCAATCGTATGCCGCGAAAACGGCCCAGCCGGCCGTGCGCGTCGAGCTCAAGATGGTGGATGAGCCCACCCAGCGACTCGGGGTCCACGGGGTACTCCGTCTCGCAGAACGGGCGCCGGATCTCGAAACCGCGCTGACCGATGAGCCCCACTTCCTCGATCCCCAGGAGGTCGTTCAGCTCGTCGACAGTCCTTCCGCTCAGAACGAACACGGAGAAGGCGTCCTCGCGCCCCAGCTGAGCGAGCTTCTCGAGCACGCCGGGCTCGGGGTGAATGAGCTCGCCCGGTGCGCCCGGCGCCAGCGTGCCCCCGTAGTCCAGGAACAGGTAGACCTCCCTCGCGGCGCCGAGCGCCCCAGCGAGCAGATCGACCTCCTCTGAGACGTGTCTGGGATACGCCAGACCGGCCATCTTGACTACCAAAGGCTCCTCCCCCCGAGCGACCGCGGCCCCGAAACGGGCCTCACGCACAAATCTATCCACGGAGCACGCCCCGCGCAACCCGAGACGGGCCTCCGGAGGCAAGAAAACGGGGCGGAGAGGCCGCGTTGCCGCGTCTCTCCGCCCCTCGATCGGGCACGTGCTGCCGCCCGTGCTACTTCAGGAGGACCATCATCTTCCTGTCCACGTTGTCACCGGCCTGCATACGGTACATGTATATGCCGCTGGCGACCTTCTCCCCGGCCGCGTTCGTGCCGTCCCAAGCGACCGACTTCACGCCCGCCTCCTGCTTCTCGTCCACTAGCGTCGTGACCAGCCTGCCGGCGATGTTGTAGACGTCGATCTTGACGTGCGAATCGGCGGGCAGCTGGTAGGCGATCGTCGTGACCGGGTTGAACGGGTTCGGGACGTTCTGCCTGAGCGCGAACGTCCTCGGCATCTCGTCCTCCCCGTCGATACCGGTCTGAGCGCCTGTCGACGTCAGGTTGATGTCGTCGACGTACCATCCCTCCTCCGTCACGTACCCGTCGGAGGCGAAGCGGAACCTGATCTGGATGTTGGTGTTCTCGTAGCTCGTCAGGTCGAACGTCTCCTGGGTCCACGAGAAGCTACCCGACCAGCACGGCGTGCCCTCCGGCAGCGGGTTGGCCGTGTTCGAGTTCTTCGCGTGACTGTAGCCGCCGTCCGGGTAGAGCGGGTTCCACGTCGCGCCGCCGTCCGTCGTGATCTCGACGAGACCGCAGTCCCACGCCGACGTGCTGCTCTCCTCCTCGGCCTGCATCCAGTGCCAGAAGGTCATCGAACCGTCGGTGCCCAGGCAGATCGGCTTCATGTAGAGCGCGCCATCCTGCGAGTCGTCGTACCCGGTCGAGCCGTTGCCTCCGAACTTCCAGCTGTGGCTCGCGGAGTTCGAGCGGTACGTCTCGATGTGCCACTCGTCGCCGAAGCCCGACGTGACGCTGGAGTGCGTCCACAGACCCTCGCCGCTCTCGATGTCGTCGGCCAGGTCGTTGCCCAGAGTTCTCACCGTGAACTGCGCGTTCGTTGTGTAGCCCCAGTCCGCCGCGATGTCGACATCGAACACGATGTCGTGGTCGACCGGACACGATGGAAGAACGGTGACCCGGAAGCTCGGGGTGAACGCCTGTGTAGCGTCCTCGTTGAGGAACACGATGTTGCCCACGGCGTCGTTGATGACCACGTTCGGGTCGGTGGTCGAGAGCGTTCCGGTCACCCCGGTGGCTCTGACGCTGCCCGTGTTCTTAACGCTGACCGCGAGCTCGATGACCTCGGCCGGCTCGGGACAGCCGTTCTCGTTGCCGCCGAACGCCGGGTCGTCGACGACGACCGACTGATAGCCGATCTCCGGCGCGCGCACGACAAGGTTGAAGTAGGACTCCCACGTCTCGCGACTCGCGTCGGTCATCGTCAGCGTGAGCGGGATCGTCTCGCCGTCGGGAGTGTCGCCGGAGATAGACAGCTCGAAGTCGTCGAGGCACGTCGCGAACCCGCCGCCCGCGATGTCTCCGAACTCCTCGTAGTCGTCGGAGAAGGTGATCCGTCCGCTGGTCGTCGACAGCGTCGCCGTGACGCCGTAAGCCGTCTCGGAACCGTAGTTGCCGATCGTCACGACGAGCTCGATGTCCTCGCCCGCTCCGGCCTCTCCGTCGTCGTTGCCGTTGCTCTCGCCAGCGGTGTCATCGTCGATAACGTAGTCGTCAAGCGCCAGGTAGACGCCCGACGTCGGGATGATGTTGGCCGTCGTGTTGCTGACCAGGTGGTTGTTCGCCGATGCCTTGATGTTGAGCGTGCCGGTGGACGTCGCGTTCGGGTGGAGCAGAACGTAGCCCGACGCGTCCGTCACGCCGGAGTCGAGAACCGAGTGATCGTCCGTGTAGATGGCGACCATCGCGCCCTCGACCGCGGCCCGCCCGTCGGTGATCGTCACCGCGAAGTCCGGCTGGCCCACCATTACCGTCGCGCCGTGCGACGCGTTCATCGCTATGGGCTCGTCCGTCCACAGGTGCATCGACGGGTCGCCGAACAGAGTCAGCTCGTAGTAGCACCACTTGTTCGCGCCGAAGGATATCGCCCACAGAACGTCCACCTTCGAGTCGTCGTTGACGTGTCCAAGCGGGTAGATGTCCTCGCCGAATATCGCGTCGAAGAACTCGCGGTTGAAGTACTGCGACGAGCCGTCGGTGCTCGAGTGGGCGCCCCAGCCGTAGCGCGTGTTCGACACGATGGCTACCGCGCCGTCGTCGTCGCACGCGAAGTTCTCGGAGAAGCAGTCGCTCGTGTAGGAGCCCGAGGAGTTCCTGTTGTCGAACGCGCCTCCGTAGCAACCCTGCGTGTAAACAAAGTTCAGCGAGTGCGTGGTGCCGTCGTTGTCGAACGACGGGATGTCGCCGCTGTCCATCTTCATGAAGTAGTCGTTGTTGCAGTGACCGAGGTGGCTCACGATGTTGGTGCCGTTCTCCATGATGTTGATCAGCTGCGAGACCGACCAAGACGCGTCCATCTCGTAGAGCGTGGAGGTCGTCATGGTACCGGGAACGAAACCGACAGTTGTGTAGCCGTGGTTGCTCGAGCCGAGACGAACCTCTTCCTGGTAGGTGCCGCCCCAAGTCGGGTCGTCCCACAGGAGCTCGCCCACGAACAGAGCCTCGTCGCTCTCACTGACTACCGGCGTGTCGTTGTATGCCATCACCTTGTTCGTGAAGTTCGTTACATCGGAGCCGACGCTGCACGCCACGCGTCCCACGGCCAACTCGGGGTAGAAGTCCTCTTCCCCGTCCTCCCCGTAGTAGCTGTCGCCGTCGTCGTTCCAGTCACCGTCGAGGCACGAATAGTAGAGGTCGGACGCGATGTTCGTGTCCTCAGTTCCGTACGCGACGTTGTAGAAACCGCGCGCCGTGATGCCGTTCGAGTCCGACGGCTCGCCGTCGCCGACGATGAGCAGGTACTCGGGCGTCCACGTCGCGTAAGCGTCTATGATGAAGTTGCGGACCTGGTCCTGGAGGTCGTCACCCGTGTAGTTCAGGATGATCCACTCCTTCGTGAACATGCCGACCGTGAACCCGCGCTCCGTCTGGTAGTCGATGAACGTGTCGAGGTAGTCGTCCCACGCGTTGGACGTGACGATGATGTAGTCGTAGCCCAGGCCCGGGTCCAAAGCCCGGCTCTGAACGACTTCGCGCTCGACGCCCGCGTACTGCAACGCGTCGGCCGGGTTGTCGACCATCGAGCTCAGCCTGGCCAGGGTCGTCTCGTCGTGGCGGATCATCTGACGCACGCCGCGGATCCCACCGGGGTCCGGCTCCGTGACGATCTCGACGTCCATGCTCGTGTAGTACGACACGCTGCCGCCGTCCACATCGTACTCGACCGGCGAGAGGGCCACGTTCGCTATGCCGTATCCGCGGAAGCGGCCCGAGACGGGCTCGGAGTGCTTCGCGGCGGGATACGTCGCGCCGTCGGGATAGCTGGCCTCGGCGACCACGCGGGGGCCGGTGTGCGAGAGCGGGTACTGCCGCTGTCCCGGCTCGACGATGAAACCGTCACCGACGACCACCTTCTCGCCGGCGATCACGCGGACGCTCGAAACGACCTCGCCCGGCGGAAGGAGCAGGCGCGCGCCGACCATCGGGAGCGATGGCTCGCCCGGATCGCCGTAGTTCCATGCGCCGTCCATGATGATGCGATGGTAGTCGCCCTGCTGCTTGATGAGCGGCTCGGAGAACTCGTAATGGCGGGTAACGACCCCTGCCGTCGCGCTACCGGCGACCAGCAGGACCGCTAGAACGGCCGCAACCCGAAGGGTCAACGTCAACCTCATTCCTTCCCCCTTGTCTGTCCGGACTGCCCGGCGGGCCGCCCGGGACGGGCACAAGCTATCGTCCATTAGTTTAGAGCGATTTTGGCCTGTGGTGTCGCCGGACCTTCCGATGACACGCTCACACAGACAGGCGATGCGCGCGCCCCCTGCATCCGGCCGGGACGGGCGAATCGTCGTAACCTATAGTAAATTATACCACTTAGCAAGGATGTATGCAAGTGAGAAAGCGCTCATGTGCTATGATGTGTGTCTGGGGGGAGTTATGCGATTCGGGATTCATGTTCCGAGGCAGTCGAACCTGCCGGCCACCGCGCGCTACGCGGCGAGGGTGGGCTGTGAGGCCATACAGCTCTTCTCGGGCAATCCCATGAGCTGGACCACCGGTCGCCTGGGCGCGTCCGAGCGGGACGGCTTCCGCGAGGAGATCGAGCGGGCCCGAATAGGCCCGGTGTGCTTCCACACGCCCTATCTCATCAACCCGGCCTCCCCGGACAGGAAGCTCACGGCAAACTCGCTCGGGGGGCTCGTCGCGGCCATGGTGCGCGCGCACGAACTTGGTTCGGGTCCCGTAGTAACTCACTGCGGGAACCACATGGGCGACGGGCCGGACGCGGGTGTCGACCGCGCGGTCGCCATGATAGAGCGGGCGCTGGCGGAGACGCCTCCGGAGTCCACCCTCGCCCTCGAGAACGGAGCGGGCAAGGGCACGGAGATAGGTCTGAGCGTCGACGAGCTAGAGAGGCTCGTGGCCCCCTTCCCTCGCGAGCGCGTTGGCATCGTGCTCGACACGGCCCACCTCTGGGGGGTCGGCTACGACCTGGCCGCCGAGGGAGCCGTGGAAGGACTCGCGTCCGAACTGGAAGCCGGCCCGGGGCTGGACCGCGTCTGGGCCATCCACGGAAACGACTCCTCGGCCGACCTGGGCTCCCATAGGGACCGTCACGCGCTCTGGTCGGAGGGGCGCATGGGGCGCAAGGGCCTGCGCGCCATCGTCGGAAGCGGCGCCTTCCGCCACAAGCCGTTCATCTTCGAGATACCGGGCGACACGCCGGAGTTCGACATCAGGAGGCTGAGGTCGATGAAACGGCTCGACCGCCGCCTCAACGGCCCGAGGGCCAGCGACCCGTGGCACGGACGGCCGGACCGGTCAGGTGGTCCCGGCTCTCCCTTGCCAATGGAGTAGCCTTCGAATACAATCGTCTGACCCCGTTTGTACCAGTCTCCGTCGGCATACCGTGACCGGCCGCGGCCCCGCACCTGGTCATCAGCGGTCATCTGTGCCCTGAGACCTCAAGCACCAGACTGGAGGCATGATGCCCACGACCCTCAAGCCAGGCGACAAGGCGCCCTCGTTCTCAGCGCCCTCCTGGGACGGCGCGACGGTCAAGCTGTCCGACTTCTCGGGCGACCGGAACGTCGCACTCTTCTTCTACGTCAGGGACAACACGAGCGGCTGCACGCGACAGGCCAGGGCGCTTCGCGACGCGGTCGAGAGGCTCGACGAGCGCGCGACCACCGTGATCGGCGTAAGTACGGACGGGCTGGAGTCGCACGAGCGGTTCGCCACCAACAACGAACTGACTTTCCCCCTGCTCTCGGACGAAGGCGGCAGGATCGCCGACGCTTACGGTGTGCTGCGCGAGACCGGACGCGCGGAACGCGCCACTTTCCTGATCGGCAAGGACGGGTCCATCCTCCACGTATGGCCGAAGGTCGACATCACGGGCCACGCGGACGACATCCTGGCGAGACTGGACGAGCTCGCCTAGACCCGACCGGAGAGAGAGCCATCCTAAGTGACCACTCGCATCAACAAGCGGACCGGAGTGCGCCGCGGGCGCAAGGTGCGCTTCGCCGTCAGGCGAGCGCGCGCCTCGGACAGGGACGCGATCTTCAGGATGTCCAGACGAATATGGGGCGGGCACGACTACCTGTCGCTCGTATGGGACTCGTGGCTCGAGGACGAGAGGGGCGTACTGCTGACTGCAACGGCCGACGGCGTCCCGGTCGGGACCGCCAAGGTCTCGTTACTCTCGCCCGGCGAATTGTGGCTCGAGGGCCTGAGGCTGCACCCCGACCTCCAGGGAATGGGGCTGTCGAAGCGTATACATGAGGCAACGTTCCGGGCGGCCTCGGAGCTCGACCCCAGCACGGTCCGATTCTCCACTTGGTTGGGGAACGAGGCGTCCCGCCGGATCGCCGAGAAGAACGGCTTCTGGCTCATCGCGAGAACGGGCTGGATGTGGGGCAATTCGACGCCCGGCCGCAGAATAGGCTCCCGCCGCGCCACGCAGGCCGACGCGCGCGAGGTCATCGAGTTCGTCGAGGGCTCGGAGTGCTACGCAGACACCAACGGCGTGGCGGGCGTAGGGTGGACGTTCCCGCAGCTCAAGCGACAGCGCATGAGACGCCTGCTGTCGCTCGGTCGTGTCATGGTCTACCCCGTGAAGGGGAGGATCAGAGCCGTGGCCGTGTGGGACATCGGCAAGGTCGACGACGACGTCTGCCTCGGGTTCGTCGACGGGCCAGACGAGGACGTGGAGCGGCTGGCTAGGGACGTGCTCCGCGTGGCCGCCGACACCGGGCGCAGCGAGGCCAGCGCCATGCTGCCGCTCGGGCGCCTGACGGACATCGTCAACGCAGCCGGATTTGACGAGTGGCAGCCCGTCCGGGCCGTCGTCTACGAACTTGGGGCCAGGGGAGTCTCGGCCGGCGACGAACCGTTCGAGGGTATGGTCGAGCGAACGCTCCGGTCGAACGAGTCGGACGTGCTCGACGCCGTCGCGCAGCTTCTGGCCGACCGCGCGCCCGCGCCGCTCGTCCGCGAGAACGTCAGAGACTACGTCACGCGTCACCTGATCCCCGACACGGACAGGATTCTCATCGCCGCGACCCAGCGCTTCTTCGAAGCGCTGTCCACGGACACGCTCCGCTCGGTCCTGAGGGGGATCATCGAGCACCTTCACTACGAGCACGGCTTTGCGGGCGACGCCATCGCGTCCAGCCTTCGCGTCATCAAGGTGCACCACCTGGGTCGCGTGCTCGCGGTGGTCCGCGGCAGGAAGGACGGCATCGAGTTGACGCTGGGACCCGGCTTCGGACACTGCTTCTCGCCGAGAACGCGCTTCGGCGTCGAGGAGGCGCGTTTCCCCGCAGGCTCCAAGCACCGCCGCACCGGGCGCCACGATTCGATCACGCTCGTTCTCAACAACAGGGCGCACATTGCGGGCGCCACCCGCGCGATCGACATCATCATGAAGAGCGCTGCGAAGAACGGGTAGCGGACTCGTGCCGGACCAAGGAACGAAAACGGGCCGCCCTTCACAGGGCGGCCCGCTCTTTGTGCCTTCGATGCGACCGTTACTACTTCTTCCCGGTCGCCTTCTTGACCTTGAGATCGTAGAGCCGCTTGGCCTCCACGGCGATGTGCTCGGCCGAGACCTCGAACTCCTTCACCAGCTCCCACGGCGCTCCCGACTCGCCGAAGCGGTCCTTGACGCCGACCATGCCGATGACGACGGGCTTGCCGTAGAGCCTCTCCGAGCGACCGATGGCGGCCGCGACCTGGTTGCCGAACCCGCCGACCTGGTGTTCCTCGGCCGTCACTACCACGCCGGTGTCGGCAGCGGCCTTGACGATGGCGGTCGTGTCCAGTGGCTTCACCGTGTGGACGTTCACGACGCGCGTCTCGATGTCGTACTCGTTCTTGAGTATCCACGCCGCGCGCATCGCTTCCGGCACTGACGGCCCGCAGGCGATGATGGAGATGTCCTCTCCCTCGTTCTTGTACTGCGAAGCGAGCTTGTGCTGGAAGGCGTCCTTGAACTTCGGCTTGGCGCCGCGGAACCGAATGACGTTGGCACGACCCCACTTGTAGGGCGTCTTCTTGTCGGTGACGACCGGCGTGGCCTCGCGCGCGAAACGCACGTACTTCGGGCCCTTGACCTTGAAGAGCAGGTGCTCGGTCGCTCGCTTCGTCTCCACGGAGTCACAGGGCACCTCGACGTTCATGTTCGGGATGCCGCACATCTGGTACAGCTCCTCGAGCGCCTGGTGCGTCGCCCCGTCGGGGCCGACCGAGACTCCGCCGTGCGCCCCGGCGATCATCACGTTGAACTCGCCGTAGCAGACCGTAGTGCGCAGCTGGTCGAGGTTCCTTCCGGACGCGAACACGCCGTAGGTGCCGAAGACCGGGATCTTGCCCTCGCGAGCCAGTCCGGCGGCCACCGCCGTCCCGGACTGCTCGGCGATGCCCACCGAGAACCAACGGTCCATTCGATCGGGATGCCCCTCGTAGAACTGGCTGATCGTGATGGAGCCAGAGATGTCAGCGCCCAGGCAGACCACGCGCTTGTCGTCGCCGTGCTCGGCGAGCGCCCGTCCGAAACCCTTGCGCGTCGGGTCCATGTCGACCTTCATGTTCTTCGTGTGGTTCCAGAAGTAGTCCTTCGAGAACTTCGGCTGCTTCGCCTCAAGCTCCTTCGTCGCCTCGCGCTGGTGTCTCTCGGCGGACTTGAACATCCGCTTGACCGGCAGGATCGTGTCCAGACCGAGCTGCTTCAGGCCGTCCCACATCTCGGCCTCGCTCGGCGCCTTGCCGTGCCAGCCCGCGATGTCCTCCATGAAGTCGACGCCCTTGCCCTTGATGGTGTCGGCCAGAATGACGGTTGGCTTGTTCTTGACGTGCCGGGCCTCCTCGAACGCGGCGAGGATCTCCTCCATGTCGTGTCCGTTGATGTGAATGACGTGCCAGTCGAAGGCGCGGTACTTGTCCGCCAGCGGCTCGACGTTCATGACGTCCTTGACCCACCCGTCGATCTGAAGGCGATTTCGGTCGATGACGGCGCAGAGGTTGTCCAGCTTGAAATGGCCGGCCTCCATGATGGCCTCCCAGACCTGGCCCTCCTGCTGCTCGCCGTCGCCCATGAGGCAGTAGATGCGGTGGTCCTGCTTGTTGAGGTTCGCCGCAAGCGCCATGCCGACGGCGATCGAGAGGCCCTGGCCCAGCGAGCCCGTCGAGACCTCGACTCCCGGCAGCTTGCACCAGTGCGGGTGGCCCTGGAACGGCGCGTAGAGCTTGCGGAGCTTGACGACCTCCTCGATGTCGTAGTAGCCGGCCGCGCCCAGTCCCAGGTAGAGCGACGGCGCCTTGTGTCCGGCCGACCAGACGATGCGGTCCCTGTGCTTCCACTCGTGGTTCTTCGGGTCGAGATCGGCCTCGTGGAGATAGAGGGCCGCCGTGATGTCCATGATGGACAGCGTGCCTCCGGAGTGGCCCGAGCCGGCGGCGCACAACGAGACCAGGTCGTAGCCGCGCATCAGGTTCGCGGCCTTCTTGAGATCGTCGACCGAGTACTTCTTGCGGATCTTGCCCGTCTTCGAGTTCAGGATCGCCATTCCACTCCTCCGTTCGCGCCTGATTGTGCGCGACGTGCCCCTGCGGGCGGCCTGTGGGTGATGTTTCTCCAGTTGAAGGTGCGCGGCGTCGCCCCAGGGCCCGGCGCGCCCCTGTCGTTCAAATAGGGCCCAAGAACCGGGCCCATTAGACATTCGAGTCTATCAGAAGGTGACTGGAGATGTAAAGAAGACAGGCGCGGTTCGTGGGGCTGTTCGGGCTCCGGCCCGCGGGCTCGGACAGCGGGCCCGCCGGCGCGCTAGTCGGCGACCCCCAGCTTGCGCAGCCGGTCGGCGTCCGCCCTCGACACGCGGACCCGCATTTCGAGAGCCTCCTCGCCGTCGGTCTTCGACAGCACCTCGGCCATGTCGTAGACGCTCGAGATGAGCCTGCCGTCGCTGTAGGCGATGCTGATGTCGAGGACCTCCTCCCTGGACTCGACGAACGCGCATATTGCGCGGCGCACCTCGTCCAGGCCCTCGCCGTTAACGGCGCTCGTGAACAGCGCTCCCGGGTAGACCCGGGCGAGCCGCTCGAGCCCGTTGCCGTCGACCACGCGGTCCGTCTTGTTGAACACCAGCCGTGTGGGCTTTTCCTCGATGCCCATGTCCCGCAGCACCGCGTCCGCAAGCTCCATGTAGCGCTCGCTGTGCGGGCGCGACACGTCTACGACGTGGAGCAGGAGGTCCGCGTCCGCGACCTCCTCAAGAGTGGCGTGGAAGCTGACGACGAGGTGGTGCGGGAGCTTCTTGATGAGACCTACGGTGTCGGTCAGGAGCGCGTGGTGCCCTCCGTCCAGGTCCAGCTTGCGGGTCGTCGCGTCGAGCGTGGCGAACAGCAGGTCCTCCGTATGGACTCCCGCTCCGGACAGCGCGTTCATCAGCGTCGACTTGCCGGCGTTCGTGTAGCCGACGAGCGCGACCCGCACCATCCGCTCGCGCCGCTTCCGCTGCTCCTGCCGGTCGACCTCCACGCCCTTCAGGATCTTCTTGAGGATGTTGATGCGGACCCTGACCCCGCGGCGGTCCGACTCTAGCTGCGTCTCGCCGGGGCCCCTGGTCCCGATGCCTCCACCCAGTCGCTCGAGATGGTCCCACAACCTCCTGAGTCGGGGCAGTTCGTACTCCAGCTGCGCGAGTTCCACCTGAGCGCGAGCGACCTTGGTCCGCGCGCGGCGCGCGAAGATGTCGAGGATGAGCTCGGTGCGATCAATGGTCTTGATGCCCGTCGCCTTCTCGATCTCCCTCCCCTGTGCGGGGCGCAGGTCGTCGTCGAATACGAGCAGGTTGGCGTCGTGCATCGCGGCGGCGGCCTTGATGCGCTCCACCATGCCGCTGCCGACGTAGGTCTTCCCGTCCAAGCGTGTGCGGTTCTGGACGAAGCGCTCGACGACGGTCGCGCCCGCTGTGCGAGCGAGCTGCGCCAGCTCGTCGAGAGACTCGTGCTCATCGTCCACGGTGCTGTCGGGCAGGCTCACGCCCACCAGTATGGCCTTCTCGTCCTTGGAAACGTACTTGCGCTTGATGCCCGCTCTCCCAGGTTCGCGGCGCGCCGAGGCGCCGCCGACTTGCTAGAGGTCGAGGTCTATCTCTATGTCGGAGACCTCGGGCGCCTTGAAGCGCCCGCGCTCCGAGAACGCGAAGGACCGTCTGAGCGGCCCCTTGGCCACTTCCACGCGACCCTTGAGACGCCACCGGTGCTCCTCGCCGTCGAGGAGCTTCCTGAGGCTCCTGTCCATGCCTTCCCATGCGATCGTGAAGGGTACGGCCACTTCCACCGTTGACTCGGCCGGGACGTTCACCTCGCCGCCCTGATCGCCTGCAGCGACCTCGAGATCGTCGAGATAGACGGTGTACTCGAGTTCGCCTATGTGCGCGCTGAATCCGTTGGGATTGCTGACGTCGACCAGAAGGTCGAGCGCGATTCCCTCGGTCGAGATGCCCCTGAGGTTCACGCCGGTCATCACGACGTCGGGCTTCTGCACGTCGGCGCAGGACACGAGCAGAAGCGCCGATGCCACGAGCGCCAGCGCCGCCGGTACCGCTCTGGCTCGAGGTGTCGTCATCGCGCCTTCCTCTCCGTTAGCAGCCGCCCCAGGTCGCGGGTCACGGAGTCTACTGCGTCCGCGACCTCCGCGCTCAAGGTCTCTCCGAACCCCGTGTTCGCCGCCTGGACGGCCACGAGTCTGACGTCGGCGCCGGTCTCAGCGTTCAACACGCGCATGAACATCGAGAGGGGGGCCGCGTGCGTGCCCATCATCAGTCCCTCTACGTCGTCCGACCGCGCGGTCCTGATCTCCCCGGGAGCGCCGCCGAAGTCCGCCGCGTCCACCAGAAGCACCGCCGATGGTCTTGACCTGCGTATGGGCGCGATGTAGTTCTCCGGCGCGGGTCCCGCGTCGAACACGACGTCGGGGTGGTCGGCCTTGAGCCGAAGCGCGACGGCCGCTCCCGCCCCGTCGTCCGAGCGGACCGTGTTTCCGATACCGACCACGACCACCCGTCCCCCGGGCAGTCCGTCGAGTTCGAGCACGCGCCCTCCTCTCCTTCCCGAAGGTCCGACCTCTCGCTCCCGACGATTTAACCACAGGCCGGCCGCGCGTTCCATAGGCCCCCTCGGCCGCGAACCACGTTGAAACGCCCCTCACGGTCTGCTACTGTGTGGAACTGAGGCATCTTCACCGCGGGTAGCGCGCGGGCGCGCGTACCGCAGGACGGCAAGCGGCAACCGGGGGGCTGCGAAATGGCGTTCGCACTTGTCGGCAAGATCAAGGGACGCTCGGCCTGCCACTTCCTCCGCGAGGGCGAGCAGATCGTAGGGCGCGCGGCCACCAGCCACGTCCGTCTGCCCGACTCTTCGGTCTCGCGCACCCACGCGAAGGTAGACGTCACCGGCGACAAGGTGACGGTCACCGACCTGGGCAGCAGCAACGGTACGTTCGTAAACGGCGCGTCTTTGAGCAAACCGCGGGTTCTGAAGCTCGGCGACGTCCTCGCGTTCGCCGACGTCGAGCTCAGGCTCTCCGAGAGCACCCCTCCGCCCGAGACGATGTTCTCGCGGGACGGAAGCTCCATCGAGAGCTCGTCCGTCACGCTCGATGAGATCTACGCGCCAACCGAACGCGTCGACGCGCGCACGAACCTCTTCCGCATCCTCGCCGAGGCCGGGGAGATACTGGCGACGCACCGGCCGCTGGACGAGCTGTACGAGGTCATCCTCGACCTCGTCGAAAAGCTCGCGACGTCCGACAAGGCCGTGCTTCTTCTCATCGAAGAGGGCGCGGAAGAGCCGGTCGTCGTCGCGTCGAGGCTCAGGCCGGGCGCCGGAGAGGGCGAGCTGGTCCTCAGCAGGACGATGGTGCAAAAGGTGCTCGAGGAGCGAACCGGGCTTCTCACGAGCGACGCGCAGCAGGACCCTCGCTTCCAGGCGCAGCAGAGCGTCGTGTCACAGGGCATCCGCTCGGCGATGGCCGCCCCGCTGTTCGACAACGAGAACGTCATCGGAATCCTCTACGCCGACACGAAGGACCCGGCCTCGTGGTACAACCGCGATGAGCTGCGCACGTTCACGGCTCTGGCGAATCTCATAGGCGTCAAAATCACGCAGGCGCGTCTGGCGGAGGCCGAGGAGGAGCGCAAGCGGCTCGCCCGCGAGGTCCAGTCGGCGAAGGACATCCTCGCGTACATACTCCCGACCGACCTCGGCTGCGCCCTGGGCTACGAGATGGGTACGTATCACGAGCCGTGCCTCGAGGTCGGCGGCGACCTCTACGACGTCAAGTGCCTAGAGGACGGACGGGTGCTCTTCCTTGCGGGAGACGTCGCCGGGAAGGGGCTCGGCGCGGCGCTACTGGTCTCGAACATCATGCCCATCGTCTCGGTGCTCATAGAGGACGCTCGCGACCTGGCGCAGCTCGCGAGCCGCCTCAACAAGCAGATATTCCGGTCGACCGACCCCATCCACTACGCGACGCTGTTCCTCGGCCTGCTGGACCCGCCGACGGGTGAGGTCGAGTACGTCAACGCGGGGCACAACCCGCCGTACCTCCTGACGCCGGGATGCGAGATATCGGAGGTGGGAGCGACGGGCACACCGATAGGCATGCTCGAGATGGCCCCCATCTCTTCCGAGAGCCTGACGATCGCGCCGGGCGGGATGCTCTTCTGCTTCAGCGACGGCATCCCCGAGGCGCAGAACGCGGACGGCGACTTCTACGAGGAGGACAGGCTGAGAGACGTTCTCTGTCGCTCGTGGGACGGATCGGCTGAGGAGGTGGTGGCTGAGGTCAAGCGAAGCCTCGATGAGTTCGTGGGCGACGCGAGTCCCACGGACGATATCACCATGCTCCTGCTCAAGCGAGCGTCGGACGCCTGACGCGTCCGCGCCCAGCGAAGTCCACGCCGTCCGAGCGGCCGACACCCGCCTACTCGAACGAGACCCAAATGAAGCGTCGCGAGTTCCCGATACTCGAGTTCGACCCCGCGCCTCGTGCGGTCATCGAGCCGTCGGAACAGATACGCCCGTCCGACGTACCAGAGCACTGCGTCCCGTGCTTCTTCGGCAACGTGATCGAGGAACTCGCGGCCGCCGGAACCGCGCGCGAGGTGGCGTGCATGAGGTCCGAGATGGGCCGCCACCCCATCTACGCGATCTCCGTGGGCGGCTCTGAGGTCGCGCTCTTCCAGCCGGGCATCTGCGCCGCGTTCGCGGCGGCCATGCTCGACGAGGTCATAGCGCACGGGTGCCGGAAGTTCATCGCGTGCGGGGCCGCCGGAGTGCTGGACGGCGACATAGCCGCGGGCCACATCGTGGTCCCGCTGTCCGCGGTGCGGGACGAGGGGACCTCCTACCACTACGTCGAGCCATCCAGAGAGGTCGAGGCCAGCCCGGATGGCGTCGCGGCCATCGAGCGGGTTCTCGCGCGTCGCGGGCGCCCCTACATCACGGGTAAGACGTGGACGACCGACGCGTTCTATCGAGAGACGCCCGACAAGGTGGCGCTGCGCCGCTCGGAGGGCTGCATCACAGTGGAGATGGAAGCCGCGGCGTTCTTCGCGGTCGCCAGGTTCCGGAGCGTGCCCTTCGCACAGATGCTGTACGGTGGGGACGACGTGAGCGGTGAGCAATGGGACCACCGCCTCTGGAACAAGCGCACGACAACAAGAGAGGACCTTCTGTGGCTGGCCGCCGAGGCGTGCCTCGAGCTGTGAGCTCAGTGGCCGACGGAGGACGACAGATGAGACTCGACAGGGCCCCCATCATGGTTCTATTCATCCTCGCCGCGCTGGCCGTGGTGCAGGTCGTACACTTCTACCCGCTCCTGCCGGAGCGTATCGCCGTGCATTTCGGTTCCGACGGCCAGCCGAACGGCTGGGACTCCAAGGGCGGGTTCATGCTGACCTACGGCATCATAGAGGCCGTGGTCATCCTGATCGGTCTCGGCCTGGCGTTCGCATTCCAGCGTATCCCCGCCGGTCTCGTCAACATCCCACACCGTCACTACTGGTTGGCGCCGGAGCGGCGCGCGGAGACAGCCGAGTTCCTCGGCAATCAGGTGGTCTGGCTCGAGGTGCTCACGCTCGGGTTCCTGATCGCCGTCGCACAGCTCACATACGTGAAGAACCTGGGCGAAGGTCCGCCCAGGCTCTCCAACGACTTCTGGTACGTGCTCGGCGCGTTCGTGGCCGCCACCGTCTGGGTGAGCGCCAGGATCGTCGCCCGTTTCGCGAGGCGGCCGCAGGACGGCCCCTCTCAGCCCTGAGGCGCCCGCCGCTCCTCGGGCGCCGCGCGCCGTCCGCCCGGGAGGACCCGGGGTCGCACGGGCCGCCCTAACTCCCTACTCCACCGTCGACAGCTCGACGTCGCCGTCGTTCGTGCTGACGCGCACGAGCCCGCCCCCCTCTCCCACGCGCCCCGACACTCTGTGCTCGCTACTCTCCGTGTCGGTGGCGCCGTCCACCGCGATGTTGACGTAGCCGTCGTCGACGGTCACCAAGTACGCGAACGAAAGGCCACCCGCGAGTCGGATGCCCACGTCGCCGTCGTCCGTACTCACGTTGACGTGTATGTCGCCGTCGCTCGAGATGTCCAGGTCGACGTCGCCGTCCTGCCCGCGGATGTCGAGCACCGACACCGTCACACCGTCCATCCTCACGTCGCCGTCGTCGAGCGAAGCGTCGAAGCTGCCCGCGCAGTCGACGACTCGTAGATCTCCATCTTCCATGGAGAAGAGCGCGTGCGGCACCTCGCTCTTCACGAGCGTGATGTCGCCGTCGTCGGACTTGACCACCACGTCGCACGTGAGCCCCGTTAGCTTCACGTCGCCGTCCTCGATCCATATCTCAGTGTTCACGTTGTCTACGTCAGTCAAATTGACGTCGCCGTCGTCCGTGCGGCACTCGATGTCGGCCCTCCAACCGGCCAGCTCGAGGTCGCCGTCATCGCCCCTGAGGTCGAGGACGGTGTAGGTCGGCGCCTTGATCTCATAGGTGTAGTCGTATTCGTCGACGTAGTGCAGGATGTAGATGCCGCTCGAGCCCCCCTCGATGCCGCGCACGGTAACGCGGTCGTCCGTCTGGCGGAACTCCACGTCGAAACCGGCGTGCGTGCCGAAGCCGACGACCTTCACATCGGCGCGGTATCGGACAACAACGTCGATCACGTCCTTCTCCCATGGCGTGATGGTAACGTCGCCGTCCCCGTATTCGAGGCGCAGCGACACGCCCTCTGTGACTTCGAAGCTCTCGTGGAAGTCCTTCTCGATGAGCTCCGCGTTCGCCGCGGCGGCCACTGCCATCACCGCGACCAGCGAGACCAGGGTCCTCGCCGTTCTCCTCATCACGTGCCTCCGTCGAGTTGTGCCGCGGCAGGGGCGTAGACCCGCGCCCGCGACGTTGCCGTAGTGTCTCACCTCTTCTGACAGCCGCCGCCGTCAACGTGTTTCGCTGGCGACCTGCGTCCGATCGGAAGGAGCCGCGCGGGTGCGAGACTAGCAACGAGACCGGGGCCGCTCAAGCCGGTATTCACAACCGCGCGCCCGTCTGGTACCATTGGGGTTCCGCCACCACAACCCGCAAGAGGAGGAACGACGTGCCTGAGACCAGGGTCAAACTCCCCCATTGGGACCTTTCGAACGTCTACAAGGGTCTCGAGACAGACGACTTCGAGGCCGGACTCAAGAGACTGGACGAGCAGCTGGCCGCGCTCGAGGGACTGATAGAAACGCACGGGATCGGTCGGCTCGAGGAGCCCCCGTCCGACGTTGAAGCCACCGCCTCCGTTCTCGACGAGTTCATCGTCGCTCTCAACGAAATGCTCCTGCACTACGGCTCGCTTCGGGCCTACGTGGGCAGCTTCGTCAGCACGGACTCGTACAACAAGGTGGCCGCGCGTCGCGAGAGCGAGCTCGACCAGACGAGCGTCCGCGTGGATCGCGTCTACGTCCGCTTCGAGGCGTGGGTAGGATCGCTTGGGGGCGTTCTGGACGTCGCGTGTGACAGCGCGCCGGTCGCCTGTGAACACAAGCTAGCGCTCAAGGACATCGTCGACGAAAGCCGGTTCCGCATGGACACGGCGCTCGAGGACCTGGCGTCGGAGCTTCTGCTCTCGGGAGGCGGTGTCATGCACAAGCTGCAGGGCACAGTGACGAGCCAGCTCAAGGTCCCGTTCGAGCGCGACGGGCGCACCGAGACCATGCCGATCACGATGGTCAGGAACCTGGCCAACGACCCGGAAGAGGACGTGCGCAGGCGCGCCTACGAGACCGAGCTCAAGGCCTGGGAGTCGGTGCGCGAGCCCGTCGCCTTCGCTCTGAACGGTGTCAAGGGCACGGCTATCACGCTCTCGAAGAGACGCGGGTACGACGGCGTGCTCCACGCGTCGCTCGAGCGCAACAAGATGGACCGTGCGACCCTCGACGCGCTCCTCGCGAGCATGAAGGACAGCTTCCCTACCTTCCGCCGGTACTTCGAGAGCAAGGCGAAGAAGCTCGGGAAGAGCAAGCTGCCGTGGTGGGACATCTTCGCTCCGGTCGGAACCGTGGAGCTGGAGTACACGTGGGAGGAAGCGAGCGACTACGTCGTCGAGCAGTTCGGCACGTTCAGCGGCGAGCTGGCCGACTACGCCCGCTACGCGTTCGACCACAACTGGATCGACGCGGAGCCGCGCGACGGCAAGAGGGGCGGCGCTTTCTGCATGGGTGTGCGGTCGGTCGAGGAGTCGCGCATACTCGCGAACTTCGACGGTAGCTTCGACCAGCTGGGGACGCTGGCGCACGAGCTTGGACACGGCTTCCACAATCACTGCCAGAAGGGCCTGCCCTCGCTTCGCAGGGGCTCACCGATGACTCTCGCGGAGACCGCGTCCATCTTCTGCCAGACCATAGTCTTCAACGCCGCGCTCGACGCGTCACCGCCCGAGGCACAGGTGGCCATCCTCGAGAATCAGCTGATGGACGCGTCGCAGGTCATAGTGGACATCTACTCTCGCTTCCTGTTCGAGTCGGAGGTGGTCAAGCGGCGGGAGACGGCGGAGCTTTCCGCCGACGAGTTCTGCGAGCTGATGCTGGACGCGCAGCGGCAGACCTACGCCGACGGACTGGACCAGGACCACCTGCACCCCTACATGTGGTTGCTCAAGCCGCACTACTACCTCGAGGGGTACAACTTCTACAACTTCCCCTACGCGTTCGGTCTTCTGTTCGGGCTCGGCGTCTACGCGACGTACCTCCAGGAGGGAGACGCGTTCATCCCGCGCTACAAGGAGCTGCTGCGCAGCACGGGAGAGGGTAAGGCCGCGGACCTCGCGGCCAGATTCGGCATCGACATCCGCTCGCGCGACTTCTGGGACGCCAGCATCGCGGTCCTTGCGAAGCAGGTCGACCGCTACTGCGAGCTGGACTAGGCGCGCGGACCCCGGCCCTTCGGGGCCCGGGACACCCGCCGACGTGGAGGGACCAACCCGATGCCGGTCGTCACCGACAGCATCTCTTGCCGCACGCGCGGCGACGGCGACACGATCGACCTCACGGACGAACTGCGCGAGGCCCTGGAGAGGAGCGGGTTGACCGACGGCGTTGTGACGCTCTTCGTCGGTGGCTCCACCGGCGGCATCACGACCATCGAGTTCGAGCCGGGCGCGGTCTCAGACCTTCAGGACGTTCTCGAATCCATCGCCCCCCAGGGACGCGAATGGCGCCATCACCTGCGGTGGGGCGACGCCAACGGACACAGCCACGTCCGCTCGGCCATCATCGGACCGAGCCTGTCGGTGCCCTTCACAGGCGGAGATCTGTCGCTCGGGACGTGGCAGCAGGTGGTGCTCGTGGACTTCGACGACCGCCCGCGCAGCAGACGGGTCGTCGTTCAGTTCATCGGGGAATAGGGCCGCGGGGCGCGCCCGTCGGTGCAGGCGCGCGAGCGCGCTCGACCGCAGCCAGTGGAGGTGGAAGATGAACGGATTGAGCGGAAAGCCGATCGACACGGCGTCGCTCGTCGTCAGCGCCGTGTTCCTCGGAGCCGTTGTGCTGGGTGCGGCGTGGGGCAGCGCCCAGGCCGTTGAGTACTTCTCCACCGCTGACTCGCCGCCGTGGATGAGCGTGTTCGTCAACTACGCGGCGATGCTGGCGGCCACCCTGACACTGGTGCTGGCGTCGTCGATGGGGCACGTGGAGAGGTTCGGCTTCGTGATGCCGAGGCTCCCAGGAGGTTACGGCGCGGGCATCACCTGGGGCATACTGCTGGGAGCGATGGCGTCCATCCTCAATCTGGTGGCCGGACACGGCGGTATGCTCCCCGTGGGGAAGCTCACGTTCCCGCAGATGGTCCTTCTCGTCTGGCTGTTCGCCAGCGTTGCGGAGGAGATCCTCGTCAGGGGATACCTTCAGAGCTACCTCGAACCGCTCATCAAAAGGGGGTTCAGTCTGTTCAGGTGGAGGTTGAGCACGCCCGTTATCATCAGCGCCCTCTTCTTTGCTGCGATGCACCTCATTCTGCTGACCAGAGGCACGCCGTTCCTGATGGTCTACGTCATTGTCGTCTTCACGTTCTGCCTCGGACTTGTCGCTGCCTACCAGCGCGAGCGTACGGGCAGCGTGCTCCCCGCCATCGCCGCCCACATTTCATTCAACGTCGGAGGGGTGATTGGCGGGATGGTCTACATATTGATACAGGTCGCACTCTTCGGCCGCACGGCGGCCGAGGTCACGAGGGCTCTTGGCGGATGAGATTCGCCGTCACCGGGGGAAGCGGCCTCGTCGGACGCGCGATCGTCCGCCGCCTGGCGCTGGACCACGAAGTGGTCAACATCGACATCGCGGCCGGGCAGCGTGACGGCTCCGCCTCCGGGACGCGCGAGACTCGCCCGGGCTCAGTCGAACACTCGCCCACCGACGTCACAGATCTCCCGAAGCTCTGCGTAGCCTTACGCGGCGCCGACGTCATCGTGCACGCCGCCGGCATCCCGGGTCCGACGTTCGCGACCGAGCACGAGATCATGGAGGTCAACGTAGAGGGAACGAGGAACGTCGGCCTCGCCGCCGCGGCCGAGTC
>Ga0180430_10001001_pt1 | contig 29128 bp, 33 predicted proteins | sample SS_ome_9_FD_132999 | JGI IMG/M metagenome (GOLD analysis project Ga0180430, IMG submission 132999) | Hypersaline lake sediment archaeal communities from the Salton Sea, California, USA - SS_1_S_2 metaG | ecosystem: Environmental > Aquatic > Non-marine Saline and Alkaline > Hypersaline >... | reverse complement strand
CTATTTAATCGCACAAATTCTTTAAGACCTACAGAGAAGCATTCACACATACAATCATTTTTCTATAAGCCTGCGAGACCTCCTAGCACACTCACGCAGACACTTACTTACAAATTTCATTCGTAAACCTACCTCTCTGCAGGCTTACGACTTTTTCGCAACATACTTCTTTTACTTCTTCAATACAGTTCGACTTTCTTGCGAGTTTTTCATTTTTAGTTTTGCGCGAATTTTTCCATTCGTAAACCCAACATTTTTTTTGCTCGCAATTGCGCAATTTCATTCGTAAACTTTTTCAATTCGTAAATTGTCATTCGTAAACGCACTTTTTGCTTTTTCATTTTACACACTTTTACATACTTTGTACGCGAAATTTTTTGCAAAAAAAATTGCAAATTTGGCGAATTCGTGCAAAATCCCGAGATTACAACATGAAGGTGCGATGACCATCTCGTCTATATTAAGTTAATGTCGTTGTGAGGTCCCCACCCTCTACACGCGCGCTGTATATGACGCTGTTGTTTTAAAAGGTGTTTAAAATAGTTGAGAGGTCGTAGGTCATAGGTAGTAGGTCGTAGGTCATAAGTCGTAGGTCATAGGTAGTAGGTCATAGGTAGTAGGTCGTAGGTCATAGGTAGTAGGTCGTAGGTCATAAGTCGTAGGTCATAGGTAGTAGGTCGTAGGTCATAAGTCGTAGGTCATAGATAGTAGGTCGTATGTAGTAGGTCGTATGTCGTATGTAGTAGGTCGTAGGTAGTTGATTGTGAGTGGAAAATGTTTTAGTAGAGGTAGTAGAAAGTTGATTGTGAGTAGTATTTAAGAATAGTAGGTTTTATGAAGGTAGTTAAGGATGTTTAATGATTAGGAGGTTAGTTTTGTTGAGATGTTAGTAAGGAGGGAGGGAGGGAGTTATGAATTGTTATGTTATGGAGTAGTCGATTAGGTTTTTGATGGGAAAATGCAGTTCCTCTCGCGCGCGCAGCATACTATGTTTGTGCTGTATATAGAAGTGGTGTGTGGGTATGTCGCTTCTCTCGTGATAGAGGATAGAGTGAATAAATGTTTTATTAGTAGAGTAAATAGTGTATAGATTTATTTGAGAGTGAGGGAGTGAGAGATGATAGATTTTTTGAAGCAGGTGTTTCAGTGTCAAAGGCAGAAGAGGGTTTTGCGAAGTAGGTTGTTGGGATTGACGCAAGATATTCGAAATCAGATGGATGGGCCTTTAACTAAAATGTCAATGCGAGTGTTGAGAGATAGTTTAGAGTCTTTGATGAAGTGTTTGTTTGAGTGGGATGAGTGTTATTATAAGAGGAAGGTGTATTTGTCAATGAGAGATTTTCGAGAGTCAATTGAGGTGTCAATGTTGGGTAAGAATATAGGGATGGTGATGATTGATATGATGTCGGATAAGTTTTTTAGGTTGAGTGATGATAGTGAAGTGATAGGTGATATATTGAAAAAAGTGGAGATGATAGTATGAATGAGACTGTTATTAAGTTGAGGAATGGTATGTGCGTGAAGAGTGCCGATCATTGCAAGGAGTGTCCTGCAAGGAATGATTCACAGTATGGATGTACTCGTGAAGAGATATTGAAAGCGGGATTAAAGATAGAAGAAGAGGAATAATTATGAGAGAATTGGATGAGGCAATGGATAATATGGCTAATGATGTTTTAGTTGGATTAAAACATGCATCAAAAATTCAAGTAGAGTTTGTGAAAAATGCTTTAAGTAAAAAAGCAGTTAAGTGGGAAGATTTGAGTTATGAGTCGCAGCGAGAGTATTTGAAATTGCATCCAAAGAGTAAGAGGCGATTGACATCAAAGTTTAAAGATAAAGCAGAACCGATGTCAAAAAATGATTTGTATAAACAGATTAGTGAATTAAAAGCGCAGCAAGCCGAAATGCCTCATTATGTTCCGAAAGCTAATCAATTGGCTATTGAAAAGAGAATAAGAGAGCTTGAAAATCAAATGCAAGAGCTCGAGAGTTAGAAATCTTATGTGATAATGGGTGAGCCGGGAGAAGGTGGAGTATATAAGGGTGTTAGTCCTGAAGATGCGTTTGCAAATTATTTGGTTGAAGCTGAGGATTATGATAAAGAAGAAGCTTTGAAAGCAATTGATGAACATGGTTTTGGTTATTATGATATAAACGAAAAAGATGATGATGAAGATGTTGAGACGGGTGTGCCTGTGTCGTGATTGGAGAGATATAGAAGAAGTTCAAGCATGGGTTGACAAATGACGAAGATATGGGTTTGTAGAAGAAGTTAGGCAAATAAAATCGCCAGATGATTTAAAATAAAAAAGGAGAGAAAAAGAATGAAACATTTAGCAAAAATTCAACAAGAATTTGTTAGAGTAGTAGGAGAGTAAATGAAACATTTATTTCAAATAAATATGGAATTTGTAAAAAAAGCAGGTCGTAAGTGGGATGATTTGACGTATGATGAGCAAAAGGGTTATTTGAGTCGTCATCCTAAGAGTAAGCGTAAGATAACTGTTAGGCCTGAGAGTAAAAGTGTTCAGAAATCTGATAGTAAGTCAGGTGTAAAGCAGGAGATAATGAATGTTTGTGAGCCGTTGATAACTGATTTGCAGGATAAAGCTGTAGCGCAGGCTAATCGTATTATTAAGAATTTTGAGAAGAAGAAGAAAGCAGCTCCTGAAGATATGTCATGGCAAAAGTTTCGGCAAGAGTATACAAAAGATCCTTATGTTATGCAGATTCTTATGAATGTGTATACGCCGAAAGAACGATATGGGTTTACTGTTGGTAATTTTAAGTTAGATGAAGAGCGCCAGAAGAAGTATTATGAAGGAATGAAAGATGCAATACGTGTTAATACTACAAGTAAATTATCTCGTGCTTTGGGTAAGTATATAGGGCCTGAGTTCGTTGAGGTTGATAATATTGATTTGAGTCATGGGTCGCAGGGTTTTGAGATAACTGCTGATTTGAAAGATGATCAGGGTAGGTCGTGGAATTTTAGGACTCGAGCAATAGGAGCTGGAGGATATAATATACAGGAGTGGCATTATCGGTATTTGATACATTTGTCGTCGCCTGAAGTTCCTAAAGAAGTTGTTAGGAGAAAGATAACAGAACGAGAAAAAGCAGAAAAAGAAGAGAAAAGACAGCAAAGGGTTGACGCTCGTGCAGAGAAGCAAAAGTTGAAAGATTCCAAGAAGATTGCTGGAGTGTTTGCAGAGATAAAGAGGAGAGTAAAAGATTGGGATGAATGGGAGAGGAGTTCGCTTGTACAGCAAGAGCGGTATGATGAATTGGAAAGGCGAAGACCGAATGTAGAAAGATTAAGAGAGTTTATAAATAGATACAATATGAAGCGTAAGGAATTGATGCAAAAGATATCTGATGGTGAGATAACTTTTGATGTGTTTGATGAAGTTGATGATATAATGTTGGGAGACCGATATTTTTATGATTATAATGCGTTAAAGAAAGTTTTACCAAATGCTCGATAGTATTCCTGTACGAGAAATTCCCGAGTTTAAAGAGTTGGGAATTGAGAGTGGATTTATATGTGGATTTGGTGGAAGAAGTAGAGAAGAAATATTAGAGGTTTGTGCTTATATTGTAGATATACTTAAGGAGGAAGATGATGGATCGAGTAGAGCAGATTGTCGATAAAGTAATTGCATCTACACCGCTTGAAGTTGTTGCTATGGAGAAGGAGGTGCCATTGTTGCATTTGCCATTAGTTCCAGATGGAACGGGTCCACATGGTAGAGGTATGGGACCGGGTAAAGGACAAGCTGATGGGTCAGGATTAAACGAAGTAGCTGTTTCGCCTTGGTTGCGTGTGCCGATCCAAGATGTACGAAGTGAAGAGGAGTTTACTTTGGGTACAAAAGAAGCTGACCCCATGAAGAATTTGTTGCAGTATGGTGAGGGTCAACCGATATCTTAAGTATGCTCAGAAATAAAAACTTACTTAACCATAAGGAGTATGTGATGAAAAAGTTGTTGGTTCTATTCATGCTTCTTTCAATTCTTCTTATAAGTTGTGGAGGAGGAAAGGAAGAGGAGAAGAAGGAGCCTGTAACATTTGAGGGAACGTTCCTTGAAGTGTTGGCAAAGGCTACTGAGTTAGTGCAGGCTGCACAGCCAAAAGCAATATTTGCTGAGGCTGATGCAATTGTCAAAACAGGTGCTATGATTGCAAAAGATTTTACAGGATGGAAATTTGTGTATTGGGTTGATTTGGGAAATTCTGTGATAATTGAGTATAAAGATAATGCATTTAGTAATATAACGGCAATGCCGTATGGTATATGGGAAGATTGGTTGATAAGAGAACCTGTGACTATGGAATTGACTGAAGCTATTGATTTAATGAGAAAAGCAAATTATGATTGTGTGATAAAAGCTGGTAATGTAAAACGCCCGTTACATCCGGGGAGCAATGAAGTATTTTATATATTTGGAACAGAGATTGGACATATTTTTGTAGGAACAAAAAGTAAAACAGTATCTATAAATAAATTTCCAGAGCCGCCAAGTGAATAGAGAAGAACAGATAGTTGACAGTGTACTAAATGAACAGGGACTGAAAGTTGCTATTTTGGGATGAATTAAGCTATGATGCGCAAGAATTGTATTTGAGACAGCATCCTAATTGTAAGCGTAAGATAACAAGAAGTATGGGTGATTTAGGAATGCCAATATTTCAATTGGATGTTGAATTGGGAAAGGAATAGATTATGTCTTTACAATTTGAATCTGCAAGTGGTCATGTATTTTATTTGAATCATTTGATAAGTGCATTTTTTACATTTTGTGGAGGATGGGCATTTTTCTATTTTCTTCGAAAGAATATGCGTGATAAAGCTATTCATTTAGCAGTATGTGCTGCTATAACATTTGGTTGTTTACATTTGTTTTCTTTTATTGATGTTATAGCTTGGTGGTGGGCACCTATAGTAGCAATAGTAGTCGGAATAGCAAAAGAGTTTTTTGATTTGAAAAAGAAAGGTTTGTTTGATTTCGTTGATATTGTCGCTGATTTTATTGGTATAGTAACTGTTACGTTAATATATATATGTTCCTTTTTGTTATACGGAAAGTAGAGAAACGCATGAGTGAGGTAAAGAAAGCAGTTGAAGCTGCAAGTAGTGATGTTAGTAAACTCAAAGAAGTATGTGCTGAAAACAAAGAAGCAGCTTTGATTGTTGAAAGTTTAGAAGCTAATATGAAAAAATTAAAAAATTTAGTGCGCTGGGAAGTCAGATGAATAAAGTATTAACAGTAAACTAATAATGCTATTACGATAAAGACAGCTCCTGAACCAATATATAATATCCTTTCGTTAACTGATAAGATCGGATTTTTTTCTATTGATTAGAGTTACTGGTTCGAACTTAATAGTTTCTTCAGATACTATTGTATCTTCTATATAACCATTACAGTTTGTTATACGTAAACTTTTGTAGTGAAAACTATTATGTACACCATCAAATGAACCATCATCATTCTCTACAATATTGGTAAAGCCTGTTTGCTCTAACAAATTACGTGTGAAATTGTTATTTCTTTTTTGAGTGAGCAATGAAGCGAAATTTTTCGTCATTGTCTCCGAAAATAAATTTTTCAATTTTACTCCAACAACTTTCAAAAGTTATTCGTTGAATGATATTGATTACAAATAATACGATCATTATAATAAAAATAGTAAAACAGTATTGTTGTACTGATAACCAATTTTTTTTAATATAGTTGATAAATTTAATTTGAAAAATGAATTATATTTCTTTTTCTTATTGCATTTTTTCTTCTTCATATTGAGGCTTTGGTTTTTTAGAAAGTTTACCATTAGGTCCCCATTTATCACCCTTCTTTTGTTTTGACATCCACCAAGCTAATGCCCAAGGGTTTGTAATCTCTTTATGTTTTTTCATTTCTTCAACAGTTCCTTTCCACCCGGGAGGAGCAACTGCTTCTTTTTCATTTGCGCGTTTAATAAATTCAGATTGAATAGTAGCTAAATATTTCATAGGATTACCTTCCAAATTTATTTAATTCTTGATTTAATCGTTTTCTATTAACTTTCCATGTACCATCATTTTTTTGTTTAAGCAATTCGCTTTCAACCCAGTGTTGTGCCCATTTACTACTTAATTTATTTCCTAATTGTGTAAGTTTTTCTTCTTTTTCAAATGGCTTATTGTTCTTTTGTGCTAATGCTTTTTGAACTTGTAATTTTAAATAATTTCGTTTAATTTTTTCTTGTTTAAGATCACGTTTGGTAATACCGAAATATGCCCATGATTTTTCACCATCTGTAACATGAGGTTTCATCGTATCAGGATTATACCAAGATTGTCGTGACAACCATTCTTTATATAATCCTGCATATTTTTTATATGATTCAGGGTCCCAATTAGCTTGATCATCATCTTCTTCGTGTGGTCTTGAGTGCCATATACCGAGGTCTCTAAAACCAATTTCATAACCTATAGGATTACCTTTTTTATCAGTACCAAGTTCCATGGCTTCAGAGTCTTTGTCGTAAGCTCCTGGCAATAATCGTAATGATTCAAGACCTCTTTTCACTGCTTCTGCTGGAAATTTTATATCTTTTTTCTTTTTGCGAATTTTCTCTTTTATAGTTTCTTTTGGTGATATTTCTTTAGTGACATCTGTTTTTATTTGTTTGGGTACTTCTTTAGGAATTTCTTGTTGAGGTGTTTCTTTACGTACATTTTTAAAACTTCTAATGACACCTTGATATGCTGTTCTTGCTGACAAAGGGATACGGCCACTCGTCATAATATTTGGATAGTAAGCATTAGGTGCATCATCTATTTGACTGATTGTTTTTTCACCTTTTAATACAGATCTGATTTGCATAAGTGCAGCATATTTGCCTGATAATTTTTCAAGTTCTGTTTGTCCACTGCCAATATAGCCATGTAAAGGTAAACGGCCGCCTAATTGATTGAGCTTTTTATTTACTGAATCAATAGTGAATTTTATTTTTTTATCTTTTTGTGGTTTTGTTTCTATCGTTGTATTTTTAGGATTTACAACATATTGTTTACGATCTTTTTTAACAATTTTAAGTATTCCTGCATCAGCCAATTCATCAACAAATTGTTTTCCCCATTGTTTTCCTATACTTAGACCAAAATCACTTCTAGGAATTTCAGCATTATTATATAATATATCATCTACTTTACCAATAAAGCGATCTGTATATTCACTTCTTGGATGTTGACGTTTTAATTTTTCGAGATATGGATTTATGGTAGCGTTGATTTTTGCTATTTCAGCATTGTCAGTAACAGCTTTAACTTTATCAGTTACAGTGTCACCTGCTTTTACTGGTGCTTCTTCTTTTGGTTTATTTGTAGAAGGTCTCGCAGTGATTCGTCGTTTACTTTTTGGATGACGACTTAAATAACCTTTTTGTTCTTCATAAGATAGATCATCCCATTTGCGAGCTTCTTTCAAAAACTCAGCTTGTATTGTCGCAATGTGTTTCATATAGTAATCCTTATAATCATTATATTTTTCAATAATACTTTAATAGTAGTATTTATAAAGAATTATGTTAATGAAGGGATGCTTATGTATCGCATTTTACAAATTGATGGTGGTGGAATAAAGGGTATTACACCGGCAATAGTATGCGCTAGAATTGAAAAAGAAATAGGTTTACCAATTTATGAAATATTTGACTTGATCACTGGTACATCTACTGGCTCTGTGATTGGTGGCGCATTAGCTTTTGGCATGTCAGCAGAGAAGTTGGAAGATTTTTATTTAAATGAAGTTGTTGAATTATTTAGAAAGCCTCGATCAAAATTTAATCCTGCTAATTGGTTTCGTGCAAAATATGACAGGAAAAAATTTCAAGATTTACTATATAGTCAATTACATAGTCAAAAAATGAATAATGCAAAAACGAATTATATGGCAGCTACTTTTAATCTTTGTTCTCAAAGAACGCATTTTATTAAATCATGGGATAAAAGTGATGCAAATCATTTTGTTGTTGACGTAATATCGTGGTCTGCACTATCTGCATTATATTATTTTGACAAAATTAATGTGCCTGAATATCAATGGGTAAATAATTTACCTGATGGATTAAATGAACAAAAAGTTGGTGCTGTTTTTCAAGATGGTGGTCAAGGCATAAATAACTGTACACTTGGATTTGACTTAGTCGAATGCTTAGCAAAAGATTCTAGAGATGTATTTATTTTATCACTTGGCACTGGTGAACCAGACTTGTCTGAATCATATAAAAAAATGTCAAAAGCTAGAGTTGTTAGACAAATAATTGACTTTATTTCTCAAGCTAGAAATGAGTCGATACCTAATCAAGTACGTGCAGCTAATTATGTGAATGCTTCAAGAAACGATTATGAAATTTGTCGTTTGAATAGTTTATTAACAAAAAAACAAGATGGTTTAGATAAAGTTAAATACATAAATAAGTATAAAGAAAATGGATTTGAACTTGCAAATCAAGTACCATTTGATAAATTAAGATAATTGTAAATTCTTTTATTATTTTGATTAAAATAGCTTGGATAAAATTTGCGAAATGCTTAATATTGATCGTGAAAAATTGTCAGTGTCTCGATTAGCGCAGCATACGAGATAAATTTCTTTTAAATAAAAGCTAGTGTTATATACTGGCTTTATTTTGTCTTTATATCAATGCTATCTTTGTAAGTCGAAGTATGGTTTTTTTAAAAGGAGATATAAAAATGAGTCATTGTGAACAGATCTTTCGAGAATTTAATAAGATTGCAATTAATCAAGATTGGTGGAAAAATTTACCTCGAGAAGAACAATTAAAATATATAAAGCAACATAGAGGGACTAAATTAAGACCGACAGCGCTTGTTAGTCATGAAACAAAACATACAATAAATGTTATAAATAGTCTTCCAAAAAGATGGAAAAATACTTTAGTTAGGGGTCATGGTGTAGGTCAAAATTCAGAACTTATTCAATTACCTGATGCTTTACGAGGTAAACAAATGCGTGATGCTTTTAAAGAGCCGGACGTAGCAGCAATTGTCGCATTTAAATCAGGTACACCAATAAATCAATTACAACCTGAATTTATGATTAAACCATCATATGAAGAAAACAAATATAATGCAGAAGTTATGATGGATGCTGAAGGTAATCCTTTTAATGAACCAAAGAGTATTTACAAAGAGAAATATCGTCGTCGTCGTGGTAGAGGATATAATGAACGTATTCATGATTTACGAATGAAAGCTATTATTGATAATTTACCTGATAGAGTATATACTGTTTATGCAATTAAATCTGATCCTAAAAGACAAGAAAAAATACAAGCGCGAAGAGGTGAAAAAGAAGTTTCAATAAGAAGGTCAGTCGAAAATACATTAATTGAAAATGAGATTAAACCAATATATGATTATTATTCTCAAAAATTACAAGAGAATCTCGAAATATTAAGAGATGCTGCCGTTCCTACATTTGATGCATTGGTTCAAAAAAAGCGTTATTCTAAATTACCGGGTGAGAAAAAGATGCAAGAAGCGATTGATAATGTGAAACATGCTAGAGATAAACTTTCATCTCTTTCTAGTGCTATTGATAGTGTTAAATATGAACACTTGCCTGCTGTGGGATCACCTATTGTACCACAAGAAGGTTGGAATAGAAATAAAGCGAAAAAGTTTTTAGAAAAAATAAAAGAGTTAAAATCGCAATTTAAGAATGAATATAATTATGTATATAAACAAAAGATTGATGATGCAATTACTGGACTAAGTAGAGATATTGTATCATCTAAAAAACGTAATGAAAATCTTCTTGATACTGTTGATGCATTAAAGTCAATTAAGCGACGTGATTTAGCTAGAGAAGCGATACAAATTTTTAATGATGCAACGAATGTAAACGTTAATGATGAAGCTGCAGTATCTGATATAAAGGAGAGACAATCAAATTTGATTAAGTTAATTACTGCTGCTAGATATGATTATGATACTGACGAATAATTTTTTAATAAGGGAAAATGTTAAATCATTATGACAGTCGAATTACCTTTAATGGAACGACATGATTATGCTCAGGCTGGGAATGACCAACTTGAACAACGCTTTATGGAATTGCCTGAAGATTTAAAAGAAAAGATTGATGCTGATTTTAAGGGAAGATTGTCAACTGACGAGAATGTTAATCGTATTGCTAATGAAATTTTCTCAGAAGATGCAGATTTGTCGCTTAATACTGATGCAGATAACTATCTGCTTTAATTTAACATAACAGGCCTGCATTATTTTTCATTGTAGTATAAAATAATGCAGGCCTTTCTACTATAATATGATAAAGGATAAAGCATGGTATTTATTACCCAAAGAACTAATAGACATATTGTAAAAGAACTAGACACATCTGCACTGCATGCGACGTATACTGGCAATTCATTTGGTGATTTTGGCATTCCAGGTAATAATATTTCGCGAATGGCTTTTCCATGGGGAATAGCAGTCGATGCTTCATCAAATATTTATGTTTGCGATACTAAAAATCAACGAATAGTTAAGCTTGATTCATCATTAGTTTATGTCAATAGTTATAGTACTACATTTACAATCGGTACACCTTATGCAATATTATTTGATTCTATTACAGGTGATTTATATGTTACAGGAGTATGGGGAAATCTTTGGGTAAGAATTGAAAGATTGACAACAGCTCTTTCAAGTATAGTTATTAGTCCCAATTTACATCCTATGAAAGAAATGCTGTTTAGGCCTACTGGCATTTGTCGAGGGTTTGAGTCTGACGCATTTTTTGTTAGCGGTGCTAATTTAAATATATTTGAAACAATAGAAACGACAAATTTTTCGACATTTTCGATAAAAGGGATTGATGGTGAGTTTTCGACATGGCCACAAATACAACCTACTACACTTTATAATTCGATTATTAAACATAGTAATGGTGACATATATGTTAACAATGGTCAAAAAATAATTAGAGCTTATTCTTCAGGTGCTAACATTATAAATAATGGTGATTCAAATGTAATTGCGAAATCAATTTCTGGATTAAAAGAAGCTGCAGGTGGTACAATACTGGTATATGTTGTTGATACGCAAACAATAAAGCGCTATGACGAAAACTTAAATTTTGTTGAAGATATTTATTATGACCAAGGTGATACTATTGCAGATGATGCATACGATGTAGCTGATTTTGTTGAAATTTAGTTGTTAACATAAGGAGACGATAATGGCAAATAAGATTTTTTTAACTCAACGTACAAATAGACATGTTATAAAACGATTGAATTCTGATGTCAATCCTGCAATATATGATAGTGCATCATTTGGTAACTATGGTATTTCGGGTGTCACAAACAGTGATTTAAATTTTCCGCAAGGAGTAGCAGTTGATCCTTCGGGAAATGTTTATATTTGCGACACTAAAAATCATAGAATTGTTAAATTAGATTCTAGTTTAGCTTATGTTGATAAATATGATACATTATCAACGATTGGTTATCCTCAAGCAATAATGTATGATGCAATAAATTCAGAACTTTATGTTGTTGGTGTGCATGCACATATTTATATAAGAATAGAAAGATTAACGACTGCATTAGTTAGTTCTAAAGTTAGTGGTAATTTACATCCAATGAATGACATGTGGCATAAACCGACAAGTATAGTTCGCGGACCAACAGTTGATAGTTTTCTTGTAGGTGGCGCAAATCTTGGTTTATTTTCTACTGTTGAAACTGGTACATTTTCAGCGTTTACTCAAATACATATAAGTGGTGAAGTTACTAAATGGCCTAATTTATATACTAAAACATTGTATAATGGTATTGTTCATCATTCAATAAACGATGATCTTTATGTAAATGATGGAAAACGAATTTTACGAGTATCGTTACCAACATTTGTAAATATTGGAGATTCAGATTTTATATCTGAAACATTAACTATTCTTAAAGAAGGAATTGATGGTACATTATTAACTTTAGATGCTGATAATAAAAAGATCATTCGATATGATGAAGATTTGAATTTTGTTGAAGACGTTTATGTACATCAAACAGAAATCGATTATAGCACATTGACTGGTGCATTTTTAATTGGTGAAGAAGTTAGAACACCAACACCTGGATTTGGTAAAGGTCGAGTTGTTACTGATAATGGATCAAATCAAATGCATATCACTATTTCAAGAGATTCATTTAAAATTAGTGATGTAATCACTGGCGTTGAATCTGCAGCAACATGTGTAATTACTGATATCGTAAATCCAATTGCAATTGATGGCGCCGATATTGTTGATCTTGTAGAAGTTGATATTTAAAGGATAATTAATGTCTGCACATACTAAATTATTATTACAAATGAATGGAACAACGGGTTCGACATCTTTTCTAGATGCAACAGGAGTTCATTCTACTGCAGCAGAAAATGGTGCTGAAGTAACTGACATCGTTAAACGTTTTGGTTCTGGTTCATTAAATGCAACTGTAGATGCACCATCTCGTATTCATGTATTAAATCATCCTGATTTTGACTTGGCAAATAATGATTTTTGTATTGAATTACAAGTGAAGCGATTTATAGTTGATTCTAAGCAGGGTATATGTGGTATAAGCGTAAATGACGACCCGTTAAATTCGACATTTGATTTATTTTTTGATGTTGATAACACAATAAAATTTAGAGCATATTATTCTGGTGGTTATCACGAATTGTTTTCGTCACAATTAATAGATACATTAATTTTTCATCATGTTGAGGTTGATAGATCAGGAACTAATTTATATTTATTTGTTGATGGTCAGCTAGAAGATACTATAGATGTAGGTACGATTACATATAGAACTACGTCAATAGATTTAGCAATTGGAACGTTTGGTGATTATAATGATGATTATTGGTTTAGAGGATATATTGATGAATTTAGATTTTCTGATGTTGCGCGGCATACAGAAAGTTTTATACCTCCAACAATAGAATATCAATATTGGAGTACACTTCCTTCTATATACATGATACAACGAACAAATCGACATGTATTAAAATATTATGAAATTAATGCGCCTGAAGACCCAATATTTCAAGGTTCGTTTGGAACATTTGGTACTCCAGGATCAGGAATAACAGCACTTAATTTTCCACATGCTATAGCACATGATAATGATTATAATATGTATATTTGTGATCATGAGAATGAGCGTATTGTAAAATTAGATCAAAGTCTTACTTATGTTAGTGAATATGACACTTCAACTACTGTTGGCAAACCTTGCGCGATTTTATATACTGTAGATGGTCTGTACATTGTGGGCATAAATTATCATATTATTGAAGGCGATGTATTGTATATGTACATCAATATGGAAAAACTTACAACTACATTTGTAAGTGAAAAGTTTACATGGGATATACTTGGTCCTGATTTACGACTCGAACAAAGACGTGGTGAAATGAGTTACAAACCTACAAGTATTGTGCCAGGATATAATGCAAATGAATTTTTAATATCGGGTATACGTGATAAGATATATAGTACAATTGAAGATATTATGAGTTTTTCACGTGCTACAGAAATTTCAATCGTTAAAGAAGAAGAAACTTCTCGTATTCGAGGCATGATAATGCACTCTAATGGTTCAATATATATTAATAATAGATCAAAAATAACGAAGCTTAATTCATCATTTATTGATAATGGCGATTCAAATTTTATTGGTAAATCATTATATGGTTTAAAAGAAGGTCTTAATAGAACAATCTTAGTTTATAATGCTGATGATCAAGCGATTTTAAGATATGATGAATTTTTAAATTTTATGGAAATTGTATATAAAGACAAAGGTTCAACAGTGCAAACTGACCTTTATGATATAATGGATTTTTATGAAATTGTACCTATGCCATAAAGGAATAACATGCCATATTATGTTGATTTTGATATATTAACTAATCCTGGATATCAATTAAATGATGCTAATAATCCAATGGGTTGGGACGATTTTGTTGCTGGACCAGCAGACACATATTATTGTAAAGGTCAAAGATCTGCGCCAACTACGACACTTTATTTAGCAGATAAACATTTGCAACCATGGAACATAATAGAATTTGGTCCATGGCGTATGAATGTTGATATTGTTACGGGCACACCGTCGACATCATCAAATGTATGGAATTTAAACGGCGGTATCATTAAAGCTAATGACGTTATTGTTCAAGGCGCAGCTGCTGTAAGAAATTACTATTTTTATAATGTCCATTTTCAAATAGTACAAAATTTTATAGTGGATAATGATTTAGCACAATCTGTGAATATAAATTTTAGAGGCTGCGTTATTAGATGCTTTGAAATTAAAGAAGGTCCAACTACACCATCATCAATATTAAATGGATTATTTTTTAGAGACACTATTGTTGATGTTAGTTTAAACGTTAATGCTGGAGGTGTGTTTAGAAATTCTGTATTTAATAAGCCATTAATTGCATGGGATAATGCTACATTAATTGATTGTCAATTTAATTGGATACAACCTACATGGCCTAATTGGGATGATGTTCGAGATTTGTGGTCATATTCTGTATTAGGCGTGAACATATCGATAGATGCTACTGGTAATTTTGTTGATTATGAACAGGGTTTATTTGGAATAACTAGATCAGTTGTCGCTGGTATCGGTGCATTTTATTTTGATGTAAGTAATTACAGAATTTATGTCTCTCAGCGTTCAAATAGACATGTAATAAAACGATTAGATTCAAATACTAGTCCTGCAATATATGATGGTCGACGATATGGCATTTTTGGTGAAATTGGTCGTTTACGATTTCCTTCAGGTATAACAACAAATGGTGAGGATGTGTTTTTGTGCGATTATGGAAATAAACGAATTGTAAGACTTAATTTTAATTTGGATATTAAAGAAGAATTTTCTACTGATGGCATTATAAGATTTCCACGATTAATTTATTATGACTATTTGACAGCTGACGTATATGTATTAGGTATAACACCAAATTTTTGGAATATGCAAATGATGCGTTTTACAGTAGATGTTGATGACCAAATGCAATTAATAAAATCAAGTGATTATTTAGGTAAGATGACAAATGGTTTAATGCCTATGGGTCTTATTCGAGGGTTTACAGGCACATCATTTATCGTTTGTGGTTTGGGTAATGATTTATATATAACAAATGAATTTCTCACAGGATTTACATCATTTACATCTCAAACAATTGAAGGTGAAGTACCTACAAGATATATGGGAATTGTACGTCATTCTAATGGATCAATGTATTTAAATAATGGAAATAAAATATTACGCGTGAATTATTTATTTCAAAATATAGGTGATACTAATTTTATCGCAAAGACATTATATGGTCTTAAAGAAGCTAGAGAAAAAACGCTTTTGACGTATAATGCTGATACTAAAACAATTATACGTTATGATGAAGATTTAAATTTTGTTGAAGAAATATATACTAATAGTTCATATGATATTGAAACAGATGCTATAGACATTTTTGATTTTGAAGAAATTAATTTAGCTGAACCTGAACCTACACCTCCACCAATTGAAAATAATGCTTTTGGTGAGGGAGGCTTTGGTGAAGGTGGATTCGGTGATGGCTAACAAAGGAGAAATATAATGGCTAGTTCTTTTACTCCGAATTTAAATTTAGAACAACCAGGGTTCCGTGATTATGTAGATACTTGGCATATTCCAGTAAATTCAAATATGGCTGTTATTGATGAGGCTGTAGGTTGGGTAGCGAACCAAATTGCAAGGTTCATTTATGCTGATGGTGAACGGTCAGACTTGTACACAGAGAATGGTTCAAGAGCAAAGCCATTTAAAACAGTACAAGCTGCGATAACTTATGCTGAAAATAATATGTCTCCAAGTACGAACAACCCAGTTGTAATTAGAGTAATGCCCGGAATATATACAGAATCATTAACAATAAAAAAATCGGGTGTTCATTTACAAGGGTTAGGTGGTCAAGGCGCTTGCAGAATACAAACTGTTAGTGGTACTAATACAAGACCAGCATTGACGATTACAAATGCAATCTCAGCATCTTTGACGACATTTTATGACAACGACGGTCGTAATAATCCTATGGGACAATATGGCAATTTACTAGCTGACGCAGAGACGCCTTTAGATAATCAATTTAGAGATATAATGTTTGGCAATCCTGCACTTGGTACAGTTTATGATATAATGATTCTTGGTGTTGGTAACAGTACGACATTTCTTAATAATGAAGCAAATTTTATGCATGTTACTTGCACACATAGTATGTTTATAAGAACTGCTAATTATATTAAATGGCAATATTCATATTGTGGTAATAGCATAAGAACTCATAATATTGCGAATTTTACAGGAAACAGTTGTCAAATTGGAAGTAATTTTGAATTATCATATGATGTAGCTGATAATGAACCTGATGATTCTGGGAATTACGGTCTTAATGGAAATTTTATTGATATCAGTGGAGTTTTACGAACTTCTAATAATGCAAGAACTGGATATGATCATTTAGTTGGCATTCAAATTGGTGCATTATTAAGTATCGAAGACGCTTCATCTTGTAAATTGAATAATGGCTATATATCAGGGAATGTTTCAGTTAGTGGTGATGCTAACTTTAATTTGCGCGACACGCATGTTCAAGGCACTATGACATTAGCTAATGCAGGCTCGTTGTCTGCTTGTCAATTTGATGGTGGAAAAATTATAGGGACAATTTCTGATACAGGTGTAAGATTAACTGTACATGATTATAATCCTGGAAATGTTGCTAATTGGGCAGGTTTGCCGCCAACAAGTATTGCAAAAGCAATTGATCGTTTAGCAAATAAAGTTGCGACTAATCATGGCCCTGTATAAAGAATCAATCAATAACTTAAAAGATAAGCCGTGTTTTTAATCATGGCTTTTTTTATGTGAAAATGATGTTTTAAAAAGTAAAATAAAACATAAATGAATCAAATAATGAGAGATTAATTAAGGAGATATTGTGTTTTTGATAATTGAAGGTCTACATGATTCAGGTAAGTCAACATTAGCTAATGATATTAGTCATAATATTTGTTCAAGATTTAAATTATATGAAGGCAAAAGATTATTTCCTGAATTTAATGATGCGACTATAACTAACGTTTCTGACTTTGCTTTAGGTTCTAACTGCGCTATTGTGTGGTTTGCTCAGTATTTAGCAAATTATAATTCATATACACAGCATATTATTTTTGATCGGTTTCATTTATCAGAATACGCATATAGTATTGTTAAAAGAAATATTGATAAAGATAAAGCAATGAAAACGTTTAAAATGATTGATGATAAATTGTCTAAACTTGACGTTAAATTGATTTACTTACATTGTGATTATGATTCTATGATAGAACGAGTGAAGCAGAAAAACAAAGTATATGATAAAAAAGATTTTTTTAAATTAACAGAAACGTTTGATGAAGCATGTAATATTTCAAAAATAAAGATGATTAAAGTAGACACTGGCAAACACGATCAAAAAAAAATGGTGTCATTAGTAAGAGATTTTATTACGAGAGGAACTGTATTATAATGCAAAAAAAATTAACTGCAGCAGAAAAAATGCAAAAATTCGCAAAGAATGTAGTCGATACTGAGTTTGACAATCTTGTTACATTACAATTAAATTTGACAGATTTTTGCGTCTGTAAATGTAAAGGTTGTGAACATTGGAAATGGCCAAATAAGAAAAAATTAGATTTAGCGACATTAGAGAAGAATGTCTTTCCTTATTTTAAATCTTCAAAAACTTTACAATCAGTTGTTTTTTCTGGAGGAGAACCATTACTTCATCCACAAATTGAAAAAATTGTAAGTATAATCAGTCGCGAATATGGCAAGAAAGTTGGAATTATTACTTCTGGGTTAGGAAAAGTAAGTATTGATTGGAAAACATTATCAGAAAATTGTTCATGGATCCGCTTTTCGTCTGATGGATTTACTCAAGATAATTATGCTGAAACTCGAGGCGTAAATATGTTTGACACATGGACAAAAAATTTAAAAACATTATATAACTATAATAAAGATACAAGTTGCAAATCACGAATTAATATAACAATTCATGAGTATAATATTGATAACTTTTCTGATAATCTTCTCGAATTTCTCGAAGAGAATCAGTTATTTATGCCTGTATATTTTTGGTTGTCGCGAGAATATATTGATCAATTTAGAAAAGTATTTTCTCAAAAAGCTGAAGATATAATAATGCCTGATGAAGTAGATAAGATCGGGAAGAAGATGGCATCTTTAAAAGTTATTGCTAAATCAAAAGGTTATATGTTAGATTGGACGAACGTTGTCAGGCATTTTAGCAAGCACCAACATATACATTATAGGTCGTGCTATGTGCCACAAATCTTTTTACTTACAGCATGTGATGGTAATGTGTTTCCGTGCTGTTACATGTATGAACCTGTTTTTGCTGAGCACATGCAGCAAAAGCAATATGTCGTCGGTAACATAAATGATCAATCTATAGATGAAATATTAAATAGTGATAAGTATAAAAGTGTTGTAAAAGAATTTCGCGAATGCGAAAAGAAATTTCCACAATGTAAATTTTGTGATAGATTTGATCATATTAATAAGTATTTGAATGATTATATTGAATATCCTATTTTCTTATGAGAAGACAATTATTAAGAAAATATGTAAATAATGTAGAACGTGAAATTTTTAATTGTCAGATTTGTGGCGAATTATCTCAGCTACGAAGAATGAAAGAATGCAATTGCCCTGTACTTGGATTTTCATTTGATCACTACGTTCATGCTAGAATAGCATCCATAGGTGAAGCGCCGGGAATTTATAAACCTCATAAAGGTGAAATTTATATTGATAAACTTGAAGATTTTCATAATATATATGATAAACGAATTCAAGAGGTCGCTCTAATTGGTAAGCGTATGATGAAAATTTATAATAAAGCAAATGTTACATGGGCAGATATCCAACATTTTAATGTTATATGTTGTAGTCCTCCAAATTATAGAAAACCAACATTTGATGAATGGCAAAATTGTTTACCATTTTTAAAACGTAGAATTGATTTAATGGAAAAGAAGCGATTGATTGTTGCATTTGGTAAAGTTGCACGAGGTGCGATTAAACAATTAAAATATGATTTACCTGTAGTATATGTATATCATCCAAGTTTTATTTTTAATTACATGCCATCAGACGAGAGACCCGATTACATTAAAAATATTTCAAAAAAAATTCAGGAATATTTATCATGAAGCAGAATATCATTCAATTATTTAATGGTGTTGCGATTACAGTTGATGATAATGAATTTTTTAAAAGTAAAAAAAAATTTACAAATTTCTTTTCGTTTTTGACACGCTTTTTGATAATTGTTGACACGAGAGGTCATATAATAACAATAAGAAAAAAAGACATTTTATTATTTGAAGAAGATTATGAATAAGAAAAAAAAGAAAACAAAAGCTAAAAAATCGGTAACAAAGATATCACTACCTGCTTCGCTAGACAAAACAAATCAAATGTTAAAGTATAGATTTTCAGTTAAACATATTAATTATGTGACTGATAATGGGATTATTCAAAATGGATGGTTAATAACTGACGAGAAATGTTTTGATGAAGCGATTCATTTATTAAAAGAACAAAGTGCACCAATATATATTTTAGGTCCACAAGGTAGCGCTGTTATTGGATGGAATTCTAAACGATCTGCTATTATAGGTGGATTGTGGCAGAATCAAAGACAGATAGATACTTTAAGATCAATCATTGGAAAATACGATGATGATATTAAACAAAAAATGGATGAGTGGTTAAATATTATTATTGAAAACGATTAAGATATAAGGAGGCATTTATATGATTTATGAATACATTTGTAAAGATTGTCTTCATTTGCAAGAAGAAATTCATAGTATGAAAGAAGAGCCAGAAATAATATGTCATAAATGCGGTAAAATTATGGAACGTATTATTTCTGGTGGAACAGGCACAATTTTTAAAGGTGGTGGATGGACAACTTCAGATTCGAATTTTAAATCTTCAATGAAAAAGAAAAGTGAAAAAATGGCGAAGAAAATGCGAGACCATAATCAATCAGTTTCAAGAATAGAAGATTTAAAAAAACTTTGATATTTTTAATCAATTATTCAAAATCAACTTAAATTTAATGCGATAAATGGTTTATATTAAATTGATTAATGGTTTTTATTTCTTGTAAAACTTTTACAAATTAAGAGGTGTTTTCGTTGTTTCGTCGATTACTTGATTGATTATAATAAATATAGATGAAGGGTAAAAATGACAAATAAAATATACGATGAAAATTCCATACAGTCATTAGATGACAGGCAACACGTAAGATTACGACCTGCAATGTATATTGGTGATACGGGTATTACTGGTTTACATCACATGGTTTACGAAGTTGTAGATAATAGTATCGACGAAGTGACAAATGGTCATGGAAATTTAATTACTTGCATTATTACTAAAGATGGCTATGTATCAGTCGAAGATAATGGTCGTGGAATACCTGTAGGTAAAAAGAATGGTATTCCTGCAGCACAGTTGGTAATGACATCTTTACGTGCAGGTGGTAAATTTAATAATGATGGATATAAAACATCTTCAGGCTTGCACGGAATAGGCGTGTCGGCTGTAAATTTTTTATCTAATGAATTACGATTGACTATTTATCGAGAAGGTTTTGAATGGCATCAATCATATAAAAAAGGAAAAATTGAAACTGAATTTAGTAAAGGCAATGCTACTGATAAAACTGGCACATATATTAAATTTAAACCAGATAACACAATTTTTCAAACTGTTGAATTTCAATATAAGATACTTCATGACCGTCTTCGAGAATTAGCTTATCTTAATAAGGGTTTACAAATTAAACTTATTGACGAACGTTCATCTGATGAAGTCGAGTTTTATTCTGAAGATGGTATTACAGCATTAGTATCTGATATCAATAATGGTAGAGATACTCAATGCTCAGTTATATATTTTGATGAAGAAGTTAATGTTACTGGTAAAAATGTTAAAAATCATAATATTGAAGTCGAAGTTGCTATTCAATATAATAAGGGATATTCAGATACGTTATTTACATTTGCAAATAACGTAAATACTCGTGATGGCGGTTCTCATTTAACAGGATTTAAGACTGGTTTGCATGAGACAATCGCAGCTTATGCTGAAAAGAAGAAAATGTTTAAAAATATGAAGATTCGACCTACACCAAAAGATGTGCTGGAAGGATTAGTCGCAGTTATTTCTGTTAAGTTGCCAAATCCTGAATTTGAAGGGCAAACGAAATCAACACTTGGTAATCCTGAAATTAAAACTGCTGTGCGCGATTTAATCGTCAAAAAGTTAACTACATATTTCTCAAAGAATAGTAAAGATGCAGATGCAATTTGCGAGAAAGTAGTTCAGACTTGTATTGCTAGAGAAGAAGCAAGGAAGGCAAGAGATACTGTAAGAAGGAAAAATATATTATCATCATCTTCACTTCCCGGCAAATTAGCAGATTGTTCAGAAAAGAATCCTGATCTTTGTGAACTATTTATTGTTGAAGGTGATTGTTTTGATGGTAAAACTTTAATTCATACTAAAAAAGGATTAAAACGTTTAGACGAAGTTGATAATGATGATTTGATTTATACACACAATCATAGATATAGAAAAGCTATTAAAAGAAAACCAAAAATCAAGAGAAAAAAATGTAGAATAACTATACAAGGTAAAAAGTATGTTTGTTCAGAAGACCATTTATTTTTAGTAATGCGTCCAAATGGCGACAAATCTTTTTGTGAATGGATTCCAGTTAAAGAATTAAAATCTTCAGATTTGTTAGTAAAAACTTTAGTTTTGAATGATGCTGAAGATATTAATATAAAAGACATTTTAAAATTGAAAGACTAATATTGTTTTTAGAAATTGAACATGGAAAGAATTCGAAATCAGAGAAAAAATACGTTGTAGTAAAAAAACTATATGTGTAGATGGTTATAATAAAAAATTTAATATAATATTTGAATTTTATGGTGACAAATGGCACTTAAATCCTCGAATGATGATATTAATCCTAGAAAATTAAATGCTAGTAGAGTATGGCAAAAAGATAGTTATAGAATTATGCAATTAATTCCTCATGTAAATGCTGTCTTTATTTGTTGGGAATATAATTGGAAACATGAAAAAGATAGAGTCTATGAGAATTTCAGGATGTATTTAGATTTATTAGAAAAGAAATTGTTGCCTAAAGGAGTATATTTTTTATGAGTGCAAAAATTTTAATGACAAATTATTCTTATTGTCATTTCGATGAAATAGAATTTTTTGAAGATGATAAAGAATTATATGATATTGATGTTGAAGATGATCATTCATTTCTTATTGAAGGCGGATATGTTGTTCATAATTCTGCTGGTGGTAGTAGTAAACAAGGACGAAATCGAAATTTTCAAGCTGTATTACCCATAAAAGGTAAAATATTAAATGTTGAAAAATATGAATTAGCAAGGATTCTTGATAGCGATGAAATTAAATCATTAGTTTCAGCAATTGGCTATAATATTGAAACGGGTGATATGTCAAAGCTTCGGTATTCAAAAATCATAATAAGCGTCGATGCTGATGTAGATGGTGCACATATTGCCTCATTATTACTAACATTATTTTACAGGTTCATGAAACCTCTTGTTGAAAATGGCAATATTTATATTGCGCAACCTCCATTATACAAAGTAAAACATGGTAAAAAAGATATTTATGTTATAGATGATGAAGCTTTAGCAGCATGGAAGGCAGAAACTAAAAATCCAGAAAAAGCTATAATTACAAGATTTAAAGGTTTGGGAGAAATGAATCCTGAACAGTTATCTGTTACAACAATGAATCCGGAAACAAGAAGACTTGCAAGAGTAATAATTACAGATGATTCTGAAACTGACAATATATTTTCAGTATTACTTGGTAGCGACATTAATGCTCGAAGAGAGTATATAATGGATAATGCAATATTTATTCCTGAAGATGAAATTGATATATAGGAGAAACTTACAAATATGTCTGATGAAAGAAATGAAGAAGAAATCTTCGAAGAAGATGGTCTATTTGATGTAAAATCTCACGAAGTATTGCCTAAGATGTATTTGTCTTATGCATTGAGTGTTATTAAAGATCGATCATTGCCAGATATACATGATGGATTAAAACCTGTTGCCAGAAGAATACTTTATAGTATGCATGGAATGGGTTTAACTCATAATAAACCTACTAGAAAAAGTGCTAGAGTGATTGGTGAAGTTATGGGTAAATATCATCCTCATGGTGATGGGTGTCTCGTCGGCTCTACGCTTGCACAGAGCCTTGATGGCAACACTTACAAATTTAAGGATCTTGCAGATGAAAATAAAGAGATTTGGGTACTTGCTCATGATGTTAAAGCAAACAAGCCGGTCCCTGCGATTGCTCATTCATTTAGAGTGACAAAACATATAAGTGAGTTATATCGAGTTACTTTTTGGAATGGTGAAATTATTGAGTTAACTGATAATCACAAATTGGAAAAGTTATCTGGAAAGTGGTCAAGGACTGATGAGTTAAAAGTTGGTGATATTATTGCTAATGGTATAATTACAAATAATGAATATCCGAAATTTAGATGTTCAAACGAATCAATGTCTATTGGAAAGAAGCTTCATCATATAGTCGGTGAACACGTGTATGGCAAAGCTGAGATATATCATCATAAAGATGATAATACAAAGAATAATGTACCTGATAATTTAGACCCTATAACTAAAGTTGTTCATGAAAAAATTCATAAGAATTATGAGAATGGTTTAAGAAAAGGTAATGAGACGATGCTTCATGGCATTAGTGAATTTAGAAAAGCAACAAGAAAGAAAAATTCTGAGATTATTAAAGCCGTGAATAAAAAGCATTATCTTTTTAAAGCAATTAAGATTGTTAAAATGATTATTTTAGATAATAAAACGCCGACAGAAGAATTATACAAAAAGTATCGAACCGAAGTATATAATGGCACTACATTGGAAAGATTATATATGAATGGTCATACTTTTGAGGAAATAGTAGAATATGCAATGTCTAAAGAAAAAATAAAGTTGATTGATACTTCTAAAGCAAAAGGTCACACTGTTGGATTAAAAAAAGAGATTAATGTTACGAATAATAATAAAAGTAATAATTCAAGAGTAATTGGACAAATATTAAATCGTGCAACTGCTATTGTGGTATCATGTATTGAAGATTATGGATTAAATTTTTCAATTAGTGATTATGAAAGTATAAGATGCGATTTTTGCGAGATGTCAGGTAATGATTTTAATGAAAGATCTTATCCTAAATTTTCAACGTTAACTAAATGGTTTAAAATAACAACAGTAAAACAATTACTGGATTTAATATCGCAAAGACATTTGATGATCATAAGGAAAATTGAAGTATTTAATGTTGATAATGAACCAGTATATGATTTTACTGTAGATAAGTATGAGAATATGTATGTGCCTATTGGTACTAACGAAAAAGGTGAGACTAAATTAATCGTTACACATAACTCAATATACGGGGCAGCTGTAAGATTAGCTCAACCATTTACAACTAGGTATCCTCTCATTATTGGTCAAGGTAATTTTGGTTCTACTGAAGACAAGCCTGCTGCAATGAGATATACTGAAATGAAATTAGAGAAAATTTCTAATGAAGTTCTTGCTGACATTGAAAAGGAAACTGTTGATTTTGTGCCTAATTTTGATGGTACATTGCAAGAGCCAAAAGTATTGCCTACTAAATTACCTTTGTTTTTATTGAATGGAGCTGTTGGTATTGCAGTAGGTATGGCAACGACTGTTGCTCCTCATAATTTATCTGAAATTGTTGATGCACTTCTTGAATTTATTGATGACGAAGATATTGATGTAACTGAATTAATAAGACATATTAAAGGGCCTGATTTTCCATCAGGTGCTTTTATGTTCAATCATAACATACAAAAGTTATATGAAACAGGTTCAGGTTCAGTTACTTTACGAGCTAAGGCGTCGATTGTCGAGAATGGTAGACGTCAAAGTATTATAATAACTGAACTTCCTTACCAAGTTGATAAGTCTAAATTGATATCGCGAATTGCTGAATTGTATAAAGATAAAGAGAAAAAGATTGATGGCATTGATGCGATAACAGATATTCGTGATGAATCAGATAGACATGGGACGAGGATTGTTATTGAATTACGTCGAGGTACTCATGGTAAAATGGTATTGAATACATTATATAGACGAACTAATTTACAATGTAAATATTCAATATTAATGAGAGCTTTAGTTAATAATGTACCTAAACTTGTATCTTTAAAAGAAGTTTTTTGGCATTTTATTGATCATAGGAAGAATGTAGTCGTTCGTAGAGCAGAATATGATTTAAAAACCGCGAGTAATAAAGTTCATTTACTTAAGGGATATATTATTGTATTTGATAATCTCGATGATATTCTTGAAGATATTAAGATATCGACATCTAGTGAAATTATATATCAAAAATTACGAAAATATAAACTGGATGATGAACAGATTAAAGCCATATTAGAATTAAAGATTCAACGTATTGCTAAATTTGAACGATCGACAATTGAAGCTGAACATGAACAATTAATGGAGAAAATTAAAAAGCTTAAATTACTTTTAGATTCAGAAGAATTAGTTCTTCAGACCATTAAAGATGAACTAATAGATATGAAAAGTAGATTTGGTGATGAAAGAAGAACATTGATACTTGAATCATCTCAATCTGATGATGAAAGTGACAATAGTAAAATTGATCAGATTGAAGAAGTTCAAGATGAAGAAGTTGTAGTTACTGTTACTCATAATGGTTTAATTAAGAGAACACCTGCAGCAGAATATAGAGTACAAAAAGTAAGAGGTAGAGGATTAATTGGAGTTGATGTAAAAGATGATGATTATGTTAAAAGTGTTTTTCAATTATCTTCACGAGATTTTACTTTTGTTTTTACAAATAAAGGTTTTTGTTATAAAATGAATGTATATGACATACCAGCATTTGGTAGAACGGCATCTGGTAGTTCAATATTAAATATACTTAATTTAAATGAAGATGAGCATGTGATTAAAGTTTTACCTATGATTGATTTTACTGACAAATTCTTTATTATGGTAACTAAAAATGGGAAGATTAAAAAACTTAAAGCTGATAAGTTACAACGACCACGATCGAAAGGTACTAAAGTTTTAGATCTTGCTGAAGGAGACACTCTAATTGACGTTGAATTTATTGATGTTCTTAATAAAGATATCTTATTAGTAACAAAAAATGGTATGTGTATAAGATTTAATGAAAATGCTATAAAGACTTCAGGTAAAGGTAGTTCTGGCATAAGAGGAATTAAATTATCAGATGATGATTCTGTGATTGCTGTAAGTCAAATAGAATTGAATGATGAATCATATTTGATGATTGTAACTGAAAAAGGTTATTCTAAGAAAACAACATTGACAAAGTTTAGACCACAAAAACGTGGTGGTAGAGGCGTTATTTGTATGGACGTAAATATAACTACTGGGAAAATTATTACAGCTAATGTCGTTAATGATGATGAACAATTTATTGTCATTACAAATAAGGGTATATTAATACGGTTGCAATCAGATCAAATACGTAAATTGGGAAGGAGTACTCAGGGTAGTCGCATTCAAAAAATTGCACATAATGAATTTGTCGCATCTGTTGCATTTATGGGTGCTGTATCTGAAATTAGTTCTGAAAAATAGAAAGGTATCAAATGCCATCTTTATTTATCGTCGAAAGTCCTAATAAAATAAAAACTATTAGTAAATTTGTAGGTTCTGATTTTATATTAAAAGCATCAGTAGGTCATTGTTATCAGATTGAGCCTAAAGATGACGCGATTGATATTGATAATAATTATACTCCTCGGTATGTTCCTATTTCTAATAAAAAGAAAGTAATACAAGAGATTAAGAAAATAGCAAAGACATGTGATGTTTGTTATATTGCAACAGACCCTGATCGTGAAGGTGAAGCTATTGGTTGGCATATAGCAAATTTTGTTATTAAAAATAAATGTGAGATTAAACGTATATCATTCCAAGAGATCACAAAATCTGCGGTTCAATTTGCGTTAAAAAATCCTTATGAATTGGATTCTAATTTGTTCAATGCTCAGCAAGCTAGAGTCGTAATTGATCGATTAGTTGGTTATAAAGTATCACCAGTTTTATGGAAAAAAGTTTGTAAAGGCACATCTGCAGGGAGAGTTCAATCAATAGGTTTACGATTTATTGTAGATAGACAAACTGAAATTGATGCTTTTGTTCCCGAAGAATATTGGACGATTAGAGGCAAATTTCAAAATTCAACAAAAAATGACATTTTTGCTTCTTATAAGTCTTCTGAGAAGCTTACTAATGAGGACCAAGTCAAATGCGTTATTGTTTCCATTAAGAAATCTAAAAAATGGTCTGTAAAAGACGTGTCTAAGGCGAGAAAGAATCGATCACCTTATCCTGTGTTTAATACATCATCATTACAACAATTTTGTTCTTCGACTTTTGGTTGGGACGGGAAAAAGACAATGAGAGTTGCTCAAAGTCTTTATGAAGGTGCATCGATAAATGGTAATGATAGAACTGGATTAATAACATATCATAGAACTGATTCATTGAATATAAGTAATGAAGCCATTGAACAAGTAAGGAATTATATTTCGAAGACTGCAGGTAAAAAATATGTGCCAAATAAGCCTCGAATATATAAATCAAAAAAGTCTGCGCAAGAAGCTCATGAAGGAATACGACCTACACATTTAGAATATTCATTGCTAGATATAAAACAGTCTGTTGAAAATGATGAATATAAGTTGTATGAGGCGATTTATTATAGATTCATTTCAAGCCAAACTATAGATGCATCGTTTGATACGACTAAAATTAAAATAATTTCTGATAATGAAGAACATATTTTTACTATTAGTGGACAAATACTTGCATTTGATGGCTTTTTGAAATTTTGGAAGTATTCATCTATTAAAGATGAATGTCTACCTGAATTATCAGAAGGTGATATCTTAAAACTTAAAAGTGTAGATACTGAACAACATTTCACGAAACCACCTGCAGCTTACAATACTGCATCATTAGTTAAAACTTTAGAAGAAGAAGGTATTGGTCGGCCATCAACTTATGCAACAATAATATCAACGTTATTAAAACGTGCATATATTGAAAAAAATGGTAAAGCTTTTAAACCGACAGATTTAGGAAAAAGTATTTGTGCATATTTAGTTTCAAGTTTTCCAGAATTGATGAATACAAATTATACAGCTAGAATTGAAAATGAACTTGATGATATAGCTCAAAATGGAAAAGTGTGGTATAATGTCGTTGATGCTTTTTTTAGTGAGCTCAGTAAAAGACTAGACAAATCTAAAGATTCCATCAGTATGAAAAGTAAAGAAACAGATATCCTTTGCCCCGAATGTCAATCATATAATTTAGTTAAGAAAAGAAGTAAATATGGTTGGTTTTATGGTTGCGCAGGATTTTCTATTAAAGGAAAAAATAAATGTAGAGCAACGTTTCAAATAGGTGAGAATGATGAGCCTGTTAAAAAAGTAAAGAAAGAAATAAAATATATAGAAAATGCTGTATGCAACAAGTGTGGTTCACCTATTGTAATTCGTAAAGCTAATGCTTCAGGAAAAGAATTTGGCGGTTGTAGTTCATTTCCAAAATGTAAAGGTATTTTTAATCTTGATGGAACTCCTGTTATAAATTCGAAATTTAAACGCCGGCGATCATCATAAATTCATGTGTTATTAATTTTATACTATTTTTCTGCTCCTTAGAATATTTTCTCATACTAGCATCATAGTAATCTTCATTGACGACAACGTAATTGCAAATTATCTCATTAAAAATTTAACAAAAATTGATTAATTAAAAATACAATTGT
>Ga0180430_10000999_pt1 | contig 29165 bp, 22 predicted proteins | sample SS_ome_9_FD_132999 | JGI IMG/M metagenome (GOLD analysis project Ga0180430, IMG submission 132999) | Hypersaline lake sediment archaeal communities from the Salton Sea, California, USA - SS_1_S_2 metaG | ecosystem: Environmental > Aquatic > Non-marine Saline and Alkaline > Hypersaline >... | reverse complement strand
TCGACGTACTCGGTCGCGAGGTAGGGCTGTCCACGGACCTGGAAGCGGTCGTAGATGCAGACGACGTTCGGATGGTGGAGCCGTCCCGCCGACTTCGCCTCGCGCTCGAAGCGCGCTTCGAGCTCGGGATCCGCCACGAGGTCCGGGTGCATCCGTTTCAGGACGGCGGGTCGTTCGAGACTCTCCTGGCGCGCGAGGACGACGAGGCCCATCCCGCCGGCGCCGATCTCGCGTTCGACGACGTACCCGCCCAGGCGGCGCCCGGTCAGGTCGGTGCGACTCATCCGGTTTCGTCGAGCCCCCACGCCACCGGCGTGCGGTCGCGGGCCTCGACGACGTACTGCAGCTCGCAGTCGCCGAGCAGGACGCGGTCTCCGTGCTCGAGGGGCTGGCTGAGCACCTCCTTGCCGTTCACGAGGACGCCGTTCGTGCTGGCGAGGTCCCGCACTCCGAAGCCCTTCTCGCCGAGCTCGAAGGCGGCGTGCTCCGAGGAGATCGAATCGAAGGCGAGCCGGATCCGGGCCCGCTCGGATCGCCCCGCGATCACGCGGGGCGAATCCAGGGGGAACTCGAGGCCCGCGGCGGGGCCGCTCAGGACCGTCAGGCTCGCCACGTGCGTCTCGAGGAACTCGATCGTGCCGAGGGCCGTCTCGGCATCGACCTTTCGCGTCCGTCCGTCGTGCATCTCTTCTTCCTCCCCGCCCGCGTGATCGCGGGCACACCCCTTCTTCGGTCGGGGATCACGGGGCGCTCGTGATGCCCGGTACGGAGCGGCGTGTGCAACTCGCTGCTCGCGTGGGTCGGGTCGGGTCGGGTCGGATCGGGTCTGTACGAATTGACAAATCAGATCCAGAATGTCAGCCTGCCGCGGATTCGAACATGCGAGGAGCAGGGCGAATGGCGGCATCCGCGAAAACGGTGACGGCGCTCAAGGTGAACGGCGTCGAGCGGAAGGTCGAGGTCGACCCCACGACGCCGCTCCTCTGGGTGATCCGGGAGCAGCTGCAGCTGACCGGGACGAAATTCGGCTGCGGCATCGCCCAGTGCGGCGCGTGTACGGTCCGCGTCGACGGACGCGCGATCCGCTCGTGCATCACGCCCGTCTCCTCCGTCGAAGGGCAGGAGATCCAGACGGTCGAGGGGCTCGCGCCGTCCGAGGGGACTCGGCACGCGCTGCAGGCCGCGTGGATCGAGCACCAGGTTCCGCAGTGCGGCTACTGCCAGTCCGGTCAGCTGATGTCCGCCGCGGCGCTCCTCGACGCGAATCCGGACCCCTCGGACGAGGACATCGACCGCGCGATGGACGGGAACATATGCCGCTGCGGCATGTACGGGCGGATCAAGGCGGCGATCAAGACGGCCGCGAGGAACACGGCCGCGGGAGCGCCGGCTGCAGACGGGGAGGCCCCGAACCATGGGTAAGTGGACACGTCGCGCCTTCCTCTCGACCGGTGCGATCGTCGGTGGCGGACTCGTCGCCGGGATCGCCGTCCGCCCCGGCAACCGCGCCCAGTCGCTCGGCGGCCTCGTCGAAGGCGAGGGCGAGACCCTCGTCCAGACGTGGGTCAAGCTCGGCGCCGACAACTCGGTGACGGTGATCGTGCCGCACGCGGAGATGGGGCAGGGGGTCGGGACGGCGCTGACCCAGATGCTCGCCGACGAGCTCGAGGCCGACTGGGATCTCGTCCGCTTCGAATACGCGCCGGCGATCCCCGAGTTCGCGAACCATCCGATCGCCAAGGGACTGCTCCTCTCGGGCGTCGACCTGCCGGAGATGATCGTCCCGACCGTCGACGGCATCCTGATCCACGCCGCGCAGGCCCTCGATCTCCAGATCACCGGCGGCAGCATGAGCATCCGCTCGACGGGCGTCTATGGCATGCGCGTCGCCGGCGCCGCCGTGAAGGAGATGCTCCAGGGGGCGGCTGCCGACGCCTGGGGCGTCCCGGTCGATGAAGTGGTGGCGCGCGAGAGCCGTCTCCTCCACGAGGCGAGCGGTCGAGACGAGCCCTATGCAGCCTTCGCGACGGCGGCTTCGACGATGACGCCGCCGGCGAAGCCGACGCTCAAGTCGGCGGACGCGTTCCGGATCATGGGCCGGCACGTGGAGCGCCACGACATTCCGCCCAAGGTCGACGGGACGGCGACGTTCGCGCTGGACGTGCAGGTCCCCGACATGCTCTACGCGACGGTGCGACGCGCGCCGACCTTCGGCGGCGGCGTCGCGCGCGTCGACGACGCGAAGGCCCGCGAGGTCGAGGGCGTCGTGGACGTAGTCTCGCTCCCCGCGGCCGGGCAGTCCGGGATCGTCGGGAGCTTCCAGGCGGCGGAGTCCGTCGCCGTCGTGGCGGAGGGCTACTGGCCCGCGAAGCAGGGCCTCGATCGCCTCGCGATCGAGTGGACCGAGACCGGGAACGAAGGCGTTTCGACCGAAGCCCTCTTCGCCCAGTTCGCCCGGGACATCGACGAACGCGTCGAGCGCGAGACCGACGTGGTCGAGGGTGACGTCGAGTCCGCCTTCGCGAGCGCGGACCGGGTGATCGAAGCCGACTACCGCGTCCCGTATCTGGCGCACACGTGCATGGAGCCGCTGAACGCGGTGGCCTCGGTCGAGGACGGGACCTGCGAGCTCTGGGTCGGCAGCCAGAGCCCGCTCGGCTTCCGCACAGCCGTCGCGAACGCCCTCGGTTTCGAGGTCGAGAACGTGACGGTCCACAACTGCCTGATGGGCGGCGGCTTCGGGCGCAAGTCCCGCGCCGACTACGCCGTTCAGGCGGCCCAGATCTCGGCGACCGTGGGCCGGCCGGTCAAGCTCATCTGGTCGCGGGAGGAGGATGTTCGGCAGGACTACTACCGCCCGGCCGTTCTCAGTCGCTTCCGCGCGGGCCTCGACGCCGCCGGCAACTTGATCGCCTGGGAGAACACCTATGTCGACAAGGGCGAGCCGGTCGAAGCGCCGCTCATCCCGTATACGGTTGCGGCCCGGGACATCGGATACGTCGACAGCCCGACCCACGTGCCTTTCGGCGCGTGGCGAAGCGTGGACCACTCCCAGCACGGATTCTTCACCGAGTCGTTCATCGACGAGGTCGCCGTCGCCGCCGGGCAGGATCCGTACGCCTACCGTGCGGAACGGCTGAAGGATGCGCCGCGCCTGCTCGCGGTGCTCCGGAAGGCGGCCGAGGAAGCGGATTGGGGGAAGCCTCTCGGCAAGGGCCGTGGGCGGGGCATCTCGCTCCAGGAGTCCTTCGGCTCGGTCGTCGCTCAGGTCGTCGAGGTCACGGTCGAGGAGGGGCAGATCCAGGTGGATCGGGTGGTCGCCGCCGTCGACGCCGGACTCGCGGTGTCGCCCGACGGCCTGACGGCGCAGATCGAGTCGGGGATCGCGTACGGGCTGACCGCGGCCCTCTACGGCGAGATCACCATCCGCGACGGCGCGGTCGAGCAGAGCAACTTCCACGACTACCCCGCCCTCCGGATGTCGGCGGCGCCCGTGATCGAGACCCACATCCTCAACAGTGGCCACGCGATCGGCGGCGCCGGCGAGCCCGGCACGCCCGGGATCGCGCCGGCGCTCGCGAACGCGATCTACGACGCGACGGGACTGCGCGTGCGGCAGATGCCGATGAGCGGGGTCGATCTCGAGAACGCCGACCGGGAGACGGCCGTCTAGGCCGATTCGATGGCCGCGACGTCCGAAGCCCTCGATTCGCGACGCGACGCGATCCTCGACGCCGCGTACCAGGCATTCGCCCGGTATGGCTACCGGCGCACGTCGATGGAGGAGATCGCGCGCGGAACGGGAATGTCCCGCGCTTCCCTCTACCTGCAGTTCGCGAACAAGGAAGAGATCTTCCGCGCCCTCGTCGAGCAGGTCCACGGCGAGGCCGTCGACGCGGCGGAGGACGCGCTCGCGAGCGACGCGCCGCTCGCCGCGAGGCTCGAGGACGCCCTCGTCGCCAAGGTCGGTCGCCTGCTCGACGTCGTCGAGGGCTCGCCGCACGGCGACGAGATCGTCGACGAGAGCAGCCGGCTCTGCGGCGACATCGTCCTCGCCTCGAGCGAGCGGTTCCAGAAGCGGCTCGGCGCGGCGCTCGCGCGGGCGGTCCGCTCCGGCGAGCTGAGCCTCTCCCGCGCGGGCCTCTCGGCTCCGGCCGCGGCGGAGCTGCTCCGCCTCTCGGCGCTCGGGCTCAAGAACGACGCCGGGAATGCCCGCGAGTACCGCAAGCGGACGCGCCGGCTGGTTCGTATCTTCCTGGCGGGGCTCGCCGCGATCGACGACTGACGCGCGCCGCCCCCTGTCAGGAGTCCGGCCCATGTCCTCGCGTCCCCTGTCCCACGAAGCGCTGCTCGAAGCCGCCGACGCGCTCGTCCCGCTCTTCCGGGAGAAGGCCCGCGAGGCCGAGCTCGCGCGGCGTTCGCCCGACGACGTGATCGAGGCGGTGAAGGCGAGCGGTCTCTACTCGATGATGGTGCCGCGCCGGTTCGGGGGACACGAAGCGGACGTCGATACCTTCTTCGAGGTCGTCTTGCGGCTCGGGCGAGCGGACGCCTCGCTCGCCTGGCTGACCGCCTTCTACATCGAGCACAACCACTGGGCGCTCGGCTTCGAGGAGCACGTGCTCGAGAAGCTCTTCGCCGACGAGCCCTTCGTGCTCGCGCCGGTCTCGCTCAACGCGGCGGGTGGCGGGGCCGAGCGGGTCGACGGGGGCTTCCGTCTGAATGGTCAGTGGTCCTGGGGCACGTGCATCGTCCACGGGGACTGGGTGATGCCCGTCGGGATCGTGGCGGGCGAGGCGCCGCAGCTCTTCCTGCTGCCGAAGAGCGAGGTCGAGCTGATCGACACCTGGTTCGTGTCGGGCATGTGCGGCACGGGCTCGCTCGACTACCGGATCGACGACGTGTTCGTTCCCGAGGATCACGCGGTTCCGATGACCCTGTTCTTCGGGGAGCCGGGCAAGAGTCCCCTCCGCTACGACGCGCCGATCTTCCAGACGCCCCTTGGCCCGATTCTCGCCTTCGCGGCGGGGCTGCCGCTCCTCGGCGCAGCCCAGGGCGCGCTCGACGCCTGGTCGTCGCAGACGAAGCGTAAGCTCGAAGAGAAGAAGGATCGCATGGGCGTCCTGCCGGGCGAGGACGGGAAATTCTCGGTCGCCGCCCGCGCCGGGCTCACCCTCGACGCGGCGGAGCTGATCTTCCGTCAGGTCTTGAAGCAGCTCATGGAGCAGCGCTACGCGGCGACGCGCGAGACCCGCTCGATCTGGATGTCCCGCATGTCCCACGCGGTCTTCATGGCCCGGGACGCGATGGCCGACCTCGCGACGATCGCCGGGGCGAGCGGGGCCCGCCTCGACAATCCGATCCAGCGCGCGCTGCGTGACATCCAGACGGCCTCGAACCACGCCTTCTTCGACCGGGAGTCGCGCTATGCGGACTACGGGCGTGTGCTCACGGGGCAGGGCGCGCAGAGCATGATCGCCTAGCAGATCCGTTCCCGGCGCCCGAAGCGCGCCGCGCTAGCGAAGGCGTGGCCGGAGCATCGGCTCGATCCAGCGCGCGAGGAGCGCGCGCAGCTCGTCCGTGCTGCGCGCCGGACCGGGGTCGTCGACGAAGCTGCGGAGCAGACGCAGCAGAATCTCGGCGAACTCCTCGAGCGCCGTGTCCCCGTCGCGCCACCGATCTCCGAGATAGAGACGGAGCTCGTTCGCGACCGAGGCGTTCTGGCTCTCGGCGCGGATGGAGACCGCCTCGCGCATGCGGAAGAGCTGCGCCAGGTAGGGGTCTTCCGGGGTCTCGGAGATCAGGATGACGAGCGTCTCGACGACGCGTTCGACGGGGTCTTCGAGGCGTGCCGTCCGGGCGCGCATGCGTTCGAGGAAGCCGCCGCTCGCGGTGACGGCGGCGGCGTTGAAGAGCTCCTCGGCGCTCCCGAAGTAGCGGTAGACCGTCGGCCGGGTGACGCCCGCGGCGGCGGCGACGTCGGAGAGCGTGACCTTGGAGAAGCCGTCGCGCTCGATGCAGGCCTGCGCAGCGGCGAGGAGGTGCTGCCGCGCCTCGGCGCTCGATTCGGGGCTCGCTCCCTTCCAGGATCCGCGGCGGCTCATGGGGGTACTTTACACGAATCTGAATGTGTAAAGTAGGGTATGATCGCCGACACGGTCTCGAGACCGGCGCCCACGCCCGGCGAGCGCGATGGAGAGAAGGACGAGATGTCGAATCTGGAAGTACGCAAGTTCGATTGGGATTTCGAAGGCATCCCCTTCATCTGGAATCCCGAGCAGCCGCGCTTCTCGGTGCTGATGAACCAGATCACGTTCGTGATCATCAGCTTCGAGCGATACATCACGAAGGCGATGCGCGAGGCCGAGTCGCAGATCACCGACGAAGACGTGAAGCGCGAAGCCCGCCTCTTCGGGCAGCAGGAGGGCGTTCACGCGGCCGCGCACACGAAGCACGCGCGCGCGCTGATCGCGCAGTACCCGGGGCTGCAGTCGATCCTCGACCGATGCCAGGAGAGCTACGACGCCCAGTTCGAGGCGGAGTCGCTCGAGTACCACCTGGCCTACGCGGGCGGCATGGAGGCGATCTTCACACCCTTCTTCAAGATGGTGCTCGACAACCGTGAGATCCTCTTCAAGGGCGGGGACGAGCGCCTGTCGTCGATGCTGCTCTGGCACTTCTGCGAGGAGATCGAGCACCGAAGCTCGGCGCTCATGGTCTACGACCACGTCGTCGGCAGCTACTGGTATCGCTTCAAGAACGCGGGACCGATGCGCAAGCACGTCCGGGCGCTCTTCGAGATGTCGATCGAGGAGTTCAAGAAGCACGTGCCCGACGTCCCCCACGACGTCTACGAAGGGAACCCCTTCGCGAGTGTCCCGCGCGCCTCGACGATGCGTTCGGCGGTCGGCGTCCTGGCGTCCCAGACGCCCTGGCACGACCCGGCCCACCAGCCGCTGCCGGACTACTATGCCGAGTGGATCGGCCGGTACACCGGCGGCGAGGACGTGATGCACCTCTACGGCCAGCCGGCGATGACCGCCGGCGCGGCAGGAGAGCCCCGATGACCCCCTTCGATCAGGCCCGCTCGCTGGCGACTCCGGAAGCCCGCGCGAATATCGACCTCATCGAGTCGTTCTTCCAGAAGCTCGAGGCGATGGACTGGGAGGGCGTGGGCGCGCTCTTCACGGAGGACGGCGTCTATTGCGACGAGCCCGCGCGGGCGATGGACGGCGTCGGACCCGCCGGCGTGACGCAGAAGCTCTCGAAGTCGATCGTGGGGCTCGACGCGTTCCCGATGGGCGTCGATACGGTCGTCGGCGACGCGGAGCGCGTGACGACCCGCAGGACCGAGGAGTGGCATTTCTCGACCGGCGAGGTGCTGAAGCTGCCGGTGCTCTGCCTCCACGAGATCGAGGGCGGCAAGATCAAGCGCTGGCACGAGTTCTGGAACATGCCCGACTTCATGTCCCAGCTGCCGAAGAGCTGGATCGAAGCGCGCGCGCAGGAAGCCGCCGGCTGATCCGCTCGCCCCTTTCCGAGAGACCGACGAGGAAGCCCGATGCCGAGACCGCGCCCCCCGCAGCCCGAGACCCCGGACCGCGACGCCTTCGAGATCCACCACGCCGAGGTCGAGCCCGGCCTGCGGCTCGCCTACGTCCGCGAAGGGGTCGGCGGGTATCCGCTCGTCCTCGTGCACGGCTATCCCGAGACCAAGCGGATCTGGTGGCGCAACATCCGTCCGCTCGCCGAGGCCGGCTACGAAGTGATCGTGCCGGACCTGCGCGGCTACGGGGACTCCGACCTGTCGTCGAAGGACGAGTACGACCTCGTCTACTACTCCCGCGACGTCTACACCCTCGTCCACGACGTCCTCGGCCACGAGCGCGTGGGCCTCGTCGCGGGCGACGTCGGCGGCATGGTGATCGTCGACCTCGCGAACCGGAACCCCGGCTTCGTCGACCGGATGATCTTCTTCAATACCTCGCCGCCCGTCGTGCCGGAAGAGGCCGAGTGGTACGCGGAGAACGGGCTCACGATGGCGCCCCTCGACGACGGTCCGACCGGGGACTACCGGGTCCGGCAGGGGCGTGACCCGAAGGCGCTGCGCGCGGAGCTCGATACGCCGGCGCGATGTCACCGCTACGTCCGCGACTTCTACGAGGCCCGGCTCTGGGCCTCCGAAGGGTCGTTCGAAGAAGACGACTTCGCCTTCATGTGCGAGCCCTTCGAAGACATCGACCACCTCGAAGCCAGCTGGGCCGTCTACCAGCTCGGCTACGGGCGGGCGATGAAGGAGATGCCGCTCGTCACACAGAAGACGGAGACGCCGACGCTGATCCTCTACGGCCCCGACGACCACGTCGTGCCGCGCGACTTCCCCAAGAAGTGCGAGATCGCCTTCCCGAACCGGACGGGGCCGCTCGTCGTGCCCGAGGCGGGCCACTTCCTCCAGTGGGAACGCGCGGACGTGCTGAACGAGGTGGCCCGCTTCTACTTCAGCGACCTGAAGGCGAGCTGAATACGAAGGCTCGAAAATCCGCGGCGCACGAGCCGCTACGCTTTTCGGTGACGAGCTGGCAGGCTCGAGCCCGGAGGACCGTTCGACATGAGCGCATTCGAAGTCATCCCCCTCGACCACATCGGGGCCGAGATCGCCGGCCTCGACATCCAGGGCATGACCGACGAGGTGAAGCGGGATCTTTACGCCACCTGGCTGGACTACGGCGTGCTCCTCTTCCGGGAGGCCGCGTCGGATCCGGAGACCCACGTGAAGCTCGCGAAGGTCTTCGGTGACCTCGAGATCCACCCCGTGAAGTCGCTGCTCGTCCCGGGCAACGACGAGCTGATCTTCCTGGGCGGCCACGGCAAGAACTCCGGCGGCGCGCGCGTCATGGACGGGCACGTTCGGATCGGCCAGGTCTACTGGCATCAGGATACGGCCTACACGCCGAACATCTGCCGGGGATCGATGCTTCGGATGATCGAGCCTTCGAAGCGTGCCGGGAACACGGTCTGGGCGGACACGGCGAAGGCCTTCGACGCGCTTCCGAAAGACGTGGTGGAACGGATCGCGTCCCTGGAGACGCTCCAGTGCTACACCGACATGCCACGTCGGACCTGGGGCATGCCCGGCCACGAGCTGCGCCACGCGACCCCGGAGGAGGGGATCCAGAGCGAGGTCGAGGTCCCGGACTTCCCGCACGTCGCGCACCCGATGGTCGTGACGCATCCGGAGAACGGTCGCCGTGCGCTCCTGCTGAGCCCGCTCGGATACCTGACGATCCTCGGCCTTCCCGAGGACGAGGCGGACGATCTCTTCGAGATGATCTGCGCGCACACGGTCAAGCCCGAGTTCTGTTACGACCATTCCTGGACTGAGAACGACGTCATCCTCTGGGACAACCGCCGGACGCTCCATACCGCCGAAGGCTTCCCCGTCGACGACAACCGGATGATCCAGCGCGCCACCCTCGCGGGGCCGCAGCCGACCGGGCGTGTCTACGAGGGAGAGGGAGGCGCGGCGACCGCCTAGCCTCGACCGGCTCTCTCGATCCACTCGAGGGCGGTCCTTCGACGATCGTCGCCGATGATCCGGATTCCGGAGGTCGTCGCCGGACCGTCGCGTTGTCGCGCGGGGTGCGCGCGGGCGAGGTAGCGAAGGATACGAGGTCGACCGGGGGGAACGATGGAGAAGCTCGTCTATCTGCTGAGCAAGGATCCGACGCGGCCGGGGGGCGCCTTCGCCGACACGCTGCTGGAGTCGGTCGGTCCGGCGCTGGCCTCGGACGATCGCGTTCACGGCCTGACGATCGAGGTGCCAGACCTGGCGGACGACCCCCGCGTGACCGACGCCCACCTGACGGGTCGCGGGCGCGAGATCGGCGGCGCCGTCTCCGTCTGGCTCGACCGGGTCGAGGATCGCGTCCTCGTCGATGAGGCGCTCTCCGAAGCGGGTGCGCCTGCCGCCGGCTACCTCGTCACCGAGTCGATGGTCCAGCCTTATGCTGCGCGCGAATGGCCGGATGGTGAGAAGAGTCCGGGCGTCACCCAGTTCGTCGTCTTCGAGCAGCCCAACGGGCTCCCGGACGCCGAGTTCTTCGAGCGCTGGCACGGGCGCATCTCGCCCATGTCCTTCGACCTCCATCCGACGCGGACCCGCTACGTTCGGAACGTCGTCGCGCGTCGTCTGACGAAGGGAGCGCCCAACTGGCGCGCCATCGTCTCCGAGCGTTGGGACAGCCTCGACGAGTGGCTCGACCCGGCGAAGCTCTATTCCTCGCCGGGGCTCTTCAAGGCGATGCAGGCGGTCGGTTTCGCGGAGCCCGCTTCCATCAGCCTGACGCTCACGAGCGAGTGGATTCTGAAGAGTGGCGCGGGCTGCGCCTGACAAGCCAGGCGATCTTTCGCGGCTGACGGCTGGGGCAACTCAGTGAAGAGTGCCCGAACTCACCTGCTCGGTGCCGAGAAGGGCGACACTGCCCGATTCGAGCATGTGCGCGACGGTCGCCAGAACCTCTTCCTCGGTGTCGCTGACGGATGAAACCGCCTCGACCAGATCGCTCAAGCTGACGACCACGGGTTCCTCGTCGTCGAACCATCCGGCACGCTGGATGTCCTCGAGTGCGGCCAATTCGGCTGGCTCGGGATAGTCGTTCCAGGTCAGGTGTGATTCTTCGAACACTTCGCGGGTCTTTTGCAACATGGATGGTTCTCCTCTGTTGCATCTGATATGCACATTGCGTGCCACCCTGAGAAGGGGGGGCGAGAGCGCACTCAGCCCTGTTTCAGCACTTGGATCGGCCCCGGACTGACGCATTTTCGCCGATTTGGTGCAGGGGCGTACGTTTTGGGACGGCCCCTGGCCGGTCACACACTCTGATCGTTGCCAGACGAAAGGCGTAGTGAGACCTGAAGCACGCTTGGCGTGAGCGGTCCCCGCCTTTGGACCACGGCAAAGCCTCGTGAGTCCCGATCTGGCCAATCTGATCGGATCGGCTTGGGTGTGTGGGGGGGGGCATCAGCTAGGCTCTTCGGAGTCCTTGAGCGGTGAGGTCGAGATGAGGGGAAAAGGTCGTCGGCGCGAGCTGAAGCGTCTCGCGCTGATGTGTCTCCTGTCCGTGGCTGCTTGCGGACAGTGGGCCCAGGTGGCGCACGCCGGCCAGCTCGTGCAGGGCGGCCCCGATCTGCCAGCGATCGGGGCGCGAGAGCTCGGCGTGGGCCAGTACATCCGCGTCGAAGATGGGGCGCAGCTGACCGACGCGCAGCTCAGGGAGGCGCTGTTCAGCGACCCGGACTACTCCGTGGACGCGCTCTTCGCAGAGATGTCTTACGGCTCGTTCAGGCTCTCCGAAGCCTTCATCGTCTCGATGGGCCCCGCGGACCTCTACCCGCCGGAAGGCGCGTGCCATCCCGGCCAGGCCAACATCCTGATCGACGTCGACGAGGCGCTCGAGCCCAACCCGGACTGGTTCGCGGTCGATCACTTCCTCGGGGTGATTCATCCCAACGGCGTCTGCAACTTCAACGTCGGCTCCTACGGACACGAGAGCGTCTGGCTCGTCGAAGACCCCGAAGGCGTTTACGACGTGACGCTCAACGGTGGCGCGAGCTACTTCGACGGCGTCTTCCTCCCCTTGGCCAGGTCGACGGGGAAGCCGAGATTCCTGGAAACCTACGAGCAGGATGGCTTCGGCAACCCCGTATTCCTCGACTACTCCGACTCGAGTACGCGAATCTGGTTGTGCGAACTCGATGGCCTGGGGAATGCCGTCGCGGACGGCGCTCCCGTCGGGAGCGACCCCGCAGTCACGCGATGCGAGGTGATCTCTGAGACGGACGACCTGCGTTGCTTGAAGCGCACGGAAGACACGCTCGCACCGGACGCCAGCCTCTGTGTCATCGGGCAGGAACTCACGCCGGACTTCGCCCAGGTCTCGAACAGCACCTTCGCGCACGAGATCCTTCACGGTTACGTCCCGTTGCATGCGAACGCCTGGCGATGCACCGCCTCCAACCCGATCTCGTCGAACCCGGCAGACTGTGAACAGACCGGCCCTCACCAACACGACATCATGGGCTCGGGCGGTCGCGTCGCAGGCACGCACCTGAACGCGCACTTCAAGGATTATCTCGGCTGGATTCCGCCGCTCAGCAAGGTGACTCCGACGTCGCCCGGCGTCTATGACGTCGAGCTCTTCGACCTTGCACAGCCTCCGCCCTCGTCCCAGGACAAGCTGATGGTCGAGATCCCGCTGACGACGCCCATTCCCGCGCAGGCCCCCAACGGTTCGCCCTTCGAGTTCGACACGCTCACGATCGAGTTTCGCGGCCACACCGGGTTCGACACGCGTGAGCGGAACTTCCGCAACTACGAGACGCCGCTCGAGACGGGGGAGACTCGGCGCAACCTCGCAGACGACTTCAACCAGTTCGGGGCCCTGGTCCAACTCTTGCGCTGCACCGATCTGCCATACGACTGGTCGCCCTGCATCCCTTACGAGGTGGACATGACGCCGGGGTCGATCGCCGCCATGGGGCTCGTCATGAGCGAGAGCAGCGAAGACTTCTACGACTCGGGCGACGGCTATCTCCAGCCCGGACAGACCGTGGCCGTTCCCGGAAACGGGATCACCCTCGAAGTCCTCTCGACGGCGAACGCCCCGACGTCGATCTCCGTGAGGATCACCATCGACTCGGCCGGCACGCCAGAAGTCCCCGCGCTCCATCCCGCCCTGCTCGGGCTCCTGGCGATCGCGGGGGTCGCCGCCGCCGGTTTGGGGCTGAACGCGAAGGCGCGCGCCTAGGCGGCTCCCCGTCGAGGCGTGCGAGAGGGCGGATCCGCCCTGATCGCGACTCAGCGCCCTGGCGCCGATTGACTCGGGTTGTCCTGCCACGTCGCCATCGAAATGGCGGAAGGCAACCCAGCGTCCATGAAAACAGACGTTTAGGAGGACACGGGACGCCATCCGAGGACAGGGTGCGTCACGAAGGTGGTGGCCCAGGGCGGGTTCGAACCGCCGACACCGCGATTTTCAGTCGCGTGCTCTACCAACTGAGCTACCGGGCCACCGAAGGAGCGGAAGAGTAACGGAACCGCCCGCTCCGTCCATCTATTCGGCACGAAAAGCCGGGAACCCAAGAGGGGAGTGGGCCGCACCCCCTCTCGCCCGAAGGCTTTCCGCGGCGAGCGCGACCCCGCGCGGTTCGCTGCCGGCGCCCTGCCCAAGAATCCTCCCAGGGGGGCGGCGGCTACGGGCGGAACGCTTCCGGCGCCAGCGCCGCAGGCGGCGTCGCGGGGTTCCCCGTTGGCGTCTCCGCGGCGGTCGGAGCTGCGTTCCCGGTGGATCCGGTCTGCGCGTCCGCGAGGGCGAGCTGTCCGCTCGCCTGCCGCTCGAGCTCCATCGCCGAGCGGATCGCCGCGACCTGGCCGACGGGGCGGAGGCTCAGGATCCGCACGTTGTCGATCGGGCGGTCGCGCGGGCCCCAGCGGCCGGCGTGGTCGATGGCGACGCGGGTGATCTCGTCGACGAAGTCCATGCCGTCGAGGACTCGGCCGATCGTGTTGTAGCGGCCGTCGAGATTGCGGTTGTCAGCGTGCATGATGAAGAACTGCGCGCTCGTCGAGTCGCTTCGGCCGCGGTTGCCCATGCCGACGACGCCGCGGAGGTAGGGCGCGGCGGAGAACTCGTCCGGGAGCGGGTTCTCGCCGCCGCCGGTGCCGTCGTTGCTCGGGTCGCGATCGCGGCTCTTCGGGTCGCCGCCCTGGATCATGAAGCCGGGGATGACGCGGTGGAAGGTCGTTCCGTCGTAGTAGCCGTCGCTCGCGAGGTCGATGACGTTCACGATGGTCTTCGGCGCGAGCTCGGGCATCAGCTCGATCAGGACGGTGCCCTCGCGCCCGGGGGCCGCGATCCGCAGCTCGAGGACGGGGTGGCTCGGGTCGTCGGGCCAGGCGAAGTCGTCGTTGCCTTCGGTGTTCGCGGGCTCGCTCTTCATCAGGCCGTCGAAGGCGGGCGGCGGGCCCTCTTCCTGACAGGCCGCCGTGCCGAACGCGATCGCGCCGGCGGCCAGGCAGAAGGCGGCGAGGCGGAGGGCCCGGGGGCGTCCGTCGGATTCCAGTCGGTGTGATAGCGTGCCGCGCATGTCGGATACATCGTCCGGGGTCGCGGCGGAGCTGAGCCCTATCGCGCGCTTCCGGACGCAGGGGAGGGGGCCGACCGTGCGGAAGTTCAATGGGATTGCGGTCGCGGCGCACGCGGGGGGCCCCGGCCGCCGGTCCGCGCGGGGGGCCGTCGGGCGCGCGCTCGTGGCCTCGCTCTGCCTTCTTCTCTTCCTGGCGCCCGCCGCCCGGAGCCTGGCGGCGGCGGGGGCGCCCTCGGTCGGCACGGGCGGGATGGTCGTCTCGACCCATCGCGCGGCCGCCGAGGCCGGGGCGCGGATCCTGGCGGAGGGCGGCAACGCGATCGATGCGGCGGTCGCGACGGCCTTCGCGGTGGGCGTGGTCCAGCCCTTCTCGGCCGGCGTGGGCGGCGGCGCGTTCGCGCTCGTCCGCCTCGAGGACGGGACGATCCGGGCGCTCGATGCCCGCGAGACGGCGCCGGCGAAGGCGACGCCTACCATGTACACGGAGCCGGGCGTGCCCGAGCGCGCCTCGGTCCACGGACCGCTCGCGGTCGCGACGCCGTCGTTCGTTCCCGGCATGGTCGAGCTGCTGGAGAAGCACGGCACGATGTCGCTTCCGCAGGTGCTCGCCCCCGCGATCGAGCTGGCGCGCGACGGCGTCGAGATCGGCCGCTACCACGCGCGCATGGCGGGCTTCATGCGGAGTCGCTTCTCCGAGGAGCGCTTTCCCGAGACGTGGCGGATCCAGTTCGCGCCCTTCGATCCCACGGCCATGCAGGGCGAGGTGCTCGTCCAGGCGGACCTCGCGAAGAGCCTCGAGCTGCTGGCGCGCCGCGGCGAGCGCGTCTTCCGGGACGGCGAGGTCGGGCGCGCGATCGTCGCGGAGGTCCAGCGCCGCGGCGGGATCCTGACCCTCGACGACCTGCGCGCCTTCGAGCCGAAATGGCGCGAGCCGGTCCTCGGCGAGTACCGGGGCCACCGCATCGCGAGCTTCCCGCCGCCGTCTTCGGGCGGCGCGGTCCTCGTCCAGGCGCTCAACGTGCTCGAGGGCTTCGATCTCTCGGCCCATCGCGCCGGTGACGCCTCGGCGATCCATCTCGTGACCGAGGCGATGAAGCTCGCCTTCGCGGATCGCGCGGCGTACATGGGCGACGCGGACTTCGTCGACGTGCCGGTCGCCCGGCTCGTCTCGAAGGACTACGCGAAGGCCCAGCGGGCGCGGATCGACGGCTCGAAGGCGACGCGGATCGAGGCGCCGGGCACGATTCCCGAGGACGCGGGGACGACGCATCTCTCGGTGACCGACGCGGCGGGACGCGCGGTGGCCCTCACCATGACGATCAACACGCCCTTCGGCTCGGGGATCACCGCGAAGGGGACGGGTGTCGTCCTCAACAACGAGATGGACGATTTCGCGATCGCGACCGGGACGCCCAACAGCTACGGGCTGATCGACACGCGCGGCGCCAATCTGCCGGCGCCGGGGAAGCGCCCGCTCTCGAGCATGACGCCGACGATCGTCGACCGGGACGGGCGGCTCTTCATGGTGTCCGGCAGCCCGGGCGGCCCGCGCATCATCTCGACGACGCTGCTGACGCTCCTCAACGTGATCGACTGGGGCATGGATCCGCAGGCCGCCGCTGCGGCGCCCCGCTACCACCATCAGTGGGATCCGAACAAGCTCCGCGTCGAGCCCGAGACCCCGGCTGAAGTGATTTCCTCTCTGGAAGAGCGGGGCCACACGGTCGAGCGCAGTCCACGCCACTGGTCCGCGGCGGAGGTGATCGTCGTCGAGCCCGAAACCGGTCGACATCTCGGCGGCGCCGATCCCAGGACCGACGGGGCGGCGATCGGGGTATCCGGGTCCGCGTATTCGAAATGAACCGAGAGGTTCAACGGCGCGGGTCGGGAGGCGAAAAGCGCATTCCAGGCGGAGACTTGGTCCTGGAGTTGCGTATTCCTGCGCCGGTCTACGCACACACCTGGGAGGCCCCGTTGGTGGACTTTTTTTCTGGGAAGTGTCGAATTTTTTTCCACAAAATCGTCGCCGCGGGATATAACTACCCCACGTCGTCGAACGGCAGGTCCGATTGAAAGTGGGTGGGACCGGAAACGAGGCATTCGCCCCACCCCCACAAAGCTTTCAAGGGGATATTCGGCCTTTTGCGGACCCGCCGACTTCGACGTAGGGCTCCCTTCTTGGGAAGGGGGGGAGCCTCCAGAGCACGGCCGGTGAGCGCCTTCTTCTTCTCCTTAGAGTTGGCGCTCCCGGCCGGGCCTCTGGGTCCCGGTCTCCGCGACCTGCCTGCGCCTCCTGCGCTCGCCGCCCCGACCCCGACAGGAGTCCGTGCGAAATCGGACCGAATCATCCGATTCCTCGGCGCCTGCGCTGGATGCCCCGATTCGAACTCGAATCGAAGTCGTTAAAGGCATCGTCCGGCGGGTCCAGCAGGGAAGCGACGCCTCGACCGCTTGGTCCCGTCGTTGATGATGTACCCCGAACGCCCTCAGTCGTGTCTCACGGCTGGGGGCGTTCTCCGTTTACCGGGCGCGGAAGGGACCGGGGAGAGACGTCGGGGGACTCATGCTCGTGGGCGGCAGGGGAGGTCGGTCGTGCTCGTTCGGAGCAGAGCTGCCCGGGTCCGCCGCCTGCTCGGCGGGGACGGCGTCGCGCGATGGGATCCGCTGGGCGGTCCCGCCGGCTGGCGACCGCCGGGGCTAGGGGTGGACGGCGCTGATGGTGCAGGCGTCGGTGCGGAAGATGCGTTTCGCGACGCGGTGGATGTCTTCCGGGGTGAGCGCGGCGATCCGGGCCGGGTAGTCCTCGGTGTGGTCGGGGCCCAGGCCGTAGATGGAGTCGAGGGCGATGTGCGCGGCGCGGGCGTGGCTCCGCTGGGAGTCGATCGCGAAGCTGCCGCTGCCGTAGCGGATCGCGCGGCTGAGCTCCTCGGGATCCGGCGGCGCCGATACGAGACGATCGATCTCTTCGAAGATGCCCGCCCGGGCGCGGTCCATCTTGTCGGGGGCGGTCGCGATGTAGATCGAGACGTAGCCCGGCGCGAGGCCTTCGACGTTCGAGGCCGAGACCGTGTACGCCAGGCTCTGGCGATCGCGCAGCTCGAGGAAGAGACGGCCGCCCTGGCCGGCGAGGAGCTGGGAGATCACTTCGAGGGCATGGCGATCGGGATCGTCGAGGGTCACGCCGCGGAAGCCGACGACGAGATGGGCCTGGGCGCGATCCTTGATCTGGGCCGACTCACGGACGCCGACGCCCCGGGCGGGGACTTCGGGGAGCGCGAGGCCAGGACCGCCGGAGGGCATGCCGCCCAGCCGTTCGGAGATCCAGCGACCGACCTTCTCCGGGTCGACGTCGCCGACGATCGCGACGGCCGCCCGGTCGGCACGGATCAGCCGCTCGGCGTGGCGTGAGAGCGCCGCCGCATCGAAGGACTCGATCGCCTCGCGCTCGCCGAGGACCGTGAGCGAGTAGGGGTGGTCTTCGAACTCGGTCCGGGAGAAGAGCTGGAAGGCCCGCTGGCCGAGTCGATCCTCGCGGCGGTCGAGGGCGGCGAGAGTCTCGCGGCGTTCGCGATCGATTTCCGCGGGGTCGAGGCCGGGTTCCAGCAGGGCCTCGGAAAAGAGGGCGAGGGCGGGCTCGAAGCTCTCGGAGAGCGTGTCGAGGGTCAGCCCGATCGAGTTGCGGCCAGAGAAGCCGTCGATCTCGGCGGCCAGCCCCTCGACCCGGCGCGCGAAGTCCGCGGCGGAGAGCGAGCGCGTGCCGCGGGTCCACATCGCGTTGAGGAAGCGCGTGATCCCGGAGGTCGACTCGGTCTCGGTCAGGAGGCCGCCCGGGCACGCGAGGCGCAGCGTCGCGATCGGGACTTCGGGGCGGCGGAGGACGTGCACGTCGAGGCCGTTGGGGAGCGTCGCGTCGAGGCGTTCGCCCGCGCCGTCGGCCGTCGTCCGGAGAGGACCGAAGCGCAGGGGAGGGGCGTCGCGGACCGCGCTCGGTCCGCCTCCCGCCGGATCCTCCTCGTCCTCGGCAGCGACGGAAGAGGGCGCGGTCGCGGCGGCGAGGCCCTGCAGGGCCGCCTCGCGGAGCGCCGCCCCGTCGAGCGCTTCGTCGGTCGTGTCCGGGAGCAGCGCGGCGATCGTGAGGCCGGCCGGGTCGAGGTAACGCTTCGCGGCGGCCAGCAGGTCGTCCGGTGTCGCGGACTTCAGGATTTCGAGCGCCTCACTCTCGCGCTGCCAACCCCCGCCCATCGCCTCGTAGCTACCGATCCGGGACGCGAGACCGGAGACGCTCTCGCGTTCGAACTGCTCGCTCGCGAGGAAGTTCACCCGCGCCCGTTCGAGCTCGGCGCGGCCGACGGGCTCGCGGCGCAGCCGGTCCGTCTCCTCGATGATCCGCCGCGTCGCCTCGAGCAGTCGGGCCGCGTCGGTCTCGAAGCCGATCGAGAAGAGGCCGCGGTCCAGCGGCGTGTAGGCGCCGGCGTCGATGCGGTCGACGAGGCCCGCGTCCTCGCGGATCCGCTGGACGAGCCGGCTCGACTCACACTCGCCGAGCACGTAGGCGAGCAGGTCGAGGTGGATGGCCTCGCGCTCCTGGAACCGCGCGGCGGGCCAGGAGAGGTCGACGCGATGGCCCTCGAAGGGGCGGCGCAGGACGGCCACGCGGATCCCGTCCCCGGGCGGCTCCGTCGGCCGGCTTCGCTCCGCCTCGCCGCGGGGCGCGTCGGCGAAGCGTCGTTCGATCTCCGCCGCGACCTCGTTCGCGTCGAAGTCGCCGACGGCGACGACCATCAGGTTGTCGGGCGTGTACCAGCGCTCGAAGAAGCGCCGCACCTGGCTCCGCTCGAAGCCCGCGACGTTCGAGGCGGGACCGAGGATCGGCTGGCCGTAGGGATGGGTCCGGTAGCACTCGCGGAAGGCGAGATCGCCGAGGACGTGGCCCGGTGTGTCGTCCGAGCGGCGGATCTCCTCGAGCACGACCTCGCGTTCGCGCTGGACTTCTTCTTCGTCGAAGACGGAGAAGCGCACCGCATCGACCAGCACGTCGAGCCCCTCGCGCCAGGACGCGGAAGGGAGGGTTGCGTGGTAGACGGTCTGATCGAAGGAGGTGTAGGCGTTGATGTGGCCGCCCAGGCCCTCGATGTCCCCGGCGACCTCGCCGACGCCGCGGCGCTCCGTTCCCTTGAAGAGCATGTGCTCGTGGAAGTGGGCGAGGCCTTCCTCGCCCGGGCGCTCGTCGGCGCTGCCCACGCCGGCCCAGATCTGGAGCTCGACGACGGGCGCGCGGCGGCTCTCGCGCAGCAGGACGGTCAGGCCGTTGTCGAGGACGCGGTGGAGGGTCGGGGGGAGGGAAGCGATGGCGGATTCGGTCTGGGTCGGGGTCAAAGCGCGCGGAGCGTAACGGAGGGGGCGCCTCGTCGCTCGCGACCGGGCGATCCGGAGCAGGCCTCGCCTCCGGCGCATGTCGGAGGTCGGAGCAGCGCTAGCGTCCGGCGCATGGCGGAGGCCGGAGCAGCGGAGGCGCGCGAGGCGCCGGTCGGCGGAGACGACGGCCGGGTCGGCGTCTATCTCCATCTCCCGTGGTGCGAGCGCGTCTGCCCCTACTGTGACTTCGCGGTCCTCGCCGCGCGCCCGCTCGAGCCGGAGGTCGAGGCGCGCTACGTCGAGCGTCTGCGGGTCGAGCTCTCGGCGCGGGCGCCGGACTTCGCGGGGCGTCCGCTCGCGAGCGTCTACTTCGGCGGCGGCACGCCGGCGCTCTTCGCGCCCGATTCGATTGCGAGGTTGATCGAGGCCGTGCAGGCCGCCTTCCCGGGGGATGTGCCGGGCGCCGCGCCGCCCGAGATCACCCTCGAGCTGAACCCGAGCACCGTCGAACGCGCGCGCCTTCCCGGCTTCCGCGCGGCCGGCGTGAACCGGCTCTCGATCGGCGTGCAGAGCTTCGACGATCGGATCCTGAAACGCCTCGGCCGGGCCCACCGCGCGGCGGTCGCCTGGGAGACCCTCGAGGCCGCCCGCGCCGCCGGCTTCGACGATCTCTCCGTCGATCTCATCTTCGCGGTCCCGGGCCAGACCGAGGCGGACCTCGACCGCGACCTCGTCCGCGTGATCGACTTCGCGCCCGAGCACGTCTCGACCTACGAGCTGACCTTCGAGCCCGAGACGCCCTTCGGGCGCGCCGTGGCGGACGGGCGGCTCGCCCCGCCGGACGAGGAGCTCGCTGCCCGCATGATCGAGCAGGTCGAGGGCCGGCTCGAGGGCGCGGGCTACGCGCGCTACGAGATCTCGAGCTACGCCCGGCCCGGGCGGCGGGCGCGGCACAACGCGCGCTACTGGCAGCGACAGGCGGTGCTCGGCCTCGGCATGGGCGCCCACTCGACCGAGGCGCGAAGCGCCACGCTTCCGCACGGCGCCCGCCGCGCGAATCCCCGCACGCTCGCGGCCTGGGAGGCGGCGATCGAACGCGACCCCGCCGGCGCGGGCGAGGAGGAGCGGCTCGGGGCCGCGACGGCGCGGGGGGAGGCGGTCTTTCTCGGGCTCCGTCAGGTGGAGGGCCTGTCGGCCTCCGCCTTCGCTGCCGAGTTCGGGGCAACGCCGCGCGCCTTCTACGCCGCCGAGATCGATCGCCTCGTCGCGTCGGGGTGGCTGCTCGAGGCCTCGCCCGGAGATCTGCGCTTGTCCCCGGCCGGTCGCCTCGTGGCGGACGACGTGGCCGCCGCGTTCGTGGTCGGGGAGGGCGACGAACCCGCGTCGGCCGAGGCCCCGCCCAGGGTTTGACGCCCCGCGGGCCCGGGGGTATTTCTTCGAAGGGTGTCGGGCGCTTCGCCCGACCTGGCGGAGCCCCCCTCCATGTCCACGTCCCAGAAGCCGCGGATCCACGGCACCTCGGAGCCGGTCGTCCTGACCGAGCGGCAGGCGAACGTGCTGCGCGCGCTGGTTGCGGCGTACGTGGGACAGGCCGGGCCGGTGGCGTCGACGACGCTCTCGCACCTGATGCCGACGCCGCTGTCCCCGGCGAGCATTCGCAACACCCTCTCCGAGCTCCACGAGCGCGGCTTGATCGCGAAGGCGCACGCGTCGGCGGGACGCGTCCCGACGGCGATGGGGCTCCGGGTCTTCGTCGACGAGCTGCTCGAGGTCGGCTTCCTCGGTCCCCACCATCAGCGGCTGCTCGATCGCGCCTTCGACGCGGTCGCGCCGGGGGAGGCGCCGCGCCAGGCCTCGCACCTGCTCTCCGAACACACGCGGCAGCTCGGCTTCGTGCTCGCGCCGCGGGTCGAGCGCCTGCGCCTGCGGACGATCCACCTGCTGCCCGTCGCGGCGGGGCGGATCCTCGCCGTGCTCGTCGCGGAGAACGGGAACGTCGTCGAGCGGGTGATCGACGAAGACACGCCGATCTCGCCCCGGGAGCTCGAGCGCGTGCGGGACCATCTCGCCGAGCGGATCGAGGGGCGGACCCTCGTCGGGCTGCGCCGGCTGCTCGAGACGGAGCGCGAAGGGTTGCGCGGCGAGGCGGACGATTTCCTGCGGCGGGCCTGGCACGTGGGCTTCGCGGCCTGCGAGGGGCCCGCGACGGACGGCGGCGACGATCTGGTGATCACCTCGCGCCTGGCGCTCCTCGACCAACCCGAGTTCGCCGACCCGGAGCGGATCCGGGGGCTCTTCGCGACTCTCGAGACGAACGAGCGCCTGCTGGCGTTGCTCGGGCAGATCGCAGAGGCGGACGCCGGCGAGCGGCGGGTCGGCCTCGCGATGTCCCTCGGCACCGAGCTCGGCGAGCCCTCGCTCCGGGACTGCGCGCTCGTCGCGGTCCCCTACGGCGGTCGGCCGGAGGCGGGCCCGGTGAACGCGATCGGCGAAGAGGGGGCGCCGCTGGGCATGCTTGGTGTGATCGGGCCCCAGCGGATGGACTACAGCCGCGTGATCCCCCTGGTCGGGTATTTTTCCGACGCCGTCACGCGCAAGCTGCTTGCCTGAGCCCCGCGTGTGACTAGAAGACCGCGGTGGGGCGCGCCCGCTCCGCCGAGCGCGATCCGCTCGAATGCGACGGATGACGCTCAACCCGCTCCGCCGGACGGTCGATCGACCCGGCGACATGGACGATTCCGCAATGAGTGACCACAGCCCGAACGACACGGACCTCGACGAGGACGGCGCAGGCGGCCCCAAGATCTCGGCCAGCGACGAGATGGAGGCCGCGCTCCAGGAGGCGATCGCTTCCAGCGAGAAGCGCGAGGCCGAGGCGAAGGCCACGTCCGGCGCCGAGGGCGCGGGCGCTGCGTCCGCGGACAAGATGACGATCGAGCTGCTCTCCCAGGAGCTCCAGGACCTGAAGGGCCTCCACGAGGAGAAGCTCGCCGAGATCGCCGAGAAGGAGGACGCCCAGCTCCGGCTCCAGGCGGAATTCGAGAATTTCCGGCGTCGAGGCCTCAAGGAGAAGCAGGAGAGCTTCAAGTTCGGCCACCAGAATCTCGTCAAGGATCTTCTTTCGGCGGTCGATAATCTGGAACGCGCCCTCGAGCACGGGGCGCAGAACGCCGGGGCGGAGGTCAAGGGAATCCTCGACGGGGTGGAGATGGTGTACCGGGAGATCCTAGGGACCCTCGCCAAGCACGCCGTCCAGGAGATCCAGGCCGAGGGGCAGGTCTTCGATCCGGCGGTGCACGAGGCGATGGGGCAGATCCCGAACGGAGCGGTCCCGCCGAACACCGTGCTGCAGGTGCTCCAGAAGGGGTATGTGATCCACGACCGGATGATCCGTCCGTCGCGCGTCATCGTCTCCCGCGAACCGACCGCCGAGGAAGCGGCGGCCGCAGGAAGCGCCCCGACAAAGGACTAGCCGGAAGCCGCGACCCGCTCGCGTCTCCGGACGGAAGGCGAGCGAGGGGTTGCTTCTATGAGCAAGGTCATCGGGATCGATCTCGGCACGACGAACAGCTGCGTGTCCGTGATGCAGGGCGACCAGGCCGAGGTCATCGCCAACGCCGAGGGCGCCCGCACGACCCCGTCGATGGTCGCGTTCACCGAGAGCGGCGAGAAGCTCGTCGGCCAGATCGCCAAGCGTCAGGCCATCACGAACCCGGAGCGAACGATCTACGCGGTGAAGCGCCTGATCGGCCGCAAGCTCGAGGCCGAAGAGGTCGCCTCCTTCGCTCGGATCGCCCCCTTCAAGATCGTCGGCGCCGAGAACGGCGACGCCTGGGTCGAGGTCGACGGCAAGGCCTGCTCGCCGCAGGAAATCTCCGCGATGGTCCTGGCGCGAATGCGCGAGACCGCTTCCGAGTTCCTCGGCGAGCCCGTCGAGCAGGCGGTGATCACCGTCCCCGCCTACTTCAACGACGCCCAGCGTCAGGCCACCAAGGAAGCGGGCAAGATCGCCGGCCTCGAGGTCCTGCGGATCATCAACGAGCCGACGGCGGCGGCGCTCTCCTACGGCATCGACCAGGACCAGGATCAGAAGATCGCGGTCTTCGACCTCGGCGGCGGCACCTTCGACGTCTCGATCCTCGAGCTGGGCGACGGCGTCTTCCAGGTCCTCTCGACCAACGGCGACACGTTCCTCGGTGGCGAAGACTTCGACAACGTCCTCGTCGACGCGCTCGCCGCGCGCTTCCAGGACGAGAACGGCGTCGATCTGCGCCAGGATCCGATGGCCCTCCAGCGCCTCAAGGAGGCGGCGGAGAAGGCGAAGCACGAGCTCTCGAGCACGACCGAGACCGATATCAATCTCCCCTTCATCTGTGCGGACGAGAGCGGGCCGAAGCACCTGGTCCACTCGATGTCCCGCGAAGAGCTCGAAATCCTGGTCCAGGACATGGTCGCGCGGCTCGAGGCGCCCTGTGTGACGGCGCTCGAAGACGCGGGCCTCTCCGCCAGCGAGATCGACGAGGTCGTCCTCGTGGGCGGCATGACGCGCATGCCGCTGGTCCAGAAGAAGGTCGAGGAGATCTTCGGCAAGCCCCCGATGAAGGGCGTGAACCCGGACGAGGTCGTGTCCGCGGGCGCGGCGATCCAGGGTGGCGTGCTGACCGGCGAGGTCGACGAAGTCCTGCTCCTCGACGTGACCCCGCTGTCCCTCGGCGTCGAGACCCAGGGCGGCGTCTTCACCAAGATCCTCGAGAAGAACACGACGATCCCGACCACGAAGAGCCAGGTCTTCTCGACGACGGAAGATCACCAGGACGTGGTCCGCATCCACGTCCTGCAGGGCGAGCGCGAGATGGCCGAGGACAACATGACCCTCGGGCGCTTCGAGCTCGTCGGCATTCCGCCGGCGCCGCGCGGCGTCCCGCAGATCGAGGTCACCTTCGCGATCGACACCGACGGCGTCGTGAGCGTGTCGGCCAAGGACCTCGGCACCGGCAAGAGCCAGGGCATCGAGGTCACCGCTTCCTCCGGCCTCTCGGAGGAGGAAGTCGAACGTCTCGTCGCGGAGGCCGAGGGCAGCGCGGCGGCGGACCAGGCGCTCCGCTCGCTGATCGACCTGCGGAACAAGGCCGACGGTCTGATGTACTCGGCGTCGAAGACGCTCGAGGAGTTCGCGGAGGACGTGGACGAGACCGACGCTTCGGGGCTGCGCGCGCAGATCGAGAAGACCCAGGCGCTCGTCTCGGCGGAGGATCCCGACGCGCTCGAGGCCGCCATCGAGGAGCTCTCGCGGCTCTCCTACGGCCTGACCGAGAAGCTCTATGCGGCGCTCGGCGGCATGGACGACGATCTCGGCGAGGAAGACGTCGATGCGTCGGCGGCCGAGGCCGCGTCCGAGGAGTAGGGGACCTGCCAGGGCTCCCCGGGTTTCCGCCCGATCCAGGAATCCACGCATTCGCGTCCGCCCGGGTTGACACCCTGCGTCGCGTGCCGAGTCTCCCGCGGACTGGCATCGCCGATCCCCGGGGGACTCCGTTGAGTGACGTGCTCTCGAGGCTTCCAAGGACCAAGAGGGCACGAACGTGAGCAAGCGGGACTACTACGAGGTGCTCGGCGTCGACCGGGGCGTCTCCGAGGGTGACCTCAAGAAGGCCTACCGCAAGCTCGCGATGGAGTGTCACCCGGACCGCAATCCGGACGACCCCGAGGCCGAGGAGCGCTTCAAGCAGGTCTCCGAGGCGTACGCCGTGCTCTCCGATCCGGAGAAGAAGGCGCGCTACGACCAGTTCGGCCACGCCGGCGTCGGCGGACCGGGCGGTCATCCGGGCGCCGGCTTCGAAGACCTCGGCAACTTCGGCGACCTCTTCAACGATCTCTTCGGCGACATCTTCGGCGGGGGCGGAGGGCGCGGCGGCAGTCGCCGTGGGCGCGGCCAGCGCGGCGCCGACCTCCGGTACAACCTCGAGATCACCCTCGACGACGTGCTCGACGGCTGCGAGCCGAGTCTCAAGATCCCGAAGATGCGGAAGTGCGAGCCGTGCGGCGGCTCCGGCGCGGCCGAGGGCTCGAAGCCCGCGCGCTGTGGCCGCTGCGAAGGCACGGGGCAGCTGATGTTCCAGCAGGGCTTCTTCCGCGTGAACCGCCCCTGCGACGCCTGCGGCGGGGCGGGCGAAGTGATCACCGATCCCTGCACGAGCTGCCGCGGCGCCGGCCGCGTCGAAGGCCAGCAGACGATCCAGGTGAAGGTTCCGCCGGGCGTCGAGCACGGCGCACGTTTGCGCGTCTCGGGCGAGGGCGAGGCCGGAATCGCCGGCGGCGAGCCCGGCGACCTCTACGTTGTGATGGTGCTCCGCGACCATCCACTCTTCGAACGCGACGCCACCGACCTCCACCTCGAGGTCCCCGTTCCCTTCGTGCAGGCGGCCCTCGGCGCCGAGGTCGAGGTCCCGACCCTCGACGGCAAGGTCTCGCTCCAGATTCCGGAGGGAACCCAGTCGGGCCGGGTCCTCCGGCTGCGGGGAAAGGGTCTGCCGCCGCTCCAGCCGCGTCTCGACCCCGAGCAGCTGAAGAAGATGCGGGGCGATCTCTACGTGCGCGTCTTCGTCGAGGTTCCGACCAAGCTCAACGCCCGGCAGCGAGAGCTCCTCGAGGAGTTCGCTGAGCAGACCGGGACCGACGTGAGCCCCACCACCAAGGGCTTCATGGACAAGATCCGCGACTTTTTTTGAGGTCGGGGGAGGTCCTGGCGCCTTCGCGACGCCGAGCCTTCGGGCGACGCTGCTTTGAGGTGGGGAGAGGCCCTGGCGCCTTCGTGACGCCGAGCCTTCGGGCGACGCCGCTTCGAGGTCGGGGGCGAGGAGGCCGCCGTCGGCTTTCGCGTGCCTGACGAAAACGTTCGCGCAGAGGAAACGTCTCTCGGTCAGCGATCGAGGCGTCTCGAAGGTGCCCGGATCGGGTGGTTCGCAGTAGACTCCGGCCGTCCGGCTCGGGCCGGTGTGAGGGGGGTATGGCGATCCGGATCGGCGCGCATTGGTGGCTCGTTCTTCTGCTGGCGCTCGCGCTCGTCCAGGCGGGCTGCGCCGGATTCGGTGGGGGCGGGGCCCAGGTCCCTCCGGAGCAGCGGGCGGCCTACGACGCCGCGATGGGGAAGCTGCCCGCGGATACGCGCGGCGCCGCCCGGGCCCTCGAGGATTTCGTGCGGCTCCATCCGCGCAGTCTGCTCGCAGACGATGCCCTCGAACAGCTCTCCCAGCTCGCCTTCGCCGCGGGTCGCCAGGAGGAGGGGCGGCGCTTTCTCGGACGGATCCTCTCCGATCATCCGCGCGGCGATCGCGCCGCGCCGGCCCGCCTTCGTCTGGCGCAGCTCGAGTACGGGCGGGACAAGCGCACGGCCGCCCGCGCGCTGCTCGAGCCCCTGGACCTCGACCGATTGTCCCTGTCGGAGCAGCGCGCCGCCCTGCGCCTGCGCATCGCCCTCTCGCGGACGCCCCTGGAACGGCTCGAGGGCCTGACGGCGCTCCGCGAGCTCCTCGTCGCCGCGGAGCGCGAGGGGACGGACACCGCGACCGCGGGCCGGCTCCGCACGCGGCTCGAGGCGGTCGATGCGGACCTGGCCCAGCTGACCCGCCGCGCGGCGACGCCGGAGCTCGAAGAGATGATCCGCGCGCTGCGCGGTCGACCGCCGGCGGGCCAGATGAGTCTCGAGCTCTCGCGCCGCGCCCTCGACGCCGGACAGCTGGACCTGGCCGAGCGCCGGCTCCGCGTGACGGAGCGGCTCGTGCGCGGGGAGTTGGAGGAGGGCGAGCTCCGGGTGCTGCAGGACCGGCTCGTGCGCCTCCTCGAGGTGGCGCAGGCGGAGGCCTCGCTCCCGCCGCTCCGCGAGCTGGTCGGTCGTCCCCTGCCACGGACGGAGGACGCGCGCGGGACGATCGGCGTGGTGCTCCCGCTCTCCGGGGACTTCGCGGCGTACGGTGAGGAGAGTCTGCGAGGGATCCTGCTCGCCGCCGATCTCTTCGCGGGCGACGAGGCCGAAACGGTCCAGGCGGGCTATCCCGACGCGACCCTCGAATCCGCCCTCGAGCCCCTGGACGCGCCCGCGCGGCGGAGCGAGATCCGGCTCGTCGTGCGGGACAGCGAAGGGGATCCCGCGAAGGCGGCGGAGGCGGTGCGCGAGCTCGCGCGGGATCCGGAGCTCGTCGCGATCGTCGGCCCGATCTTCTCGCAGGAGAGCCTCGCGGCCGCGGCCGCGGCGGAAGAGGTCGGGGTCCCGCTGGTGGCCCTGTCGACCCGCGAAGACCTGCCCGAGGAGCGCGCCCACGCGTTCCGGACCCGCACGACGCCCAAGGACGAGGTCGCGGTGCTCGTCGACCATGCCTTCGACGTGCAGGGGGCCCAGCGCTTCGCCGTGCTCTATCCGCAGACGCGCTACGGGCGCGGGATGCGCAAGCTCTACTGGGAAGCGGTGACGACCCGCGGCGGGAAGATGGTCGCGGCTTCGAGCTACGACCCCGAGGCGGTCGACTTCGCCGGCGCGATCCGGAACATGATCGGCTATCGCTTCCTCTCGAACGACGAACGCCGGGCGCTGGACGAACGATCGGACATCCTGCGTGCCTCGCGTCGACTCGAGCCCGAGGAGCAGGCGCTCCTGCGCCAGGCGGCCTACGAAGTGCTCGGTCCCGAGGGCGATCCGCTGCCGCCGATCGTCGACTTCGACGTGCTCTTCGTGCCCGACGCGGCGGACAAGATCGCCCTCATCGCACCGGGCCTCGCGTTCCACGAGATCAACGACGTGGGCCTGCTCGGTCCTTCGGATTGGCTCGACGACGAGCTGCTCCGGGTCGGTCGTCGTCACGTCTCCGGCGCGGTGATCAGCTCGCCGTTCCATGCCGAGAGCGATCTTCCCTTCGTCACGGACTTCGTCGACGGATACCGCAAGACGTTCGCGGCGGAGCCCGATATGTACGCGGCGGAGGCCTTCGACGCGACGAACCTGGTGCTCGTGCAGCTGTCCTCCGGTCGGGACGATCGCGAGGGCGTGCGCGAGGGGCTCCTCGACCTGCGCGCCTATCCCGGGGCCGCGGGCGTGTTGACGATGCACCCCAGTGGAAACGCGCGCAGACGCCCCTTCCTGCTGCGCGTCACCGGTAGTCGCTTCCAATCGCTGGATTGACGCCGCTCTTCCGGGAGCGGTGCAGGCCTGCTGGAAACGGCTGCCTGCGCGGCGCTCCTCGGCCGATGCGCGTCGCGTTCGATTCCTCGCGTTCCTACGCGAATTGCCGCTCTTCTGCCGGTTTCCGAGGGTTGCAACTCGAAACGGGCGGTGGCTTCAGTTTCCTCAAGTTACCCCCTGGCCAGCCGTTGATGATCCTATGGATTGCAGGCCCCCGGCTGATGGACTCCCCGAAGAGCTGCCCGTCCTCGCGCTGCGCGAGTTCGTGGTGTTCCCGTACATGGTTCTCCCGCTCTTCGTTGCGCGCGAGCGTTCGATCGCCGCGATCGAGGAAGCGATGGAAGGCGATCGACTCGTCCTCCTCGTCGCGCAGCGCAATCCGGAGACGGTCGACCCCGATCCCGACGACCTCTACCAGGTCGGCACGGTCGCCATGGTCATGCGCAGCATGCGCATGCCCGACGGCCGCCTGAAGGTCCTGGTCCAGGGGCTC
>Ga0180430_10000998_pt1 | contig 29170 bp, 20 predicted proteins | sample SS_ome_9_FD_132999 | JGI IMG/M metagenome (GOLD analysis project Ga0180430, IMG submission 132999) | Hypersaline lake sediment archaeal communities from the Salton Sea, California, USA - SS_1_S_2 metaG | ecosystem: Environmental > Aquatic > Non-marine Saline and Alkaline > Hypersaline >... | reverse complement strand
CGGATATTATCCATAATTTCTTTTTTTGAAATTAATAAAATAGGGTGATTCAAATCCATTATTACTCCTCCGTATACCTCATAAAGACATCTTCAAGATCTGGTTCCTCAGTTCGAATGTTTAAAATGTTTCCACCGGCTTCTGCAATTGTATTAATAATAGTTACTTTGACATTCGCTGGACAGACTATTTCAAGGGTATTTCCTCTTGCAGAAATTCGATCAGCTGCACTAATTGTTTTTACTGCTTCTTTTATCTCTGGAGTTAGCTTATCAAGTTCAATGATTAATTTTGGTTTTAAATCCAGAGTATGACTTAGATTTTCGATTTTATCAACCGCAACGATTTTCCCACGATTAATGATACCTACTCGATCACTGACTTCTTGTATTTCACTCAGGATATGAGATGAAACAAGTACTGTTGACCCATGTTCTTTCAAAGAAAGAATGTGATCTCGAACCAGTTTTACCCCACGGGGATCAAGTCCCCCTGATGGTTCATCAAGAATGATGATTGAAGGATGTCCTAAAACAGCTCTTGCCAGACCTAGTCTTTGTTTCATACCTTTTGAAAATGCTTTAACTTTTTTGTTTGCAGCATCTGCTATATTGAATTCTTGTAAAAGTTTTGGGCAAACATTTCGTGGTATTTTTTTAAGATCTGCATAGAATTCAAGGTTTTGTAACGCAGTCAAATTATCATAAAATTCTGCTTTTTCTGGGAGATACCCTACATCTTTATGAGCATGGAAACCTTTTGAATTGATGTTTTTCCCATCAAGTTCAATCATTCCATTATCAGGATTGATGAGACCAAGGATGGATTTTATTGTTGTTGTTTTCCCTGCACCATTTGGCCCAAGGAATCCAAATATTTCTCCTTTTTTAACCGAGAAGTTTACGGTATCAACGGCACGAACCTTCTCATAACTCTTAGTTAGGTTTTGTACAGTGATTGCAGGTACACCCGCATCTGAAGAATGAAGAAGAGGCTTTTTTGGAAGGGTTACGATTCCTTTTCTCTTACATTGTGAGCAAGTAAGTGAGATTTGGTCACCAGGGTTTCCCTCTATTGTCATGATTGCATTACAATTTGGACATTTTATTTTTTGAGATGCCATATATTTTTCTCCTTATAGATGTGCAATTTTGTAATAAGTAGGATTACGTAGGCAAACATTTGTAGTAATGGAAGGTACTATAAATTCTTTTCACCATTTTTTTTTGTCTTATCTTTTCTTAATAGCCCGATAGATGAAATAGATAAGGCCACCATAAAGTACAAGACAGCCAAAGAACAGCATAATTAATGCAGATAAATTAAGCATGAGGATTCACCTTATATTTCTTTTTTCTCATAAAAAGATAGCAGATGAATAGGGTAACAAGAAGAGGCATCACACCAAAGAGAAGAAGAATATCCGCAGTATATCCCATATAGGGATGAATTATGTTTTCAAACAAGGATACAATAAGAAGAATGATTAGAATGAATGGTATTACAATTTTTATAAGATATTCCCACCACTTACCAATAGAAACATCTGATCTTTGATTCGCATAGCGACGAAGTTTTGATAAGGGAAAGAGCCACCCAAGAAGAAGACACTCTAATAATCCAATAACAACTAAACCAAAGTTTGCAATGAAATGATCAAGTATTTCCAACCAATATAATCCACTTCCGAGAGTAAAAAGAATACTGATTGAAAAACCGATTACACATAACAAGGCGGTTGCTTTTGTTTTTGAAAAATTCCAGGTTTTATGAAGACTATTTGTAATAGGTTCAATCATAGAAAACGCTGAATCAATGCCAAAGGTAAGTAGTGCAATATAGAATATGAAACCGAAAATAGCTGCTCCAATGGGTAAAAGATTGATAGCGGTTGGATAGGTAATAAAGATAAGGTATGGTCCAGCAATACCAAGATTTTCAATGGATACTCCTTGAGCTGCTGCAAGATAACCAACAACAGAGAACACGGCAAACCCTGCAAAAAAAGAAGTTCCAGCATCAGCAAACGCTGTAATAATAGCATTATTATTGATATCAGATGTTTTTTTCAAATAACCTGCATATGTGATCATGATGCCCTGGGCAACTCCTAAAGAAAAAAAGACTTGCGCATATGCAGCAAGCCATACATTGACATGAGTAATTTTAGAAAAATCTGGGGTAAGATAATATTCAATCCCATCAAGAGCACCTGGAAGCGTAAGTCCTCGTATAAGAATGATAAAAAGAAGAATAATGGGAATAGGAACTGTAAGGGATACAACTTTTCCGATGCGTTTTACTCCTTTGTAAAGAATAAGGAAAATGCATGTCCAAAGCGCAATTAATGCAAGTATTGCTGGAATATTTACTGACCCGAGAATGTTAGGGCTTGCAGTTACACCAAGAAAATCATGCAGGAAGAAATGGGAGACATTACTTCCCCATCTAAGATCTATTGCATAGATCATATACGAAAAACACCATGCCATAATTACAACGTAATACAACGAGATAAGAAACGGAACTAACGTAGTCCACCAACCAAACCATTCCCATTTCGATGATATATCCTTAAATATCTCTGGTGGTGCTCGATGAGACCAATGTCCGATACTAAATTCAAGGATTAATAATGGAATTCCAGCAGTAAATAATGCTACAAAAAAAGGAATGAGAAATGCTCCGCCTCCATTGACTGCAGTAATATAGGGGAAACGCCATACATTTCCTAATCCAATTGCCGAACCAACTGCAGCCATGATAAAGATCATACGGGAATTCCAATGTTCTGATGCCTCCATGAATATCCTCTCCCAATAATTAAATAAAAATTATAATATAAAACTATGTATTCAACGTTCTTTTTTTGATGAAACCTTTTTATAAAGAAGGAAGATAATCGCACTACAGAATAAGTTTTGGTATTTCATAAGTGATATGATTCCGAGGATCTAATGATACAATCAAATAAAATAAAGCAACCATCAAATATTTCTAAAAAATCAATTGATCAGTATGTTTTTCTCATCATTGGCCTCCCACTCGTTTTCTGGGCATTTGCCTTCCCCCTGATTAAGGTAGGTCTCACTGAATTATCTCCTGAAAATCTCGCAATTTTACGATTGTTTATTGCTTCAATGATTTTTTTTGGTTTTTTTATTTTAAAACGAAAGGATCTATCACCTCTACATAAAAAAGATATTCTACCTTTGTTTCTTATTGGTTTTACTGGAATCTCAGTATATCATCTTGGTTTAAATTATGGAGAACAATTTATTTCAGCAGGAGTAGCAAGTTTAATCATTGCTACAATTCCAATCTATGTTGTTATTCTTGCCGGGGTGTTTTTAAAAGAACAAATCAATAAATTCATTATTTCTGGAATTCTTGTTGCGTTAACTGGCGTCATAATCATTTCTCTCTGGGGAAACCCAAATACGATCATTGAAATCAACTACATTTTTGGTGCGTTAGCAGTCATTCTTGCAGCATTTGTTGGAGCGGTGTATACCATTGCTGGGAAAAAGATGCTGAAGCGTTATAATCCATTTTCTTTGACAACTTATGTCTTCATCCTTGGGAATCTTGGGCTTATTTTTTTTGTTCGCCCATCATTGTTTTATCAAGTGTCAAATCTATCTGTTGAGACTTGGGCAGCGGTTCTCTTTTTAGCATGTTGCCCAACGGTCATTGCCTATTTCTTTTGGTATAGTGCATTACGTATCAAGCCAGCATCAGAACTAAGTGTATATCTATATTTTACTCCAATGTTAACAACCCTTCTTGGTTTTTTCTTCTTCAATGAGAGCATCACACCTTGGTATATTCTTGGGGGAGGACTCGTTATAACCGGGCTCTATATTGTAAATCAACAACAAAAGAAATCAAATAAGAATTTGGTTATAAAAAAAGTGCAATAATTTTTTATTATTTAATAAAGTAATTAAATGAGTAGGGAAATGCAAATCGATTAAAAGGTTGGAATGGAGAGATGCATCATGGCTGAATTAATGATTGGAGCAAAAGCAGGAATTGTTGCGGGGATTATTTATGGCATTATTGCAGGTGTTCTAAATACTATTACCTATGCAGTATTTTGGGATTCCATTGATGAACTGATTATTGAAGGTGGGGGAACGATTACTTTGACGCTTGGTGCCCTCATCCCTATGATATTTATTAACGCCATCATTGGAGGGATAATTGGTGGCATTCTTTTTGGGTTAATTTATGCTTTGTTATATAAATCTCTACCCGGATCAACTAGTGTTAAAAAGGGAATAGTACTTGCATTGATATTCTGGTTTATTCTAAGTGTTCTCTTTGGCTATATCACTGTGTTTTATCTTGGAATGGCATTTTATAGTATTAACGTACTCTTTGGATTCATTGCAGCATGTATCTGGGGATATCTGTTAGGTCATTTCTGGGATAAGTATAATGTTTCCCAACCAATGAATACGCCCATAGTGGAATAATTCCATTCTATTCTTTTTTTTTTACTTCTTTATTGTTATTGAATATTTGGGCGCCCGACGTTTATTGTTACCTAAATGTTTATTATCTGTCGATTATTATCCCTTGTTTGGTTCGAAAAACAAAATATTTGCAGGGGTAGCCAAGCTAGGTCAACGGCGATAGACTCAAGATCTATTCCTGTAGAGGTTCAGGAGTTCGAATCTCCTCCCCTGCATTTTTTTTATCATTCTTACAGAAGAAAAATGATATTTTATTGGAAAAGTATACCTAACTCGTTTTTACCGGTAAAAACTATTTCGAATCTACTCCTATAAATCAAATAATTTTTTTCTATACAAATATTGTAAATAATTATTAAATTTTATATTATTTATTCTAAATCCCTAGAAATATTTATTTATTTTTTAGTTGCAATTAGAGAAGAGAATATAAATAACATGGAGGATCAAAAAGACAACTAAAAAAAAATTTTTGAATTAAAGAGCCAGGTATAAAAAAGTATACAATTCAAACAAAATATAGTTGAAATAATTTTATACAGAGATAAAGAATATACAAAGCAAAACAGAGGTAAACGTATGGATTTAAATGTTGAATTCGGTAGTGATAATCATTCAGGTGTCCATCCAGATATAATACAAGCACTTATTGATGCCAATACAAGTTACGAAATCGCATATGGTGACGATCAATATACGAAATCCGCGGTTCAAACATTAAAAGAAGTGTTTGAATCAGACATTGATGTATTTTTTGTCTATAATGGCACAGCTGCAAATATCCTTGGTTTAAAAACAGTAACCAAACCCTTTCATGCAATTCTCTGTGCAAACACTGCCCATCTTTATGTTCATGAATGCTGTGGACCAGAGACATTCATAGGATGTAAACTAGTACCTATTAAAACAAAAAATGGAAAACTAACCCCTGAGCTGATCCGTCCTTATCTTATTGGGAAAGGAGATGTTCATATGGCTCAACCAAGGGTTATATCTATTACACAACCAACAGAACTAGGGACTACATATACCATTGATGAGCTAACAATATTGTGTGATTTCGCTCATGAAAATAGTCTTCTTGTTCATATGGATGGCGCAAGACTCTGTAACGCAGCAGTTTTTCTGAAAAAAGAATTGAAAGAAATGACTGGAGATGTAGGAATCGACATTCTTTCATTTGGTGGCACTAAAAATGGAATGATGTATGGAGAAGTAGTTATATTTTTTAATCATAAATTCTCAAAGGATTTTGAGTATTATCGAAAACAAGGCATGCAACTCACATCAAAAATGCGATTTATTTCAGCACAATTTACAGCATTCTTCACAAATGATCTCTGGAGGAAAAACGCGAACCATGCTAACACTATGGCCCAATACTTAAAAAAGAGACTCAGTACCATACCTGCCATTAAAATAGTTCAACCAGTTGAAGCAAATATGGTGTTTATCTCCCTTCCAAAAAAAGACTTGAATCGTTTACAAAAAACCTTTTTTTTTCATATCACCAATGAAAAAAACAACATGGCAAGATTATTATGCGCCTATAATACAAAAAAAGAAGTAATAGATGAATTCATAAGAAAGATAGAAGAGATTCTTTAATAACATCTTATCGTCATATGAATACTGTGGAGTTGGAAGAATAATCTATTTCTGGTTAATTTTTACCGGTAAAACCGAGTTCAAGTCTCCTCCCCTGTATTTTTTTATTATCCAATATTAAGTTTAAAAAAAAATAGTGCCTTTAAACAACTTATTCAAATCGTCTAATAAGTATATCAAGCAATTTTATATATTAAGAAATTGTTGTTATATATAATGAAAGTTTTTGTAGGGGACATAAAACAAAAAGTAGTAATTGGAATTTTACTATTCATGTTCTGTTTAACTCCTTTCTCAAGTATTGGAACAAGTTCTGATACTATAGATACACAACAATATTCTACAACAGATGAAACATTAAAGCAAATTCAGCATCATATCAATCAAACAAATGCTCAATGGATTGCTGGTTATACCTCCGTCTCTACATCGACGTCTAATTATTTATCCGATTATCTTGGTTGCATGGAAATGGATGATGATCTTTCCGATGAACTTGTTATATCAACCGATACTCTTCTTCCTGAAGAGTTTGATTGGCGAGATGTAGATGGAAAAAACTGGGTGACTGAAGTAAAAAATCAAAAAAGTTGTGGTAGTTGTGTTGCTTTTGGTACGCTTTCTGCACTAGAGGCAGTTGTCCAGATTGAACTAAATCAGATATTTGAGTGTGATCTCTCTGAATCGCAATTATTCTTCTGTGGTGGAGGAAGTTGTGGAAGTGGTTGGACAAATGCTAAATCCTCCAAGTTTGTTACATCTACTGGCGTAGTTGATGAGAATTGTTTTCCGTATCAACCATATACTATGCAGTGTTCAGATAAAGAAGATAATTGGAGATCTCGATTAGTTAAAGTCAAAACATCTAGTACTGCTCTTGGACAGGTAAATATCAAGGAAGCTATTATTACCTATGGTCCGGTACTTGTGGATTTTACAGTCTATACTGATTTTGGGTTTTATCGAAGCGGTATTTATGAACATGTCTCTGGATCAGCTGAAGGTGGCCATGCAGTTGCCATTGTTGGTTATAATGATGATCCAGGGTATTGGATCTGTAAGAATAGTTGGGGAAAAGGATGGGGAGAAGAAGGGTTTTTTAATATTAAATATGGAGAATGCGGCCTTGATAATCGTGCATATTATTTTGATGGTGTCTTTGGCAATTTCCAACCATATAAGCCAGAAAATCCGAATCCTAATAATGAAGCTGCAGAAATCGATATCACTACGACATTATCATGGACACCAAGTATTGACCCAGATGGTGGACCAATCGTGTATTCAGTGTATCTTTCTGAAGGTTATGTTGCCCATGAATCAGATCTAATTGCAGATAATCTTAATACACCAACAATCAGTATTGAAAATCTCAATAAATCATCACTATATTCATGGAAGATTATTGCTACTGATGAAGGAGGAGCTGAACAAGTGAGCGATACTTGGTATTTTATCACTCGTATACCACAGTCCCCTCAAATAAGTGGTCCAAGCTATGGAAGATCAAATCGGCAGTATACATTTGAGGCAACAGCAACTGATACGGATGGAACAGAATATTATTGGTTTTTTGACTGGGGCGATGGAACAAATTCTGGTTGGATTGGGCCACTAGGACCTAACGATGTAGCTTCTGCATCTCATGCATGGAATAATAAAGATGAGTATACAACTCGAGTTCAATATAAAGTAGATGGTGCTCGTAGTGATTGGAGTGTTTTGGAAATTAATATTGCAAAATCAAAATCAGTGGTGTTAAATCCCATTATTTATCTTCTTGAAAACCATCCATTACTTCATTATTTATATGTGGTAATATCACATTAACCTGTTTGTTAATGTTTATAACTAAATCGTTATTAATTCAATTTTTTATATAAAGACAAGTTTAATAAATATATGAATCATTATTATTGTGGGGGTATAACCATTTATCTAAATAAGAAGAACCTGATCGTGGGTTTCGTTTTTATTCTATTATTAGGAGGAATAGCACAGGCCGCCATCACTAATATACAAACCTATAAAAAAGAAAAACTTGAGAGTTCACCAACAATAGTTAACACCGCACATAACATTTTATTAACAGGGTTTTGGAATCCTACAGGTTTAATGATTGCACCATTTAGTACTGATCCCATCTTGAATCCAGATGGTTGGAAAGGTGAAAACTGGGAGGATCTTGGATTCAATATTCATTCGTATTTCCCAACACCAGGAACATATACAGGAACTTTTGAAGTTGATTATCAGGACACTTGGAATGATTTTTGGAATATTACAGAAGAGATACAACCCATTGCCATTATTAGTTTTGGTGCAGGAGCTGGCCCGTGGGAGATTGAATATAATGCTCGAAATCTTGGATTTTGGTATCCAGATGAGAAAGCTCCATTTCAACCAACTCCTTGTCCACCGGATGATACTGTAGAAGTTGATTTTATCCGTCATGCTACATTACCACTTCAACGTATTGCAGATTTAGTCAATCAAGAAACCTCTTTAGACGCTTGGGTTGATTGGAGTGGGACGCCAGGATCATATCTATGTGAATATATGGCCTATTTAGGCATGTGGTACCAATCATTACACAATGAATCAAGTAGCTCACAACCATGTCTTGCATCGGGATTTATTCATGTCCATGCATCTGTGCCAGTTACTGAAGCTATGAAAGCAGTCAATTGTACTCTTCGAGAAACAATCACATATTTAGATACATTAAATGATCCTCCGACTACACCGGATATTACCGGGCCGTCATCAGGCAAAATTGCAACATCTTATACTTATAATGTTACTGCTTATGATGTAAATGAAAACAATCTTTGGTTTATCTGGGATTGGGGTGACGGAACCACAAGTGAATGGATGGGTCCATTTGCATCAAATACTATCTGTCAAGCAACACATATGTGGGATACTGAGGGAGCTTTTACAATAAAGGTAAAAGCTCGTGATGAATGGGGTGCAGAAAGCTCTTGGGCAACATTAGAGATATCTATGCCAAAATACCAACAGAAAACTATTTTATTTATTGAAAGGTTGATTAATTACTTCCCGGTTTTGGAAGAAATATTCTTTTGATATGAATATTCCTTCATCTTTTATTCTTTAGTACCTCTTTCAATAAAAGCAAATCAATAAAAAAAACGATGTTATTTAAAAAAATGATATAAAACATAAAAATATAAATAATCTAATGTTTATATGTTAACAGAAAGGGGGCATCCGTATGAAAAAATATATTTCAATAATTATCATCTTCTGTTTATTACTTACCTCAATACCTGTAATAGTAGGAGATCAATCAAATCAGACAATTCTCTATGTTGATGATGATAACAGAGAAGGACCTTGGGATGGTAGTAGTACTTATCCCTTCCAGTGTATCAATGACGCAGTGCAAAGTGCCGAACAAAATACGCTTATATTTATTAGAAATGGTTATTATCCAGAACAAATCATTGTTGATAAATCGATTTCATTTAGAGGTGAAAACAAAGAAGAAACTATTGTTGATGGAGAAAACCTTCACGGGGTGTTTGTCATTGAAGGTACAGATTATATTATGATAGAGAATTTAACAATTACAAAGGGGTCACAAACAGAGAGCGATTTAAGCGCAGGTATCATTCTCATTCAAACCTCCCATAATATCATATCCAATTGTATAATGAAGGAAAATGATGTGGGCATTCTTATTAGTCAAAATTCCTCAAACTGCATATGTTATAACAATGATATTTCAAACAATGCTCTTGGTATCGATCTTTGCAGTTCTCAGAAGAATCTTCTCTATGGCAATACTATAAGTGAAAACGGTATTAATCTAGGACTATACAATTCAGAAAATAATCTCATTACTAAAAACAATATTATAAATAGTGAAAAAAACGTAGAATTTTTCACTTCAAAAGATATATTACAGGAGAATTATTGGGGCAGAGAAACAAGTTTCTATCTAATATTTGGGTTTCAATACTTAACTAGTATAGGAATAACAGTTCCTTGGTTTAAATGTGATTTTTCCCCGGTTTCTAGTAAAAATGGATTTAATATAAATCCTCTCGTTCGAATGGATACTACGATGGGATCTATGACAATAGAGTTATTTAGTACTGAGATGCCAATAACTTCATCGAATTTTATACAACTTGCTGAAATAGATTTTTTTGATAATCTCGTATTTCATCGGGTCATCGATGATTTTGTTATTCAAGGCGGAGGATTTTATGCAAATGGAACAGAAAAAGAAAGTCCTCTAGGCACGATAGAGCTTGAGATTCATCCTGATATAAATCATGTTGATGGTGCTATTTCAATGGCGCGAACAAATGATCCGAATAGTGCAACGAGTCAGTTCTTCATCTGTGACGGAGCTCAAGATCGTTTAGATGGTCAATATGCTGCATTTGGTAAAACCATCGTTGGTCTTGATGTCCTCCAAGCAATTGCATCGGTTGAGACAACTACAAAATATTTTTTTATGAAAGACTGGCCAGTGGATGATGTCATCATTCAAGGAATAGAAACAATCTCATGATAATACTATTATTCTTGAAATATGAGTGATTCACATAGGGTTATAGCAAGCAATAGTTTAGTAATACCTTCATTAAACTGGTGAGAATGAAGAAGGGTAAGTGCTTCAGTAAATGTTTGTTCAGCCAATAAATTGGAATAATCAAGAATCTGGCAACTTGTCAGGCGGTGTTTAGCAATGAAAACACAGAGGTCAATAATATACGAATAGATGCGTTCAGATGTTAGGGATTTAGATAGATTTGTGATTATGTGTTTCATTGATTCAATACTATGTATATAAGAATGATTCCAAAGTTGTGCAGTCACTTCAAATAACATATCCCTTTGATTTTCTTGAATAGACATGCTTATGTTATGTAAGTGCTGATGAGTTATCCATGCCAGTTGTTGCATAGAACAATCAGATTCAGTTACTAATGCTTCTATAGTGCTATGACTAAAGTTCTTTTTAAAAAGTAATGTTTCCAATCTATTATTCTCAAATCTGAGAACTTCCTCCACGTTTTCTATTAAAAATAATAACGAGTCATTATAGGCAAACGATAGATTTTGCGCAATCATTGCTGCTTGCCCGTTCTCATACACATCAAAAACCTTAGTATTACAATTATGAAAAGGCACATAGATAGTTGCATATGCATGACTTGCTGAAAACCATCCACCACTTAAAACGTCATAATGAACAGTTGGTATTGAATAGATGGCAACACCTTCATACCGAAAAGATGGTTCACAGAGAGGACGAAGTCCATCCATGTCCTTTCTTTGTAATCGTGACCAATTCATCATATCATGAACCGTAATAGTACCATACCGCTCATCAATGATATCAAAAAGGGTATCCTGCCATGCCCTCTCAATGGTTTCCACACGCACCGTTGCCAAAGTAGAAGTAATGTTCATAAGTGTTATACTATAATCTCCCACGGTTGTTCGCTGATGTAATGGCACAGTAATTGGTTCAGTGATAATTTTCTTTTTTCCATCAATATAAACGAAAAATGAGTAAAACGGCACTTGCCGAACTTGGATAGCTTCTTTTGATTTATCAACAATTTTTAACCCATACAGGGATGTTAACCGTATGGTATCACCAATTTCTACTGTTTGATTTGTTTCAGCATCAAAAGAAATTGCTTTAGGAAGACATCGAACTATCTGTGTCTTCCAAAGATCTCGTGGATAATTGGAGATTACATCTACACCATCATCAATTGTTTTAATTGTATATCGAAACGCATCTGCTTCGATGAAATACCCATCTTCAGGTCCAACAACCAAAAGGTTTTCTGAGACACCAGTTGCGTGTAATCTGTCAATTGCATCATGTGTTAATAATGACACAGCTTGAGATGTTGTGTTTGCTTGTTCACAGGCATATCGTATCCAATCAAAATCATCCCAAGCAAATCGTGTTGGATTAATCCATCGTGATTGGGAATCTGCATCACCAAATGCAAGCCCCGCATCTGTAAGGACCATGCCTGATTTAACAATAGATGGCGGGATATCATCTTTTGATGTAACTCCAATATATGAATGATTTGTTTGAAATGTTATGTTTGCACCCATCCAAGGATGATGATAAGTATAGGAGTAATTTTGAGGTACCCTACAAAGAACTTGAAGTCCTGGACGACTGGGATCTCTTACTTTCATAAGCAGATTATATTCTCCTGCTGTTGCATCACCACAAGCAATAATGTCTTTACAAGCCAATCCACTAATAGAGAGGAGTTGTGTGATAAATATACATGCCATGATTAGGCTCAGGAGTTGAAAAAACCGCATATTATTTCCCATAAGAAAATAATAGTTCAAATATATATAATAATGTCTTATTGTTTGAGTATTTTACTATAAAAATAATAATCTTAAAGGAAAAACGTATATGAACAGATTTGTTTTTGTTGGTTTTCTTATTTTTTTCTTATATTTATTATACATTTATTATGATTATTTTATATAGTATTCATTTAAAATATTGTAATAATTGAAAAAAAAATAAGGTTTAACTATAGTTCATTTGATTCAAAAAATAATGGATATAAAAACAACCGAGGAATGCAAGAAAGCCGATTTGAAACAAGTGTTCGATGGGTTGTGTTCAAGTGAAAAAGGCTTAACCAATGATGAAGTTGAAAAAAGAGTCGAAGAATTTGGTTTCAACGAAGTAGAGCAAGAAAAAAAAAGTGCAATTGTTGATTTTGTTTCAAGATTCTGGAATCCAATATCCTGGTTTCTTGAAGCAACAATTCTAATAACATTTTTTATTCAAGAGTATTTTGACATGTTTATCTTACTTGCAATTCTCCTTGTAAATGTTGGAATTGGATTTTACAATGAACATGATTCCCAAAAAGCTTTAGAATTGCTCAAGAAACAACTCACCATTAAAACAAAGGTCATGCGAAATGGAAAATGGGAGGAAAAAGAAGCAAGAGATCTTGTGGTTGGGGACATCCTTATGTTGGGTCTTGGTGACGTAGTACCTGCAGATGTCAAAATCATATCAGGAACTATCTCATCAGATCAATCCGCGGTCACAGGAGAATCTCTCCCTGTTGAATGCAAAGAGTCAGATGTTTTATTCACTAGTTCTACTGTGAAACGAGGTGAAGCGAAATGTGTCGTGGTCAATACGGGTATGCATACTTATTATGGTAAAACAGTTGAATTAGTAAATATTGCAAAACCAAAATCCAAACAAGAAGCTATTATGTTTAAGGTTTCAAGAAATCTCATCTATGTTGGTATGGTTGCTTTTGCTATCGTTGTTATTTACTCCCTTATTATTGGGATACCATTACAAACCATTCTTATTTTCGCTGTTCTGTTCATTGCTGGTGGAATACCTGTTGCATTACCTGCTATGTTTACGATTTCGCAAGCAAAAGGTGCAACGGATCTCTCCAAAGATGGTGTTCTGGTAACAAAACTAGATGCAATTGAAAATGCTGCATCTGTTGAAATCCTCTGTTTAGATAAAACAGGAACTATTACCCTTAATGAACTTAGTGTCAGTGATGCGGTTCCGTTTGGAAAACTGGAATCCAAGGAACTTCTTACATTTTCTATGCTTGCTTCAAGTGCTGAAAGTAAAGACATAATCGATAACACAATACTCTCCTATGCAAAAGAACAAGGAGCAAATACTCAAGGATATGTCCAAGAAGCCTATACACCGTTTGAACCCGCAACGAAACGTGCAGAAGGCACAGTGAAGCAGAATGATAAAAAATTCCTAGTTACAAAAGGGGCTACACAAACCATACTCTCATTATGTAAAAATCTTAAGAAATCAGATCTTGAAACGATTAATACAACCATCAATAAACTCTCCGAAAAAGGATGCCGGGTACTTGGAGTTGCAAAATCAGATTCCCTTCATTCAGATGAGTTTCATTTCATGGGATTGATTGGATTAAGTAACCCTTTGAGACCAGATTCAAAAGAAACGATTTCCGCTCTTAAAGATGCGGGAATTCGTCCCATGATGCTTACTGGTGATAATCTCGCTGTTGCAAAAGAAATTGCACAACAAGCTGGTATTGGGTCTCATATAGTGAGAATATCTGAAATTAAGGAACTTCCTAAGGATAAGCAAGCAAAGGCATTACAGCAATGTGATGGTATCGCAGAGATTTATCCCGAGGACAAATATTGGGTAGTAAAGGAATTTCAAAATATGGGATTAACTGTTGGTATGACCGGGGATGGTGTTAATGATGCTCCTGCATTAAAACAATCAGAATTAGGGATTGCTGTTAATAATTCAACTGATGTTGCAAAAGCAGCAGCAAGCCTCGTTCTTACTAAACCAGGTATCAAGGTAATCCTAGAAGGCATTCGTACGAGTAGGGAAACATACCAACGAATGCTTACTTGGACCTTACGTAAAATCGCTTGTTCGATTCAATTCATGATGATTATATCAGTTGGTTTTTTCTGGTTTCATAATGTCGTAGTTTTAATAACTGGATTGATGCTTCTAATTATTATCAATGATTTTATGACGATGTCTCTTGCAGTTGATCATGCAAGAAGTACAGCGAGTCCGAATAGTTGGAATGTAAAAAACATCACGATTGCTGCAGCATTTATGGGCGTTCTATTTTTTATCATAGAGTTAATAATTTTAGTTATAAGTGCGAATTATCTGCATTTGAATTTTGATCAAATACGGACCGTTGTTCTTCTCTCATTAGTTTATACCGCACAATTTGCAATAATAATTATCAGAGAACGAGGTCATTTCTATTCATCATATCCCTCAGCGTTGGTTTCAATCCTTGTAGCCATTGCCATTCTTGGATTTACATTCATTAGCATCTTTGGTATTATCTTGACACCCGTTTCAGCAACCATAGTTATATCCATAATGGCAATCTGTATACTCTACGTATTGGCAATTGATTTTGCAAAGGTTGCAGTGTTTAAAAAATTAGGTATAAGGTAGATGTTCTCTACCTCTTCCTTAATTTTTTTACATTAAAAAAAATTTATTGTTATAAAAACACATTTAAAACAGAGCATCTTTATGCATATCCTGTGAATAAAGAATTCATCATCGTTAGATATGGAGAAATTGGTTTAAAGGCAAAAAAGACGCGTCAATTATTTGAACAAGCGTTGATAAAAAATATTAAAACAGCATTGGCTACAAAGGTCCATATTGAAAGTCTTAAAAAAGATCATGGTAGAATTTACATTCAGACTTCGGATAATAAGCAAGCTGTTATTATTCTTGAACACATCTTTGGCATTGTTTCTGTAAGCAAAGCAATTAAAACATATGCAAATCATAATGATATATCACAAACAATAATCGCTTTTCTGAAAAAAACAAAGAACCCATTTGATACAATTGCATTACGGGTTAAAAGAACGGGAACCCACGCATTTTCCAGCCAGGATATAGCCATATCTGTTGGAGCAGATATTTGCAATACCTTTCAATGTTCTGTTGATTTATCCCATCCAAAAACTGAAATATTCATTGAGATTCGATCAGAAGATGCCTATATCTTTTTTGAAAAAATAGCTGGTCCAGGAGGCCTCCCTTATGGCACTCAAGGAGTTATTTGTGCATACATCGATTCATTGGATGCAATTATTGCCTCTTGGTTTTTAATGTGTAGGGGATGCTCAGTTATTTTTCTGATTGCACAAACCACATTAAAAGAACATGTTGAAGATTTCTTGAAATCATGGTATGTAAATTCATATATCTATGACTTTGAAGAAAGAAAGGATACCTATCCACAAATAACTAAAATATCAAAAACACATCACTGCCTTGGAGTATCAGTTGGTGTTCGATTTGATAAAAACATACATAAGGCAATCGATGAAATACTATCAATAAAACAAGAATGTAATCTACCAGTTTTCACACCATTAATTGGCCTTACCTCAGAAAAGATCAAAGAAATAAAAGAAAGAATTGGGATACATTCATGAACATAATCGTTTTTGGTGCTGGTGCTATTGGATCATTACTTGGAGGTCTTCTTTCAAAATCAAACACGGTAGCACTCATCGGAAGAAACCCACATATCACAACGATTCAAGAGGCTGGTTTAACTATCAAGGGAAAAACAATGTTTCATCATAAGATACCTGCATTTGATCATATTAAAAAATCCCCTTTTAAACCAGATCTTATTATTTTAACAACAAAATCGTATGATACAGAGCAAGCAGTAAAACAAATTTCGACTGTTATGACAAATCATACACTACTTCTCACTTTCCAGAATGGATTAGATAATATAGATAAAATGAAACGATTTATATCTAAAAAACAAATTCTAGCTGGGATAACCACTCATGGATGTCTTTTCAATTCACCTGGAATCATCACCCATACAGGGAGAGGAAGAAGTTTGATTGGTGAATTAGATGGAAAACAGACATCTCGAGTAAATGATTTGGTTGAAGTATTTCAGAATGCTTGTTTTCCTATTCAAATAAGTGTAAACATACAAAAAGAAATTTGGATGAAAGGAATTATTAATTCATCTATCAATCCGCTCACAGCAAGTATATCATGCAAAAATGGCAGAATTCTTCAAAATCCAATATTGCATCATCTTATGGAGAAAATTTGTACTGAATCTACCCTAGTGGCAAATACACTTGGTTATAAGCTTACATCAAATGAAATGATAAAACGAACTCAACAGGTCATCAAGGAGACCAAGGATAACTATTCTTCAATGGTACAAAGCATACAACGCAATCAACCAACAGAAATTAATTCTATTAATGGCATGATTATTAAAAAAGGACTCCAAAACGGATGCGAGGTATCTTGCAATCAATTAGTTACGAAGATTATTCATGAGCTTTCATAAGCCTAACAATGAAATTTTTCACCGACATTTATAAATAAACGTTTAATTATATTATTAATAGTATCTAATATTGGGGACAAAATGCATGATTTCCATCGCAAAAAACAATAGATTTACCATTGGAGCTGTAATATTTATTGTTACCATTCTTCTCTTCTCTACTTTATTTTATACCATTGATTATTTTGGTGAGGATGAGAAAAAAAATTCAACAGAAGAAGAAAACAGGCCTACAATCGATGATCAGATTAGCCCTGGTTTAAATCAAGCATTAATCGTTGAAATTAACAGGATTCGGCATCGTGGAATCATTGATGCAATGATGCAATTTGGAACCAGTTGGAAATCACCCCCTTCATTTTTTTATAGTGTTACTCGAGATGGTAATACCTATGTCAGCAAAGATGTTACCGCTGCAAGTGCATCTAGTGAACAATTATTCACAACCTGGGACAGCATGTTTCAAGAGAACAGGATACAAGAGGACATCGAAGAAGAACAAAAATACTGTGATGTAACAATTATCATTTATGAACGAGTAACTTCAGGGCTTCTAGGGAGGAAAAGTACGGATATTGAACAGGAGAAAATCACAGTTACCTATGATTTTCGGACTGGACGTTGGTCCGGAAATGATTATTTTATGGATGAGGATGGCTATGGTCATTACTTAGGTGAAACATTTGAAATATGGTTTAACATCTATCAAACAGATTATGATGGTGATTATATCCCCTATTGGACCGAGGTAAATATCTTAGGAACCGACCCCATGGTTGATGATTCTGAACTTGACCCAGACAATGATGGGATTCCAACAGATTGGGAATGGCAATGGGGATATGACCCATGGAGTTGGGATGATCATAAGAACCTTGATCCAGATATTGATGGGATTCAGAACATTGAAGAATATCAGATGAGAAAATACTTTGCTGATCCATTTATCCAAGATATCTATATAGAGATTGATGGTATGGAACAATCAAGTTTAATTGATAAAGCGCATGTTTTCCTCGAAGAATCTGAACAGATAATCATTGAGCGATATGCCCAGCACGGAATCAATGTTTTTATTGATAATGGATGGCCTGATGGACCAATAAATGGTGGAGGAGAATTGCTCCCTCATATTGATATTATCTCTCAAGATTCTGGGGTGATGCTGCAATATTACAAACATCATTTTGCTGATGAAAGAAAAGGTATTTTTCGATATATGATTGTGGCACATAAAGCTGGGTTTTGCATTCCCTCAACCTTGAATCGGTATGATACTATCGTCATTGATAATAGCTTATATCGACATATTCAGAGAAAAGCCTTTACCCCGCGAACGCAACAATTAATGGATACAGCAGTCGCTCTTCACGAAATTGGACATTCACTGGGTATAGCCCCTTGGACTTTTGAAGGTAATGATAATCTAACGTTTGTAGCTGGAAGAACGGAAAAACAACAATACCAAGATACCTGGGGAGATTACTACAGTGTCATGAATTACCTGTATATTTATGATAAAAATCTTATTGATTATTCAGATGGCTCTAATGGGGCCCCCTATGATCAAAATGATTGGGCACATTTCTATCTTCCTACCTTTGAAATCGAAGCAAATGCTGTTGAGGATCCGATTATTGAACCCCCTGGAAAAGAACGTTTAATCAATGAAACAGTAGAACCTTTACAGGGAGACTGGATTCTTGATAAAAATCTTACAAAGACATATGCATCTGTATTTTCAGATATTGTTAATGTAAAGAATATGGATGTGGAGTATCGTGTATATGTGTTTGATAATGATTCAACTATTCAAAATGAACAGCCTATAATCAAAGTGTTTGCACGACCGGATATATTTCCAACCTATGCTGAATGGTCTCTTATAACAGATGGGAAAATAACAGAGGACGGGAAAATCGAACTTTATTCCCAACAAGCGCTCATCGATTTAGTATATCCTTAGAGAAAAAGATTATCTTATTTTTTCAGTATATTTTTTAACTAGGGTATTAATATCAAACCTCTCAAAATCTTATAGAATAAGGGGAATTCATCAATGAAGATTTTTGTTACAAGAAAGATACCCGTGAAAGGATTACAGCTTTTAAAAAAGCATCATACTATTATTATAAATGAAAAAAATAGACCTCTTTCAAAAGAAGAAATCATTCAAGGATTAAAAGGAAAACAGGGACTGCTCTGTTTATTAAATGACACTATTGACAAAGAGGTTATTCAATCAAATCCCTCTTTACGAATGATTGCTAATTGTGCAGTTGGGTACAATAACATCGATGTGGAAGCAGCAACAAAACAAAAGGTACTAGTCAGCAACACCCCCGGTGTTTTAACAGATACTACCGCTGAACTCACCTGGTCACTTATTCTATCCGTTGCAAGAAAGATTCCTGCTTCAGATCAATTTTCGAGATCAGGACATTTTAACGGATGGGACCCAATGCTTCTTCTCGGACTTGATCTAAAAAATAAGACACTAGGAATCATTGGTGCAGGTAGAATTGGAACTGCGGTTGCATTAAAAAGTTTAGGCTTTGGTATGAAGATTCTTTATGCAGATCATAAAAAAAATGAGCAGATAGAAAACTGTTGTAATGCCACCCTAGTATCACTAGAGCATCTCTTACAGCATGCAGATGTCATCTCAATTCATGTACCTCTAACAGATACAACTCACCATTTAATTGGAATAAATCAATTTAAATTAATGAAAAAATCTGCGATATTCATAAATACCTCAAGAGGACCTGTCGTTGATGAATCAGCTCTTATCGATGCATTAGAGGAAAAATGGATTTATGGGGCAGGACTTGATGTCTACGAATATGAACCTGAGATTCCTGAATCTTTAAAAAATTGCGATAATGTTGTATTACTCCCCCATATTGGATCAGCAACTATTGAAACAAGAACAAAAATGGCAGTCATGGCTGCCGAGAATCTACTTGCTGGATTAAATGGTACACAACCTAAAAACTGTGTTAATCCTGAAGTACTCTTATAGTTTTAAAGGGTGAACACCCATACTTCTGGCTCTTGAGGTAATTCCTCTTTTTCAATATCTATCTCATTACCTACTTTTAATACTGAATAAATGGTCTGTTGCAGAAAATCATCAATGGTTGCAATTGGAAGAGATAATCCCTCAATTTTATAATGCATTGGAATAATTACCTTTGGTTTAATATGTTCAATTATTGCACATGATTGTATTGCATCAATCGTATAAGTGCCTCCAATAGGGATAAAAAGAATATCAATATTTTCAAGCTGCGATAGAAAAGACTCTGGTGGAATATATCCTAAATCCCCCATATGACAAAATGTAATGCCATCAATAGTAAAAACAAAGACAATATTTTGACCACGTTTTTCACCTTTCACATCATCATGAAATGTTTGAAATCCTCTGATGACAATATCATTAATATTTCTCTTCCTTATATCATTGACAACTTTTGAACCAGATTTTTCCACGGTTTTCACGCTGTTATGATCATAATGGTCATGTGAAACCAAAATAATATCGCCATGTACTGAGGGAGTAGGAATACCAATTGATCGTCCATCATGAGGATCCGTAACAACAACAGCATCATTTGTTATCTCAAAACAGGAATGTCCATGCCATCTTATTTGTAACATCTTTGAATACCTCACCCAAATTGTTAAACCAGAGATACATTCCGTCAAGATTATTTATAGATTATGGCCGAAGTCTTCTAAACTGAAGATAAGATATATCCTGATTTTTTGATACCATTGCATAAATAAAGATTTTATTAACTGAATGGGCAAGTCGGACGCCTCTACTTATCTCAGGCCAACTTGTTTCGTATGTATCCTTTATTACCTGTATGATATATTCAGCATGTGTTGTACTGGGATTATTTGTATATGCACGAAAATGGGCACCAAATTTAAACCCTGTTTTAACAATCATCTTTCGTTGTTTTAAATCCTCATATACTGAGAAAATCTTTGAAAATTCTGGTTGTTTTTTTGAAAGTGTTTTTTGTAATGTTGTAAACGAAGCTGTTTTTTGATTTGATGCGCTAAGAAAAGAACATGTTTTCTTTTTTGTAAGATACGCTGCTTCTATTGGAGAAAGTTGCAGACCTTTGCAAAAGGGTTTTCCATAAAACTCTTTATCATGAAGTAATGCCGCCTTGTTTGTATCAAGAATTATTGCACGATTTTCAAGAAGAATTCCTGTTGTGTGAGGATATTTTTTTTGTTCGATGACCCCCTCAGGTGGAAGTAGAATAAGATCATAATAGGTAATGTCCCCTTCTTCATCCACAATGGATATCCAGCATGATGCCTGTGTATGCATTGCTTCTGTGACAAGGCGAGTAAGGGCTGAAAGTGTCAGAGGAATTCGCTCGGAAAAAGCAGAAATATAAATTGTCTGATTGGGTTGTGAATCTGTTTTTTTTTGTATTTGAAAGCTACAAAAAGCAGAGTTTTCACATATTTCTACTTGATAGCCTCTGTGTCTTAAATCTTGAAAACTGAGAAATAAGGTTTCAAAGGAAGGGTTTTGTTTTGCAGCTATACTGATAAGTTCTTGTAAAGATATCGGACAATCATCCTTTTTTAAGGTAAGCTTTTCTTCATCAACAAGGTATACAGCTTCAATGAGATGAAGTTGTAATGTATTTCCTGAAAGTGTTTTTCCAAATCGGCTTTTCCCATAGAGCCGACCGACATCCTTAGGTTTAGAAATTAAAACAGAGGTATCAGTAAGAATTCCTTGTACTGGTTTCATATAATAAGAAATAATATAAAAGGGTATTAGTCTTTTTTGTAGTAATCTTCTATGCTTAGCGGTATATCCTCATATGATTCTTTTGAAGGTTCATATGTGATTGCATAATCATTGATGCTCTTTGGTTCCCAGGAGGTAATGTTCGAGGGTTTCTTTTCTTGTGAGTTTGATAATACTGTGCCTAAAACGATACCTATAGCAATACCTCCCAGGCAAGAGACTAGAATTAGAATGAATAGTTCCTGATTTGATGAAGCAGATCCAAAGGGTCTAAAAGGTGAATTTGGCTGTGTTATACCAACAAATCGTGAGGATTCAGTGCCACAGATACCTGTTACAGTAAGAACACCGGGTATGAGATCACTGTATTTATAGTAGAAAAGAGCGTTTTGAGCGTTTTCTTCAACATAGCTTTGTGCGAATTCATAATAACTTACTGCAAGTATTGGTTCTATACCTCTGAGTCGACTTTCACTGATACTTCCACTGGCGCTTTCATTAGCACGATCAAGGCGAATCTGTATCTTTTCTTCTGTTGTTGCATCAACGAGTTCTAATGCTAGATTGGCTTTTGATAAGGCTTCAAGGGCTTCAAACAATGCAGCAGCTGGATACCCATTGGTATTGTCATTTTTTGCTGTATCAAGCATGGTTTGAGCATCGGAAAGAAACGCTGAAGATGTTCCCATCTCTTGTAGGATTAGTCCTGCATAAACGATTGCTTGTTGAGCATCAAGTAGGTAATCATTCGCTAGATCTCGGAGTTCATCAGTTGTAAACGAATTTGTTTCGTTAAAATAGTCTTTTAATCCCAGCCACCAACCAATGCTTTCAGATCGTTGTATTGCTCTTGCTATATAATAAATCGCTGAGAAATAATCAGATTCTTGGATATATGTATCTGCTGAGGAAATATATGAGGCTGCTTCAGTTGCTCTTTTTTGAGCGGCACCGACACATTGTAGAGAAATTGCTCCGTTAATAGCTGTGTTTTTTGCTTCATTACTTTTTGTTTCAAATAATTGTGATGCATTTGAGAATAGGTCATTAACATAAGTTGCTTGATTTTCAGTATTGTAATACGTGCAGATATATTCAACAAATTGTGAGTTTATTAAGGACTGAAAGGAATAGCTAGTACTTGTATAATAGAGTTCATTATCAAACCAGTCTTGAGATGTTTGTAATGTGTCTTCAGCATCATTAAGAAAATCAGTTACTTGATTCCGGTAATAATACGGAAATCTGTTTGGTATTGTTGTCTTATCAAATGATTGTTGCGCTTTTTGATAGGATTCAGTTGCTTGGTCTAATAGATTGGTTGCCAGAGGTTTCATAGAATTAAGATAGTCCTGTGTAGAGATGCTATGTTCTGAAGCGATGACGGGGAAATAATATCCTGTATAATATCTGAGAACATCGTTGATATCTGTTACCTCTATTACTTCCATTCCATAGTTTTCCATGGCATAGTCAGATACATTCCGGGTCACTGTTTTTTGGTATTGATTCCAACCATTCGGCAGGGGAACTGTTTCTGTCACAATCTCAGTGTAGGTCATTTGTCCCTCTGGAATTAGAAATCTTGTCGCACCAACTGATGCTGCAGCATCTATTTTATAGGGGATGCCACCAATTGGTCCAATACTTCCATCAGGATTTATCATACCTGTCATAACAGTGTGTTCATCCATCTCCCATCCTTCTAAGAGAGCAACGACTGTTGCAGTCATGATTCCACCTGCAGATGGTCCACCTATGATTGGTGATTTTGTTCGTATGACAAAGAAATAATCAAAAGTAGAAGGATCAATAGTACAGTTTTCATCATTACTTACTAAAGAACTGGCAACTTTCACCGCCAGTCGGGCGGATCCTTGCATATCGACTTGGGCTAACGAGAGCGTATCAACAAAGACTCGTCCGCTTCCATTACTTTGAATAGTTACAGTAATCGTAGAGATAACACCCGAATTTCCTTGTTCTGTTTGACCCACTGCTGGAACATACACGGTCATATTCCTATACTCAAGTGACAGAGTATCATCGTATATCGTACCTGGTGTCGTTGCGGTAACAATTACTGGAAATCCCATAGATAGGGTAAGAGTAATAATTATTGTGTAAACAAAAATTTTGGATGTGTTCTTTTTAATTGACATGATTCATTACACCTCATGTACATCTTTTTCTTATTGTATTGTTCTTTTCATTTTAATAATATTTATATTTGTTTTGATTTGATTAGTCTGAGATGATATTTTCAGATAAGTTAATAGTGTTTAAGGGAGGTTGTGGGAGGGGAAATAAAATAGGGGGAAAAAATGAAAAGGGGGGCTGACTATAACTAATCAAAAAGGAGGCTTTTCCCCTCCCAGTATTGGGGTTTTTTTCGTTTTGGACATACCGGTATGGATTAGCACTAGTACTGGAAAATGAACATAGTATAGATGGGGGGTATCCATATATGTGTTGTGTGTTGTTGTGTTTCATACCATATCTCCAGTGAGTGTTTACAGCCTTAAACGTTACATTGCGTAACACTACAATATATGCTATAGCGATTCAAGTATATAAATATTTGCTTTTCAAGGGAGAAAAAACCACAAATAATGAATGTTGTTACATTATGTAGCGTGACAAACTATAAATAAAAGAAAAGCATTATAATTATAACGATGACAAAAAACATTGGACCACTAGAGCGTAAAGTGCTTGAAATCTTATGGTTAAGAAAACAAGCAACTGCTAGAGATATCTGTTCAGATCTTGAAGAATGTGGTGAACGAAGAGCATATTCAACGGTTAGAACAATCATTAAAAGACTAGTAAGAAAAAAAATAATATCACAACATATAAATAATGATGATAGAATCTATATATATAAACCAATACTAACCAAACCTGAACTAGAAAAAATCATCATTAGAAACACCTTTAGCAATCTTCTTAATAGATTTGAACAAAGCACTATTAACTTCCTTGCTGAAGAACTTAGCGACAATGAGGACGAGATAAAACGATTAAAACAAAAGATATCTGAGATGAAAGAGAATGAGTAATATAGTAATAGCAATCCTCCTTTCAATACTACTTACGGGCATCATCTTTGCCATAACAGAAGGACTGCTAAGACTATTAAATATAAAACATCCAAAAAATGTTTTCTGGCTCTATTTTGTTATCCTTATCACTGCTTTCTCAGTTATACCTTTCTCTCTTATGGCCTCAAGCTCTTCAACAGAATCTGTATTTGAATCAAATAATCTTACGGATATCTCTGAGCATTTATCATCAACCCAAGCACAAAGCTTGAATCAAAACAAATCAGTGCAATCAAAACTATTTCCAATAAAAACACCTGCCTTTCTTAACAATACTCCAACAGCATTACGATATGTCTTTGAAGTATCATGGTATGATTATTATTCTCTTGATGAAATTGATCCCTCAAATCCAATAATTCAAGAGAACACTTTCAAAGAGATCCCTCTTACCCAAACTGATGCGAATCAAAACCCATCATTCAATAATTCAAATATATATCTCTCATCTTCCTTTTTATTAATCATTGGTGCACTTCTATCAATTATTCTCTGTTACATCCTATTTAGTTTCTATTTCTTGAAAAAAAGATTCCTCCAAAAAATTAATGCAACTCCTTGTACAAACACAGAGATACTTCATCTAGTGAAAAAAATCTCGCACACATTACGCATTGTTCCTCCGAAAGTCTATACCTATATTGGAGCACCAAACGCTTTTGTTATGGGTCAACCCTCAATTCTTGTTTTTTCACAATCACTTCAAACCTGTTTAACAAAAGAGGAGTTTAAAACAGCATTACAACATGAGCTCACCCATATAAAACACCATGATATCATTATAAAAACATTCCTTCAATCACTAAGAATATTTTTCTTTTTCAACCCATTTGTTCATATCCTTATCAATAAAATGATCAAAAAAAGAGAGCTTCTCGCAGATGCAACCTATCTTACCTCAAAAAAAGAAAAAATAGCCTTTATGGAAGCATTGGTAAAAATCACAGAATATTCAAGAACACAATATCACATCTCTTCACGTGTAACCCCAATTCAATCCCTTGCATTAGTCTCAATTAAATCAACACATCCCTCCCTCTCAGAGCGCTTTTTGTATCTTTTTAATACATCTGGGAAAAAAACCATCTTAAGCATTTGCTTAAGTATTGTTATTTTGTTAGCAAACGCGCCAATACTCAGCTTTTCTCAAGGATTTTTTATGAGTACACCTGAATCCAATGATAGCATTCCAGCAGATATTACCTTTGAAAACGCGTATTACTCTGAAAAAATTGCTTATACAACATATGATCATGATTCTCAGGCATGCACTGGAATTGTTGTCCATAAAACACTTTATAATATCGTTTCCATTGAATCCTTGACAAATGTCAGTTCATTAAAACAAGCACTCTCTCAATATCTCTTCAGACACCTCCAGGATTCTATTGAAACTGTTCCGTTTTAATTTTTATATATAGAGTATAGAAAGTTAAACATATTTTTGCATCAATAAATTAAAAACAGAAGGAGAAAAACTCAAAAGCCCGATATTCTTAAGTAGGGGAAGAGAATACCTTGCATCCATTTATGAATAAAGTATCAATATGTTCCATAAGATGAACAGAGAGTAGCTAGATGGAGGTAAAAATATGGTTCAATTACACGAATTGATTTTAAGAGATGCACATCAGTCAATGCTTGCAACAAGAATGCGAACGGAAGATATGCTTCCTATTGCTGATAAACTCGACCAAGTCGGTTATTTTTCTATGGAAGTATGGGGTGGAGCAACCTTTGATGTCCCTATCCGATATCTAAATCAAGATCCTTGGGAAAGAATACGATTACTAAAAGAAGCAATGCCAAACACCCCAATGCAAATGCTGGAACGTGCGATGAACATAGTTGCATACTGGAATTTCCCAGATGACATAGTAAAGAAATTTATTTCTCTTGCAAAAAAGAATGGTGTTGATTATTTCAGAATTTTCGATGCTTTAAATGATATTAGAAACATGAAGGTCCCTATGGAATCTGTTAAAGATAACGGCGGCCATGTACAAGCCTGTCTTAGTTACACTATTTCACCAGTTCACACCGTAGAATATTATATTGATGCATTTAGCAAACTCGAAAAAATGGGTGCTGATTCGTTATGTATCAAAGATATGGCCGGAATGATCTCACCGAAACGTGCATACGATATTATAAAAGGCATAAAAGATGCTGGAATTAAAGCCCCAATTGATCTCCATTCACATTGCACAAGTGGCATGACCGGAATGGCATATCAATCTGCTATAGAAGCAGGAGTAGATGTCCTTGATACAGCGATATCGTCAATATCTGGGGGTACTGCTGCACCCGCAACTGAGAGCGTTGTCGCTGCGTTGCAGGGCACAAAATGGGACACAGGCTATGATTTAGAACTCTTAATTGAAATTCGAAAATATTTCCTAAAAATTTGGGATAAATACCGTCATCTTCACCGATTCAATGCATTAAAGGTTGATCCAAGTGTCACCGTTCATCAAATACCTGGAGGTATGCTTTCAAATCTCATCTTCCAATTGGAGGAACAAGGTGCTCATGGAAAATATCAGGAGATCCTTGATGAAACTGCAAGAGTAAGAAAAGAACTCGGGTATCCTCCACTGGTAACTCCTTCAAGCCAGGTCGTTGGGGTACAAGCAGTCATGAATGTGCTTCATGGTCGATATAAGGTTATTACTAAGGAAACAAAAGATTACTGTAAAGGAATGTATGGAAAACCACCAGCAGAGATAGATCCAAAGGTTATGAAGATTGTTCTAGGAAAAAATTGGAAGGATGAGGTCATTGATTGTCGACCTGCTGATCTTCTAAAACCCATGTGGAATCAACGAAAATCAGAATTAAAGGAACATAGTGATGTAAAAATCACCGATGAAAACATTATGACTTATGCAATTTATCCACAAGTAGGATTAAAATTTTTAAAAGGGCAAGCACAGGCAGAGTTCACTTCAGAAGAATTACCCTTACCAATTGATAATAAACTTACCCGTGGCATGATAAAACAATCATTCCCTGAACATAAAGACCTCTGGTTGGAAACAGAGCCTCCCGAGAACCGATCTGGTCCAGCACAGATTCCAACAGAATTTGAAGTAGAAGTCGATGGCGAACCTTTTGAAGTAAAAGTAACTCCATCAGGTGGTTTTCTTGTAGCAGGTGGCGGAGGTGCTGCGCCTGCAAAACCAAAGGATGTAGAAGGTGGCGTTAAATCCAACATGCAAGGAACCATCCTTAAAGTTAAGGTAAAAACTGGAGATAAGGTAAAGAAAGGAGACATCATTGCAACGATCGAAGCGATGAAGATGGAGCAAGAGATTAAATCTGAAGTTGATGGTGAAGTCAAAGAAATCTTCATCAATGAAGGAGATGCAGTAAGCTCTGGTGATCTTCTCATGCAAATACTCTAAAGTATATAGAGGTGTGATGAAATGCTAAATAAGGTATTAATCGCAAACCGCGGGGAAATCGCGGTTCGTATTATGCGCGCATGTAAAGAACTTGGCATTAGTACTGTTGCTGTGTTTTCTGATGCAGATAAAAACGCATTGTTTGTGAAATATGCTGATGAGAAATATAATATTGGTCCTGGTCCAGCTAGTCAAAGCTATCTAAACAAAGAAAAAATCATTGATGTTGCTTTACAATCAAAAACTGAGGGAATTCATCCGGGATATGGATTCATGGCAGAGAACGCTGATTTTGCAAAAATGTGTCATAAAAATAAGATTGAATTCATTGGACCCCCTGTTTCAGCAATGGAGCTGATGTGTTCAAAAATCGATTCAAAAAAATCAATGATAAAAGCTGGAGTACATGTTGTCCCTGGTGTAACTGAAGCTATTTCAGATCATGATGAAGCAAAAAATATCGCCCATGAGATTGGATATCCTGTAATGTTAAAAGCATCAGCAGGTGGCGGCGGTATTGGCATTCAAATGGTTGAAAACGAAAAACAAATGGAAAAAGCATTGGCAACAGTAAAACAACTTGCAAAGAATAGCTTTGGCGATGATGCTGTTTTCATTGAGAAATACATTGATGATCCAAGACATATCGAATATCAAGTTATCGGAGATAAGAAAGGACATATTATTCATTGTTATGAACGTGAGTGTAGTGTACAAAGACGTCATCAGAAACTCATTGAGGAAACACCATCCTGTGCACTCTCTCCTGAGCTGCGAGAAGAAATTGGAAAACAAGCAGTTCTTGCCGCAAAAACCGCAGGATATTATAACGCTGGAACCTGTGAGTTCATGTTTAAGGATGATAAAT